>Ga0207714_1000666_pt1 | contig 23160 bp, 16 predicted proteins | sample PonA232FremontCA_2_FD_187270 | JGI IMG/M metagenome (GOLD analysis project Ga0207714, IMG submission 187270) | Marine sediment microbial community from Fremont, CA, USA - Pond A23 Sediment 2 (SPAdes) | ecosystem: Environmental > Aquatic > Marine > Unclassified | place: USA: Fremont, California...
GTCGTAGCCCTTGTCCTTGTAGACCTGCGGGCGCCCGTCCTGCACGTTGCCGCGGAAGAGGATGTAGGGGATGCCGAGGTTCATCCGGCTCTCCACCACTTGTGCCCAGAGGGCCCGCTTGTCCGAATCGCCATCGATCATCGCTTCCATCCAGTCGTCCCCCACGACGACGCCGTACATCATCGTCTGGATGGCGTCGCCCTCGGTCTGAATGTTGAGCCACTCCTCCACGTCGGGGTGCTCGATGTCGATGTACCCGGCGAAGTGGCCGCGCCGCGTCTCGCCCTGGCTCACCACGTTGATAATTTTGTCGAAGAGCTGGGCGAAGGGGTAGGTGCCGTTCGACGTGCCGTTGTTCGTAATGGAGGCGCCGCGCGGGCGCACGTCGCCGAAGTACCCGCTCGTGCCCCCGCCCACCTTGGTCATCATGCCGACCTCGGCGTGGGTGTCGAGGATCGCCTCCATCGAGTCGTCGATGTAGGAGCCGAAGCAGGAGATCGGCAGGCCGCGGTCGAGCCCAAAGTTCGACCAGACCGGCGAGGCGAGCGAGTAGTAGCCGCGTGCCATGTACTCGTAGAACCGGTCGGCGAAGCCGTCAATCTCGAGGAGGCCCTCGGCGTGCTCGGCAATCTCTCGCACGCGTTCCTCCGGGCCGGTGCCCTCCAGGAGATACCCCCGTCGGAGGAAGGTGCGGGCCTCGTCGTTGAGCCAGCCAAAGTCCGCGGAGGTTGAGGAGCGGGAACGGGTCGTGGTGGACATGGAGTCGTTCGGGTTGGGAAAAGGGAAGCGCCTTCGAAGAGCCCCCGCAGGACGAGCCCGTGGGGCAGTTCGCGTGCGGGCCAGACGGGATGGACCGAGGCCTAGAAGAGATCGTCTCCGCTCACGCTCTGTGTCATCTTCGAGTAGCTGGTCGAGCGCTTCGAGAAGAAATCGTTGCCCTTCGTGAGCAGGATCTCCTCGTAGAACCAGCGGGTCTCGCCGAGGTGCTCGGGGTCGACCTCGAAGATCGGGTCGACGTCCACGTTTTTCAGCGACTCGTTGAACTTGTCGCGCAGGAACGCGTCCACGACCGGCCGCGGGAGGAAGTCGAGCTCCCCATCCGCGAAGATCCAGTCGAGCACCTTCTGCTCCGCGTCGTACGCCTCCTCGCAGGCCGCCCGCACCTCCTGTTCGAACGCCGGGCCGAACCACTCCGGGTGCTCCTCGCGGAGGATGTTCATCAGCTCCACGCCGAAGAGCCCGTGGATCTGCTCCTCCTTCGAGGTGGCCTCCACGGCGTTGGCCACGCCCTTAAACCGCTTCTCATGCTTGTCGAACGAGAGCATGATGAGAAACTGGCTGAAGAGGCTCACGTGCTCGATGAAGATCGAGAAGAGCAGGATGGAGTGGGCAAAGGCCCGTTCGTCGCGGCTGTCCGCCCCCTCCAGGGCGCTGTTCAGGTACTCGACGCGGTCGATGAGGGCCGGAATCTCCTCGATCCGCTCAAACGCGTCGTTCAGGCCCAGCAGCTCCAGGAGGTGGGAGTAGGCATCCAGGTGGCGCACCTCGCTTTCGGCAAAGGTCATCCCCACGGCCCCGACCTCCGGCACCGGCAGGCGGTCGTAGATGTCGGCCCAGAAGGTCTTAACCGCCACCTCGACCTGGGCAATCGCGAGCATCGTTTTCTTGATGACACTGCGCTCGGCGTCGGTGCAGTTGACGCGGAAGTCCTGCACGTCCCCTTCGAAGCTAAACTCGTCGTGGACCCAGTAGGACTGCCGTATGGCCGTCTTAAACTCCAGCAGGTGCGGGTACTCGTAGGGCTTCAGGTTGACACGCTCGTCGAAGATGCTCATGGGAAGAACAGTCTGGATAGAGAAAACAGCGGGGAGTTAGGAGCTCCGCGTTGGGGGCCGAAGGCGTCGCCGTGCGGCACAGTCGGGGCGCTACGAGAGGGCATCGCTCCCCCTTTCGTCTGCGGGGCCTCCCTGCTTGGGCGGGAGGCGCCGGACAGGCAGGCCGGAGGACGACCGCACGTCCGGCGCTGGGCTGCAGGGGCGCGGTGGGGCTCCCGGCGGGGGCCTCGCACGGGACAACCGGAGGGCGGAACGGGGGACGACACAGCGCGCTCTGAGACATAGAAAAAGCCTTCGGACGCCGGGACGCGTCACGAAGGCGGCAGAGCGCAAGAGAAGTGCAGTGGATCGGAGGGCCGGCACCGCGAGCGCATCCGCGCTACGGTAGGGGCGGGCCACCAGAGCCAGTCACATACACTCCACGTCGCGGACCGCGGCCCTATGACGCGTAGGGCGGACACTGAGGTCAGCCCGGCCATCTCGGCTGGGCTGAGTGTCGGGTCGCTCCTCAAGCGGGCATTCGGACTTTGACCGTTGCGCGACAGTGCCGGAATTTCACCGGGCTTCCCCCGAGACGCAGGGCGGCGCGCACGGGCACCGCACCTGCCGCCACGCCACGACAGCGCGGCCTTCAGGAGGACGGGGTGTTCACAACATGTACGCCCACGGTAGTTTCTATGATGGAGAAATGCAAGGACAGACACCAGGAAGACGCCCCTTTGACGGGATGACGACCGTCGCACATGCCCCCGCTCCATCCCCCGACTCCTCGTTCGTGCCCGTTCGTGCTCGCGCAATGTCGTCCCGCCCCCGTCTGCCCCTCGCCTCAAGATGGCTTCTCGCCTAAAGAGCAGGTGCGGCACCGGGAGGCTGCGTCCAGAAGGAGCACGCTGGACAACCCGCGATCGGCTCACCACCTGAGGCCGCCCGTCCGAGAAGGCCACTTTGCGTTCCTTCGCGTGTTTTGTAAAATATGGTATAATCGTTCACGCTTCCCCGTCCCGATAATCTCTTGGCCTTCGACATGAGCACGTCCACTCGTTCCCGATACGGCCTCCACCACGTTGCCGGTCTTTTGCTCGCCGCCGTCCTGGCGGCCCCCGCCCTTGCTCAGCCCGCCTGTGCTCAGGAGACAGGCGCGACGCCCCACATGCTGTGGCGGGTGGCCTCCGAGGCGAACGGGACGGACGGGTACCTCGTCGGGTCGGTGCACGTGATGAAAAAGGAGGCCTACCCACTGGACCCGGTCTTCGAGGAGGCGTTTTCGGAGGCCGACGTGCTCGTCCTGGAGGCCAACCTCGACTCCATGCAGGTGAAGGCGAAAACGCTCGTCCGCGAGCTCGCGCTCTACCCGCCGGGCACAACGCTGGAGGAGGAGCTTCCCCCTGAGACCTACGCGATGCTGGAGAAGCGTGCCGAGAAGATTGGCCTGAACCTCGCGCAGATGCAGCGCATGGAGCCATGGATGATCTCGATTATGGTCCCGACCCGGCAGATGCAGAAGGCCGGCTATTCGCAAAACCAGGGCCTGGATCGGCACTTCTTTGACAAGGCCAAAAAGGCGGGCACATCGGTCCGGGCCCTCGAGACGGCAGAGGAGCAGATGCGCCTTTTCGACGACCTGCCCCCGGAGAAGCAAGAGGCGTACCTGCGCCAAAGCCTGAAGAAGGCCGACCGGACCGTCGAGAACTTCGACACGATCGTGCGCCACTGGAAAACCGGCAACACCAGCGGCATCGAAGAAATGATGGTCGAGCAGATGAAGAACGACGCCCCGGCGCTCTACGAGCGGCTGATTACCGAACGAAACGCGACCTGGATGTCCCGTCTCACAGAGATTCTGGCGTCAGAGCCCCTCCCGATGATCGTGGTCGGGGCGGGGCACGTCGTGGGGGCGAACGGCCTGGTGGAGTTGTTGAGGGAAAAGGGCTATCGGGTCGAACAGCTCTGACGAGCGGCCCAGCCCCGGGAGCGGCGGACATCGAGCCGGACGCCCCCTGCGACCGCCCACACGCGAAGAAATTGAATTCAGGCGGGCGCCTCCTTAACATACTGTGGAACGGCCAGGGCCCGGCCGTCCCTCTCTGCTTCCTGCCCGCACTGATACGTCCGCAATGCCAGACGGCGAGACGCAACGGCCTTCACGCGAGGACGCCTCCCCGGAGGGGCCGTCGGTGTTCCGACGCATGTACCGGATTACTGCCGACGGAGAGGCCACCTTTGAGGAAAAAACCCGCCGCCTGATCGACCTCGGCCGGCGGCACCTGGACCTGCCCTTCGGATTTTTAAGCCGAATCGAGGGGGCGAACACCGCCGCCCATGAGGGACGAGACGTGTCCCCGGCGTCGTCGGAGGAGGGATCAGGCCCGGAAGAAGCCACTCAAAAAATTCTGTATGCCTCCGGAGACCACCCGCTTCTTCAGTCCGGAAAGACCTGTCCGCTCTCGGAAGCCTACTGCCAGCGGACCATCCGTCGGGAGGAGCTGCTGTCGATCCAGAACGCCCCCACCGACGGGCGGGCGGCGGAGCCGGCCTACGACCGCTTCGGGCTTGGGGCGTACATCGGGTCTCGGATTGAGGTGGAGGGCGAGCTGTACGGCACGTTTTGCTTTGCGTCCCGAACCCCTCGGGCCCAGCCGTTCAGCGACGAGGAGGAGGCGCTGGTGGAGCTTCTGACCCGCTGGGCCCGCTACGAGCTTGAGCGGCAGCGGTCTCGGGAGCGGACCGAGCAGTTTGCCGAGCTGGTGACCCACGACCTGCGCAATCCACTGAACGCGGCCCAAATGAACCTGCACATGGCCCAGCGCCTTCTCGGCGACGAAGGGGCGCACGCGGCGGGGGCGTCGCCCGAGGCCGACGACGAGGAGGCCGGTGATGACGGGGCCGGGCCGGAGAAGCCCACGTCGGAAAAGCTGCAAAGGCACCTGCGGATCTCCAGACGCGCCCTGGACCGGATGGAGGGCATCATCACCGACACCCTGGCCCTGGCCCACGGCGCACAGACCCTCGGGCCGGACGACCTGACGGCGATTCGATTTAGGGATGCCGTCCGGGCATCGTGGGAGCAGGCCGGGACGGCGGAGGCGACCCTCAGGATTGCGAACACAGCCGAGACGGAGGCCGGCTCCTCATCCCGGTGCGCTTCAGCCTTCCTGGCCCACGAGGGCCGCCTGCAGCAGCTTCTGGAGAACCTCCTCCGCAATGCGATCGATCACGCCGGGGCGGCGGCGACCGTGACGGCCGGCAGAACCGAGGACGGATTCTTCGTCGCGGATGACGGGCCTGGCATTCCCCCGGACCGGCGCGAGACGATTTTCGAAGCGGGGCACAGCACCCGTGACGGCGGAACGGGACTGGGGCTCGTCATCGTCCAGGAGGTTGCGAAGGCCCACGGCTGGTCCCTGTCGGTATCTGCGAGCGAGAGCGGGGGCGCCCGCTTCGAGGTCACCGGTGTTGACACGGCCGGGTCCTGAGCCGCCTCCGTAGGCGGGCCTTCTGACACCGATGCGGTGTTCGCCCTCCAGTCGCGGATCACCAGGGCCCGCACTTCGCCCCCCGAAACGCTTTCTCGTGCCACGGGCGCCCGGCGACAGATGTCAACGGCCCGGCGTGTAGTCCCCCTTCCGGTACCGCCACAGAAACCATGCAATCAGTCCTCCCGCCACTCCGGACAGACACATCCGCGTGAGGTCCTGCGTCACGGTCCCACCAAGAAGGGGACGGGTCTGGACCCCGATCGCCACGGCCGTCACGATCGCGAAGAAGAGCGTCAGTGCAAACTCGATCGAACTCGGGGCCGGCGTTTCGTCTTCCATAAGTGGAGCGGGACGTTTGGGACAGCATGGTGGTGCCCTAAGAAAACGGGGGTTCGTCCTCACGCTCTGCCCCTTCGCGTCTCCCTCTCGGTCCTGCCGCTTCTTGCGCCTGCCTGCTGAGGGGCGGAGGCGCTCGCCCCACGTTTTCAGACCTCCTCGACGTACCCCGGGAGGTTGGCGTCGGCGGGGCGCCACATGTCGAAGTAAAACTTGGACTCGGACCGCGCCTTCGCGGCGGGAATCACAAACCGCCGCGCTCCCGAAACGGGGCGGTCCCGAAATGCGCCCGTGAGCCGCCGGCGCATCGGGGCCGCCGACCAGAGGCGCCAGTCGTGCCCGTCGTGGGCCGGCGCCGGGAAAAGGGCCACCTGAGCCGCTCCCAGCAGGGCGGACAGGGCGGGACGGGCCCGATCCGGCTCCTGCACGGCCGCCTCGGCGATGACGTCGTCCGGCACTGGCGACTCCGCCGTCACGAGCACCCGCGTGGCCCCCGGCTCCTGGAGCACGCGCCGGGCCTTGTCGAGGGGGAGGGCCTCCACCTGCTCGTCCGGGCCGCTCCGCCCCCACCAGGGGCCCCCGAGGGCCTCCAGAATCGGCCCAACAAACGCCTCGACGGGGCGGCGGAGCGCAGTGAGGCCGACCCGGCCCTGCGCGTGGTTTGTGCCCGCCAGGTACCCGCGATAGACGGTCGCGCTTTCGTTTCGCTCTGTCTCGAAGGGATCGCCGTGCAGAATGGCCTCGTCGGGCGGGACGTCGGACCGCTCCTGCCGGCGCCGGGCGTCGGGGTCGCGGCCCGGCACGACGGGCTCCAGGACCGCCGGTTCTTTGTGGAAGTACTTCAGGGTGTCGGGCGGGTCGGCCATGGGCGCCGGGGACAGATTGGTCGCAACGGACACGTGGACTGGTGGAAACCTGCACGGGGCCGGAATGGGTTCTCCGAGGACCGGCCGTCCCCGTCGCCCCCGCGGCCTGTTCCACCGAGGGGTGCGCCGACGCGTGCCCTGGAGGCCTCGGCCCCAAACCATTCAGTCGAAGAACTGCCCGTGGAACCCGAACGGGATGGGGTGGGGCACGGCGGCCCGCGCCCGCTCCGTGAACGAGGGCGCGTCGAGGACGAGCAGGAACGACTGCTGGGCGTCCGGGTCCAGCACCACGGACAGCACCACCCCGTCGTCTTCGCGTGCCCCGTCCGGCGCGCCCACAAAGACCGGCTCGCCGGGGTACGTGCCCTCTTCGTGCCAGGTCTGCGCCGTGCCCGCCGGCACGTCGGTCTTCACGAGCTGGTCCGTAAACTGCCCCGCCGCCCGCGTCCCCACGCCGTAGACGTACTGGTAGGGGCGGCCCGTCGCCGGGCCGTCGTGGATGCGCGGCAGCTCGATGCGCTCCTCCCCCCGGAGCGTAGAGGCGGCCGCCCCGCCGTCGAGGGGCAGGCGATAACGGCGCAGGTGCCCACTGCCGCGCGACGGGGCGTCGCTGCGCAGCCGGTCGAGGGCGAGCTCCTCAACGACCGACGCGTCCGGGTACGTGACGACGTCGCAGACCACCGCCCCGTCCCGCTCGAAGGCATTGACGTGGTGGAAGCCAAACGCCGCCTCCGCCTCACAGGTCGCCACCTCGGCGCCATCCGCCTTCCGGAGCACGCGGAACCGGGTCCCCCGCTCCGGCTGCCACGCAAAGTTCTCGATGAACGGCCGCCCCCGGAGCAGCAGGTCCGTCGGGTTCACCACGAGCGGCCACTCCGACAGGATGACGTAACGCTCCGACATGCCGAAGCTGTGCATGTAGCTCGGCCGGTCCACGTCCAGCGTCGCGACCGGGCGGCGTGTCTTGCTTTTTGCCGCCGTGCCGTAGATCCCGTACTGGCACTGGCGCCCGAAGGACAACGTGTGGAAGAGCATGCGCCCCGTGTCCGGTTCGACCTGCGGGTGCGGCGTCGACATGTCCACGTCCACGTCGTCGTCGTACTCCACCACCCCTGCGGTCTCTAGCGTCTCCGGGTCGAAGGCGACGGGGAGGGGCGTGGCCGTCAGCGCGACGTACTGGTCGTCCAGGCGGGCGACGTTGATGCTGGCGTTGTCCGTGGGGGTGGGGTTGAATACGCTCATCACCCGCCCGAAGAGCGACATGCAGGGGTCCGTCGCGAACTCGGACCGCGCGATTCGCCCTTGCTCCAGCGCCTCCGTGCGGCTCTGTGACCGCACGAAGCGGTTGCGGTACGCCACGGTCCCGTCCCGCATCCGAAATGCGTGCAGCATTGCGTGGCCGTCGAACCAGTGGTTGTAGTCCTCGTCCCCCACCTCGAATTGCGCCGGCCCGTTGCGGATGAGGGTGCCCTCCAGCCAGTCCGGCCACGCCCCCTCCACCGGCAGGGACGGCTCGTGGAGTTCTTGGCGGAGGCTCTCGAAGCCACGGCGGTAGTCAGACATCGGAGGGCGGCAGCGTGGGCGCGGACATAGGCACGGGATGCTTTGAAGCGGCAGCCCCCGTGAGGGGTTCGCGGGCGTCCGGCCCCCGCCGGAATCGCACGCGCCCATCGAGGACGCGCAGCAGACGGAGAACGCAACAAGAGAGCATGGATCCCGCGGTAACTCCGGTCCCGAAAGCCCTTTTCTCACAAGGTGGTGACAACGGTGAAGGGGCGCCTGTCGTCACATAGACGGAACCAAGCGACGGTCCTCAACAGGGGACCCTTTCCTCACACTTTTCCCTTCCCTCCCGCGTGCCTATTTCCGAGCCCCGACAGTCTCCCCGTTCTGCGTCCCGGCCTTCGCGGCCCGAGGCCTCTCGCCCTCGGCCCGCCTACATGAACGAGTTTCTGGGCGGACTCTCCCGGTCGCTGCGGGCCCTTTCGCCACGACAGGCCCTCTCGCCAAGCGCCCCTGCCCCAGAAACGGTCCACAGCATCGAGCGCCGCTGGCGGTCAGGAACGCCGGGCGGACGAGAGTCCGGCGGGATCACCCCCCCGCAAAAGAGCAGAGGAGACACGACATCGCGGCGGAGGCGTGCTCGGGGCAGTTCCACGTAGCGGCAGGAGGGGGCCGTGGCGGCCGTGGTCTGACGCCGTCCCTCCGCCCTTCCCGTCGTGCCCCCGCGTTCGGCGGGGTCGATTTGTCCCGGGCCCAGTGCCGTCGCAACCGGCGATGCGTTGCGGAACGGCCCCTCCCGGGATGGAGCCCTCAGGCGCATAGCTGTTCACAAACTACACTCTTCCATGGACGGATTCCTAAGCCGATTTACCCCAAAGCTACGAAAGATGCGCAGCATCAAGAGCCAGTGGCACATGTGGAAGCCAGCACGGAGGCAGTCGGTCCGTACTGCACACGAGGCCCCTGCCGACGGGCGTAAGGAGGACGCGAACGCGGCGGCGGAGAAATAGCCCGGTCGCCTCTTTAGTGCCCATCCCCCTCCCGGTCGGGCCTGGATGGCCTCCGGGGGACGATGGGACCCGTTTGTGAAGTGGGGGCTCTCGCAGGCAGTGGCCGCGACGTGGTGTCGCTCTTTCCACACCACCCCGATCGCCTCGCTTCCCAGGCGGGGCCCCGCGTGTGCTCGCACACGTCCGAGCGGCCAGTACCGCCTCCGTCCCCTTCGCCCTTGACGAACGCCCTTGACGAAACCGGTCGTCAGGTGCGAGTGGCGTCTAGTCCACTGACGGCGGGGACCGTCCCCACCGATCGGCCCCCAACTTCATTTCCTGACGCCATTCGCTTCCCATGTGGCCTGCCCCCTCCGTGCCGCGCCCCCCCTCGACGCTCGCCGCAACGGTCCTGCTGTGTGCGGCGGGGCTCCTGGGCGGCTGCACGTCTACCGCTTCGGATGGAGAAACGGCCTCGGAAGAGCTGGAGCAGCTTGTCAGCAGCTACGAAGCCCGCCTCGCCGACGGCCTCAAGACGGGATTGCCGGTCCGCGACGACGGCTTTGCGTACGCCGTGGACCTGGGCAACACGATGGGCGCGGCCGTGGCCCTCGGCAATCGCTCGTTGTTCGACCGCGCCTACGGCATGATCCGGGCGCACTTCCTTCGCGTCGACACGGGGGACCCGCGGGCGCGTCACACGGTCCTGTGGCGCTACAAGCCCGGCACTGCCCCCGACGCGTCCGGGTCGAAAGAGACGGGCCTCCTCGCCGACGCGCTCTGGGAGGCGTACGAGCGGTGGGGCAACCCCGAGCACCGCAGGATGGCCACCAAAGTGCTCGACGCGTACCTCAGGCACGGGTACTGGGCAACCGACCGCCGATTTGTCGTCAAGAACTACTACAACTACGGCACCCAGACGCTCTCCGAAAACACGTGGGTCTTGAACCAGATGCCGCATACCGTCCGCAAGATTGCCTGCGGCACCCAGGACGCCTCGCTGTTCCGTCGGGCCAACGCCATGGCCCGGTTCGCAGAAGGGGCGTACCTGAAGAAGGGCTTCTCGCGCGAGATGTACGACAAGGGCATCGAGACGGTCTTCGGCGGGGCCGACGGGTACTACTCCCCAAACGGCCTCCTCAAGCTGCAGTCTTCCCTGGAGATTGCCAAGGCGCTGCTGCCATTCACCCCGGCGCCCGCACGAGAGGTCATCGGGTTTGTTCGTGCGTCGCACCCGGACGTGTCCTCCATCTACTACTACAACCCCCGCTCCGAGGCCATCGCGCCACTGGCCGAGACGTCGGAGCAGACGTACGGGTTGAGCGAAAAGGCACTCGTTCTGCTGCTGGGAACGAGGGTCCGCGACTCACTCGGGGAGGCGTTCCTGCAGGACTTCGTGGGCCGGGAAATCGTGCCCGAACTGAAGCGTCGACGGGACGGGTCCTCCAGCCCCTTTTACTTTGACGTGCCCCTCATGCTGGAGGCAGCCCAGCGCTACCTTCGGCCGGATCAGGGTCCGGCCCGGCCTGGCGAGAGCGAGTGCACGCTGTGAGCAGGCCCCCGCGTGCAGGCGCCCCCGTGCCCGCAGGGGCAGCGCTTCGTGCGCTGAGCGCGAACTTCGATGGGGGAGCAGGGCGGCGTCCACTGCGGGGACCTGCGGGAGCGGTGCACTTGGGGGGCCTCCAGCCCGCTTCAAGAGGCCTGCCGATCGCCCCCCTAGACACGACCCATGCCCCACCACTCCGGAGGGGACTCGCTATAAGTAAAGAAAATATGAACGTGCCCAAAAGACGTTAGACTGTTGGCCCACACGCGTCTATGCAGTGGTTTCCTGATCCGGCAGAGTCGCTCGGCGAGGCCCACGCGGCAGGAAGGGAGATCGGCTCTGCTCCCCTTCCCACCCCTGCTTTCCGGTGGCCGGGTTGCTCAGGGAGAGACCGCAATCCGCGTCGTTCTACGCCAAGCCTGAAGGCAGTCGCATCGAAGAATCAAGCCTCCACGAAGAGTCAAATCCTTACGACCGCCCGAACTTGCGCGAGGCCTTCGACAGCGGATGGCACGCGTTTCGAGAAGATCAGCCCCCACCGGACGAGTGCCAATTCGACGGCCCGGCGGAGATCGAAGCCTGGCTCGAAGGATACCTGATGGCAGAGGACCACGAGGGACGGTAACGGCTTCCCCTGACTCTGCGTGGCGAATTCGGACTCAGCCGATTCGGCTCCTTCGGGGATCGTCTCTCCGAAGGGGCGCCGGGCCTGTGGGAGCCCGTTCCGCCACGGGGACAGGTCCGCCGACGGACACGAGCAGGACGGCCCCGACGAGACAGAGGCCCCGTCCGCGAGGGAAGGAGACTGCGCGTGTCGGACGTGTCTGCATTCCAAGGGGGCAGTCAGCGGGGAAGAACGCAGGACACCGGCGTGACAGGCCATCCGATCAGACCGTCCGCGTCCTCTTCCCCGTCGGTGTCTTCTTCCCCACCTACGTCTAGCGGTCGCCCCGCCTATCCGTCGTCCGTCTGGTTTTCCCCTGTGGCGTCTCCGCCCCGCCGGTATTCCTCGACTCGACCGGCCGGATCTTGGATCTCTGTGTGCTGGGGCAACCGCCGGAGCACCCGGCGGGCCAGGGACCCGAACCGCTCAAACGACTGCGCCTCGATGCTCAGGTCCGGGCTTCCGTTCGGCTCGGTGTAGAGCCAGAGCGCCTCGGTGGTTACGGGCAGGTGGAGCCGTTGGATGTCCTCGAAGCGAAGGACATTGTCCGTCCAGAGGGGCCGCGTTTTCTGAACCGCTGTTTCCGATACCTGGACGGTGGCCCGAAGCCCATAGCCGGCCGCCGCGAGAAGCGTAGCGCCCGTGAGCATCACGTTGACCAAGGAAAGCTCCAGAAGCGGGCCCCCATCGGTTGCCTCCTGTACCGCGAGAAGGAGGAGGGCCCCGACGGACAGGACGGAAAGACCTCGCTGAAGCCTTGAGGTGCGGTACGTTGCCGGCATGTCGTCTGCACGCATGGCTCTGCTGGCTGTCTTCGTTGGGCCTGTCGACTTATTTGGTCGTCCCGCCATGCCCCAACGTCGCCGCCCCCGCTCCCGCACGTCTACGGAAGACGTTGCACCACGGCCCCGGCGTCGCTTCGATGGGTGCCGAGCCCACAGGGGTAAAAGCCGGCGGGAGCGGCAGACGCAACGTTCGACGTGGGGACGGCTTGCTCCCCGGCCCCCCTACTCCGGTCGTTCCCTTCAATCCGGACGCGACTCCTAATCGGTGTCCGCCAGCCGGAAGGTCACGCCGAACTGGGGCTGTAGGAAGGTTGTCCGTGAGCGGCGGACGTCCAGCTCGCTCCGGTCGAGCTGGCCATTCTCGTTCTCGTCGGTGAGCTCCCCCTCTGCGAGGTACTCCGCCTCCTGGCCCAGCAGGTACTGCACGCCGAGGTGCACGTCTACGGCCCTCAGGGTTTTCCCCGGCTCCCGCTGCTGGTAAACGCGGACGTCGATTCCGGCCCCGGCCCCGCCGCTGAGGGCGAAGTCGTCGTAGTTGGTGGACCCGGCAATGTCATCCCCGAGCTCATCATCGCCGAAGTCATCGTCCCCGACGGTGGTGCGGGTAAACAGGTACTTGAAGCCCGCCAGCCCTTCCACGTAGGGCCGAAAGCGTCCCGTCCGGGGCTGAAGCCGCAGCGAAAGGTGCGTTTCCACCACGTTGTTGTTCGTGGAAACCTCCACCGGCACGCGCGGGCCGACCGTGCGGCTGAACGGCACCTGATCGGTGGTGCGCCCATAGTTGAGGATGCCGAGGTCCAGCCCGACCAGAAGAGGACGCCGGCCGATCCAGCCGCCGATGTAGCCGTGGAGTCCCCCGCCCACACCGCTAATGTTGTTGCGGAGGCCTCCCCGCGGAATGCCGACCGTGCCCCGTAGATTCACCTGGCCGGAGACGGCCGGTACCGAGTCGGCCGCGGGCGGGGGGGCCAGCCCCTCCTGCCCAGCTGCGGGCGGGGCGGTGAACAGCGCCCCTGCACCGAGCAAGAGAAGAGAGGCAAGCAGGAGGCGGATTTGTGAGCCACGGGATCGAGAAGACCTACGTCGGTGCATGGAGCAGAAAGCGAGTGTCGATTCAATGTCGTTCCCAACGTCATGTCGTCACGTGAAGACGCACGCAGGGCCCGCCGGAGCGTTCAGGAAGCGTCGACGAACCGGCCGGGTTGTGCGATGAATGGAGGAGCGACAAGCGGGAAATGGGGGCGCAAGCAGCCCCTGGCCGTTCGGGTCCCCAGTCCCCCTGCCAGCACAGAACCCCCGTTCCCGGTCAACGCCCCCGCCTCTCCCAGTAGATCGAACCGGACAGGCCGGTCCGTTTGCCTCAGTCTGTCCCCTCCGTACAGGCGGGGCAGAACGCCCCTTCGAACGACTGGAGCGACCACCGACGGCGTTCAGTCATCACGTACTCGACCGCCTCCGCCACGGTCGTGGCCGCAAGGAAGGACGGCACGTCCTGCACGTCCTCGTGCGTAACCGTGGCGGTCGTGGAGCAGCCTTCGCACTCGTACTCTCGGGGAAAGTGCTCTTCGTCAAACATCGGCTGTGTGAGGCTGTGAAGACACAGAAACGCATTGTCACGGGATTGGATACTCGGTCCCGGCCCCAGATGTCCACCCGCCTGCACTGCGCGGACCGGCCCGGAGGGGGGCTCTTCGCTTGCGGTCCACGACGCCCCTTCACTGGGGGCTCGGCACCGGGTCGTGCGGGGGCCGGCTCGACGTCTCCCGTGCAGCCGCGGGACCGTTGAGGGGGAGGGCCCGCCCCCTCGCCGTCGGCGTCCACGCCGGGACGGCGCACCGCGACCGTTGTGGCCTCGGGGTCCGGGAGGCAACGACCGCCTCGAATACAAGCGGGGCCGGTCAGCGCGTTTTCAGCAGGGCCCGTGCCTGCGCCGGAATCGAACTCTCCGAGAGATCGAGCACGGCTCCCCCGCCCTCCAGGCGAAGCGCCCTGGAACCCGCAATTCGGCGGAGCCGCTCGTCCGAAAGGCCCATCCAGTGCAGCCGCACGGCCGCGCCCCCTTCGTTTTCGGCGACAATCTGCTTCAGATCCTGCGTCTCGCGCTCCCCGTTGGCGAAGACGAGAGAGAGCCGCTCGGCGTCAAACGCACTGTCCGGAGACGTCGACACCGTCAACAGAGAGAGCTTGGGGCCCCCGCTTTCCGTAGTCCCCGGGAGGACGACGAGGCTTGCCTTCGCTTTTGTCAGGGACGTCCCCCCTCGCGTCTCGATATCGAGTGCCACCGTCGGGGACTCAACCGGCTCCTGACTGGTGGATCCTGTGTCCGGGACGACACTGCTGCCGCCCCGATCCGGTGCCTGAACCGGCTCGGTCACAGGGGAAACGACCAGGACCGACGCCCCCAGCAGGGCCGCAAGGAGGAGCAGCGAAGCGAGGATGATCTGGACCGGCCCTGTTTGCCGTTGCATGGTTCCCGTTTGCGTCGAGAAGAGGGCAAGAAGCAGCTGTGCGGGGGCTCTCGGCTCGGTCGTGCCGGTGTTCAGCACCATGCAACCACTGCGAGTCATTTCGCCTTGCACTGCAGGCGGGCCCTCCTGCAGGAAAGACGGGCCCCAGAAAAGAGGCGAGAAGCCCCTGAGACGAGTCAGGACCTATTTCCAGCAGGAGAGTGGAGCTTGGGGCGGCGGAGACGAGGGAGTAGATGCCAAAAGCTGTGTGCAACCATATTTTTGTGCCATACGGAATTGCGCCTCCAGGAGATCACCCCCTCAGCGTGACGTAGGCGTTATCTCTTTTTTCCCTGCGCGCAGAGAGGAGTCAAATCGGGTTCCGACAGGCAAACCATGCAGGCAAACCATGGCGGACGCTGCCGCTGCGGCTTCCACCAGTGCGGTCAAGACGGATCTTTTTCAACGGCACTCCTGGGTTCGAATGGCAATCAATCAGCGATCTCTGTCACGCTCTAAGTCCCCGCCAGGTCCTGGCCTGCTGTGTCCCACCGAGAAGGCCACCTCTCCGGTCTACTCCGTGCGTCCGCGAACAGATGGCCTCTCCTGGGGCCGGCCCAGTCTGAACGAGCCCCTTTTCGCGGATCATCTGGGGGCCGGATTGTGTCCCTGGAATGCTTCTTGGGCCCGCAAATCCTTGGGGCCCCGTCTAGAGCCATGAACGCGACCGGCATGCCTGTGGACATTGAACGCCGAGAGGCTGTGCTTTCGAGGCTTCCGCAGAAGGCGGTCAGGGCCCTGGAAGACGGAGACACGTGGGAGAAGGAGCGGCCCGAGGAGGGCTCCCGGATCGCAAACATCTCAGTGCCGCTGCGCCACGAGGCGTCGGGCACCTGGGAGCGCCGGTCCATCGAAAGTCGGGTCACGGTGACGAACGGGGCGCTCGTCGAGCGCTTCTACGCGGTGGATGAGCACGGGGCGCAGGCCTTGAGGCGCGCCCCAAAGTGGGGAAGCGACCGCCACAGAAGCGTCCGCGAGCGGTTTTCCCCCGAGAAAAGACGGAAGCGATGGGCACGGTACTGGGAATGGGTTGCCGAAACCGGCCGCGATCCGGTCGGGGAGTTTTCCGTTCCCGAGACGGCCCGCTGCGGCTGGCGGCTCTTGTGTCAGGAGAAGCCGGAAGATGTCTTCGTTCACTACGCCCGCCGCCGCCCGACACGGGGACGTTCTTCGGAGAATGCGGGTCCGTCGGGGGGCGCCGGTTCGCTGGGCAGGAGCACCGATTACGTTCCTCGCGACAAGATGCCGCGCGGGCTTCGGGACCATTGTCGTCTGAAGGAGGGCCGCATCCATCCCGGGGTGGTGCAGAGCCGGGCTGATCTGGCACGCCGCTTCCGGAGACGGGACACCGGCCGCATTGCGGGCCGGCAGATCCTGGACTCCGAGCTGAGACGGGTGCCGGACGACGCTCCCGGTGCGCTACACGCACTTCCGAGGGTGTTTTTCGTAGACGTGGCGATCGAGGAGCCAATCTCGCCGTCGCGTCAGCGGGACATTCTCCGAGCGAGAGCCAGAGAGAAGCTCGGGTAGGGGCGCTGTGCCAACGGCCGTGCCGTGCCCCCCTGCCGGCCGAGGCGTTTCGATGTCGGCCGGAGATACAGAAATGGCCCGACTCAGAGTGTGGGCGGGGGAGGAAACTCCGAGACGGGCCAAAACCTGTTGGGTTGCGAAGCAAAAACCGGAGCGGTTTTTGGATGCACCCTGATGTTTTCCGAAATATGTCTACCCCTAGTATAACAAAATTCCCCCTGGGGGGATCAACAAAGGGAGCATGAAATCTGGAGGTCTGATGGGGTCGGTCGCCGGGTCCGACTCGTGCCTTGGATGAAACGGCCCTCGGGGCCCGCCCCAACGCGTTGAGGGTCTGGCCGATGGACGGCCATTTTCCTATCCGCGAGCGGACGTCCGGCACTCCACTTCGAAGTGAGACGCCAAGAGACGTTTCATCTCCTCGTCTGCATCCCACCATCCCTGTCGATAGGCGTTGCGCGCCGGTGGGTCGTCGAGGTACGGATTGGACCGATTCCCCTCCAGCCGGGCATTCCAGCCCTCCTGATAGATCGCGCCCAACCGCCGTCCCGGCAGTTCACGTCTGGACGGCCGCTCACTGGACGGCCATTTCTCAAGCAGCCTGCCAAACCCGCTGAAGAGCCTGCCGAGAAGGGCAACCCCGCCGCGGAATGCGGTCTTGATGAGCGCCACAGCCCCTGCGACCGTTCCAATGCCCGGCCACCCCGCCGTCGCTGACACGCCGCGCTCTTCTGTCGTGCCCTCCTCGGTCTCCGCGGACGTGCTCATCCGCTCCACCGTGCTCATGTCCTGTTCCACATCGGGCAGGTCCTCTCCACAGATTGCGTACCCACGGGATCGTTCGATGCGGAAAAAGAGGGGATCCCCCTTGTCGCTGTACACGAGATCGTCCTCGGTGACGTGCTCGGCGAACCGCCCCGTCCGGAGCCCTGCCATTAGCCGGCGGAGCGTGACGCCGAGCTGGTCGGCCATGTCGGCCAACTCAATATCCACTTCCTGCCTTAGCATCGGTCTGTTCTGTCAGTTGTGGCGTTGCCCGGCGCAACCCGTCGCACACAGATTCAGAACGGTCCTCCCCCGCTGCCGGTCCCGGTTCCGGACGCCCAGCGGGCCGGTCACTGTCCTCCCCAAACACGACGCCTCGTCCCGATGCATGGTTGCCCGACGGCTTGCACTTACACGCGGCACTTGGAGCCTTCCGTCTTTTCTGCGTTCCCGTTGCCGACGGGGATTCGTGGTACACGTGGATGGCGCGCCTGCACCCCTCCGCCGTCGCCCCAAATCGGAGCGGCAGTACGAACACCGGCGGTGCCTGCGGGCCCCCGGCGGACCGGCGCCCCACGGCCAGACGCGTCAAACAGCCCCTCCGGCTTGCGTCCTTTCGACTGCACGCCCTGCCGCCCCGGGAGGGGCCCTGCACGTGGCCGTGGGGATCGATAGACGGTTAACCTATGAACGGTACGCACGATACGCCACCGCCCCCCAGAGCCGGGGCACAGGGCATCAATGGAATGTTACATTTTTCCCACCTTGGCCCGGGGTATTCTTCCACGACGGGGGCAGGGCGCACGGTCGTCAGCGGGCCTGGATGGCCGAGGGCTTCTGGGACTGGACGGACATCGCCCGTCTCGTGGTGACGCCGGGGCCAACGGCATGCCGCCCAACCGATGGGCAGAGACGAGGCATCGCCTTCCACCTGCTCCTCGCCCCGGGCGCTTTCGGGAAGTTCTGGCCCGCCACGCTGCTCAGTCGCCCGCCCGGCGCGACTCCCACAGCGGCGTCAGTCCTGTTCCCTCCGGGCCGTCCATTCCCGCCGCACAACCGTCAGGGTTGCGCTCCCGCGACGAACCGTTTTGCCAACGGGGACGGGACGCACCGTCTACCCCCCGGCCGTCCCCCCAATCTGGAGCGTCCGTCCCTGCCCCGGCATGAACGAGGGGACGTCTGCGGACGTGAGCGGGGCCGGGGGCGGATTGGGCACCTGATCTCGGACGAGCTGGCTGCTCGCGTAGGTTGTGCCGGTGAGGGTCTCCGCCTCAACGAAGACCGCAGGCTGCCCCGTGTCCAACCCACCCGGCCCGACTGTACCCACCCGGCCCGACTGCGTGATGCGCCCGCGTCCCGAGCAGGGCGTAGGGGCTCTGGTAGATCGTGTTGGCGTGGTCGGTGGGCGTCCGCTGAGGCATCCAGGTCCGGCATGACCGAAGGCCCGACGGGGTGATCGTACGTGAGCTGCGCGTGGAGGCGAGGGCCTCGTCGATCGCGTGGCGGGCCAGGATGCCGCTGATGCTCGCCGTCGCTGCCCGCCGCGTGCCGAACTGGACCCGCTGCCGTGCAAATGCCCGGACGGTGGAGGCCTGCATTTCGTTGGCCGCGAAGCGGCGTCCCTTCCGCCCCCGTTCGTTGGCAACGTAGCCGCGGTCCATGTCCCCCAGGGTCGCGCTCACACCGAGGACCGACATGCCCTCCCCCGGCACGGCCCCTGCACACCGGGCGTCGCGTGCGGGGCCGCCCGCGTTCGGGGGCGTGTCTCTTGAGGTCGTGCATTCCCGCAAAGCCCCGCGCCGAGGCCGGGAAATGGACACGCCCCCCCGGCATAGCTAAACGTTTCTGTATCGTATGGGGGACATCGGTGGCGAGTGTGCAGGCTGGATTGTTTTCTTTTAATCAAAGAGTTGCGCCCACCGATGCACGCGGGGCGCTTCGCACCACTGCTGCCTCTCACCCGCTCTCTCTCCCTATGCCCAACGACCTTGCCACCGCCGACATTGACCGCGACGCGCTCGCACGCCTGTCCGAAAAGGCGAACGTCGACCAGCTCCTCGGCGCGCTGAGCGACCTCGACGAAGACGAGTTGGATCGCCTGGCCGACGGGGCCCGCCCCCAGAAGCCCCAGCGTCCATCCCCCACGCCCCCGGTGAACGCGGACGTGTACGAGGTCTTCGAGGGCCTGACCGACGCACAAGAGGCGACGCGGGAGACGGTCCGGTCGTTCATGCAGGCGGAGGTCGAGCCGGTCGCCAACGACATGTGGGAGGCCGGGACCTTTCCGAAGGACCTGATTCCCAAGGCCCGCGCGCTCTTCGACGAGGTCGTTGGCCGGGACGCCTACACGTTTCCGTCCGACGATCCGATCCGGACCAACCTCATCAGCTTTGAGATGTCGCGGGTCGAGCCGTCGTTCTGCACGTTCTGGGGCGTGCACACGCTCCTGTCGATGGGCTCGGTGGCGCTCTTCGGCTCCGAGGCGCAGAAGGAGCAATTTCTCGAGCCGATGGCGGCGTTCGACATGATCGGCTCCTGGGCGCTCACCGAGCCGGACCACGGCTCCGACGTGTCCCAGGGCCTGGCCACCACGGCCCGCCGCGAGGGGGACACGTGGGTGCTCGACGGCGCGAAGAAGTGGGCCGGCAACGCCACGTTTGCCGACGTGACGGTCGTGTGGGCACGCGACGAGGCGGACGGCTGCATCAAAGGGTTCCTCGTCGAGCAGGAGCGGCCCGGCTACCACGTCGAGCAGATCGGCGGCAAGATTGCCAAGCGGGGCGTGGAGAATGGGCTCATCGAGCTGGACGGCGTCGAGCTTCCGGAGGCCAACCGGCTGCCCGGGGTGTCACACTTCGGGGACGTGAGCGCGCAGCTCGCGACCTGCCGCGCCAGCGTGGCCTGGGAGGCTGCGGGGCTCGCCACCGGCGCCTACGAGAAGGCCCTGGCCTACTGCAACGAGCGCACGCAGTTCGGCAAGCCGACCTCCTCATTCCAAATGGTGCAGGACAAGCTCGTGACGATGCTCGGCAAGGTGACGGCGCTGCAGACGTTCGTCATGCAGCTCGGCCGACTGGAGGCCGGCGCGGGCGCAATCGGCAACGAGCGGTCCAGCCTGGCCAAGGTCTGGGCCTGCGACACGATGCGCGAGGTCGTCTCTATCGCCCGGGGCATCATGGGGGGCAACGGCATCCTGCTGGACCACGACGTGGCCCGCCTCTTCGCCGACGCGGAGGGGGTGTACTCCTACGAGGGCTCCCGCGAGATGAACGCACTGATTGTGGGCCGCGCCATCACGGGCCAGAGCGCGTTTGTGTGAGGGCGCCCTCGGACACGGGGCCCGGGGCAGGGGCACGCCCGTCCGCAAAGGGCGGACGGGCCGAGGAGATCCCCGGTTTTGAGTCCCAGTCGGGCCCAAAGCGCCCCCAGTACCAATCCCCTACTGAAGAACCTGCTTCGCCTGCTCTAGCAGATGGCGCGGCGACGTGCCAGCATGACGCGACGCAGAGAGTTCGAGCGAGTAGAGCCGACGGGACTGTTCCCTATCGAGGTCTTCCGACGCGTCGCTGTGGAGCGTTCGGACCTTCCGCTCGCACCCTGTCCAGGATAGAGGGCGACGGCTAGACTCAAACTGAGCAGGCGAAGAAGAGCCACTGCCAGACATAATGACCACCGTTTCTTGATTGGTTGTGCCTTCCGCTTCGCCCCTGTTATCGGCGGCGGGGAGGGCGCCCCTAAGCCGATGGGCAACCTGTGAGATTCAGGGGGGCAAGTTGGCGGCGCGTATCCCCACCCAGTCTGTTCGTCTACGCCTTGGTAGTCGGACCGGGACACAGATTGCACCTGTCGGCAGTGACGGCGCTCCGGCACCGGGGTCACCTTGTCGGGGACGGGGTCCGACGGTCCAAATCATCGGTAGGCCCGGCGCGTGAACCAGACCGGAGCACACGCGCCCGGGGAATGGCCAACGTCCTACCCGACCTAAAGAAGACCTGTTCACTATATATTAGTCTTTTGGTAACAAGGATTGTCTTCCATACCGGAACGAAACGGTCCTCTTTGAAAGTTACTTGTCACGCTTGCAGTGGTAGCTGTGAGCCCCCCGTCGGCCGTCCCTTCCACCAGACCAGGCCGGCGGGGCTTTTCTTTGCCGGCCCTCAGCTTCGGATGGCGTGGGATTTTTCCGGTACGCTTTCCCGCCCGGCAGCCCCCCCTTCTTCTACCGGACGACCTCCAGGCGCCGCGTCTTCGAAAAGCCTTCGGCGGACATGCGGTAGAAGTACGTGCCACTGGCAAGCGACCCAACATCCAGGCGAACGTCGTGTCGGCCCGGCGCCCTCTGCCCGTCCGCGAGCGTTGCGACCCTCCTGCCCAGCACATCGAACACGTCGATCGTTACGTGTGTCTGCTCGGGAACGCTGAACGCGATCGTGGCCGGCCCGCTGGCGGGATTCGGCGCGCTGTTCCGCAGAGAAAACTGGTCGGGGGCGGGTTGGAGGCCCACCTGCAGCTGCCCGTCTCCGTCCTGCAGGGTCACCGACGGGGCCTCCGCGGTCAAGATCGTGACGTCTGCGTCGGGGCCACGGTCTTTCCGGACGCGGACGGCGCCGGCCCGCGAGCCGCCCTGCAGGCGGAGTGTCAGGGGGTACGCCACGCCCTGCAGCTTCACGTCGTGGACGGAGGGGGGCCCGGCGCCGGACGCCACGGGGGCCAGGGCCCCGCCGTTGGCAAACCGGACGTCGAATGTGCCCCCGGGAGGAGTTGGGGGCAGCATGTGCCTCTGTTGCTTCGACGGGGGCCGGTCGCGCCGGAGCCAAAGCGTCGCCTCGCGCCCCTCGTCGTCGGTCACGTGGAGGGAGACCGTCTTCTCGTCCTCGCCCGCGTTCTGGAGACGCGTCCCGGCCGTGAGGCTGCTGCCCTCCCCGCTCCCCCCCAGCGTCAGCGTTCCCGACGCGCTGGCGTTGACCCAGTACCCCTCGCCCGGCGCGAGCGTGGAGACCGGCGTGTAGCCGTCCGACGAATCGAAGCCGTAGACGGACGAGGCAACGATGCCCTGCGGATCGGACGCGATCGCTCCGGTGTCGGTGGAGTCGCCGAACGGCCCGACGAGGTTCCACCCCGCGGCGACGCTGACGGCCTGCGCGTCCGCCGTCACGCCGGTCACCTGTGCCGTTCCGGACGGGCAGTTTGCCCAATACCCCTGTCCGACAGTGAGCGTGTCCCCACCCGAGAGGGACTGATTGCCGGAATCCGGGTCGTACCCGAATCCGCTCGTGCACGACGGCAGGACCGCGCCGAGGGTCGGGTCCTCCAGCTGGTAGGGCAGCGACACCAAATTCCACCCGCTGTCTAAGTTCAAGGCCTGCGTTCCGTTTACCGCGAGCGTAACGGTGGCCTGGTCGGTCCCTCCATTTCCGTCACCGGCGGTGTAGGTGAAGCTGTCAGTGCCGGTGAATCCAGGCGCCGGGACGTACTCGAAGGACCCGTCATTGCTTAAGGTGAGCGTTCCGTTGCTCGGGGCCGACCCCACTGTGGGAGTCAGCGGGTCGCCGTCCGGGTCATCATCATTGCCGAGAACCCCGGGCGCGCCGACGGTCAGCGTGCTGTCCTCGTACGTAGCAAAACTGTCATCCGCCGCGACGGGCGCACCGTTGAGGCCCTCGATGGTGAGGGACACACTGGCCTGGTGGGTCCCCCCGTTCCCGTCACTGGCCGTGTAGGTGAAGCTGTCCGAGGCGGTCTCCCCGTCGCTCAGGTTGTCGAATGCGCCGTTTGGGGCGTAGCTGTAGGCCCCGTTCGTCTCGATCGTCAGGAGCGCGCCGGACGCCAAGGAGATCTGTTGGCCGACGTCCGACGGGCTTCCGTTGACCGCCGATACCGAAAGCGGGTCCCCGTTGGGGTCGCTGTCGTTTTCGAGCACCCCTGGCGCAGCAATGGAAATTGGCGTGCCCTGCTGCGTTGTGTCGGCGTCGGCGGCGGCCGTTGGAGGATCGTTCGCCGCGAGCACGGACACCGAGAAGACGTTGCCCGTCGGGCCCTCGCCCTGGCTGTCACTCAGGTCGAACGTAAAGGCGTCGTCCGGCGGCGTGTCCCCGGGCGGAATGTCGGCCGTGTGGTCGTAGGTGACGGCCCCGTCGATCAGGTCCTGCTGCGTAAACTCCGTGGCCGCCGTCCCGCCGACCCGAAGGGTTCCCTCCGTCGGCCCGCTCGTGACGGCAAATGTGAGTTCCGATGGGTCGTGGTCCGGGTCCGAGGCACTGAGCAAATCGGTTGAAATGGGCACCTGTCCGCCCTCGTCCAGCGTCGTGCCTGCATTCGTGTCGAGCGTCGGCGCGCTGTTGTAGTCGATCGTGAGGAG
>Ga0207714_1000667_pt1 | contig 23148 bp, 23 predicted proteins | sample PonA232FremontCA_2_FD_187270 | JGI IMG/M metagenome (GOLD analysis project Ga0207714, IMG submission 187270) | Marine sediment microbial community from Fremont, CA, USA - Pond A23 Sediment 2 (SPAdes) | ecosystem: Environmental > Aquatic > Marine > Unclassified | place: USA: Fremont, California...
TAGAAGGCGCTCGCGAAAGCCAGCCCGAGCCAGTTGGCCCAGCCGGCGACGGACCCGAACAGCGGGCCGAGCGCGTGGTTGACGTAGTAGTAGGCCCCCCCGGACCGGGGCATGGCCGTCCCGAGTTCGCTGGCCGAGAGCGCGGTGAACATGGCGATCACGCCGCCGAGCAGGAAGGCAACGGCCGCCAGCGACCCCGAGCGGAGGATCGCCTCACCCGGTAATACGAAGATACCGGCGCCGATCATCGTCCCGACGCCGATGGTCAGCGCGGCCAGCGGCCCCAGGTCCTTCGCGAGGTCCTCCTCGCCCGTGCTCACGGCGTGACCACTCCCGCTCCCGCGCCCTCTTCGGCTCCGCTGGCGGCTCCCCGGGTGCGGTCCTCGCGGTCGAGCGCTCCCGGATTCACCCTATCGAGAAGGCCCGACGGCACGACCCGGCCCGAGCGCCCGCTCATCGACCCGTCACTCTGTGCCCCATGTCAGCTACGACTGTACGTCGGGTGGCGGTCGGAGTCATACCGGGGGAGTCGACCCGACGACGCTTAAGGTTTCACGTCCGCCGCCGTCGGCCCGGGGGCGTTCGGTGCCGCCCGCACGCCCGCGGACCAGCGAGGAGGGTGGCCGGAATAGAAATCCACTTACACGCCCCGGCGGAAGCCCCGTCAATGACGGTGACCGGGTCGTGCGCGTGATCGTCGTCGGCGCGGGACAGGTGGGGTCCTCCATCGCCGGGAGCCTCGCCGAGGAACACGAGGTCGTCGTGATCGACATCGACGAGGAGCGCGTGGAGGCGCTGACCTACGACCTGGACGTGCTCGCGATCCAGGGGGATGGGGCCTCGCTGTCGACGCTGCGCGAGGCAGGGATCGGGGAAGCCGACATGGTGATCGCGAGCACCGACGCCGACGAGACCAACATCGTCACCTGCGGAACGGCCAAGACCGTCGGCGACCCCTTCACCATCGCCCGCGTCAAGCGCACCAACTATCTGGAGACCTGGGAGCAGGCGGAGGGCGCCCTCGGCGTCGACTTCATGGTCGGGACGAACCTCCTGACGGCGAAGGCGGCGACCCAGGTCATCGGCCTGCCCGCGGCCCGGGACGTCGACACATTCGCCGGCGGACGCGTCCAGATGGCCGAGTTCGAGGTCCCAGAGGGGAGCCCGATCTGCGGGCAGACCGTCCAGGAGGCCGACCGGTTCGACTCGCTGACCTTCGCGGCGGTCATCCGCCCCTGCGAGGGTGAAGACGACCGAGAGGAGCCCAAAGACGACGTCATCATCCCGACGGGTGCGACGGTCATCGAGGCGGGTGACGAGGTCGTCGTCATCGGCTCGAACGGGAGCGTCCAGGCGATGGCCGCGGAGATCGCGCCCCACGCGGGCGGAGCCTCGGACGTGCTCGTCGTGGGGGGCAGCGACATCGGCTACCAGGTCGCCCGCCTGCTCGAGCGGCGGGAACTCCACCCGCGCCTCATCGAGCGCGACGCCGAACGGGCCCGCGAACTCGCCGAGCAGCTCCCGGACACGACCGTCCTCGAGAGCGACGCGACCGACCGGGAGTTCCTCGAACGCGAACACATCAGCGAGGTGGACGCGGTGGTCGCGGCGCTGGACAGCGACGAGAAGAACCTGCTTGCCTCGCTGCTCGCAAAGCGGCTCGGCGCCGACCGGGCGGTCGCCATCGTCGACGACGGCGCCTACGTCCGCCTGTTCGAGGAAGTCGGGGTCGACGTGGGGATCAACCCCCGGGAGGTGACCGCCGAGGAGATCACGCGGTTCACCCGCGAACGGTACGCCGAGAACGTCGCGCTGATCGAGTCCGACCGCGCGGAGGTGATCGAGTTCACGGTCGACGAGGAGAGCGTCCTCGCGGGGCGAACCATCGCCGAGTCGGCTGCAGACTTGCCAGACGGCGTCGTGATCGGCGCCATCGTCCGTGACGACGACTTCGTCATCCCGCGCGGGGGAACGACCGTGGAAGTCGGCGACTCTATCGTTGTCTTCGTCGATGCGAACGTCCTCGAGGAAGCAACGGCGGCGCTCTAACCATGGTCTCAGTTCGCGTCGACTGGCGGGCGAGTCTCAGCCTCGTCGGCAGCGTGCTCAAGTATCTCTCGCTTCCGCTCCTGTTTCCGCTCGGGGTGGCGGTCTACTTCGGCGAGGACGTCCTGACGTTCGCCGCCGTCGCTGCGCTCACGCTGACGGTCGGGTTCGGGCTCGAGCGGCTCGACCCCGACCCCGATATCGGCGCCCGTGAGGGGTTCCTGATGGTCGCGGCCACCTGGCTCGCGGTCGCACTGGTCGGCACGCTTCCGTACGTGCTCGCGGGCATGGGGACGGCCTCGACGCTTGCGGACCCCGTCAACGCTCTCTTCGAGAGCATGAGCGGGTTCACCACCACCGGCGCGACGGTGATGGGGTCGATCGGCCTCGAACAGCACTCCCACGCACTCCTGCTGTGGCGCCAGCTCACCCAGTGGCTCGGCGGGATGGGGATCGTCGTCCTCGCGGTGGCGATCCTCCCCGAGCTCTCCGTCGGTGGCGCCCAGCTCATGGACGCCGAGGCGCCGGGGCCCGGTATCGAGAAACTCACCCCGCGGATCGCCAAGACTGCGCGGGTGCTGTGGCTGGTCTATCTCGGGTTCACTGTGGTGGAGTTCCTGCTGCTCTATGGCGCTCATCTGGCCGGCCTGGCGCCGAACATGGGGCTGTACAACGCCGTGCTCCACCCGCTGACGACACTCCCGACGGGTGGCTTCTCCCCGGAGGCCCGCTCCATCGAGGCCTTCTCCGCCACGGTTCAGTGGATCATCATCCCGTTCATGGTCGTCGCGGGGACCAACTTCGCGCTGTTCTGGGGGGCACTCACCGACGGCCCCTCACGGCTGCTCGAGGACGCCGAGTTCCGGTACTACGCGGGCCTGCTCGGTGTCGGGACGGCGCTCGCTGCCGGGCTGCTCTACGGCGGGGTCGGGGTCGGCCTGGCCGAACTCCCGGTGGAAGTGGCGCCGATCCCCGGCGAACTGGAGAACTCCCTGCGCCACGGCGCCTTCCAGGCGGTGTCGATCATCACCACCACCGGGTACGCGAGCATGGACTTCAACACCTGGAGCGGGGCCAGCCAGTCGGTACTGCTCGTCGCCCTCTTTCTCGGTGGATCGGCGGGGTCGACCGGCGGCGCGATCAAGATGGTCCGGACGCTGGTCATTCTGAAGGCAGTCAAGCGGGAGCTGTTCACGACGGTCCACCCCGAGGCGGTGTCGCCGGTCCGCCTGGGTGGCCGGGCGCTCGACGAGACCGCTGTCCGGGGCATCTTCTCCTTCACCCTGTTGTACCTGGTCATCTTCTTCGTGGGCGTCGCGGTGCTTGCGGTCGACGCCTTCCGGGCCGCCGAGACGATCCCGCTTTTGGACATCGTCTCGGCCACGGCGGCGACGCTGGGCAACGTCGGGCCGGGCTTTGGCGTCGTCGGCCCGATGAACAACTACCTCCCGTTCACGGACCTCTCGAAGCTGGTGATGGTCTTCCTGATGTGGGTCGGGCGGCTGGAGATCCTGCCGGTGTTCGTGTTGCTGACACGGGCGTACTGGCGGTCCTGACCCTCTACCCGCGGGTCGGCTCCGCCGCTGGACGGCCGGACAACGACAGCTTTTCCTCGCTCTCGCCCAACACATGAATATGACCACAGGGGTTGTCCTGCTGAACTTCGGCGAGCCGTCGGAACCGGACCGCGAGGCCGTCATCGACTACCTCGAGCGCATCTTCATGGCCAACGCGGACTTGGAGGAGTACGACTCCAGGGAGGCCGCCCGCGAACGCTCCCGCAAGCTCGCAAAGCGCCGTGCGCCCGGCCTGATGGAGGAGTACGAGGAGATCGGGGGCTCGCCGCTGAACGAGCAGGCCCGCGGCCAGGCCGAGGCCCTGGAATCCGAGCTCCGCGACCGGGGGTTCGACGTCAACACCTACATGGGGATGCAGTACACCGAGCCGCTGATCCCCGACGCTGCCGCGGCCGCCCACGAGGACGGCGTCGACCGGGTGATCGGTCTCCCGGTCTACCCGCTGTGTGGCCCCTCGACGAACGTCATCTCGCTGGACGAACTCGAGGACTCTCTCGAGGATGTCGGCGGGGACACGCCCTTCCAGGCGATCACCGGCTGGCACAAACACCCCGGGTACAACCACGTCCGCGCCGAGAACATCGCCGACCACGCCGCGGAGTGGGGCGTCGACCTGGGCGACGAGGACACCGCGCTGGTCTTCTCCGCCCACGGCACCCCCAAGCACTATCTCGAGGAGGGGAGCCGCTACGACATCTACGTCGACGAGTACACCTCCGTCGTGGCCTCGCTGCTGGGCGTCGACGAGTACCACGTCGGCTTCCAGAACCACGAGAACCGCGACATCCCCTGGACCGAACCCGAGGTCGAGGACCTCGTCACGGAGCTAGACGCCGAGCGGGTCGTCGTCGAGCCGGTCAGCTTCCTCCACGAACAGAGCGAGACCCTCTCCGAACTCGATATCGAACTCCGCGAGGAAGCCGAGGAGGCCGGGCTGGACCTCTACCGGGTCCCGATCCCCCACGACGACGACCGGCTGCCGGAGGTCTTCGCGGACCTGCTGGAACCCTTCCTGGCGGACTTCGCGCCGGAGTACTACCAGTACCGCCAGTGCAAGTGCCGTGACGTGCCGGGGACGATGTGCCTGAACGCCCCCCAGCAGACGCCCCACGCTGAGGACATCGCAGTCGACGCGGTCGACGCCGACCTCGAGGCCGACGACTGACATGCGCGTCGTCACCGTCGGTGCGGGGATCACCGGGCTCGCGCTGACTTACGAACTGGCCGAGCGCGGGGTCGAAAGCGTCGCGTTCGAGGCCAGCGAGGCGGCCGGCGGGGTGATCCAGTCCCGCCCGGTCGACGGAACCGTCGCCGAGGTGGGGCCCCAGCGGATGCGCGCGACGCCGGGCGTGCGCGAACTCTTGGACGCGGCAGATATCGAGGACGACCTCGTCACTGCCGGGGACGGGACGCTCTTTGTCTACGCCGACGGTCGGCTGCGGGAGGCGCCGACCTCCAAGGAGGCCTTCTTCCGGACGGACCTGCTGTCCTGGCCGGCGAAACTCCGGCTGCTGGCCGAGCCGCTGACGCGGCCGGGGATCGACCAGGAGACCGTCGCCGACACCTTCACACGGAAGTTCGGCCGGCAGGCCTACGAGCGCTTCATCGGCCCGCTGTACGGCGGGCTCTACGGTTCCGACCCCGCGGAGATGCCCGCCGCCTTCGCCCTCTCGGGGCTGATAGAGCGGGAGGAAGAGGCCGGAAGCATGCTCCGTGCCTTCCTCGAGCGGGTCGGGCAGGGCGGGAAGGCACCGCCGGCCACCGTCGAGGGCGGCCTCCAGCGACTCCCCGAGGCGCTCGCCGGCTGCTACGACGACCGCGTTCACCTCGGCGAACCGGTCACGGCGATCCGCCCCGCGGGCGAGGCGGCGTCCCCGGACGCCGTCGTGACCGCGACGGACGGCGGCGCGGCGGCCGGGAGCGCTTCCGGACAGGGGCCGCGCTACACGGTCGAGACGGCCAAGGACAGCTACGCTGCCGACCACGTCGTGGTGACCGCACCAGCGGGTGTCGCGGGCGAGCTTCTGGAGGGGGTCGCCCCGGGCGCAGACCGGCTGCGCGAGCTGACCTACAACCCGCTGGCGCTGGTCTACCTGCAGAGCGAGGGTCAGCCCGCCGACGGCCTGGGCTACCAGGTCAGCTACCAGGAGGACCTTCACACACTCGGCGTCTCGTTCAACGGCGTCCTCTTCGGGCGTGACAACCTCTGTACGGCCTTCCTGGGCGGGATGCACGAGCCCGACATTTTAGAGGAATCCGACGACCATCTTGGCGATGTCGCCCGCCGGGAGTTCGAGGAGGTGACAGGAACCGGAGCGACGGTGCTCGACGTCGAGCGCCGCGAGCGGTGGTTCCCCGCCTACGACCACACCTGGTGGGGGACCGAAGAGGTCGAGACGCCACCGGGCGTGCACCTGGCGACGAACTACACCGCGCGGATGGGGATCCCGAGCCGGGTGCGCGAGGCGAAGCAGGTAGCCGAGCGGATCACTGGCCGATAGGGCTACCGCTCGACCGACTTCGCCGTCTCGACGAACGCCTCGACGGACTCGACGGGGGTGTCCTTGTTGACACCGTGGCCGAGGTTCAGGATGTGCCCGGCCGGGCCGGCTTTCTCGATTACCTCGTGGGTGCGCTCGCGGACGACCGCCGGCTCCGCGAACAGGTCCGAGGGGTCGAGGTTGCCCTGGACCGGTGTCTCGCCCAGCTGCTCGCGAGCCTCGGCCATGTCGACGGTCCAGTCCAGGCCGACGACGTCGGCCCCGCTGTCGGCGAGTTGGTCGAGCCGACCGCCCATCTGCCGGACGAAGATTATCGAGGGGGCCTCCAGGTCGGCGAGGATCTCGCGGTGCAACGGGAGGACGAACTCGCGGTAGTCGGCGGGTGAGAGGCTCCCGGCGTAGGTGTCGAACAGCTGGACAACGTCGGCGCCGTTGGCCACCTGGAAGGCCAGGTACTCGCGCACGATGTCCGCAAAGGAGGACAGCAGCGTCCGAAAGGCCTCGGGGTGGCGGGCCCGGAGCCGCCGCAGGGGCATGTTCGTCCTGCTGGGACCGCCGGCCACGGCGTAGGAGGCGAGGGTGAATGGACCGCCGGCGAAGCCGATGATGGCGGTCTCGTCGCCGACACGGCGGTCCAGCCGCACCAGCAGATCCCCGACGTAGTCCAGTTCCTCGGCCACGTCGCTGTGGCTCCGGTCCACGTCGTCGGGCCCCTCGACGGGCTCCTCGACGACCGGACCGACGCCGGACTCGATGTGATACTGGAAGCCGAGCGGTTCGAGGACGGTGAGGATGTCCGAGAACATCACCAGCCCGTCCGGGCGGTAGTACTCCCAGGGGAGCAAGGTGATCTCGGTTGCGACCGCCGGGTCCTTGATCGCCTCGAGGAAGGAGTACTCTTCGCGAAGCTCGCGGTATTCGGGGATGTGGCGGCCGGCCTGGCGCATCAGCCAGACCGGCGGGCGCTCCGTGCGCTCCCCGCGGGCCGCGCGGACGAGCAGGTGGTCGGCTCCCATCGTTCGGGACTTGGCGGGTCGCCTGATAAGGGCTTTCAATCCGGAGGCGCCAGCCGCCCGTCCCGTGCCCGCCGTGCGGGCCTTTCCCCGCGGGCGGCGTTTGGACAACCATTTATTGCAGCGACCGGAACACGTGAGCTATGAGTCAGCCACACATCCTGATCCTGGGACCGCCGGGAGCCGGCAAGGGGACCCAGTCCGGGAACATCGCCGAGGAGTACGGCGTCGAGCACGTCACCACCGGGGACGCGCTCCGGTCGAACAAGGACATGGACATCTCCGATATGGACACGGAGTACGACACCCCCCGCGCGTACATGGAGGCCGGTGACCTTGTCCCGGATGCCGTGGTCAACGCCATCGTCGAGGAAGCCCTCTCCTCGGCGGAGGGGTTCGTCCTCGACGGCTATCCCCGCAACCTCGAGCAGGCCGAGGAGCTCGAGGGGATGACCGACCTTGACGTGGTCCTCTCGCTCGAGGTCGCCCGCGAGGAGCTCGTCGACCGGCTGACCGGCCGCCGTGTCTGTGACGAGTGTGGCGCCAACTACCACGTCGAGTTCGACCAGCCCGAGGAGGAGGGGGTCTGTGACGAGTGTGGCGGCGAGCTCGTCCAGCGCGAAGACGACCGCCCCGAGGCCGTCGAGAACCGGCTGGACGTCTTCGACGAGAACACCCTGCCGGTGGTCGAACACTACCGCGACCACGACGCCTTCGTGGCGGTCGACGGCGACCAGCCACCCGACGAGGTCTGGGCGGACATCGACGCCGCGGTCCGCGAGCGGGTCGGGGACGCGGAGTAAAAGGTTCATAACCGACGCCGACAACACACCACAACGATGGCAAAGACCGAGCGAAGGGTCGAGGACCTCGTCGGCGACGGCGAGGAGATGGCCGACGCGCTGTCGGCAGTCCTCACCGTCGCCGACGAGAAAGGAACTGTCTCGTGGGGGGACGTCAGCGACGACCTCTCCAGCGGGGAATGGGGCCGGCTCATCGAGTCGGGCCTGCTCGTCGACGCCGACGGTGACGGGTTCGTCCTCGACGACCCGGAGGGCGTCCGCGAGGCACTCTCCGAGGCTGAGCCCGCCGAAAGCGAGGAGAAAGACCTCAGCTGGTCGCGACGGGACAAGCTCGCCGGCCTCGGCGTCCTCCTGCTCTTTCTGGCCTACTCCCAGCAGGGGCTCCGGGACGTCATCGCCGGCGACGGGATCAACTTGGTGCTGGGGCCGCTGAACGCCACGCTTCCCTTCCACGTCGTGGTGCTGATCCTCGCGCTGGCGACGGGGCTGTGGACCGCTGTCCTCCAGGACAACATGATGGACACCTCCATCATGTCCGACTACCAGGAGACCCAACAGGAGTTCAAAGAGAAGATCGAGGAGGCCAAAGAGCGCGACGACGACGAGCGCGTCAAGGAGCTGCGCCAGGAGCAGATGGAGGAGATGGACCTGGGCGTGTTCAAAGCGCAGTTCCGCCCGATGGTGTGGATCATGCTACTCACCATCCCCGTCTTCCTGTGGATCTACTGGATGGTGCTCGACGGCCACGTCATCGAGACCGGGACCGCGATGGTGTTGCCGCTGGTCGGCGAGGTGTCGACCTGGCAGACGGCCGTGGTCGGACCGATCCAGCTGTGGCTGGTCTGGTATTTCGTCTGCTCGCTCAGCTTCTCGCAGATCATGCGGAAGGCGCTGAACGTGCAGGTCTCGCCGACCGGGACCTGACCCGCTCCGCGACACGCGCTTGACTGTCCGTACCCGCCTCAGACCGCCGGGAAATCCTGTAAGGCGGCCGCGCCGGAGCCGACTCGCAACCTCTTTGCCCCTGCCGATGTCAGCGTAGATATGCTGATCACCGTCTCCGGTCCCGGGGGCAGCGGCAAGAGCACGCTCGCTGCCGACCTGGCCGACCGGCTGGGGTACGACCACGTCTCCGGCGGCGACATCTTCCGCTCGATCGCCGACGAGCGCGGACTGACACCGCTCCAGCTCAACCGCCGCGCCGAGGAGGACGACGCGATCGACCGCGACCTCGACCGGCGGCTCCGCACGACGGCCCGGGACCGCGACGACCTCGTACTCGAGTCACGGCTCTCGGGGTGGATGGCCGGCGAGTACGCCGACCTGCGGGTGTGGCTGGACGCGCCCCCGGGCGTGCGCGCCAAGCGTATCGCCGAGCGCGAGGGAAAACCCGTCGACCAGGCCCGCGAGGAGACCCGGGCACGCGCCGAGAGCGAGGCCGGCCGCTATCGCGACTACTACGGGGTCGACATCGAGGACCGCTCGATATACGACCTGGTGGTCAACACGGCCCGCTGGGACCCCGACAGCGTGTTGGCGATCGTTCTCGGAGCGGCCGAGCGGTACGACCCCGACGGTGACGAGGGGGCGTTCCCTGTCGCCGGCGTCGAGTACGACTTCGAGGGCTGACCCCCGTCCATGCTCCCAGACTCGCCCGACGACCGCTCGCCGGCCGACCTACTCGCCTTCGGCCTCGTCCACCTCGACAAGCCGCCCGGCCCCTCCGCCCACCAGGTCGCCGGGTGGGTCCGCGACATGACCGGGCAAGAGCGGGCGGCCCACGCCGGCACCCTCGACCCGAAGGTGACCGGGTCGCTGCCGCTGTTGCTCGGCCGGGCGACCCGCGCAGCCCGCGTCTTCGACGGGCTCGACAAGGAGTACGTCGCCGTACTGGAACTGCAGGGGCTGCCGCCCGCGGACTTCGAGGCGGTGCTCGGGGAGTTCGAGGGGGCTATTTACCAGACGCCCCCGCGAAAGAGCGCGGTCGTCCGCGAGCGCCGCGTCCGCCGGGTCCACGAACTGGAAATCCTCGACCGCGACGGCCGGCAGGTCCTGCTCCGAATCGAGTGCGAGTCCGGAACCTACGTCCGGAAGCTGTGTCACGACCTCGGGCTCGCGCTCGGGACCGGCGCGCACATGGGCGACCTCCGCCGGACCGCAACCGGCCGCTTCGACGACACCTCCCTGGTGACGCTGCACGACCTCGCCGACGCACTCGCCTTCTGGCAGGAGGATGGCGACGGCGGCCCGCTCCGGGAGGCCATCGCGCCGGCCGAGGAGGCGCTCGCTGGGCTCCCGCGGGTGGTCATCGCCGAGAGCGCCGCCCGCGAGGTGGCCGAGGGTGCGCCCGTCTACGCGCCGGGTGTACTCGAGACCCGACCCGCCCCACACGGCGGTGACCGGCCCGACGAGGGTGACCTCGTCGTCTGCACCATTCCGAACGGCTCGGCGGTGGCGCTGGGCCCGCTGGCCGGTGACCCCGACGCCGACCGGGGAACCGTCGTCGACACCGACCGCGTCCTCGTCTGACGGTGACTGTCGTACCTATTTCCAGGTGCGACCGTCCGCAGTCGGGTGGTCGATGCCGAAACGACCACACCAGTCAACATGAGGGGATCGAAGGGCTTAATCCCGGCACCGTCCCACCACCGAGTGCGGGACCGTGGGGTAGCGGTATCCTCGGCGCATGGGGTGCGTCGGACCTGAGTTCGAATCTCGGCGGTCCCATCATTTACCTTACAAGACGTCCACACCTGTAGTCTCAGGTGTGCAAGCGGCAAACTTTGTCGTTCTAACAAGAGCGCACGAACTTGAACGGAAGCCGCGTCTGTGATCTCCATGGGTGGTGGCTAAGTACGGATTTCACCGGCCCCCGGCTCGCTCACTTGATGTGGACGGTTGTTATCCGCAGTCGGGGGTGAGCCCAGACCTCCGGACTGTCAACAGCCTCTTCAGGGCCGCCGGTTGCGCGTGCGCTGACCGCGAGTGCCGTAGGGACTAAGAGAGTCTCCTCATGAGAATCGAGACCCTGTAGCCGGTCAGGGAGCGTCCGGTTCCCGGCCGGTTACAATACTCCAAGTGTCGTCAGCGCTGGACCGCCAGAACGGGTGTATCGCCGGCCTGGATGACTTGCTCGGTGACACTGCCGAAAATCACTCGCCCGGCTCCTCCCCTGGCACGGGTGCTCATGACTGCGAGGTCGGCCCCGATCTCTGTCGCGTACTCCGTGATGACCCGGGTAGGGCTTCCGAACTCGACGGCGACAGTCGCGTCGACACCCTCCGGGGCATGTTCCTCGACGAGCTGTTCGGCTGTTGCCGTCCGCTCGCGTCTCCGGCGGTCGAGTTTCTCCTCGTCGTGCCCGGCGATTCCGAGACTGCTGGAGAGTTCGACGACTGAGAGAACGTGTATCGCGGCGTCGTACCGCTCGGAGTGGCTGAACGCGTGGGCTGCGGCGTCGGTCGTCGCCTCGCTTCCGTCTGTCGGGAGGAGGATGGTGTCGTACATTAGTGGATTCGTGGCGCGGTCTGCTCGAGTTTCATTCTTCGATCACTCCTTGGAACGCTACTGCTGGCGGGCGATGAGCACTGCGTCTGCGAGAACGTCGTGGCCGATCGGGACGAGTTGAAGTACCCCGCCGAGCACGAAGATGTTGGCAGTCACGAACCCCGTCAGCGGTCCCAGGCTCGCGACCAGCACCCCCAGTGTCACCAGACCGGTGGCGGCGTAGACGAGTCGCTCCTGCTGGCGTATCTGTGGACTCTTCCAGTTGTACAGCCCCGTCACAAGGTAGCCGATTCCCATCACCGCCAGCCACGGGTGCCAGTACGCGTACGCGATAAGGCCCGACGGGACCGCTCCGACGAGGGCGGCGACATTGACCGCGGTCGCTGCGACGTTGAGTCCGCCCCACACCAGCCAGACCCGATTGCGCCGGACGGTCGGTGCAGTGTAGGTCACGCCGACGAAGATGATCCCGCCGGTCAGGAACACCCACGTGAGGACGATCGACGGGATCAGCCCGATCGGGGCCAGGCCGGGGTTCTGGCTGAACAACCAGGATAGCCCCCAGCCGAGCACCCCCTCGAGGAAGCCGAACAACAGCAACCCGTCACCCGGGAGCGGTGGAGTCAACAGCCGCCTGAAGTACAGTGACAACGCAACGCCCGATCGGTGGGCACGGTCGATAGCGCTGACACCCTCACCGGACATGGCTGCCCCGCTCGGGTGACAGCCCGCCGCAGACGTCCTCAGTCGTCCGACAACGAGAGATGCATTCCATTATCAAGTACACGGGCTGGCCAGTCAAAACCCCCCGGATTTGATAGCGATATCGTATTTTCGACTATCATACAATGGTGAGGACGTGCGCTTGCCCAGACCGCCTCGCAGAGTGTTCTGTGCGAACAACGCGGGTATCGGGTGTGACTCGACGGACGGTCTCTCTGCGTCAGGCGCGCTATCCGTCGGTGCCCCCGGGCGTCTCGGGCAACCTGGTACGGTTTTTGCTCTTTTCACTCTATTCAGCCAGGACGCTCCGAGCCTGGTACCACTCCTCGCGCTCGCAGATCCGCCATACAGATCCCTTTGACACCCCGGTCCGCTCGGCGATGTTCGGGTGGAAGCGCTGAGACCCTTACAGGCTGGATTGCCCAGCACTACTGCAAATAAGGCGTGTATTCTTATTCGCGGCTTCAGGAAAGAGGAGGTATGGCACTCGTCGATAGCGTCGTCGTATTCGTCGTCAGCCTCCTGATCGGGGCACTCGGGATCTACGTCGGCGCCCGGGTGATCGCCGGGCGCGACGACTACCGGTACGCCATCGTGACAGCGCTGATCGGCGCGGTCGTCTGGTCCGTGGTGGCCTTCTTTCTCGGCTGGATCCCGTTGCTCGGCCCGCTCGCAGCACTGTTCGCCTACGTGACGGTGATCAACCTCCGCTACCCGGGTGGTTACTTCAAGGCTATCGCGATCGCGCTCGTCGCCTGGGTTGCCTCGCTCGCTGTCCTCTACGTCCTGGCGCTGTTGAACGTCGCGGCGTTCGAAGCCCTCGGCGTCCCCGGCGTCTAGCAGCTTCCACCCCGGAAAGCTCTGACCCGGGGGCTGCCAAGGTGTCCGCCGGTCCCGACTGTCCGATTCTGGCTGTACGACAGGGCTACCGACGTAAGATACGCGTTACTAACTACGACCGACCGCATTATCCGGTGGGTTAACTTTCATGAACACTGTACTACCGCTGCAGGGAACAGTATCGGACACTATCGACCAAACCATCGCGGGAGTGATCGAGTTCCTCCCGACGATACTTGCGGCGCTGGTGATCCTCCTGGTCGGGTACGTCGTCGGTCGCGTGCTCGGTGGCGTCGTGACCCGGGTGGTCCGGCGGCTCGGCGTCGACCGCTACGCGCAGGGAACGGCGGTCGAAGAGGTGTCGGACGCCGACGGGATCGCGCGGGCGCTGGGTCTGATCGTCGCGTACTACGTCTACTTCGTCGCGGTGTTCGCTGCAGCGAACGTGCTCGAGATCTCGGCGCTTTCGGACCTTCTGCGGGACCTGGCCGGGTTCCTGCCGGTCATCCTCGGAGCCATTGTCATCCTGGTCGTCGGATTCGTCCTCGGCCGGATCGTCGGTGACATCGTGTCGCAGGTCGTGGGGTCGTTCGGTATCGGCCAGTACCTCGGGGAAACGCCGCTGGAGCGGTTCTCCGACCAGGAGGGGGAGTTCGGACGGATCGTCGGCAAACTGGTCACGTACTACGTCTACCTGTTGACCCTGCTGACGGCCGCCGAGGCGGTCGACATCCCCGCACTCTCTGACCTGTTGAACGGGTTCGCCGCCTATCTACCTGCCCTGGCCGGGGGGCTGGTCGTGTTGCTCGTCGGCATCTGGCTCGCGGAGAAGGTGGGCGACATCGTCCACGAGAGCGGCGAGGGGCGACCCATCGGTCTCGCCGCAGTCGGCGTCAAGGTACTCATTTACTACCTCACGGTCACCGTCGTCCTCGGGACCATCGGGTTCCAGGTCACGACGCTGACCACGCTGTTGACGGCGTTCGTTGTCGCGTTCTTCGGAGCACTTGGGCTCGCGCTTGCCATCGGTGTCGGTGTCGCCGTTGGACTCGGTGGCCAGGACTTCGTCGCCAACAACATCGACGGCTGGGCCGACTCCGTCACGGGTGCGGTCGACGCGGACGAACAGGCCGATGGCGACTGACTGGCGCCAATCACGGTCGTTCGCGGTGTCCGTCGCCCGGTGACTCCGCCCGGGATTCCACGCCACAGTCGTCTCCGCCTGTTCCCGGCCCCGCTACCGCCACCGCGCCTGGAGTATCATTCAATTTATATTTCCGGTTCGTACTGCATCGGTCGAAAATCCGGAGAAAAATTCGAATAGTAACGTATTTCAGGGATTGCCATCTCGGGGCAAAATATGGGAAAGAAACGGCTGTCACGGCGGGACACACTGAAGAGCGTCGGCGGGCTCACAGCGGCCGCAGCGGCCGGCGCGCTGGCCGGCTGTTCGGGGGGAGACTCGACGCCGACGCCGGACGTCGAGACGCCACAGGGCGGCAGCGAACTCGACTTCGCCGTCGAGTACAACAGCGACGCCGGCCAGGTCGAGATCACCTACGCCTCGAGCGTCGAACTCTCCCCCGAGGATGTCTACGTGAGGGGTGACGGGGTCGACAGCACCGGGAGCTGGTCGGAGCTGGGTGGCAACGTTTCCGGCGGCGAGAACGGGGACATGATCGCCCCCTTCGATTCACTCGCGCTCGGGGGGAGTTCGGACTACGACATCCGGGTCGTCTGGGAGCGCGAGGGGACGACGATCACTTTCACCGAGGCCAGCGGCGGGAGCTGACACGGCCGCCGGCCCGCATCGAACGTTTATACAGACTGGACTCCAAGGCACAGGTATGGTTGTCGGACTCCTGTTGCTCGGTTCGCTCGCAGTGAACGCGCTGCTGGCCGTCCTCGCCTTCGCTCGCTTCGTCTACCACGACGGTCCGTCGGGCGAGCGCCCGGACTCCACACTCCTTGCCGGGGGCATCCTCGCAGTGGGGGCGGCCGAGCTCGGCGTCTTCGGCTACGCTATCCTGGAATCGCTGCGAACCGGCACGCCCGGCGTCTCGGACATCGGCGTGTTGATCCTCAACAGCCTGCTGATACTGCTGTTTGTCGTCTACATCGAGCGCAGCAGTCTCCGGTCGGCGACGGGGCGGCTGCGGCCGACCCGCTCCGGCTCGTGAGGTGGCGCCCCGGGACCGCCCTGCTCGCGCTCGTCGGGCTCCTCCTCATCGCTGGCTGTGTCGGCCTCCCCGTCGCCCCGGGGCCGGGCGACGCGACCCCGGCCGTCGACCGCGACGCGACCCCAGCCGTCGACCGCGAAGCGTCGGTCGTCGAGGTAGTTGACGGCGACACGCTGGAGGTCCGGATGCCCGACGGCGGGGTGGAGACGGTCCGGCTGCTCGGGGTCGACACGCCGGAGACCTACGCCGACAACGACCCCGCGGAGTTCGAGGGCGTCCCGGACTCCCGGGCGGGTCGGGCGTGTCTCCGGGCGGCCGGCGAGAACGCGACCGGCTTCGTCGAGGAGACACTCGCCGGCGGGACGGTCAGCGTCCGGACCGACCCGACGGCGGACCTCCGGGGGTCCTACGGCCGGCTACTCGTCTACGTGACCGTCGACGGCGAGTCGCTGAACCGCGCGCTGCTCGCCCACGGGCACGCGCGCCTGTACGACACTGCGTTCCAGCGCCGGGACGAGTTCGCGACCGTCGAAGACCGTGCGCAGGGCCAGGGCCGTGGACTCTGGGCCTGCCGGTAGCTACTCCAGCAACAGCAGTGCCGCGACGACGACCCCGCCGAAGACGGCGAGGGCGCCGGCGGTCACCATGAGGCTGCCGCTGACTGCGACGCTCGCACCCGCGATGGCGAGCGCGAGCAGGCCGAAAGCGCCCACGAGGACCTCGGGGCGGTCTCTGAGCCCCGTTCGCTCGGGCTCGGGGTCGGGACTGGGCTTGCCCAGCGACTCGTCGACCTGGACCTCCCCCTCGCCCTCGTCGGGGAGCGGGACTTCGACGTCGACCCACCGGGTCTGCGCGCCGTAGGCGGAGACGACCTTGAGCTTCCCGAACGCGTCCTCCTCGCGGTTCCCGGCCACCTCGACGCGGACGACGCGCTCGGAGTCGCCCTCGACGTAGTGGTTGGTGGCGTCCATCCGGGCCACCCGCGAGAGCCTGTCGTCGAGGTGGAGGTGGACGTGTAGCGAGTTGCCGTGGTTGACCAGCCGCACGTCGAAGGAGCCGTCGGTCTCGAAGCCGGCCGGCGCCTCGACCGCGTGGAGTTCCTCGCGGCTGATGTGGATGGGCAACTCGTCTGGCACGGCCGGATCTCGGCGTGGCGCGGGCAAAAAGGTTCAGGCTGCGGCCTCGTCGCGCATGTCCGGTGGCAGGAGGTTCGGGATGCCGTCCTCGATGGGGTACCGCTCGCCACACTCCGTGCAGACCAGTTCCCCTTCGAGGATCTCGTCGCCGTCGGTCTCGGCCGCCTCGAGTTCGAGCGCTTCCTTGTCGAGCGGACAGCAGAGGATGTCGAGCAGGTCTTCCTTCATATCGGTGGCGAGGGGGGGAACGGTAAAAAGCGGTGGGGGTTCGTCCGCCGGGTCGGTCCCGCCAGAGGGTCCGAGGTCACTCCCAGGGCGACTCCCGGACGACGGTCGCGGAGCGGTCGGGGCCGACGCCGACGGCGTAGACCGGCGTATCGAGCTCCGCCTCGATGTATTCGAGGTATGTGCAGGCGTTCTCGGGGACAGCGTCGTAGCCCTCCTCGGCGACGGTCTCCCAGTCGACGTCCGGCCACCCCTCGAAGGTCCGGAAGTCGGCCTCGCAGTCGGCCCACCGTTCGGTGGTCGGCGGCATCGTCAGCAGCGTCTCCCCGTCGAGCGTGTAGGAGTGGCCGACCTTGACCTCGTCGAGCCCGGCCAGCACGTCGACGTGGTTGACCGCGAGCCCGGTGAACCCGCTCGTGCGGGCGGCGTGGCGGAGCATGGGGATGTCGAGCCAGCCCACGCGGCGGGGGCGCCCGGTGACGGTGCCGTACTCGCCGCCCTCGTCGCGGATGTACTCCGCGAGGTCGGCCCCGCCGGGTCGACCGCCGTCCTCGGGGGTCTGCCCGTCGACAGCGCCGAGTTCGGTCGGGAGCGGCCCCGTCCCGACCCGCGAGAGGTAGGCTTTGACGATCCCGATGACTTCGCCGTCGCCGACGACGGAGGGGCCGAGCCCGGTCCCGACGGCCGCGCCGCCGGCGGAGGGGTTCGAGGAGGTGACGTAGGGGTAGACGCCGTGGTCGATGTCGATGGCGGTGCCCTGTGCGCCCTCGAACATGACTCGCTCGCCGGCCTCGAGGCGGCCGGCGAGAAATGCCCCGCAGTTGACCGTCATCCCCTCGGTCTCGAGACGCCGGCCGAACTCGCGGTACTGCTCGTAGAGAGCCTCGATATCGAAGGCGTCGGGGTCGACCTCGCCGTGGTCTTCGACCGAGATGTCGTAAACCTCCTCCAGCAGTGCCCGCTTCTGGGGGACCACGTACTCCAGACGGGAGCGCAGCGTCTCGGCGTCCAGCAGGTCGCCGACCCGGACGCCGCGGCGGCCGGCCTTGTCCTCGTAAGTCGGGCCGATCCCGCGGCCGGTGGTCCCGGCAGCGAGGCCGTCGTCGGATTTGACGTCCTCCTCGAGCTGGTCGAGCACGCGGTGGTAGGGGAGAATGACGTGCGCGCGCTCGGCGACGCGCACGTCGGGGTCCAGGCCCCGCTCGCGGAGGGTATCCAGTTCATCGAACAGCGTCCGCGGGTTGACCACACAGCCGTTGCCCAGTACCCCCACCTTGCCACGGACGGCCCCGCTGGGTACGAGCGAGAGCTTGTACTCCTCGCCTCCCTGGACGACGGTGTGTCCGGCGTTGTCCCCGCCCTGGTACCGGGCGACGACGTCCGCGGCGTCGCCGAACAGGTCGACGACCCCACCTTTCCCCTCGTCGCCGAGCTGCGACCCGACGATTGTCACGGTCATCGTCTCCGCCTTTCCGCGTGGCTGGTAAACAGATTACGGTCCGCCCGTTTTGTCTCTATACGAGCGTTTATATACCCGTGCGCGAAAGGTTCACTATCGACCCGCGGTAGGGAATTCATTCCGGTGTAGCCGGGGACTACCGGCAATTCACGTCCCCTGACGGCAAGGTTTAAATCCGGTCAACACAAGTTAACACTTGCCATGATAGACCGCCTTGAGAAGGAAGTTGACATGCTGGAACGCCATCTGCAGGTCTTGCGGATGGTCATCGAGAACGAGCCGATCGGTATCGTCAAGATGTCTAACGAGACTGGCTACCCCCACCACAAGGTTCGCTACTCGCTGCGCGTTCTGGAGGAGGAGAACCTCATCGAGCCCTCGAGTCAGGGTGCGATCACGACCGAGGAGACCGAGGAGTTCGTCGACGACCTCGACGGCAAGGTCGACCACATCATCGAGAAGCTCGAGGGGATGAAAATCGAGGACGTCGCCGAGGTCGAGGGCTAGAGTTCCGGCACTGCGAGGTTGAAGTTCTGGTTTCGGGCCTCGACCAGACAGAGGTGGTACCCGTGTTTCCGACTGAGGTTGACGAAACTCCTGCGCTTGTCGCGGCTGAGGAGCCCGCCTTTCGTCGCCTCCGCGGCCGTCTCCAGGGCCTCCGGCTCGAAGAAACTCTCCGTCACCAGAAACGCCCCCGCGAGCGTGTCCTTCGAGCCGCCGACCCGCTCGGCCGCCGTGATCAGCCGTTCCATCATCCCCTCGCTTGCGCCCTGTCGGGAGTCGTTCAGGTTCGCCACGAACAGCGGGTCACCCATCCGGTCGCGCAACACGATGTCGAACGTCTCCTGGTCGCGCTGCTCGGCCCCGTCCTCGGTGTACCTGACCGCGACCGTTCCGTTTAGCTCCGCCCGGTCGACGTCGGGCAGCGCGTCGTAGAGGTCGACCAGCCCGTCGGCTCCGCCGGTGTCCCGCACCTCGAAGAGCAGGTCCTCGACGAGCCACGTGACGAACTGGTACTCGACCCGGCCCTGGATGAAGGCGTCGTAGTCCTGCCCGTCGACCGAGACCTCGCTCGCGTCGAACTGGGTGTGCTGTTCCAGCCGGAGGTTTTCGGTGACGTCCTCGCGGCGCCCGTCGCCGTCGTGGGCGTCGGTCAGGGTCGTCCCGTTTTTCGAGCGGTAGCGGACGAACAGATCCGTCCCGTCCAGGGCCTCCGCGGCTGTCAGCCGCTGGGACGCCCCGGTCGCGACGTCGAACTCCTCCTCGACGCGCTCGAGTTCGGTCTCCAGCCGCTCGACCTCCGCAGCCAGCCCGTCGCGCTCCTCGCGGACCTCCGCGAGCTGTGTCTCGAGCTCCTCCCGGCGCTCGCTCGCCTCCGCGAGTTCGGTCTCCAGCCGCTCGATCTCCGCTTCGCGGTCCGCGAGCCGCTCGCGGAGCCGCGCGGCCCCGTCGGTTTCGCCCTCCCCGTCCGGGTCGGGTCCGGCTGACGTCGCCTCCGGTTCGGGTTCGGTCCCGCCCGGCTCGGCGTCGGCGGACCGACCGCTACCCGGCTCGCGGACGCGCTGCTCGCGTCCGGAGTCGGTCTCGAGGTCCGGTCCGGCGCGGTCCGCGGTCGGCGACGACCCGGCTGCCGTCTTCCGGCTCGACCCGGCACCCGCGTCGGCGGCGGCGCTGGAACCGGCGTCCCCGCCCGCTCGCTCCGGGGCCGACGTCCGCCCCGGGTCGAGTGACGGGACCGAGCGGGTCTCCAGAGCGACGCCCGCCTCCTCGCCGGTTCGCTGTGTGTCGCCCCCGCTCCCACCAGCCGTCCCCGCAGTCGCCGCAGCCGGCTCGTGGGGTCCGGATTCGGCCTGCTCGTCGACCGGCTGCCGGTCCGTTTCCGTCCGCTCTGTCTCGTATCCTGGGGGTTCCGCCCCGGCCGGCCGGCGCTCGGCCTGCCCGCGCCCCGCCGCCGCTTCGTCGCGTTCGCGGGCCGGGCTCGCCCCGTCGGCTTCCCGGCTCGTCCCTCCACCGTCAGGCTCGCTGCTCCCGGCGCCGGCACCGTGTCGTGGCCCCGTGCCGGATTCCTCGTCCGCCGGAGACTGACTGCTTCCTGCCGGCCCGGGCGGGTCTCTGCCCGGCGACGGTTCCTCCGGGGACTCCGAACGGGCCGGGTCCGCATCGGACTCCGCGCCGTCGGCAGCATTCGACGGGTGTTCGTCCCTCCCCGACCCCCCACCCGTGTCGGCCTCCGCCGAATCCGACCTGGCGCCCCCGGCCGCCCCGGCTTCGACAGTCCCGGTACCGTCGTCGCCGGCCGCGCCGGTCCCGGTAGCGTCGTTGCCGGCCCTGCCGGTCCGTTCCGGCCCGGTATCGGGAGGTCCGCCCCGCTCGGACCCGGCGCCGGGCTCGTCTCCAGCGGCTCCGACGCCCAGGTCCGGGGCGTCGTCACTTCCCTCCCGGGGTTCGTCGCCGCCAGCCTCGATTCCGGCGGCCGTGCCGGCTGTCCCCGCATCCATCCCTGCGCCGGACTCCGGTTCCGGGTCGGGCTCCTCGGGTTCGGGGACCTCCACGGCGCCGACCTCGACGGGCCGGACCTCGTAGATGCCGACCTCGTCGCTGGCCGTCCCGAAGGCCTCCTCGCCGTCGACGAGCTGCTGGCTGTTGCCGACGAAGGCGACGCTCATCGACCGCCCCCGGTGGTAGACGAGGTAGTAGTCGCCGCTGAGGACGTTCTCCGAGAGCTCGACGTAGCCCGTGAACCCGCCCTCCGAGAGGGTCTCGTCGACCTCGGCGATCGGGGTGTCCTCGGTGTAGTACTTCGCGCGGACCTCGTCGCCGCGGTTCTGCATCACCGCCAGAAGGGGCAGCGCCGGCGAGGGGGCGCGGTAGGCCGTTCCGCTCGCCCCCTCGAAGTCCTCGATGGAGCCGCCCTCGATGCCGACGACGGTGCCCTTGGTCATGTAGAGGGCGGCACCGCCGGCCCGCACGACGCCCGAGAAGTCCGCGTCGGCGAGGTCCCCGAGCCCGCGATAGCCGTCGGCGAAGGACTGCTGTTTCCAGCCGTCGACCCGGTCCGCGACGCGTGTGCTCATTTATGTGTACAAACCCGATGCCGGACAAATACTTTGCGGGCAAGCGACGGACATAATTCGGTGCGCCCCGTACACGCGCCCATGGACGAGGACATCGACAGCGAGCTCGACCGGGAGATCGATCCCGGATTGAGCGAGCAGTACCGGAAGGCGAGCCCCTGGCCGCTATTCGTCGCGCTGGGCTTCGTCCTCTCCGAGGTCGGCGTGATCCTGGGCTTTTTTTCGGTCACCGTCGTGGGGCTCCTGCTGTTCGGCGGCACCGTCGGCGCGATCCTCCAGGAGTCGGGCTACATCGGCCAGTCCTGGCGCGCGATGGTGTCGATCGGCGCGCTCTTCGGCCTGCTTGGGGTGGCCGTCGTCGTCGCGTGGGGGGAGACGCTCGCCGTCGGCGGCCTGCTCGACCCCGCAAACGGCTTTGCATACCGCGGTTTCGCGGTCGCTATCGCCGGCGTGCTGCTCGCCGCGGTCGGCACCACGGTCCGGGTCGCGGGTCGCCAGCCCGTCTGAGTGGGAAACCAACACGCTATTTTACTCCCTTCTCGAATGCCCGGTATGGAGAAGGAACTGTTCGACCGTGAAACCGTCCTGGACCTCACGGTCAATTTCATCCCGCTGGGTATTCTCCTGCTGTTCATGGTTCTCTACCTCGTTTTCAACCCCTTCGGGTTCGGCAGCGTCATCTCGAGCATCCAGTTCGCGATCATCGGCGCGATGTTCATCGCGCTGGCCGCACTGACCTACTACTCCGGCGCAGCCGTCTCGCGCGCGGAGAACGAGATGGAAGCGGTCGCGGCACTCGAGGAGGACGACGGGACGGAGGAACTCGACTCCGGGGACGACGGCGACGAACTCAAGGACGAGGAGCCAGCGGAGCTGGACGAAGGCGACGGCGAAGACGGGGACGGCACGGCGGCCGAAAGCGACGAATAGGCCGACGCCGGAGCGGATGCCGACGACCGCGAGGACGCGGACGAGGAGACGGCGTGACCGCACTCCGGAACCGCGAACCCAACCTTTGATATCCCCCCAATCCTGAGGGTTTTCTATGGCAGGAGAGCAACTCCTATTGACGGCCCTCATGGGGGTGCTTCTGGTCGCCATCGTTGCGCTGCTGACGCGCATCGAGGACTGGAGGTCGTACACCCCACTCGCCGGGGGCGGCGCCGGACACGCTGGGGAATCCGGCTACGCTCACAGCGAGAAACCTGGCGGGATCATGCGCTGGCTCACGACGGTCGACCACAAGGACATCGGCATGCTGTACGGCGCCTACGCCATCATCGCGCTGGTGGTCGGCGGGCTGATGGCCTTCCTGATGCGGGTCCACCTCGCCTCGCCCGAGGGGGCGCTGTTCAGCAACAGCTTCTACAACGCATTGCTGACGTCCCACGGGATCACCCTCCTCTTCCTGTTCGGGACGCCGATCATCGCGGCCTTCGCTAACTACTTCGTCCCGCTCCTGATCGGCGCGGACGACATGGCCTTCCCCCGGATCAACGCCATCGCGTTCTGGCTGCTCCCCCCGGGTGCGGTGCTCATCTGGGCGGGCTTTTTCCTCGAGCCGCTGACCGGCGGGGCGGTGCAGGCCTCACAGACCTCCTGGACGATGTACACGCCGCTGTCCGCCGAGCAGGTCAACCCCGGCGTGGACCTGATGCTTCTGGGACTGCACCTCACGGGCGTCTCCGCGACCATGGGGGCGATCAACTTCATCGCCACCATCTTTACCGAGCGCGGCGACGACGTCAACTGGGCCAACCTCGACATCTTCTCCTGGACCGTCCTCACCCAGTCCGCGCTCATCCTCTTCGCGTTCCCGCTTCTGGGGAGCGCGCTGGTCATGCTGTTGATGGACCGCAACCTCGGGACGATGTTCTTCGCCGTCGAGAACGGGGGGACGATGCTGTGGCAACACCTGTTCTGGTTCTTCGGCCACCCCGAGGTGTACATCCTCGTCCTGCCGCCGATGGGACTGGTGAGTCTCATCCTGCCGCGGTTCTCCGGCCGGAAACTGTTCGGGTTCAAGTTCGTCGTCTACTCGACGCTGGCCATCGGCGTCCTCTC
>Ga0207714_1000668_pt1 | contig 23137 bp, 20 predicted proteins | sample PonA232FremontCA_2_FD_187270 | JGI IMG/M metagenome (GOLD analysis project Ga0207714, IMG submission 187270) | Marine sediment microbial community from Fremont, CA, USA - Pond A23 Sediment 2 (SPAdes) | ecosystem: Environmental > Aquatic > Marine > Unclassified | place: USA: Fremont, California...
ACGGGGGGCGTTCTGCGCTTCTGCGACAGGAAGAGGAGCCCACCGCAGAGGCACCTCAGTTAAACACCCCAAAGAGGGGTCCCCGGTTTAACCGGGCAGGCGGAGAACGCAGAGGGGAGGAAGCGGAGGAAGAAGCCTTATCCTTTGCCCTGAGACGGGGCAAAGGATAATAGGACTCCGCTTGGCTAGAGTCCTGATTCGCTTTCACGCGGGGGCTGAACCCTTTTGCTTTGCGGCACCTCACCGCAAGCAAAAGATATCTCTCTGTGCCTCCTTAGCGCTCTCTGTGCCCTCTGTGGTGAAAAAATGCTCTCTGAGGTTTTGCAGTCCGTCTATCCTGCCCCCTGAATGGTTACTCATGGAGGCTATCTACACCCCAGTGAACAAAAGAAGGCTCACGGGGTAAACGACGACCTTGCCCGGCCTCACTTTTTTTATTTTTGCTCGTAATATGTTGAACTTCGGGAAATAAGTGAGTGCCGGGTCGCGCCTTGGCCCTTGAAATTGTAGAATGCCCTGCCTGATAAGGACTTTTTCAACAGGCTGCTAAGGTCGTGCCTGTATCCCTCAATCCGCGCTCAACACCCTGTTGCAAGAAGGAGTGGGGACAAGGGGGCAGGAATATTGTTGCAGTGTGCGTCTCAGGCCGCCGCCAGATAGTCACGCTCCCGCATGTGGCCGCGGCTGTGCAGATAGGCCAGGGCGGCTTCACGGTCGTGTCTGGCCCCCACGTAGGAGAGACAGAAGCACCGGCCCGGAGGAGGCAGGTCCTCGGGGGCCAGCACGGGTCTGCCCAGGACCAGGCGTCCTTCCTTTTTCGGGTCGCTGTCCAGAAAGGCCTGAATGCGGATGCCCTGCCGCTCCAGAAGGGCGATGCGCCTGCGGGCCAGGCGGCCGGCGCCGAGGATGTAGACCCAGGGGTGGAAGGGGTTGTTTTGTCGCAGCCAGCGGACCAGATAGGGCGCTTTGACCGCGTGGAAGGCCCAGCGGGTGAAACGGGTGTCCGTGCGGGACAGCCGGTTGGGGGAATCGTTCCAGATCAGGAGCTCATTCTCCAGCTTGGCCATGGCCACGCCGTGCTCCATCCAGCGCAAGATGAGCTCGTAGTCTTCCGGGAAGGGGCCCTCCCTGTATCCGCCCAGGCGGAGGGGAAGCTCGGCCCGGAACATGATGGAGGGATGGGCGAAGGGGGATTCCACGAAGCGGTTGGCGCGGATGGCCTCCGGGTCCAGCAGTTCGTTCTGCCAGTCAACGTACTGGGCGAATCCACGACTCGCCTCCCGGTCTCCGCCGAAGATCACCCTACATCCCACGAGGCCTGTGCAGGGATTTTCATCCAGGTAGCGGGCCTGTTCCTCCAGACGCTCGGGCAGGCTCACGTCGTCCGCGTCCATCCGCGCGATGTAGCGGCCGCGGGCCCGCTCGAGCCCGGCGTTGGAGGCGCGCGAGATCCCGCTGCGGGGCAGGAAAAGGGGCCTGATGCGCGGGTCCTCCCTGAAAGAACCCTCGAGTATCTGCGCCGTTTCGTCCGTGGACCCGTCGTCCACGGCGATGATCTCGAAGTCGGAGCGGGTCTGGCGGAGCAGGCTCTCCAGAGCATCTGGAAGGGTGGCCGCGGCGTTGTAGCAGGGGAGCACCACGGAGATCGCGGGGCGGCTCATAAGGGCGTCACTTTGTCTTTATAAGCATTCAGAGGGTGGAAATGGTGAACCGCAGAGACGTCCCGGTTAAATCCTGCTTCGCAGGGCCGGCTTTGCCGGCATTTAACCGGGCAGGCAGAGGTCGCTGAGGGCTCGCAGAGGTTGATTTTTTGCTTTGCGGCGAGGTGCCGCAAAGCAAAAGGGCTCAGCCCGGTGTTTGAGCTGCCTTGTCGTATCGTTCAGTTGAGGTCCAAAACGCAAGAGTAATACAGTATTCCAGCAAGACGGAACACTTTGATCCTTTGTCCCGTCTCAGGGCAAAGGATCACAACAAGCCTCCGCGTCCTCCTCCGGGCTCTCCGCGCCTCTGCGGTGGGCTTCTCTTTCTGCCGCATAAGCGCGGAAGCCCCCGTGAAGGCTTACGTCTGTTGAAAAGGCGGTTTCAGCAATCGAAAAGGCTCAGTTTCCTCTTCGGGGACCGTGTCTTTGTTCGGCGTACCTGCGTCTTTCCGGGATTGGCGTCGCAGAGGTCCCCGGGCAGATCCGGATTCTTGCAGGCACAGATGGCTACGCTCATGCCGCGGCGACGGGCCTGTTCCAGGAAGCGCTCGTGTCCCCGCCGCCGCAGGGAAAGCGGGACCAGCTTGCTCCAGGCGTTGCCGTCCGGGCGATGCCACTCTCCGCTCCGAAAGCAGCCGGAGAGGAGCTGAAACTGCGTTGCCGGCAGCTCTTCGTGCAGGCGTTCCAGCACTCCGGGCCGGAGCTGAAGGTAGCTCAGGGAAATGGCGCTGACTCCGTGTTCGGAAAGGACGTGCATCAAGTGGGAAACGGTGTCCGCGTCGTCGCTGGAGAAGGGGATCACGGGGTCCACGCGGACGCTCACCGAGGCCCCGGCCCGCTGCAGCTCCCGGATGGCCTCCAAACGCTCGGGGATGGGGGCGGTGCCGGGCTCGAAGCGCTGGCGGTAGTCCTCGAAGGGGCTGACCAGTCCGATCCGCGCCCGAACCTGACCCGGATACTCCGCGAAGAGCCGGATGAACGAGGCCGGAATCCGCCCCTTGGTCAGAAAGGAGATGGTTACCCCGCGCCGGAGCAGGATCTCCATGCTGCTGTACGCGGTCTCCAGGATGTCCGGATGGGGCTGGAAGCAGTCCGAGGCGGTGTTGAAGGCCACCACAGGGATCTCCCTGCGCCTTTTGGGATTGTCCAGATCGCGCTGCAGGGCCTCGGGCACGTTGCGGTAGCAGTACACCGTGCCCTTGTCCGGGGCGCTCGCGTAGCCGCGGGCGTAGCAGTAGATGCAGGAGTGCAGGCACCCCCGGCTCAGGTTGAGCACCTGGTGCCTGCGCAGGCAGCCGAAGTCCGCCCGTTTCAGGGGGCCGGTGCGTTTGTCCGCGGGAAGGACGCGCATAACCGCGATCCTGTTTTGGAAGTGATATATCGGTTTCGGATGCACTCCCTCACCAAGGCTGTCTTCAGAGACTATCAGCCGGACTGAGGCGGGGCAACAGCAAAAGAGACGCAAAAAAGCCCCGGCTTCCCTTTGGGGAAGCCGGGGCTTTTCATTTCCCCGGAAGGGGATTCAGGTTTTATTGAGCGGCCTGCCTGGCCTTTTTCTGCCACTCCATCCACTGCTCCTTGTGGTTCTTGATCCACTGGGTGGCGTGGCGCTCGATGTCCTCCTGGTCGTCCTCGCCCTTGTACATCTTGTCGTTCTGTGAGGAGATGTCGTCCATGGGAATGGACATGATCTCGAAGAGCTTTTTCGCGGCGGGGTTGGCTTCCAGGAAGTCGTTGTTGGCCACGACGCGGATGTCGTTAGCCGGGAAGCCCATTTTGCAGGGATCGGAAACCGCGCCCTTCAGGCCGCTGGCCACCATGGCGTCCTCCAGGCCCTCCTGACCGGGGGTGGGCTTGGTGAAGGGGACGTTGATCCAGACCACGTCCTCGCCGGGGACCAGCTCGTTCACGGTCCAGTTCGGGGTCCAGGTGTGATAGACCACCGGCTGGCCGCTGTTGTGCTGAGCCACGGCGTCGGCCATGCTCGCGGAATAGGCGGCGTTGATGGTGTCCACGTATTCGTGGAGGTCGTAGTAGTCCATGTGGTGGCTGGTGACCACCTCGCAGCCCCATCCCGGCGGGCAGGAGACCAACTCGGCCTTGCCGTCGTCGTCGTTATCGAAGGCTTCCTTGACTTCCTCCCGCTTGAAGTCCTCGAGCGAGGTAATGTCGTATTTCTCTACGGCGAACTTGGAGGCGAGGTAGCCCTGAATGGCTCCCTGCTTGACCACGTAGCCCACCTTGCTCGCTTTCTCCTCGAAGTTTTCCGGAATCTGCTCGTTGTGCAGGGGAAACCAACCGTTGGCCCAGTAGTCGATATCTCCCTGGGTCACGGATTCGTAGAAAATGGGATTGGAAAGATCCTTGAATTTCTTCACATCGTAGCCCAGGTGCTCCAGCCCCCGGCTGTAGAGGGCCTCCAGGATGAATCCCGTGGTCCAGGTGGCTCGGGCGGGTTTTACGGTCACACCATCGCCGGGATAGCTCTGGAACTGGTCGGCGAATTCGACCTGGAAATCCTTGGCGGATGCGCTTCCGCACAAAAGCCCCAGCAGTAGAAAAGACGCGAGAATGAGCTTGCAAGTGGTTTTCAGTGGGTTCATAGCTCCTCCTGTCTTTGAGGTTGACCGGATTTCCCCATTGGCAGGGGCACATCCCCTGACCCGCGAGGCCTTGGATCCGCTGGACAGGGAATGAACCGGGATTCCCTCTCGCCCTCCGACAAGGAGAGAAAGAGCAACTGTGGTACATTTAAATATGAACATATGCGGATTTATTGGCTCTGTCAAGATAAGGGGTGATGCGGATCTCAACGCTGAGTGTTCTTGGGTTTATCCAATCGGGTACGCGTGTTTGGTTCCGGGAAGAACGGGGAAACGCCGTTTTTGTGCCCGGGCGGGGCGGTGGCCCAGCCCGGGCCCAAAAACGGTTGTGGGCCCATTACGGTCGAGAGGGAGTGAAGAGACGGGGATGTTATTCGGAGCTGATTTGCTCTAGGAGCTCGAGGAGCTGGATATTGACGCTGTAGCCCTGATAGCGGATTTGACCCTGCGGATCGATGAGAAACAGGGAGGGAACGCCGCGGATGCTGTATTTTTTGGAGATGCGGCTTTCCCTGTCGAAGGCGATGGGGAAGCTGAGCCCATGCTTGTCCCGGAAGCTGGCGGCCCGCGAGCGGGTGTCGTTCCACCCCGCGTTGATTCCCAGCACGGAGAGATCGCTTTGGCTGTAGTCCGATCGGAGCTGGTCCATTTCGGGCATGGTCTGCCTGCAGCTGGGACACCACGTGGTCCAGAAGATCAGGAGCAAGTGGCGTCCTCGGGATGTCAGCTCCTGCAGGCTCACCTGATCTCCCTCCAGGGTCTCCAGCTCGAAGGAGGAGGCCTTCTCCGCGGCGGTGGAAACCGGATGCATCGCTGCCGCGAGGAGAAGGAGACAGCAGAGAATGGGAAACGCTTTTCGTAGCATGGTTGTTGTTCCTTTTTGGCGTTTCGGAAATTGGCCAAAAGGCCGTTTGTCCAAGGTTCCGCCGGGGGCGGCGTCCTGTTTCCTGCCCCGTTGTCCTGGAGCATGACCTGGCCCGCAAGGATCGGATAGTATTCGCCCAGCAGGATCATGATCAGCTCCAGGCCCTTTTTGAGATGGTTCATCCAGTTGCCCGGCTTGGGCAGGGCCGCGAGAACTCCGGAGAAGGTGCCCACTATCAAGAGGAGCAGCCCCAGCCTCGGGATGAAGGCGGAAAGGAGCGCCCCGCCCCGGAGCACATCCCGGGTGGTGGTCACGTAGGTGGGCACCACCCCGAGCACCGGGGCGGTGCAGGGCGAGGCGACGACCCCGGAAGCCGCACCGAGGGTGAGGGCGCCCGGGAATCCCTGTCTGTTGCTGCCGCTGCTGCCGCCTTGTCCGGCCAACGGTTCTGCCGGGGGCGGCGCCTTGTTTTCCTGCCCCGTTGTCCTAGAGCATGACCTGGCCCGCAAGGATCAGATAGTATTCGCCCAGCAGGATCATGATCAGCCCCAGGCCCTTTTTGAGATGGTTCATCCAGTTGCCCGGCCTGGGCAGGGCCGTGAGCACTCCGGAGAAGGTGCCCACTATCAGGAGGAGCAGCCCCAGCCCCAGGGAGAAGGCGAAAAGGAGCGCCCCGCCCCAGAGCACATCCTGGGTGGTGGCCACGTAGGTGAGCAGCACCCCGAGCACCGGGGCGGTGCAGGGCGAGGCGACGACCCCGGAAGCCGCACCGAGGGTGAAGGCGCCCAGGAATCCCTGCCTGTCGCTGCCGCTGCTGCCGCCCTGTCCGGAAAACAGGGGAAGGGGGAAGACATCAAGGATGTTCAGCCCCAGAAAGATGAAGACGTTGGCCACGGCGATCCGGGCCCAGGGCGTACTGGCGATCCCGCCGAAAAGGCTGCCGGTCATGGCGGCAACCATGCCCAGCGCTGTATAGACCATCGCCAGCCCCAGGACATAGGCCAGGGACATGAAAAAGGCCTTGGTGCGGGTCTGCTCCCCGATACTGCGCGAGCCGACATAGGTGGCGACCACGGGGAGCAGGGGATAAACGCAGGGGGAGAGGCTGGCCAAAACGCCGCCTCCAAAGCAGATGCCGGCGGAAAAGAGCAGCGAGCTGCCCAGTGCCCCCTCCAGGGATGCGGCCAGATTGATCATAGACTGTGTTTACCTGTTCTCGGGTGCTCGATGAATTAGAGGTGGCTTCTGCCCATGTCCGAGATGATGGCCTCCAGATCCTTGCCTTCCTGGGCCTCCAGGGACTCGCGGGCCCGCTCCAGCTGCTGCCGGGTCCCGGGCTCGTCGAGCTGCGAGGGCGAGACGAGGCCCCCGGCCCGGCGGCCGAGCCGATAGAGCAGCCTCTCTTCCCTGGGGCGATCGAGGTATTCCTCGATCACGCGGAGCATGGCCTCCTTGTCCCCGGGCAGGCGGCCCTGGACCTCCTGCAGCAGGTTCATGACGTGATCCGAGGCGAGCTCGGCGGTGGTTTCCCGCAGGGACTCGACAAGGAGCCGTATCTCGGAAACGATCGCGTCGTCGTCCAGAGGGGTGAACTCGCCCCGTTTGCGCATGGCGTCCAGCTCGGTTCCGGGCATGATCTGCAGGGTGCGTAGACGGATGAAGTGCGGATCGATGGCGTCGAGCACGCGCGCGGTTTCCAAAGCGTGCTCGCGGGACAGCTCCTCGCCCCCCAGGCCGGGCATGATGTACTCGGACAGGGTGAGGCCGCTTCGAATGGCCATTCGGCCCGCCTCGATATGCTGCGAGGAGTTCATTCCCTTGTTGATCAGGCGCAAGACCTCGTCCGATCCGCTCTCCATGCCGATGTGCAGGCGGTCCAGGCCGGCTTCGCGAAGCCGCTGGAGCTCCTGTTCGCTCTTGCGGACGACCGTGCTGCTGCGGGCGTACATGGTGACCCGCCGCACCTGGGGGACCTCGCTGCGCAGCGTCGCCAGGGCCTCTTCCAGCACATCCGTCTTGAGGATCAGGCTGTTCGCGTCCTGGATGAAAACCGTGCCCTCTCCCTGAACCGCCCAAAAGGCGAGCTGCTTGTACTGTTCGCTCCAGTCCCCGCTTTTGAGAATGCGCTGCATCACATTGGCGTCGAGCTCCGCCCTGCCGGTGAGGGGCCTGGCGTATTCGCGCATCTCCTCCAGCATTCGGGCCACGGCACGGATGTCCTCCAGAATCTCCTCCAGGCGCCTGCGGCTGAAGCGGCTCTTTTTGTACACCGGGCAAAAGGCGCACTTGTTCCAGGGGCAGTTCCGGGTAAAGCGAAGCAGGAGGCTCCCCGCCTCGCTGGGCGGTCTGATGGGACCCTGTTCGAAGCTGGACATGACTTTCTTCTCCGAGCTTGTTCGGTCTTGCGGATCGTATCCCTTTACGGAGTGTTCTTGAACTTGTTCAGCGGAAGTTGCAAGTGGAAGAATGCCCCGTGAAGGATTACTGCGGATCAATAATCGCAGGTTCCGGCCAGGAAGCAGTTGTAGCGGTACATCATGGCGCAGGCCTTCACCGCCTTTTCCGGGGTGTGATAGAAGACGCTCTGATAGCGCGGACAGGAGGCCTCTTCAATAGTCCTGTCCGACTCCCCGGACTGCAGGCGAACTCCGAAAATGGGCTTTTCATGGGTTTCCATAAGACGGGCCGCGGTTTCCACGTAATCCCGTTCGAAGCAGGCCAGCTCCTGGTCCACCTCGTCCAGATAACTCGCGGAATAGCCGGGATCAATGCGACCCACGGCATCGAGGTATTCCCGGACAAAGGCGCGCCTGCCCAGGATACCCAGATTGATGATCGCGTCGCATCCGTCCCAGGCGGCGAGCTTTTCCAGGGTCTTCACGGGCAGGGCGAGATCGCTTTCCCCCACGAGATCCACGGGGTTGGAGCGGCTCCAGTAGGGCGGCAGCTCCGCGTCCAGAAAGTCGAGGATGTCCCGGCTCAGCTCGGGCAGCTCGAGCCCGTACTGGGCGCACATGTCCGCGGTGATTACGCCCCAGCCGCCGCCGAGAGTGACCACCGCGACCCGTTTTCCCCGTGGCAGGGGGAGGGAGGAAAAGGCGGCGGTGAGATCGAGAAGGTCCATGGGCCCGTCCACATTGATGATTCCCGCCTGCCGGCAGAGCCCCTCGAAGACGGCGCTGTCCGAGCTCATCGCTCCGGTGTGGCTCGCCGCGGCCTTGCTCCCCTCCTTGGTGTTGCCGCCCTTGAGCAGGACGATGGGCTTGTTGCCGGAGGTGCGGCGGGCGGCCTCCAGAAAGCGGGGCCCGTCCTTGGGGCTTTCCAGATAGAGCATCACCGTGCGGGTTTTTTCGTCCTCCGCGAAATAGTCCAGGTAGTCCTCCACGCTGAGCATGGCCTCGTTCCCCGAGCCGCAGAAGGAACGGATCCCGATGCCCTGCTGCTCGGCGAAGGAGAGAAGCTGGACCCCCATGTTGCCGGACTGGGAGACCATGGCTGTGGACCCCGCCCGGGGCTGGACGATGGAACCGGTGCAGTAGAAGCTGTGGTGCGGATTGCACAGCCCCATGGTGTTGGGACCGAGCACGGTGATGCCCAGCCTGTTGGCCTTGTCCACAAGCTGATCCTCGAGCTCGCGGCCCTCCGCGCCGGTTTCGCCGAAGCCGGAGGCGATGAGCACCATGCGCCTGATGCCCTTTTGCCGGAGATCGTCCAGGAGTCCCGGGATCTGGGCGGCGGGAATGGTGACCACCGCCAAATCCGGGGGCTCCGGCAGAGAGGCGAGCGAGGTGTAGGCCTGCCTCCCGGCGATGGTCCCGCCCTTGGGATTGACCAGATAGACGGGGCCGGAAAAGCCGCCGCTGAGGGTGTTGGTGACCAGGAGGTGCCCCCATTTGCCCATCCGGGCGGAGGCGCCGATGAAGGCGACACTGCCCGGCCCGAAGAACTGCTCGGTGTTCTCGGGAGAGATCGCCGGACGCCGGCGCGAAGCGCCCGCATCCCGCTTGAGCACGGCGAGGGCGTCCGCCGCGAGGACCTGGCCCCGGCCGGTGACCAGCAGGGGATTGATGTCCAGCTCGGCGATGTTCGGATAGTCCCTGGCCATGGCCCCGAGTCCGGTCAGGGTGCGGACCAGGGCCGCCTCGTCCGCGGCCATCTGATTGCGAAAGCCCTGCAACAGGCTGTATCCTCGAATTTCGCGGAGCATACCCAGGGTTTCCTGCTCGGTGACCGGGGCGAGCCTGAGGCTGAAATCGGACAGGGCCTCGGTGAAGATTCCGCCCAGGCCGAACATGAGCACGGGCCCGAATTGCGGGTCCCGGAAAAATCCGGCAAGGAACTCGCGCTGGGCCCTGACCCGAGGCTGGACCAGCACGCCTTTAAGCCCCGGGGTGCCTTCCATGTCCGCATACGCTCCGCGCACGGCATCGGCGTTTTCCAGGCCGAGCCGAACAAGGCCGGCCTCGGACTTGTGCCCGATATCGCGCACCAGCCCCTTGAGCACCACCGGATAGCCGATCGTTTCCGCCGCCTGTGCCGCCTCATCCGCGGAGAATGCCGTCTGCTCGGTGACAAGGGGGATGTCGTATTCGCGCAGGAAGGCCTTGCTTTCCGATTCATCCAATCCGCTCGAGCCGTCCAGAAGCGCCTGTTCAATAGTAGGCCCAAGATCCGGGGGCATGACACCTCCTTGTTCCATTATCCGGCACGGACAGGGGGTCCCGTCCCACTTCCCGGCCGGTCGCGGAAAATTGTTCTTATACTACACAACGCAGGGGAAAGCAAAAAGCTCTGGATATTCAATACGGTTTGAATGTGTTCAGATAATTCCTGTCGCCGGGCCCCGGGGTATAGCCAGGTTTTATTCCAGCTCGTCCGGTCGTGCAAGGGACTCCAAAGCTCTCGCGCACCCGGTGTTGTCCGAGATAAAGGCTTGGAATTGAGCCAGAGCCCGGAATATGCTATACATACTCTATTATCCGCGTCTTTGTTCCGCAGCGGTGATAGATCGCACAATGCACCCCGCGCTGAAGCGGTGCGGTCTGAAATGGGGGACTTCATGGGATGAAGGATACCCCGAGCATCCGGGGAAAGGGAAGGACCCATGACCAATGGGCGGGACAGCGGGGAGCGCGAACGCTTTGTCCGGCGTCTGAAAGAGCTCTTCTGCTCCCTGGACGGCGGCAGGACGGATCCGGGTGAGCGAAGCGGAGGCGTTCCCAGCGGTTTCGGCTGGACCGAGACCGAAGCGGAGTACCAAAGGGCCCAGGCTGAATGGCTTGAGGGCGATGACAGGGGCGGAAAAAACTGAACAGCCTTGGCAACGACCTTGTCAACTTGTTGAAAAAGGCCTTAACAGGCAGGGCGTTTAACAATTTCAAGGGTCAAGGCGCGACCCGGCACTCACTTATTTCCCGAAGTTCAATATATTACGAGCAAACAGAAAAAAGTGAGTGCCGGGCAAGGTCGTCGTTTACCCAGTGAAACCTTCTTTTGTTTCACTGGGGCGTAGTTGGCCTCCATGAGAGTTTGAGTCCGGCACCTATTTGTAAAGCCAAGTCGATCAGACGCCCTTTTGTCACCTCAAATAGTGCCGGACAACGAAGCACTTGGAAGATTTGTGGCGCCCTGTTATAGCCGGAAGGGCTGAATACACACGTGAGAAAACGAGCAGAATTGCAGGAGGCGACAAGATGACACGCTTGTTCGAGACAGCGCGGATTGGTGGAATGCAGGTGAAGAATCGGTTCGTACGGTCCGCCACCTGGGAGGGGATGGCAAGAGATGACGGAAGCTGTTCCCCCGAGCTGGCGGAGAAGATGGCCGAGCTGGCCCGCAACGAGGTGGGCCTTGTTATAAGCAGCCATGCCTATGTCAGCCCCGAGGGCAAGGCCGGTCCCTGGCAGCTCGGGGTGCACGGCGAGGATATGCTTCCGGGGCTCAAGGAAATGACTTCCGCGGTACACGAGGCGGGAGGCCGCGTAGTCCTGCAGTTGGCCCACGCCGGCAGCCAAACCAATCCGGATTTGACCGGCCTGGAACCGATAGGTCCCTCCCGGCCGGGAGAAGGGGACGAGTTTTCCTGTCGGGAGATGGGCCCCGAGGATATCCGTCACGTGGTGGAGGCCTTCGGCCGCGGGGCGCGGATGGCTGAACAGGCCGGTTTTGACGGGGTGCAGATCCATGCCGCCCACGGCTATCTTCTGAGTCAGTTCCTCTCTCCCTGTTACAACCGCAGGACCGATGAATACGGGGGAAATATCGAGGGCAGGGCCCGGATGATCCTCGAGGTCCTCGACGCCATCCGGAGCCGGACGAGCTCCGGCTTCTCGGTCCTGATCAAGATCAATGCGGCGGACTACATAGAAGGGGGAATGGACCCCGAGGAGTCCCTGGCCGTTTGCCGCATGCTCCGGGACAGGGGGCTGGATGCGGTTGAGCTGAGCGGCGGCACTTTTAAGTCGGGCTCTCTGATTCCGCCCCGCACCACTCCCATTCGTTCCACCGAGGATGAGGTCTATTATCTGGACGTCGCCCGCAGCTATAAGCAGGAAATGGATATTCCCCTGATTCTGGTGGGCGGAATCCGTTCCTACGAGGTTGCGCGCGACCTCGTGGAACAGGGGGATACGGATTTCGTCTCCCTGGCCAGACCCCTGATCCGCGACCCAGAGCTTGTCAGGAGATGGAAGGAGGGGAATACGGGGCAGTCCGCATGCCGGTCGGACAACAAGTGCTTCAAGCCCGTTCTGGCCGGAGAGGGGCTTTCCTGCTACAGGCTGCGCAAGGAGTCCGGCTAACCCGCGATTCCGCCGGAAAGGATGTCCAAAGCTCTGTCACGGAGAACAGCGGCACCGCACATTCGTCCTTTATGTGCGGCGTCCGGCGGCAATAGGGGGGAGTTATGGCTCAAAATGGACCACAGCTGAACGATCTGGACAATCTGGAACAAAGGGGCAATCCGGGAGCAAGGGGCAACTCGGGCTGGATGGACAAATTGCGTAAGCATCTCCTTCCTATAGCGATCGGCGGCGCGGTTATTCTCTTTATTCTGGTCCTGATCGTGTTTGCGACCGGATCCGAAGACGGCCCCGAGGCCGGCAAGGACAGCAACGAAGCGGAGAACGTCGAGGCGCGGCTGAACAAGCTGGAGTTCCAGCACAGGATGGTCCTGGAGAACGTGAACAAGATGCAGGAATCCTCCGGGGTGAGGCAGAAGGAGCTGGCCAAGCTCAGAAAGGCGGTTTCGGATCTGGAAGAGCGTCTTGCGAGCCTGGAGGACAGTCTGGCCAACCGGCGGGGCTCGGGCGGCGAGGCCGGGACGGGAGGCGAATCCCGGAGCGGGCCGAAACGGCACACGGTCGAAGAGGGGCAAACCCTCTTTCGCATAAGCCAGCGCTACGATGTTTCCGTGGAGCAGCTCAGGGAATGGAACGACCTCGGCAAAGGGGAATACATCCAACCGGGCCAGGAGCTCCGGGTCGCGCCGTAGCAGAGATTCCGGCGAACGGTTGAGGGGGGCGGAAGCACCGTCTCAGTGTATCGTGTGGGAATCTTGGGGAAAGGCCCGCTTGAAAAGGGGAATAGCTGGCTGCAAAGGAATGAAAATCATGGGGGCCGTATGGGTCAAAAGGATCAACTCCGGCAGCGATTGAGCCGCCTGGAGGAGCATCTGCGACAGGAGAATCCTGTCCTGCAGAAAGTGGTCAAGAGTTTCCGCAACCTGGATCGGGTAAGCCACAGGATGGGCTTTTTGCTCCCGGACCAGTCCTATGCCCTGCGCACGCCCTGGTGGCCGCTTGTTTCCATTCTGGGGACCTATTCCTCGGGCAAGTCCACCTTCATGAACACCTACCTGGGATACAGACTGCAGTCCACCGGGAATCAGGCGGTGGACGACAAGTTCACCGTGGTCTGCTACACGGGACAGGAGGATGTGCGCGACCTCCCCGGAATGGCGCTGGACTCGGACCCGCGCTTTCCCCTCTATCGCATCGGCAGGGCCATCGAGGAGGTGGCTCCCGGAGAAGGCCAGCAGGTGGACTCCTATGTCCAGCTCAAGACCTGCCCCAGCCCCAAGCTCAAGGGCAAGATCCTTATCGACTCCCCGGGCTTCGACGCGGACGCCCAGCGTACCTCCACCCTCAGGATCACGGACCGTATCGTGGACCTCTCGGACCTGGTGCTCATCTTCTTCGATGCACGCCATCCCGAATCCGGATCGATGCGGGATACGCTGAGCCATCTGGTGAATGACACCCTGCAGCGCAGAGATGCGAACAAGTTTCTCTTTATCCTGAACCAGATCGACATGACCGCGGGAGAGGACAATCCGGAGGAGGTTTTCGCCGCCTGGCAGAGGGCCCTGGCCCAGAGTGGAATGACCGCGGGCCGCACTTTCAGCATCTACGATCCGGACGCCGGTTTCCCCATAAAGGACGAGTCCCTGCGCAAGCGCTTCAGCAGGAAGGCGGACGAGGATCGCCAAGCTATTTATCAGCGCATGGAACAGGTGCAGGTGGAGCGGGCCTATCGCATCGTGGGGATGTTGGAGGAGTCCGCCAACCACCTGGAACAGACTGTCGTCCCCACCATTGCCCGGTTTCAGGAGAGCTGGCGCAGACGCGTGCTTTCCGTGGAAGCTGCCCTGATCGTGCTGGCTGCGGCCCTTTTTCTGGGGGTGAGCAGCTGGACCGGGTACTGGGACGGCCTGCAACCTCAATTCGGGCTTCCCGGATGGCTGACCGAGCCGCCCTGGCTCTACGTGGTTGCGGGAGTGGTTGTTGTGCTCCTGGGCTGGGGCCACTTTACGATTCGCCGCTGGTCCGCGAACAAGGTTGCGGAAAAGCTGGCGGCCAAGGTTTCCGATCGGGAGCGCCAGAACTATTTGGCAGCCTTTGCCAAGAGCAGCAGGTGGTGGCGCAGCATCTTCCGGAAAAGGCCCGTGGGGTGGGGAAGGCGGAGCAAGTCGGCCCTGAACCGCTTGAGGCAGGATGTGAAGCGCTATATTCAGGAGCTGAACGACACCTATACCAATCCCTCGGGACAGGAAGCGACCGCAAAAGCTCCGCAGGACGAGGAGAAAAGCGCCTGGGGCGAATACAGGTCCGATTCCGAGTAGCCGGGCCGTAACCGTTGCCTCGATTGCGCCGGGAATGCCTGCGGATTCAAGGTAATAGTCCGTTGAAAAAGCCCCTATTAGCACGACAACGTAAGTTTGGCCTTGCCGAGGAGTTGCCTTTTGCTCTGGCTGCAATCCGATCAATGAGCACAGTCAACTCCCCGGCTACGGTCTAAAATAAGCGAAGTTACGTTGTAGTGTTAGGCAGGGCGTTTAAAAATTTCAAGTGCAAGGCGCGACCCGGCACTCACTTATTTCCCGAAGTTCAACATATTACGAGCAAACATAAAAAAAGTGAGTGCCGGGCAAGCTCGAAGTTTACCCCGTGGAACCTTCTTTTGTTTCACTGGGGCGTAGTGAGCCTCCATGAGAGTTTGAATCCGGCACCTATTTGTGAAGCCAAGTCAATCAGACTTTTTTTTGTCACCTCAAATAGGTGCCGGATAACGCAGCAATTGGAAGATTTTTAACGCCCTGCTAACCCGCTTTGGTGCACGTGGGGAACCTCCCCACTGGGGTGGTAGTGTATGTGCTTGTGCAGGGCCCCTTGGTCCGTTTCCTGCAGGCAGCCGTGGTCCAGGGTGTAGAGTTCGGAGGTGGTTCGGGCCAGGAAATCCCAGTCGTGGGAGACAATGACCAGGCTCTGGGGGAGCTCGTTCAGGACCCGCACGATGTGTTCCCGGCTGTCGGGATCGAGGCCGGTCGATGGCTCGTCCAGCAGGATGGCCTCGGGCTGCATGGCTAGAATGGTGGCCAGGGAGAGGGTCTTTTTTTCCCCTCCGGAGAGCTTGTGGGTGACCCGGTTCTCGTATCCGGGCATATCCACCAGCTGAAGGGCCCAGCGCGCCCGATCCGCCGCCTCGTCCCGGCGAAAGCCCAGGTTCAGGGGGCCGAAGGCCACATCCTCCAGGACCGTGGGACAGAAGAGCTGATCGTCCGGGTTTTGAAAGACCAGCCCCATGCTTTTCCTGAGCTCCAGGAGATCTCTTTCCCGCCATTCCAGAGACCTCCCCTTGAAGGCGATTTCTCCGCTGTCGGGCCGTAGCAGGCCCACACACAGATGGAGGAAGGTCGTCTTGCCCCTGCCGTTGGGGCCGATAACCCCTATGCGCCGGTCCGGGCCGAGCTCGAAGTTGAGCCCGTCCAGAATCGGCTCCCGGCTTTCCGGATAGGCGTAAACAATATCTGTAAGATGTAGCAGCTCGGACATGATGGTTTCTAGCAGCCTGTTGAAAAAGTCCTTATCAGGCAGGACGTTCAAAAATTTCAAGTGCAAGGCGCGAAAAAAGTTCAAGGTCGTAGAGTAGTTAGCCTACGTGAGAGTTTGAACTTTTTGAAGCAACGCAGCAATTGGAAGATTTTCAACGCCCTGCTAGGGGCCCAAGTGGCCGCTCGCGTATATCTCCGTCAAAATGAGCCCCACCCCGGCAAAGACGATGATCAGGGCCACATAGAGATCCCTACTCCGCATGGCAAAGGGATGCAAGGAGTGGAAGCGTCCCTGGAAGGCACGCAGGCGCATGGCCTGGTGCACCCGCCTGCCCCGCTCGTAGCTCCCCACTAGGAGCATGCCCAGCAAATAGCCGTAGGTGCGATAGGTGTGGCGGTTGGTTCCGGGCCGGAAGCAGCGGATGCGCGCGGCTGCTGCGAGACGGTAGTATTCTTCGCGGATGACGTGCAGGTAGCGGTAGCACAGGACGAACATCACGGTGAACTTGTCCGGCACTCTCAGCGAGGCCAGGGCCTGGCCCATGTCCGCCATGGGTATAGTGGCCGCAAGGGCCGTGATGCTGAGCAGGATGGCGTTGGCCTTGAGGGTGATCAGAAGGGCCAGCTCAATGCCTTCACTGGTTGCCGTGAGCGGGCCTATCTGCAATAGTGGCGCTCCCGGAGCGGAAAAGGGGAGCATGACCCACAGAAAGGCGATAAAGCCGTTGACCAGGGCGAGGCGCTTGGCCACGGCACCGGGATGCAAACGGGCGCTGCCCGCAATGCAGGCTCCCAGGGCCAGGCCCATCGAGGCGGCGGTCAGCGTGTTCAGCCCGGCCATGGCCAAGGCCAGGCCCAGGCAGAGGATGAGTCTGACCCTGGGGTCCGTGCGATGGATGAGCGATGATCCGCTGCTGAAGTCCGCATCCATTATTGCCGCGACCCCCTTCTGCTCGCAGCAAAGGCCCAGATCCCGACAAGACCCAGGATGTAGCCAAGGCCCCCCATTGCGTCACGCAGGGTGACCCCCGGCTCGCGGAGGCGGGCAAGCTCCTTGCGCAGCGGAGCGAGCTCTTGGTTCACGATGCGCCTGAGCTTTTCTTCTCCAATTCCCTCGACGGATTCCGACCCCTCTGTCGCCTCTTCCCGATCCGCTCGGCTTTTATTCTCCTCTTTTTGGCCGGACACACCGGAGAGATAGTCCGCCGCCCGCACCGTCCAGGTGTCCCTGTGCCCGGTGTCTGCCTCGCAGATCACCTCGAGGTCGAGGCGTTTATCCCCGGCCTCTGGCGGCGGGGAGAAGGAGAAGCCACCCTCGGACCCCGTGGCACCCGAGAGGAGCCGGTCCCCGGAGGAGGCGTCCAGGACGCGCCAGGTGGCGTTGTGTACCGGCCGGCCTCCGGAGAACCGGCTTTTGCACTGCACAGTGTCCTGCTCGGTCCAGCAGAACAGATTCATTCCGTGACCCAGGGAAACGGAGGGCCAAAGGAGAAGCAGGCCCAAAAGGGCAAGGGGGACAAGTTTTCGAAGACGGCGAAACATAAAAGCTCCTAGCGCTTGGAGGAGGCGAGCATCTCCGGTTTGACCTTGAGAATGAAGCCGACCACGGCGACGGTGATCATCCCCTCGATGGCCGCCACCGGTATATGGGCCACAAGGATGGTCTGGGCAGCCGCGAAGAAGGCCTTGTCGGCCAAGGCCAGTACGATGGCAGCGAAAACGCCGGCCGCAATGATGGCTCCGGCCCCCGCGAGAAAGGCACCTGTGGCGGCTATCCACCTCCGGGAAGAGCGGATCAGGGGGGTGCCGAAGAGATGGGCCAGCAGAGCGGGCAGGGCCATGATGCAGGTGTTGACTCCGAGCACGGTGAGACCGCCGTACTGGAAAAACAGGGCCTGTAGCAGAAGGGCGATCAGAATGGCCGGGAAACAGGCCCAGCCGGTCAGAAGGCCCACGAGCCCCAGGAGCAGGAGATGGATGCTTGCCGGCCCCAGGGGGACGTGGATCAGTGAGGCCACGAAGAATGCGGCGGCCATGACGCCCACCAAGGGGATTTCTTCCTGCCGGGTTCGCTTGAGGCCGATGGCGGCGCCGAGCAGGCCAAGCCCGACGCCGGCGCCGAGCAGGGGGAGGGGAAGAATGCCTTCAGCAATGTGCATGAGAGCTCTCGGTGTGTTGTTCGATCCCTCAAAAACGTTCCCCTGAAGCGGGGAACTCCCGATTCGGAGCCCCCGGGATGCCGGAGCTTGACAGCTTCCGGACCTCGCGTAATATCTTGTTTTTCTTTCCTCGAGCGTGGCGGGGACAGCGTTTGTCCGCCTTCTGAGAACATCCCCGTCGGGCGGAGTTTCACGAAGAACGGGTGGGACCGGATTTCCGGTTTTTGATGTTTCGTAACACTATTTAGAGTTGCGTGCTATCGAATATAGGGTAAGCGAAATGCCCTGTCAACACACCCTTGCGCAAGGATGTGAGCGTGAAGGGGGGGCAATTCGGGAACGCCCTGCGCCATGCCCCGCTTTTCCGGCTGTTCCCGGGGATCCGAGGCGTATTCGAGAAACGGCGAAGATGTGTGGAGCCAAAACGCCAAGCGGAGAGAATGTATGCAGTTTGCTGTAACCGTCCTGGGCACGGATCGCCCGGGGATTGTTTGCGACGTGTCCACCTTGCTGGCCGAAATGGGCTGCAACATCGAGAATGTTTCCCAGACGGTGCTGCATCAGGAGTTTGCCGGGATTTTCGTCGTTTCCACCTCAAAGAGCTGCGAAACGAACGACGTGGAGGGAAAGCTCAATGAGGCCCTTGCCGACAAGGGGCTCCAGATTTCCGTGCAGATCATCGAGGAAACGGAAGGCCCCGCTCCCGTTCAGACGGAGCCCTTTGTCGTGGTCTCCATCGGCGAGGACCGGGTGGGGCTGGTTTCCTCCGTGACCTGCGTGATGAGGGACTACTGGGTCAATATCGTCAACATGCAGTTTGTGAGCCGCAGCACCTCCTTTCCGGGCAAGACCGTCGCCATCTACGAGGTGGATATCCCCACCGGGCAGAATCTGTCCGAGTTCGTAACGGCTCTGAATGCCAAGGCGGAAGAGGTGGGGCTGGAGGTCAGCGTTCAGCACAAGCGGATATTTGCGGATACGTGTCGGATATGAATGAGGCGCTGGGCGAGGAGTCGGTGGGTCAGTGAGTCAGTCGCTCCCTGAAAAACCGATTGAGCGACACACCAAAAAAACGAGTTGATAACCTGATTGGTTGGGAGCTCTTCCAGGAAGTCCTATCACGGAAATCGGAGTTGACTATGCTGTCGGAGAAGGAAGTCCTATCCACCTTGGAGATGGTGCGCAACGAGAATCTGGATGTCCGCACTGTGACGCTGGGCATCAGCCTCTATGACTGCATCAGCGACGATCTGCTGAGGTTCAAGGAGAATATCTATAACAAGATCATCCGCACCGGGCAGAACTTTGTCTCCATCTGCGACAACGTGGGCCGCACCTACGGGATCGAGGTGGTGAACAAGCGCATATCGGTGAGCCCCATCGCCCTTGTGGGAGCCGCCTTCAGCCGGGATGAGCTCGTCGAGGTGGCGCAGACGCTCAATCAGGCCGCCAGGGACCTGGATATCGATTTCATCGGCGGGTTCACCGCCCTGGTGGAAAAGGGCATGACCCGCGGCGACGAGGCTCTTATTCGGGCCATCCCCAGGGCCCTGCAGACCACGGACCGGGTGTGCGCCTCGGTGAATGTGGCCTCGACCAGGGCGGGGATCAATATGGACGCGGTGTCCATGATGGGCGAATGCATCAAGGAGACAGCGGAGCTGTCCTCGGACAAGGACGGCCTCTCCTGCGCCAAGTTGTGCGTCTTCGCCAACATTCCCCAGGATGTTCCCTTCATGGCGGGAGCCTATCTGGGTCCTGGCGAGCCGGAGGCGGTGGTCAACGTCGGGGTCAGCGGGCCCGGAGTGGTCAAGATGGCGGTGGAGCGGGTGCTCGGCAAGGACGCCTCGCTGAGCTTCGGCGATCTTTCCGAGGTGATCAAGCGCACGTCCTTCAAGGTGACCCGGGTGGGCGAGCTCATCGGACGCGAAGTGGCCCGGGACCTTGATGTCACCTTCGGCACGGTGGATTTGTCCCTGGCTCCCACTCCCAATGTCGGGGACAGCGTGGGCGAGATCTTTCAGAGCCTGGGTCTGGAGAGTATCGGCGCCCCGGGATCCACTGCCCTGCTGGCCCTGCTCAACGACGCGGTCAAGAAGGGCGGGGCCTTTGCCAGCTCCCACGTGGGCGGGCTTTCCGGCTCCTTCATCCCGGTCAGCGAGGACCTCAATATCGCCCAGGCCGCCGAGGAGGGACGGCTGAGCCTGGAAAAGCTCGAGGCCATGACCAGTGTCTGCTCCGTGGGGCTGGACATGGTGGCCCTTCCTGGGGATACCTCCGCGGAGACGGTGGCCGCGATCATCGCCGACGAGATCGCCATCGGGGTGATGAATCACAAGACCACGGCAGCCCGACTCATCCCCGTACCGGGCAAAAAAGCGGGGGACAAGGCCGTGTTCGGGGGGCTGCTCGGGGAGTCCGCGATCATGAGCGTGCCCAGCTCCGGATGCTCGGACGGCTTCATGCGGCACGGGGGCCGTATTCCGGCACCGGTTCAGAGCCTGGTCAACTGATGCGTTTTACGGTTCTTCCAGTACAAGCTTACATGGTTCTAAAGAATAAAAACCGCCAAGGCGCGAAGGCCGCCAAGGAAGAAACGCCAAGGCTGGGATCAATTTTCTTTTGCCGGGCAACGGCAAAAGAAAAACTGCCTTGACCAAAACCTATGCCCGGTTTTGGTCAAAGAAGAAGCTTTGCGTTTCATCCTTGACGTTCTTGCTGTTCTGTTAACAGCGAGATGGAGGGCTTCGTTTTTGCTTTGTGGCATCCCTGCCCACGTGGCGAGCGTTAGAAAATCCAGAGTCGGAGGTCCATGATGAAAAATGCCCCGTGCAGGCTTACGCTGAATGAATGATTTAGTGAACAGTTACTTCAGCACAAGATCTTTCAACCGATTATAGAGTTATGCTTTTTTTGTGGGACACGACACTGTCTAGAAGAGGGCCAGCAGCAGGTGCAGGCCGAGCAGGCCGTAGGCCCCGGCCAGGATGTCGTCGATCATTACCCCGAAACCTCCCGGGAACCAGGTCTCGGAGGCGCCCACCGGCCAGGGCTTTGCGATGTCGAAGAGGCGGAAAAGGACCAGCCCGGCGGCGATGGTGAAGGGATGCGGGTTGGCAACCAAAAGGAAGACGCAAAGCTGTCCTGCGAACTCGTCGATGATCACGGCCTTGGGATCCTTGCATCGGAAGGCGTCCTCTGCGCTCGCGGCGGCGTAGGTGCCCACGCCGACGAGAAGGATCAGGACAGCTCCCCTGAGCCATGGGGCCAAAGGGGTGAAAACAAACGGCGCCAGAAGGGCTGCCGCAATCGAGCCCCATGTACCGGGGGCGGGAAGCGAATGGCCCATGGGCCCCAGGGTGGCCAGGTGCACTGCCGGGTTATACGTTTTCATGCCCTTCCTCCGAAAGTGTCTCTACAGCATTCATTCGCTGCAGGCAGAACAGGACTTTCTGAAGGGGAAGCCCCACAACATTGGTGTAGGAGCCGCTGATGCCCCGCACCAGAAAGGATCCCACCCCCTGAATGGCGTACGCGCCTGCCTTGCCCTCGTATTCCCCGGTGTCCACATAGGCCCGAAGCGTGCTCTCCTCCAGGGCGGGCATAGTCACATCGGTGCCGACGACGAAGGCTTCTTCCTGGTCGTGTTTGTCCGCAAGACAGCATCCCGTGAGCACTGTGTGGGTCCTGCCGGCGAGTCGCCGCAGTATGGAAAGCGCCTGGTCCCTGCTCCCGGCCTTGCCCAGGATATTGCCGTCCAGGGCGATCACGGTGTCCGCGGCAAGCACCACACCGTGCGGCAGGGACGGGAGCACGCTCTCCGCCTTGCCGCGCGCGGCGGAAAGGACAAAATCCTCGGGCGATTCCGTGGCTTCCGTCCAGTCCGGTTCGCGGGCGTCACTGATCCGGACCAGAAAATCCAGTCCCAGTCTCTGCAACAGCTCCTGTCGCCTCGGGGAAGCCGAGGCCAGCACAATGTCCCTGCGGCTGCGAAAGGGTCCCCGGGGCAGTGTTTCCGGCATGGCGGATCTGTCTTCCTTTTCGTGCATGAGTTCCTCGCAATATTCGGTCTTTCTTGAAGCGATGTAAGCTTTCTGCTATCGTCTGAATAGATTCATCCACTGTGAGATTCCGCCTTCCGAGAGTGTGTCTGAAGGCGGGGTCGTCGCAACGAGCCGGATTATTGGCACATGGAACGAAAGAAGGTCCAGTTGGGCATCATAGCCCTTGCGCTTTTGGTCGCCCTTGCAGCGGCTTGGTTCTTGTTCTCCCAAAACGACGAGTTTAGTGCTTCGCGGCAAAGAGGGCAAGAGAAGGAACAGCTTTCCCCTCGGGAGGAGGGCACCGAGAATGAGACCGCTGCCCGGGAGCGACGTTCCGGGCGGAATGCCTCGAAGAACCGGACGCAAGATAAACATCAAGCCAATGGCACGAATGGCACGCCGCAAGAGCAGCGAGTGGTGACTCCGGCATTTGTTCTGGACCTGGCCGATTTCGTGGTGTCCAGTTACCACCCGGAATGGGGTCTGGACAATCCCCGGGAGGAAGGGACGCTTCGCATAAGCGTGCGGGCCATCAACGCGCGCTACGGCACCGAGCTGACCGGTCTCCGGCATGCCAGCTCCGTCCTGCAAGAGGCCAGACAGGAAGTTCTGGCCCGTCTTTTAAAGCCCAGGATCCTGGAAAGTGCCTACGACCGCTATTCGGACAGCTTTGTTCAGGCTTTAATCCGGGCGGCGCGAGAAAGCCCCCGGCGCGTGGAGGGTCCGGAAGGCGAGGAGCGCGAGAAGGAGCTCTCCGACGGCGATATCGCAAAGATGCTTCGACTGGGGAGCTCCTACCTGCAAAACGTTTCCACCGTCTTTACAACCCTGGGGGAAAACCGGGAACTAAACCCCCTGATTGCGGATTACCTGGAGTCTGACAACAAGGCCGTGCATTTCAACTACAAGCTGAGCCAGATCGAGGAGAAGCTCAGGGAGGGAAATGCCGAGGAGCTGCAGGAGGGGCGGGAAAAGATCGTCCGGCGCTATAGCCAGGCCATCGCCGCTCGGGAGGATGCCAGGCAGATGCTGGTGCAGCGGCTCCGGAAGAGGGCCGAAGAGAGGATTGAGCTGGATGTGGCCGAAATCCTCTACATTGCGGAATGGGTGCACAGAAGGCTTCAGGGCGATGCCGGGCGTCGGTCGTCAATAATGAAGGGCGGAGAAATGCTCCGGGATCTGGGGGATAAGCTGGATCGGCGCGCCCGGTCTCTCGAGGGTGATTGAGCCGGACACGCCGGACCGTTGAGCTAGTGTCTTGTCATTTTTCATTTTTTGCATAAAAGGAACATACAGAAATTTCTGTATGGAAGAAACAGGAAGCCATGTTTCATGAAGACAAGACACTAGCTCGTTTCTTTTTCAAAAAAAGAAACAACAAATGGGGAGTAGAATCTTTTGATTTTCTTGCTTCTTCTTTTGTCAAAAGAAGAAGCG
>Ga0207714_1000669_pt1 | contig 23135 bp, 24 predicted proteins | sample PonA232FremontCA_2_FD_187270 | JGI IMG/M metagenome (GOLD analysis project Ga0207714, IMG submission 187270) | Marine sediment microbial community from Fremont, CA, USA - Pond A23 Sediment 2 (SPAdes) | ecosystem: Environmental > Aquatic > Marine > Unclassified | place: USA: Fremont, California...
GCGGCACGGGGAAGTAGCCGCCCTTCACGCCGGGGCGGTGGCCGATGTTGCCGTCCTTATAGACCCGCTCGGAGTTCCAGGTCGCCTCCTCGGAGTCGACCTGGTAGAAGGAGCCGTTCATGTTCGACCCCCAGCGGACATCGTCGAAGACGAAGAACTCCGGCTCCGGGCCGAACAGGGCGCTGTCGCCGATCCCCGTCGAGCTCAGGTACGCCTCGGCGCGCCGGGCGGCCGAGCGCGGATCGCGGTCGTAGCCCTGCAGGGTGCTCGGCTCCAGGATGTCGCAGACCAGCTTCAGGGTCGGCTCGTCGGTGAAGGGATCGAGCACGGCCGTCTCCGGGTCCGGGAGCATGATCATGTCCGACTCCTGGATCCCCTTCCAGCCGTCGATGGAGGAGCCGTCGAACATCTTGCCGTGCTCGAAGAGATCCTCGTCGACCTGGGATACCGGCAGGGTGACGTGCATCTCCTTGCCGCGGGTGTCCGTGAAACGCAGGTCCACGAACTTCACGCCCGCGTCCTGGATGAGCTTGAGGGCGTCGTTGGCAGTTGCAGCCATGGGGTTCCACCTCCGCATCGGTTGATCGATTGTGCCCCGTGCTGTGGGGCTCAACCGCGGGGGAGCAATCCCCGTGCCAGCTGCAGAAGGTCCCGGCTCGCGGGCCTCCGGTTGGTGCAGCAGCGTCCAGTGCGGCGCAGCCTTTGCACTTTATAAGTGCAGACGGGAGGCTCCATGCACCAGTTCAGGGCGCCAGGCGGTCGAAGGGCCCAACCGGGCGGGGCTCATCGCAGCTCCTGCATGTCCTCGCGCATCGCCTCGAAGGCATCGCCGAGCACGCCCATCAGGCGCGCATCGTGCTCGGCGATGGCGCGGGGGCACTGGCGCTGGATCGCGACCCGGAGGGCGCTCTCCTGCATCCCTGCCTCCAGGTACCGCTCGTCCAGCGCCGTGATCGCCTCTTGCTGCTCTGCGAGGCTCATCTGCTCAGCGTTGCGCATGTAGTCGCAGTAGTCCGCGGCGAGCCGGTCTACCTCACTGCCTGTACAGCCGCTGACGCCCACGAGCAATGCCCCGGCCCCGAGCAGCGGAGCGAGGCAGGATACACGCCCGATCGGCATAGGCCTCGACCTCGTGACGGGCATACGGCTCCACCACCCGCTTGCCATGCACGTCGCCCTCTCCGTCAGATGGCCCCGTAGCGGCCTGGCTGCAATCCCGGCCCGGGCGCGCCCGGCCCGGCCTAGACAGTAAGCTCATCGATGCCCCGGTTGGCCAGGGCGTCGGCGCGCTCGTTGGCGTCGTGGCCCGCGTGGCCGCGCACCCACTGCCACGTCACCTCATGCTCGTTGACCAGCTCATCGAGGCGGCGCCAGAGGTCCTGGTTCTGGACCGGCTTACGCGCCGCGGTCCGCCAACCGCGCCGCTTCCAGGCCGCCATCCACTCGGTGATCCCCCGCCGCAGGTACTCGGAGTCCGTGGTCAGGACCACGCGGGAAGGGCGATCCAGCGCCTCCAGGGCGCGGATGGCTGCCGTCAGCTCCATACGGTTGTTGGTGGTCTCCGGCTCGCCGCCGTAGAGCTCGCGCTCGTTGCCATCGTGGCGCAGCAGCACACCCCAGCCGCCCGGCCCGGGATTGCCGCGGCACGCCCCGTCGGTAAACACCTCGACCGCTGCGCTCGTCCGCTCGCTCAATCTGCGCCTCCGCTGTCTTGCCTGCAAACCTCGCTGCGCCCGGCCGGCTGAGCCCCCCGGATCGGGAACCGCTGGGCCATCGGCTCGAGGAGGCCGGGACCGTCCAGCGTCCCCGGCTCCCGACGGCACGCTATGGTCATCTGGATGCCGGCGGCGAGCCGGCCGAAGTAGCGTCCGATATCCTCCCACGGATCCAGCCGCTCCTGGAGATGCTGATCCTGGAACGGGGGCCGGAAGCACAGGAAGTGAACGGCCAGCGCCTGGAACCCCGCCCGTTGCAGACGGAAGCCGGTCACGGAGGCCGTCCACTGCCGGCCGCACCACGGTGCGGCAGCGCCCCGCCAGCGGCCCCAGAGCCGGGATGCCCCCCATAGCCCCAAGGGGTTGAAGCTGAGCACGACCAGCCGCCCCTCAGGCCGCAGGGTCTGATACGCCTGCTCGAGGATGGCGACCGGGTCGGGGCTGAACTCCAGCACGTGGCTGAGGAGCAGCGCCTCCAGGCTCTGGCCGCGGAAAGGCAGCTGCTGGGGATCGAGCACGAGATCCTTGCCCTCATCGGCGCGCCACAGGCGTGCGGTGGGGGATAGCGGCAGGCGCTCGGGGCCTGGCCCTACGTGGACCACATCCCCTACACCCACATGGGCGAGTGCCTGCCCGATAGCCGCACCCTCGGCGGCAGCCACCCGCTGCCCCAAGGCAGTCCCGTACCAACCCCGCAGCTGCCGCATGGCTATCCCCTGGCTCATGGCCTCCAACCTTACCCGAGCTCCGGGCGGATCGCATCCGCCACGGTGCGGCAGTCCTATCCAGCGCAGGGTTTGCTCCACCCCCTGGACACGGTACGATGCAGTCGATATGAGTCCTATTGAGCCACTCGCAGCACTCGCCGACAACTACATCTGGCTCGGCCGCGCGGACGACGGAGACCGGGTCTTCGCGGTAGACCCGGGTGAGGCGGAGCCCGTCCAGGCGTGGCTAGAGGCGCACCAGGCCCGTCTGGCGGCGATCCTGCTGACCCACCACCACGGCGACCACACCGGCGGCGCCGCGGAGCTGGCGCGGCGCCACCAAGCCCCCGTCTACGGCCCCGCCAGCGAGACGATCGCCGCCGTCGACCACCCGCTCCACGGCGGCGATACGGTGGACCTGGCCGGCCTCGGCGAGTTCCAGATCCTCAACTGCCCCGGCCATACGGCCGGGCATGTGGCCTACCTCTGGGACGGCTACCTCTTCTGCGGCGATGCCCTGTTCGCCGGCGGCTGCGGCCGGCTCTTCGAGGGCACCGCGGCCCAGATGCACACCGCCTTGCAGCGTCTCGCGGCCCTGCCAGGGACGACCCAGATCTGCTGCGGCCACGAGTACACCCTCAAGAACCTCGAGTTCGCCCAGCGGGTAGAGCCAGATAACCAGCACACCGCGGAGCGCCTGGAGCACGCTCGGGCAGCGCGTCGTCAGGGCCGTGCCACAGTTCCGGCACCTCTGGACGAAGAGCTCGCCACCAACCCCTTCCTGCGCGTCACGGTCCCCTCGGTACGTGCCGCCGCAGAGCGGCGCGCAGGAGCCGAGCTGGACCGGCCCGAGGACGTCTTCGCAACGCTGCGGCGCTGGAAGGATAGCGGCGGCTGATCCTGACGAACCACGAGGCACGGTACTTGCCGGACCGGATGGGGAGAGGACCCACGATGGGAGGGTGCATCGTGAACACCCTACGGGCCGCTGCCGGGGCGCTGACAGCACTCCTCCTGAGCGCCTGCACCGGCCTTGGCACCCATGAGGCGCGCTCGCCGTCTATGCAGGGCGGGGAGCGCGAGGCCCAGGACGTACCGGCCTGGGTCGAGGCGCTGGATAACACCACCCTCCAAGCCGCCCTCGGGCCCAGCCTCGGACCCACCCTCGCGCTCGGCCCGGGTTGGGCTTACGCACCCGAGTCCCACCAGACCACGGCATCGGGCTCGCCCCTCCTCTGGGATCGGCTCCGAGCCTCGTTCGAGCTACCGCGCTACGACAACGAGCGCGTCCAGCGACAGCGCCAACGCCTCGCCGGACGCGGCGCCTATTTCGAGCGTGTCAGCCGGCGCGCTGAGCCGTATCTCTACTACATCCTGGAGCAGCTGGAGGCGAGGGATCTGCCCGCTGAGCTGATCGCCCTGGCCATCGTCGAGAGCGGCTTCCAGCCCTTCGCCTACTCCCACGGCCAGGCCGCCGGACTCTGGCAGTTCATCCCCAGCACGGCCCAGGCGTTCGGCCTGAAGATCAACTACTGGTACGACGGCCGCAGGGATCTCGTCGCCGCCACCGAGGCGGCCCTGGACTATTTCGAGCAGCTCCACGCTACCTTCGACGGGGACTGGCTACTGGCCATGGCGGCCTACAACGCCGGCGAGGGCAACGTCCGCGCTGCCCTCCGGCGCGCCGAGGCCGCGGGGGAGGCGGCGACCTTCTGGGCGCTGGAGCTTCCCGCCGAGACGAAGCGCTACGTGCCACGGATCCTAGCCATCCGGGACATCCTGCAGGATCCCGCGCAGTACCAGATCAGCCTGCCCGATATCCCCGACGAGCCCCGTATCCGGGTCGTCGAGACCGATCACCAGATCGACCTGGCCCTGGCCGCCGAGCTCGCCGGCATCTCCATCGATCGGCTCTACCGGCTCAACCCGGGCTTCAACCGCTGGGCAACCGCTCCCTCCGGCCCGCACCGGCTCGTGCTACCGCGGGAAGCGGCGGCACGCTTCGAGCGCAAGCTCGCCGCCAAGGATCCCGACTCGTTTGTGCAATGGCGGCGCCACGAGATCCAATCCGGGGAGACGCTCACGCACATAGCCAGCCAATACAACGTGACCGTCGAGCTACTACGCAAGCTCAACGACCTGCACGGCAACACCATCCGCGCCGGCGACTACCTCCACGTCCCGGTCTCTAGCCAACCATCAGGTCAGTATGCGCTAAGCGTCGCCAATCGCCTCGAGGCCCTCAAGGAGCGGGAGCGACAAGGGGAGCGGCGCAGGCACAGCGTTCAGCCGGGCCAGACCCTGTGGGATATCGCCCGTACCTACGGTGTCGGCGTCGAGGAGCTTGCCCGCTGGAACGGCATGGCACCGGCCGACACCCTGCACCCTGGCCAGGAGCTGGTCGTCTGGGTAGCGGGCGAGGCTGTGCAGGCGGCGGCCGGTCCGGGCAGGCGCACCCGGTCGATCACCTACACGGTCCGCCGGGGGGACTCCCTCGCCCGCATCGCCCGGCAGTTCAATGTCGATATCCACGATATCCGGCGCTGGAACGACATCGCCCGGGGCTCGTACCTCCACCCCGGGGATGAACTCCGCCTGAAGGTGGATATCACGCAGCAGAGCGCCGCCCTCTAGGTATCGGCCCCGGGTGCAGACCCGTGACGAGGATCAAGTACGATCCCGCAGATGCTGGATCCCTTCGTTGATCCGGAAAAAGATGACGGTCAGCTCGCAGTATACCCGGGCGGCGATCACCCCGAATACGATACCGCCCGCCCCCTGCATGAAGCTCGAGGCTGTTACGGTGCCTCCGGCACCACCACTGAACATGACGCTGATGCCACCCACAACGATCATTACGAGTGCTATCCAGTAGACAACGGTGATGATCTGGGGCGTGACCAGGGTCTCGAGGAGCAACAACTTACGCATCTCTACCTCTCTGCTCTTAGCGAGGCCATAGCAGCCGGCGACGGCAAGCGCACGTCCCCCACAGGACTGCGGAAGGGCTGCGCTACACCTCCTCCTGCTGCTCGGGCAAGGTGATATTCAGCTCGAGTACCTCGTGCGAGTCGTCCCGCTCGACATCGACGCGCACCGCATCCGGGTCCACCGTCACGTACCGGCGGACCACCTCCAGCAGCTCTTGGCGCAGCATGGGCAGATAGTCTGGACCGCCTTGCTCGGCTCGCTCGTGGGAGACGATGATCTGCAGCCGCTCCTTGGCGACACTGGCGCTATCGCGTCGGTTCCGCCGGGCGCGGAAGAAATCGACGATGCCCATGGCCTTCACGATCCTCCGAACATCCGACCGAGCAGCCCCTTACGCTCCGTCTGCAGGAACCGGTGTGGCCGCTCGTCCCCGAGGTAGCGGGCCACAGCGTCGTCGTACGCCTGCCCAGCGTCCGTATTCTCCTCCAGGACCACCGGCACACCAGCATTGGAGGCGTTGAGCACGACATCCGACTCCGGGATAACCCCGAGGAGGCTAACGGCGAGGATCTCCTGGACATCCTCGACGCTGAGCATGTCGCCCCTCTTGACGCGCTGGGGATCGTAGCGGGTGAGCAGCAGGTACTCCTGGACCGGGGCATCTCCGCGCTCCGCCCGGCGCGTACGGCTGGCGAGCAGGCCGAGGACGCGATCCGAGTCGCGCACCGAGGAGACCTCCGGATTGGTGACGACGATCGCATCGTCGGCGTGGTAGGCGGCCAGGTGGGAGCCACGCTCAATCCCGGCGGGCGAGTCGCAGATAATATAGTCGAACTGGTCGCGCAGGTCGTTGATAACCTGCTCCACGCCCTCCTCGGTCAGGGCCTCCTTGTCGCGGGTCTGGGAGGCCGGGAGGATGGAGAGATTACCCAGGCGCTTATCCTTGATCAGGGCCTGATTGAGGCGAGCATCGCCGTTGATGACGTTGACGAAGTCGAAGACCACCCGGCGCTCGCAGCCCATGACGAGATCCAGGTTGCGCAGGCCGACATCGAAATCGACTACGGCAACCTTGAACCCCGCTCTGGCGAGCCCGGACGCCAGGGAGGCTGCCGTAGTCGTCTTGCCGACCCCCCCCTTCCCCGATGTAATGACGACAATCCTCGACACGTACGCCCCCCCCCTGCTAACGGTTAAGGTTTGCCGAAGGCCTCGATACGCAGCCCCGCTTCCTCGTCGAGATGCACGCGCGCTGGCCGGCCGAGCACGTCGGCACTGAAACGCTCATTGACCTGGTACTCGCCGGCAACCGAGACGAGCTCCGCCTCTAGCCCAAGGCAGAAGATACCCGCCTCGGCGTTACCCTGCACTCCGGCCAGGGCGCGTCCACGCAGCGCCCCGTAGATGTGGATGTCGCCGTCGGCGAGGATCTCGGCGCCCAGACCCACGGCCCCGAGGACAACGAGGCTACCGCCCCGGGCGTAGACCTGCTGACCGGAGCGCACCGGGGCCTCGAGCACGCGCGTTGCCGGCAAGGAGGCATGCTGCGCCGCAGTACCGGGCTTGCGCTGCGATTCCGTTGTCTGCTGCGCGGCTTCCCGCTCCTCCTCGGCAGGCAGCACCCCCAGGCCCGCCGCCCGGGCTCGCTCCGGCGCGACACTACCGCCACGCACGGCTACAGGCACCAGGCCCAGGGCCCGCATCTCCTCGCTCAGACGGTGCAGATCCAGCCCGTCCCCGTCAACCCCTTCCAGGTCGAGCGCCATGGGCGCCCCGCGCAGTAAGCGCGGGGCCTCCTGCAGCTTCTCGCCGAGCTGATGGATCAGTAGATCCATGTCGGGAGTCAGGACCCGGACCACTGTCAGGGTCGCCATGCGACCCTTGAGCTCGAAGGCCGCGGGGCTCGCCGGGGGTGTCCCTGCCATCGCTATGCTCGCTCCCCCTAGCCGGCCAGGAGGCCGTTGACTCGCTTGACGTAGGCCGCCGGATCCTCAAGCTGGCCACCCTCGGCCAGCAGGGCCTGCTCATACAGGGTCAGGGCCCAGTCCTCGAAGCGTTGCTGCGGCTCAGCCTGAAGGTGCTGGATGATCGCGTGGTCCGGATTGATCTCCAGCGTTGGCTTACCGGTAGGCAACTGGTGGCCCGCTGCCTGGAGCAGGCGCTGCATACCCATGCCGAAATCGTACTCGCCCACCACCAGGCAGGTCGGGGAATCGGTCAGGCGGTGGCTGACGCGCACCTCGTTGACCCGATCACCCAGCGCCTCCTTGAGGCGGTTGCAGAGCTCCTCGTAGGTCTTCTCCTTCTGCTCGCGCTCTTCCTTCTCGCCCTCTTCCTCCTCACCGAGGGCCTCCAGGTCGAGCTCGCCCTTGGCCACGGAGACCAGCGATTTGCCGTCATACTCCTGCAGGTGGGCGACCAGCCATTCATCCACCGGATCCGGCAGGAGCAGGACCTCCACGCCGTAGCGGCGGAAGACCTCGAGGTGCGGGCTGTTGCGCGCCGCGTTGAAGCTCTCGGCGGTGACGTAGTAGATCTTGTCTTGCCCCTCCTTCATGCGCCCGACGTAGTCGTCGAGGCTGACATCCGGGGTCTCCTTCTCCTCGTAGGTGGAGGAGAAGCGCAGCAGCTTGGCGATACGCTCGCTGTTGCTCGGATCCTCCGCGACACCTTCCTTGAACACGCGGCCGAAGGCCTGCCAGAACTCGGCGTAGGTCTCCGGCTCGTTATCGGCCATGCGCTCGAGGCGGTCGAGGATGCGCTTGACCGAGGCCGAGCGGATGGAGGCGATCATCGGGTTGTGCTGGAGCATCTCCCGGGAGATGTTCAGCGGCAGGTCATCGGAGTCGATGACGCCCCGGACAAAGCGCAGGTAGCGCGGTAGCAGGTGCTCGGTATCCTCGGTGATGAAGACGCGCCGGACGTAGAGCTTGATCCCGTGGGCCGGCTTCTGCTCGTAGAGGTCGAACGGCGGCCGCTTGGGGATATAGAGCAGGGATACGTAGGCCTGCCGCCCCTCGACGTGGTTGTGCACCCAGGTCAGCGGGTCATCGAAGTCGTGGGCAACGTGCTTATAGAGCTCCTTGTAGTCCGCCTCGGAGATCTCGCTCTTGGGCCGCATCCACAGCGCCGAGGCGCGGTTGACGACCTCCCAGGCATCCGCCTCCTGCTCGCCCTCGTCCCCGGCCTGGGCCTGAGGCATCTCGATGGGCACCGAGATGTGGTCCGAGTACTTGCGGATGATGTTGCGCAGGCGCGTGTCGTCGCAGAACTCCTGCTGCGACTCGGGCAAATGCAGGACGACCGTCGTGCCTCGCTCCGGCCGCTCGATGGTGTCCACGGTGTAGGCCCCCTGCCCGTCGGAGCGCCAGAGCACCCCTGCACTCGCCGGCGCGCCCGCCTTGCGGGTATAGACCTCGACGCGATCCGCAACCACGAATGCGGAATAGAAGCCGACGCCGAACTGGCCGATCAGCTGCGCGTCCTTGCTCTGGTCGCCGGTGAGCTGCTCGAGGAAGCGGCGGGTCCCGGAGTGGGCGATGGTCCCCAGGTTCTCGATCACGTCATCGCGGCTCATGCCGATGCCGTTGTCCACAACGGTCACCGTGCGCGCCTCGGGGTCATGGGTGACACGGATCTTGAGCTCCGGGTCCTCCTCGAAGAGGGATTCATCCTGAAGGGCCTCGAAGCGCAGCTTGTCGATGGCGTCCGAGGCGTTGGAGATCAGCTCGCGGAGGAAGACCTCACGGTTGGAGTAGACCGAGTGGATCATGAGGTTCAGCAGCTGCTGGACCTCTGCCTGGAACTCTAGGGTCTCGCTCTGGGTGCCTGCTGCGCTCATGGATGGGAACCCCTCCTCCTCGTTGATTGTGCCTCTCGCCGGCAGGGCGCGCCGACGCTGTACCGTTCTCCGAACTGGGAGCGGGGACCGGTTTTTTCAAGGGGCGCGAAGGTGGCTATCGGCGTGGCGGCGCTCTTGCTCAAGCAGCCACGCCTTGAACCGGGCTCGGAGGCCGGTCCTCTGGCCGGCGTATCCGCCGGGGCCGTCGGCGGCGACCACGCGGTGGCAGGGAACGAGCAGCGGGAGCGGGTTGGCCCGGCAGGCGGCGCCTACAGCCCGGGCCGAGCTGCCGAGCTGCCGCGCGAGCGCTCCATAGGTGCGTGTCTCACCGATGGGGATCGCGAGGAGCGCCTCGCGCAGCCGCGCCTGGAAGGGCGTCGGGGCCGGGGCACGGGGTAGCGCCGCGGGGGCGGACGGGTCCATCGGCCAGCGCTCCAGGGCAGTCCCCGCCCGCTGCCCGGCCTCACCGGATGGCCGGAGCGCTGGCGGCCGCTCCTCGGCCACGGCCACCCGCGCGATCCGGCCGTGCTGGTCCAGGATGGCCGCCAGGTAGAGGCCGCCTAGCCGGGCGACCCCGTCCGCTACCTCCGGCATACCGAGGGCGCCGGGTCAGAACAGATCCGTCGACTCGCCATCCTCGTTCTTGCTGCGCGGGCGCAGCGCTACATCCCGGCTGGGGATGTGATCGCCAGTCACCATCTCCTTGTAGCTGGCGCCCGGGCCCACCATGGGGTAGACGCCGGCATCCGGGTCGATCATCACCTCCAGGAAGGCCGGCCCCGGGTGCTCCAGGAACGCCTGCAGGGCTTCCTCGACTTCCTCCTTGCGCGTCACGCGGCGGGCGAAATCGAACCCGTCCGCCTCGGCGGCCTTAATGAAATCCTTGCGGTGCAAGGACTTATCCGAGCCGGAGAAGCGGTCACCGAAGTAGAGCTTTTGCCACTGCCGGACCATGCCATCGCCGACGTTGTTCAGCGACAGGATCTTCACCGGCAGGCCGTAGGTGGTCGCTGTCTCCAGCTCGCCGAGATTCATGCGCAGGGAGCCGTCGCCGTCGACGTCGATGACCTGCTTCTCGGGCCGCCCGACGCAGGCGCCGACTGCCGCCGGCAGACCGAAGCCCATGGTGCCAAGCCCCCCGGAGGTCAGCCACTGCCGGGGCTCCAGGAAGTCGCAGTACTGCGCCGCCCACATCTGGTGCTGCCCCACGCCGGTGGCGATGATGGCCTCACCGCCGGTGAGCTCGCTGAGCTTCTCCATGATGTACTGGGGCTGGATCAGCGCGCTCTCGCGGTCGTAGTCCATGGGGTGGCGCTCGCGCAGGCCGCGCACATGCTCCAGCCACGGCTCGTAGCGTGACTCGAAGCCCATGGACTCGCCGTAGCGCAGCAGCTGCTGCAGGCTACGGGCGGCCTCGCCGGTATGGGCCCAATCCACGCCCTTGACCTTGCCGATCTCGGCGGCGTCGATGTCGATATGGGCGATCTGCTCGGCGAGCGGGGCGAACGCCTCCACCTTCCCGGCGACCCGATCGTCGAACCGGGCCCCGACGGCGATGAGGAAATCGCAGTCCTCCACCGCGTAGTTGGCGTAGGCGGTACCGTGCATGCCGAGCATGCCCAGGTAGAGGTCATCGGTGGTATCCATGCCGCCGAGCCCCATCAGGGTGCTCACGACCGGGATACGGAAGGCGTGCGCGAACTCACGCAGCGCTCGCGCGCCCTCCTCATGGGCCACGCCGCCACCGACGTAGAGCAGAGGCCTCCGGGACTGCCCGAGCATGTCGAAGAAGGAGCGGCACTTGCGGTCCGACAGCTTGGCGGCGCGCAGCGACTCCATGCGCTGCCGATAGCCCCGGATCGCCAGCGTGCCCTCGCCGTGGAACTCGCCGATCCAGTTCTGCACGTTCTTGGGCACATCGACCACCACGGGTCCGGGGCGCCCGGAGCGGGCCACCTCGAAGGCCGTGCGGATGGTGGCCTCCAGCTCCTCCGGGTCGGTGACCAGGAAGACGTGCTTGGCGCAGCTGCCCATGATGTTGACGATGGGGGCCTCCTGGAAGGCATCGGTCCCCATGGCGTGGGTCGGCACCTGCCCGGTGATGGCCACCACGGGCACGGAGTCGGCCATGCAGTCACGGATGGGCGTGACCGTATTGGTCGCCCCCGGGCCGGAGGTCACCAGGAAGCAGCCGACCCTGCCCGTGGCCCGGGCGTAGCCGGCAGCCATGAAGCCGGCCCCCTGCTCGTTGGCGGGCACCACCAGCCGGATCGGGTCTACCCCGTCGCCCTGGCGATGGCGCTGGTTGTACTTGAAGATCGCGTCGTAGGTTGGCAGGATCGCACCGCCGCTGTAGCCGAAGAGCGTATCAACCCCCTCCTGCGCAAGGACCTCGACGATGATCTCACCGCCGCTCATGGTTTGGCCGGCCAGCGGGTGGTGAGCGGCCTCGGTCTCAGCCTGAGGGTTGGCGATCGCAGTCTCCATCTGTTTCATGGCTCAACGGCCTCTCGGTTGCTCCACTGCTATGCGGGCGACCGCCGCGGCGATCGTCTGCAAAATTCTACGGAAATATTGATATATTACCCCCCTCCCTGCCGCGCCGCAAGGCTGGCCAGGCTCAAGGGCTCGACTCGTCCGGCGGCGTATCCTCGTCCAGCCTCAGGGCAACGGAGTTGATGCAGTAGCGCAGATGCGTCGGCGGCGGCCCGTCCGGGAAGACATGCCCCAGGTGCGCGTCACAGGCGGCGCAGAGGACCTCCTGGCGCCGCATGCCCAGGGAGCGATCCTCGCGCACGGCGACCCGCTCGGGGGCGACCGGCGCCCAGAAGCTCGGCCACCCTGTGCCCGAGGCGAATTTCGCCTGCGAGCTGAATAGGGCCATCCCGCAGCAAATACAGCGGTAGACCCCGGGCCGCTCCCAGTCGTAGTACAGCCCGCTGAACGGCGTCTCCGTACTCCCCTGGCGCGTAACCGCAAACTGCTCAGGCGTCAGCAGCTCGCGCCACTCGGCCTCGGTCTTCTCGACCCGCTGGATCTCGCTCACGCCAACCCCCTCAGGACAGCCACGTTGCAGCTCGGCGGAGCCGCTGCTCGACCCCGCTCTTCCACCCTAGCCGGAAGCCGCCGAGCGGACCAGCGTCGGCACCAGCTCACCAGCGCTGCCGAGGAAGTGCCAGCTGGCCACGGGGGTCAACGGGGTCGGCTCGGCGTTGATCTCCACCACCGGGATCTCCCGCTCCAGGGCCTCCAGCGGCAATGACGCCGCGGGCTGGACCACGGCGGAGGTGCCCACGGATAGCATGAGATCCGCGCTGCGCACCGCTGCCACGGCCTGCTCCATGGCCCCCTCGGGCAGCTGCTCACCGAACCAGACCACATCCGGCCGCAGCACTGCCCCGGTCTCGGGGCAACGGGGGAGCTCGGCGTCGTCGACCTCCGCAGCCAATGGGCCGTCGAACACCCGGTCGCGATGGATATTGCCGTGCAGCTCGATGACGTGCTCACTGCCGGCGCGCTGGTGCAGCCCGTCGACGTTCTGCGTCACCACCTGCAGCCAGCTGAGGGCGCGACTCCACTCCACCAGCGCCCAGTGGCCGGCATTGGGCTCGACCTCCTGCGCCAGCTGGCGCCGGTGGGCGTACCACGCCCAGACACGGCGCGGATTGCGCTGGAACGCCTCCGGCGTAGCGACATCCTCCGGATCGTACTGGTCCCAGAGCCCGTCCTGGGCCTCGCGGAAGGTCGGCACCCCGCTCTCGGCAGATATGCCCGCCCCGGTAAGCACCACGACGCGGTTGGCCCGCTGCAAGACCTGCCTCAACCCCTCATCGATGACCATGGGCACCCTCCTGCTTGCTTGCCAATACGGCGCAAAAAGTCCATCCAGGCAAGCCAGTCTCGGCACCGGCCACTGGCTCAGGCAAGCCCCGCCACCCCCTCCAGGCTCCGTGCGGCCCCGGACCGCGCCGAGCGGCCTATCTCTGACGCGGCCGGCCGGATCCCCTACAATGGCGCTTTCGACCGCCAATGGTAGGTGCTATGAGCGAGATCATCCTGATCAATGTATCCGGGGAGGACCAGCCCGGCCTGACCTCCTCGCTGATGGGCATCCTGGCCGAGTACGACGTCGGCATCCTCGACATCGGCCAGGCGATGATCCACGACACCCTGTCGCTCGGGATCCTCATCGATGTCCCCGAGCAGAAAGACGTATCACCGGTGCTCAAGGACGTGCTGTTCCACCTGCACGATGCCGGCATGCAGGTCCGGTTCACGCCGGTGAGCCAGGAGCAGTACGAGAACTGGGTCCGCGGTGCGGGCAAGCCCCGCCACATTATCACCCTGCTCGGGCGCAGCATCACCGCCGCCCAGATCGCCCGGATCTCCAGCCTGATCACGGCCCAGGGGCTCAACATCGAGGACATCGTGCGCCTGTCCGGCCGCCGCCCGCTACACCTGGAAGGCCGGCGCTCCCGGGCGTGCGTGGAGCTGACCGTACGTGGCCAGCCCGTGGATACCGACGCCATGAAGCGCGAGTTCATGGAGATCTCCCAGGAGCTGGGCGTCGACATCAGCTTCCAGGAGGACGACATCTACCGGCGCAACCGCCGGATGGTGGCCTTCGACATGGACTCCACCCTGATCCAGCAGGAGGTCATCGACGAGATGGCCAAGGCGGCCGGTGTCGGTGACGAGTGTGCACGGGTCACCGAGCAGGCCATGCACGGCGAGATCGACTTCCGTGAGAGCCTGCGCCGGCGGGTCCAGCTCCTGGAGGGGCTGCCCGAGGAGACCCTCGAGGAGGTAGCCCAGAGGCTAACCCTCACTGAGGGTGCCGAGCGGCTGATACGCACCATCAGGGCCTTCGGCTACGTGACAGCGATCATCTCCGGCGGCTTCACCTACTTCGGCCGCCACCTGCAAAAGCGCCTCGGGATCGATTACGTCTACGCCAACGACCTGGAGATCGCCGACGGCCAGCTCACCGGCCGCGTCCAGGGCGAGATCGTCGACGGGCCGCGCAAGGCGGAGCTGCTGCGCCAGCTCACCGAGGACCAGGGGCTGGCCCTGGAGCAGGTCATCGCCATCGGCGACGGCGCCAACGACCTGCCCATGCTGCGGCTGGCCGGCCTCGGCATCGCGTTCCACGCCAAGCCCGTGGTCCAGGAGAGCGCCCGGCAGGCGATCACCACCCTGGGGCTCGACGGGACCCTGTACCTGATGGGCATCAAGGATACCGAGATCCCCACCTGACCGACAGCAGACAGCAGCGTCGACGCCTGCTTCATCAGCGCCGACAGGGCCCTCTCAGGCACCGCGGCAGTGGGCGCGGCCGTCCGTCACGGTCGCTTGACGCCTCAAAGGCAACCTCCTTAGTGTGCCAGCATGTCCGAGAGCATCCTCCCTGATCAGGCGCCTACGCGCCCGCGTCTGGCCGCGGTGGTCGAGATCCTGCATCCGATCACCTGGTTTGCCCCCATGTGGGCCTTCGCCTGCGGCGTCGTCTCCACCGGGATCATCCCCAGTGGTGGTCTCCACTGGCTCATGGTGATCGCCGGTGTATGCCTCGCAGGCCCCCTGCTCTGCGGTACCAGCCAAGCCATCAACGACTGGTTCGATCGCCACGTGGACGCCCTCAACGAGCCCAACCGGGCCATCCCTGCCGGCCGCATGCCTGGCCGCTGGGGCCTCTATGTCGGCCTCACCACCACTGCCCTGGCGCTGGCCATCGCCGCTGCGCTAGGCCCGGTCGTGCTGGCCGCCTCCCTCCTCGGCCTCGCCCTGGCCTGGACCTACAGCGCGCCGCCGCTACGGCTCAAGCGTAACGGCTGGATCAGCAACGCCGCTGTTGGCCTCTCCTACGAGGGGCTACCGTGGGTGACGGGGGCAGCCATCATGGCCGCCGGCCTCCCCGACTGGCGGATCCTGCTCGTGGCGCTGCTCTACAGCGTCGGCGCCCACGGCATCATGACCCTCAACGACTTCAAGGCCATCGAGGGCGATCGGGAGATGGGGCTGAAGACCGTGCCCGTCCACCTCGGGGCCCAGAACGCGGCCCGCCTCGCCTGCGCGGTCATGGCGCTGCCGCAAGCCATCGTCGTCGCCCTCCTGCTCTCCTGGGGGCAGCCCTGGCACGCGCTCATCGTCTCCACCCTGCTGCTGGTCCAGCTGGGGCTGATGGTCCGCCTGCTCGGTGATCCCAAGGGCCTCGCACCCTGGTACAACGCGACAGGGACCACGCTCTACGTGCTCGGCATGCTGGTCACCGCCTTCGCCATCGGCGGCATCCTCGGAGGCAGCGCATGAGTAGCGAGCGTAGCGAGTCCCTCGGCTGGCCAGGGATCCTGCGCCTCGGCCTCGTCCAGACCGCTATCGGGGCCGTGGTGGTGCTCTCCACCACCACCCTCAACCGCGTGATGATCGTCGAGATGGCCCTGCCGGCGATGCTGCCCGGGGCGCTGGTCGGCTCCCACTACGTCATCCAGCTCCTGCGCCCGCGCCTGGGGTACGGCTCGGATATCGGCGGGCGCCGCACGCCGTGGATCGTCGGCGGCATGGCCGTGCTCGCCATCGGCGGCGTCATCGCCGCCCTGGCTACGGCGTGGATGGCGACCAACACGGCGGCCGGGGTGGCCCTGGCCGTGGTCGGCTTCCTGCTCATCGGCGCCGGGGTCAGCGCCGCCGGCACGGCGCTGCTGACCCTCCTCGCCACCCGGGTGGCGCCGGACCGCCGCGGGCCGGCGGCGATGATCGTCTGGGTGATGATGATCGCCGGCTTCGCCGTCACCGCCGGCACCGCCGGCAACTTCCTGGATCCCTTCTCGGTGGAGCGGCTCGTCAAGGTCACCTCCACCGTCTGCGCCATCGCCTTCGCCCTCGCCCTGGTCGGGGTCTTCCGCATCGAGGGCCGCCAGGGCGCGCAGCAGTCGGCGGCGGACCCCAACACGCCGACCACGTCGTTCTTCCGGGCCCTCGGCGAGATCTGGCAGGAGCCCAAGGCGCGGCGCTTCACGGTCTTCGTCTTCTTCTCGATGCTCGCCTACAACGCCCAGGATCTCATCGTCGAGCCCTTCGCCGGCGTCGTCTTCGGCTACACGCCGGGGCAGTCGACGCAGCTCGGCGGCTTCCAGAACGGCGGCGTGCTCACCGGTATGCTGCTCACCGCCCTGGCCGGTAGCCGCCTTGCCCGCGGCCGGCTCGGCACCCTGCGCACCTGGACGATCGGCGGCTGCATCGCCTCCGCCCTCGCCCTCGCGGCGCTGGTCGTCGGCGCCACGATGAGCGACGTCTGGCCGCTGCGCCCCTCGGTCTTCACCCTCGGCATGGCCAACGGCGCCTTCGCGGTGGCCGCCATCGGCTCGATGATGCGCCTCGCCAGCGGCGAGGGTCAGGAGCGCCGCGAGGGGGTCCGGGTCGGCCTCTGGGGGGCCGCTCAGGCCATCGCCTTCGGCTCCGGGGCCTTCCTCGGCACCGTGGGCGTGGACGCCATGCGCTACCTCGCCGGCGACGAGGCGGCCGGCTACTCGCTGGTCTTCAGCGTCGCGGCGATCACCTTCCTGATCTCCGCCTGGCTCGCCGCCCGCGTCGAGCGTCCCAGCGAGGCCATGCTCGACCACCCGTACACCACGACGACCACGACTGCACAGAGTTCGCTGCCATGAGCGCCATCCCCGCCGCAGACTCGTTCGATGTCGCCGTCGTCGGCGGAGGCCCCGCCGGGGCGACCGCCGCGACCCACCTCGCCCAGCAGGGGCACTCGGTGCTGCTCCTCGACCGCCCCGGCAACATCAAGCCCTGCGGTGGCGCCATACCGCCGCGCGCGGTCCAGGACTTCGAGATCCCGGACGAGCTCCTCTGCACCAGCGTCAACGCCGCCCGGATGATCTCCCCCAGCGACCGTCGGGTGGACATGCCCATCCAGGACGGCTACGTCGGCATGGTCGACCGGGCGGTCTTCGACGAGTGGCTGCGCGAGCGTGCCGCCAGGGAGGGCGCCGAGTGGCGCCACGGGACCTTCGAGGAGCTCGTCGAGGCGGACGGCGGGGTTCAGCTGACCTACGCCGAGGGCCGTGGCGGCCGGGATGCCGTGCGGCACCGGGTATGGGCCCGTACCGTGATCGGCGCCGACGGCGCCAAATCGGCGGTGGGACGCCAGGCGGTACCGGGATCCACGGATATTCCCCACGTCGCCGCCTACCACGAGATCATCGAGGTCCCGGCGGAGACGGACGATCGCTTCCACCCCGAGCGCGCCGACGTCTACTACCGCGGCTCCATCTCACCGGACTTCTACGGCTGGATCTTCCCGCACGGCGAGACCGCCAGTATCGGCGCTGGCAGCGCCGTAAAAGGCTTCTCCCTGCGCAGCGCCGTCGATGAGCTACGCAGGGAGGCGGACCTCACCGAGGCGCGGACCCTCCGCCGCGAGGGCGCCCCCATCCCCATGGAGCCGCTCCAGCGCTGGGATAACGGCCGCAATGTGGTCCTCGCCGGGGACGCGGCGGGGACCGTAGCCCCTGCCTCGGGTGAGGGGATCTACTACGCGATGGTTGGCGGTCAGCGCGCCGCTGAGGCCGCTGAGAAGGCCCTGCACAGCGGCGATGGCGCCGCCCTTGCCGAGGCCGAGCGCGCCTTCACCCGGGAGCACGGCCAGGTCTTCCGGGTGCTAGGCGCCATGCAGCGGTTCTGGTACGCCAACGACAAGCGGCGGGAGCGCTTCGTGCGGATTTGCACCGACCCGGATGTCCAGTCCCTGACCTGGGACGCCTACATGAATAAGCGCCTAGTCCGGGCCCGTCCGCTAGCGCACATGCGGATCTTCTTCAAGAATATCGCCCACCTGACCGGGCTCGCCCCGGCCTGATCACCAAGGCTGCCGGCCAACGCCTCGGCACGCAGTCTGTCTCCTCTAAGCCCTCCTCGCGTGTGGCTACCGTCTGCTGGCAGGAGTGGGCTTGACCCACGACCCTTGCCCTCGGCTACCAGGGCACTGAGGAGGCGCAGGCCCTCGGGCTCCCCGAGCGGCGCCTGGTCGCCGCCGCATCGGTGCTGCTGCGCCCAGCGACCCGGCTGGGCCTGGAGTGGCGCAGCGACGACTACCCGGCGGCGGCGGACGGCGACACCGTCACGGCGCAGCTCGCCATCGCCTTCTAGCCGCCGTCCTCCAGCCGGGCGCGCCCGGCCCAGTCCCGGGCGAATTGCCAGGCGACCCGGCCGCTGCGCGAGCCCCGCGCCAGGGCGTAGGCCAGGGCCGCCTGGCGGAAGTCCTCGCCCTGCGGGGCGCTGGCCCCGAGGCGCTCGAGCCACTCCTGGCAGATCGCCAGGTAGCGCTCCTGGTCGAAGCTGTAGAACGACAGCCACAGCCCGAAGCGCTCGGACAACGAGATCCGCTCCTCGACGGCGTCTCCGGGGTGGATCTCGCCGCCCTCGCCGCCGCACTGGTTCTCCTGCTGCGACTCGGGCAGCAGGTGGCGGCGGTTGGAGGTGGCGTAGACGAGGACATTGTCGGCGGCGCTGGCCAGGGAGCCGTCGAGCACCGCCTTGAGGGCGCGGTAGTGGTGGTCGCTGGCGTCGAAGGAGAGGTCGTCGCAGAAGACGATGAACCGCTCCGGGCGCTGGCCGAGCAGGGCGAGGATATCCGGCAGGTCGTCGAGGTGGTCGGGCTCGACCTACACCGTGCGCAGGCCCTCGCCGGCGTAGGCGGTGTGCAGCGCCTTGACCAGCGACGACTTGCCGGTGCCGCGGGCGCCCCAGAGCAGGGCGTTGTTGGCCGGCAGCCCGGCCAGGTGCTGCCGCGTGTTGCGCTCGAGGGCGGCCTTCTGGTCGTCGATGCCGTGGAGCTCCTCGAGGCCGATGCGGTGGGGGCGCTCGATGGGCTCGAGCCAGCCGCCGCCACCGCGCCGGCGCCAGCGGAAGGCGGTCGCCGCCGACCAGTCGGGCTCGGCGGCAGCCGGCGGCAGCAGCGGCTCGAGGCGCTCGAGCAGCGCCTCGGCGCGGCTCAGGAACGCTTCCAGGCGGTCGTCCATGGGGGTTCCTCAATCATCGGTTAGCCGGGGCAGTCTCCCCGACCCCGGCTCCCACACCACCGTGCGTACGGGTCCGTACACGGCGGTCCATAAAAGAAATGCAAAACGACGGTAGTGCTCGGCAAAGCTTACTGGTACGCCTTCCAGGCATTGGGCCGGCACAGCGCTTGGTCCAGCAACTCCGTCATCTCGTCCTCCGGTGACCCCGATGGGCGCCATCGGCGCTTGGCACTCGCCCCTTCCGGGGCACCCGGAGATACCGTCGCCGTCCTCCCCGGCACCGCCTCGGCCCAGCACCTACTTATCGGTGCCCCCACGCCGGATGAGCCCAACGGCGCCGGGTCACGTCGCTGCGCGCCGTGACCCGGCGCGCGCACACATAAAAAACGGCGCCTGAAGGCGCCGTTTTTTAGCAGGCAGGGACAGGGCAGGCCTAGAGGCGGGACGCCACCTCCAGGCGCTGTTGCCCTCATCCTAGCCGTTGTCGCCGGACAGGCCCTCGGTCCCGAGGTCACCGAACTGCATATAGTCGAAGTTCGGATCCTCATCCCCGATCAGACCGGGGTAGTCCTCGACCATCTTGGTGCCGTTCAGCGGCAATTGCCGACCATAGTGGCAGGTCGCGCAATTGACCTTGGCAATGTCCCCGGTCGGGCCGAGGCGGGCCTCAGGCTGATTGCCCTCTAGCGGCAGCATGTAGTTGACGTTGATATCGCGCGTCATGCGGATACCGTGCCACGAGATCTCCCGCTGCACGGGGCTCTCGTCCCACTGCCCCAGCCGGCCAGTGTTGTGGCAGGTAGTGCAGTTGCCGCCGATGCTGTCCGACATGTGCATCATCAGGCTGTAGGAGGCCTCGGTGCCCTTCAGGGACTTGCTCCAGTCCGCCGTGGGGAGCACCGTGTCGCCCTCTACCGTCAGATCCTCGTGCCCGAGCAGGTAACGCTCGAACGCGTCACGCGGCAGCGAGGCATAGGCCGGCTTGTCGCTCGCCATGTTCTGCATCTGCACATTGCCGAGGCCGGCCGCTACCTGCGTCTTCGGGGACGACGGCTCCTCGAACCAGGTCTCCGACGGGACGTTCTCGCCACGGTGACAGGTGTAGCAGGTCACGCCATTGTCACTCATGTGGGTGTCCCAATTGGCGTTCACGTCCCGGGTCATCTGCAGCATCTTGCGCGAGACCTGGTACGTGTAGAGCTCCTCACTGGCGAAGTCCTTGCCGTCGTGGCAATAGGTGCAGCCCTGCTCCGGGGCCACCCACTCCGTCATGCTCTGCATGAGCCGGGTGAACTCCGCGACGCTCAGATCCTCAAGGACCTCCACGTTCTGGTAGATCTCGCCAGCCCGCGGGCCCTCGGAGGAGACCGACTCCCTCGCTTCCGGGGCGGCATGGAGGGCCGCATTCTCCGCCTCGATGCGCGGATTGTCGACATCCTGCATGCCCGTACCCCGGTAGCCAGTCTGCTCGGAGTCTACAGGCGGCTTCTCGCACCCGGCCATCACTGCCAGGCCGGCCGATAGAACGCCGGCTACCAAGGATCGGTTCAGGTTCATGCTACTGCTCATCACTGCGTCCCCCCTGCTGCCGGATCCACGGCCGGTGTATAGAACTCCGCGGGATAGTCCGGGGCAATGCCGTGGTGGACACCCCACAGATACCAGTTCTCAACCACGGTGCCGGTCAGCAGGATACCGATCCCGCCAGTGATCACGCACAGGATGGCGAACCAGTACGCCCAGCGGTGGATCGACTCCATGGTGGCGTTAAAGCCCATGGTCCAGCGCCAGAGCAGCGCGGAGCGCTCGGCACCGGTGCCGCGGTCGGTCACCTGCTCGATCTCCCGCTCGGCGTTGTAGCGGCCGGCAGCCAGGATCGTGCCGCCGTGCATCGCGAACAGCAGCGCCGAGCCGAACAGGAAGACGATCGAGAGCATGTGGAACGGGTTGTAGTAGAGGTTCCCGAACCGCAGCGAGAAGGCCGTGGTCCAATCCAGGTGCGGGAAGATGCCGAACGGCACGCTCTCGGACCAGCTGCCCATCAGCACCGGCCAGATGAACCCGATGGAGAAGTACAGGAAGATCGCCGCGGCGAACGCCCAAGCCACATGGGTGCCAAGCCCGAGCGCCTTGGCCCGGTTATAGGTCCGCACCCACCACAGGAAGATCGCCGCCGTGAGGAAGAAGCCGGCGATCAGCCACCAGCCGCCATCGTTCAGCGGCGGGATGCTCAGGCCGTACTCCGGCGGCGGCGGCTCCAGCGCCAGCCAGAAGAACTGCCGAATGAACTCCAGCGGGTTCCAATCCACCGCCGCGAGCAGGTTCATGCCGATGATGATGATGGCCAGGGCGCCGAACATGATCGACATGGCCCCTGTCGCGCCAAGGTAGATAGGCCCGAGCTGGGCGTCGCCGATCTTGCCGAGCAGCCAGGAGTGGATCGAGCTGCGCGTCCGGACTCCGCCGTCCCCGGGGAGCTCCAGGCCCGGATCCGACGGCCCCCTGACCTGAACTCGGGTAAAGAGATTCTGATACTCAGCCATTTTCGTTTACCCCCCCCAGGTCCAGATCGGGATATTCAGCCACCAGTTCCACCATTCCGGCCAGCCACGGGTCCAGAACGGCCCGCTAATGATGATGCAGACCGCGCTCCAGAACGCCGCGTTCACGGCCAGGAACAGACCCAGGCGGTGGATACCAAGGCTGCCGATGGAGTAACCGATCAGATCGCGGAAGAAGGAGTTCTCGTGCTCCGCCGTCTTGACCGGCTCCCCCTTCTGCGGGTTGGTCACTGACAGGATCAGGCCACCGTGCAGCGCCAGGGCCAGGGTCGTGGTGAAGAAGAAGGTGATGGCCAGCATGTGGGCCGGGTTATAGTGGAAGTGGAGGTATTGGTACCCCACGTTCGACACCCAGTCCAGGTGGCTCAGGATCCCGTAGGGGAACCCGTGGCCCCAGGCCCCCATCAGCAGCGGCCGGATCACCACCAAGCTAGCGTAGGCCAGGATGGCGAAGCCGAATGCCACCGGGACGTGGTAGCCCATCCCGAGCTTCTTGGAGATCTCTGCCTGCCGCAGCGCCCAGGTGATGAAAGCACCGAGTGCGCAGACAGTGATGATCTGCCAGAGCCCTCCTTCCTCTAGTGGGGCCAGGGCAAGACCGTAGCTCAGGTCAGGCGGGGCAATGGAGATCTGCCACAGGTTGAAGGTGTCTTGCGAAGCACCGTAGACGATCAGAACGGTGCCCAGGACCGCGAACATCGCCGAGAGCACCCCGAAGATGCCCACGTAGAACGGCCCAATCCAGAAGTCAAATAGGTCCCCGCCGAGGAGTGTCCCTCCTCGGACACGATATTTTTTTTCGAAGTCGAGCATCGCCATGGCTGGGTCCTCACATCACGGGCAACACGGCGCCTCAAGGTTCCCGGGGCCTTCGGCGAGCAACCGCCCCGCGTGTGCATCACACCGGGGCGGTTCTCCCGAAGAGCCGGGGGCTCGGGCGGTTAAACCTCCCGCTCGGTAACCTCCACGGCTTGCTCCCCGTTGCTGGCCGCGGGGTTACCCTCCAGCCAGTCGAAGCGCTCGGTGCTGAGCAGGATGAAGTGCACGAGCAGGGCCAGGACAGCCATGCCCACGTGGGCCAGGACCACGGTACGACGATAGTCGAGGATCTTCCACATTCTCCACATGGTTATCTCTCCTTAACCTTAAGCAGCGATCGGCGCGATGGACTGGACAGCGGCGGTGACGGCGTTGGCGCCATCGATCAGAGCGGCACCGAAGCCACCGTCACCCGGGATCCACGGACGCCAGGCCCAGGCCAGGATGTGCGCCACGACAGCGACGCCCACGTAGACCGTGAAGGCCTGCGAGAACATCGCATGGAACTCCTTCGCTTCCTCGTCACTGACGTT
>Ga0207714_1000670_pt1 | contig 23122 bp, 29 predicted proteins | sample PonA232FremontCA_2_FD_187270 | JGI IMG/M metagenome (GOLD analysis project Ga0207714, IMG submission 187270) | Marine sediment microbial community from Fremont, CA, USA - Pond A23 Sediment 2 (SPAdes) | ecosystem: Environmental > Aquatic > Marine > Unclassified | place: USA: Fremont, California...
GCCGAGCGGCTCCGCTGGCGACCCCGCGCTCAACGTGCTCACCCAGCAGGAGCTCCGCAATGTCGTCGCCGCGGTCGTCCGCTACTACGGCGGGACGAACCTCGGCGTCGGCGGGCTAGCCAGTGCCTACTCGCGTGCTGTGAAGGAGGCCGTCGACGCCGCTGGCGTCGTCGAGGACGTGCCACATGAGCGGTTCGTGGCGACCGTCGACTACGACGACTCGGGGACGGTGCGGGGAATTCTGGAATCCGAGGGTGTCGAGTTCGAGGCGGAGTACGACGAACAGGCCAGTTTCACGGTTCGCGTACCGGTCGAGAATTCGGACGATTTACGCGAGCGATTGCGGGATGCGACGAGCGGTCGGGTCGAGATCGAGTCGACATGAATGAACCTCGGTTTACTGAACGCTGATCGGTTCTCACGATCTGGCGTATCGGCTCAGTCGTATCGCTTGTGTGCCTCGTCGATGTCCATGAGTTCGACGATGCGGACCTCGTTTTCGGCTTCGAGTACGTCGTAGAACGCGGTATGGGTGCGTCCGATGTGGAGGCGATATATCTCTTCACCATCGACTACGACTTTCTCCCTATCGCCGGACCCTGATTCGGGTCGCGGGTACGGATCGTCGGACAGCTTTCGGAGGTTCTCTTTGACGATGCGCGTGCTCTTCTCGTCGAGTACCGAGATATACTCCCGCGCGTCGGCCGCGATGAGAACGTTATAGCTCATCGAGCGGCGTCAGTTCCTCGGCGTCCGCCTCGCGGACCTCGCGGACCTTGTCGGCGAGCTGTCGCCGATGATGTTCCGTGATCAACTCTTCGAGCAACTCGTCGTACGTCTTGCCCGCGGTTTTGAGTTCGTTGAGTTCTTCCCAGCGTTCTTCAGTGACCGGGATCCGTTTGGTCGCCTTGGACATATGCAGGTTATGGTAAGTCCTTACAACCGTTACAATATAAGTTTGCTGTCGGTCACGTTGTCCCGAACGCCCGGTCGCCGGCGTCGCCGAGGCCGGGGACGATGAAGCCGTCGTCGTCGAGTTCCTCGTCGATAGCGACGGTCACCACGTCGGCCGCGGGGACGGTTTCGCCGACCCGCAGGACGCCCTCGGGGGCCGAAACTGCCGACAGCGCGATGAGGTCTTCGACCTCGTCGGCGGCATCGATAACGTGGTCGAGAACGGCACACATCGTCGACCCCGTTGCCAGCATCGGGTCGGCGACGATAACGGTATCCGCGTCGGTGATCTCTGGGAGCTTGACGTAGTCGACGGTGATCGGAAAGCTCCCGTCCTCGGCCATCCCGGCTGCCTCGTCCCGGCTCGCGGAGATCACACCCTGTTTCGCCTCGGGGAATGCCTTCACCAACCCCTCGACGAACGGCGTCGCCGCCCGGAGAACGGTAACGATGACCACGTTTTCGAGGCCGGTCACGCGTTCGCCGGTCGTCTCGGCCAGCGGCGTTTCGATGGGGACGAACTCGCTATCCATCGCGCCGTCGATAATCTCGTAGCCACAGATCCGGCCCAGATCGACCAGCCCCTCGCGGAAGCCGACCTGCTCGGTTTCGACCGACCGCAGCGTCGAGAGCGTGTCTTTCGCCAGAGCGTGGGTGATTAGATACCCGGTGTCGCGTTGTTCGATCGGCATATCGGTTGGGGGTCGGCGGCGGCAATAAAACTCCGGCCGGCCGTGGGATAACGCTCGACAGCCACCCGCGCAGGCGACCGTCTGATAGCGAAATTTATGTGCGATGACGCCGATATACACACAATCGATGGAGGAGAGCATCTCGGGGTTCAAGATTCGCGGCGCGTGGGACGAGGTCGTCGAACACGGCGAGCGTATCACCCAGGCCCTGCGAGAGGAGAACATCGAGGACGCCGTCGACGAGTTCAGCGAGGCCTTCGAGGAGTGGGACGAGTGGCGGCCAAAGGCCCACGAACGCCTCGGGACGGATGTCAACGAAAAAACAGCCGAGCAGGCCAGCGTCAGCGAGGGCGAGGGCGAAAAAGCCGGCAAGGCCGCCAGCGAGGACGTGAAGACGGCCGGTGAGAAACTTTCTGAATCATACAAGAAAATCGACGACGGCGACGACGAGGGCGCGGTCGACCACTGGCAGGACTCCATCGGCTACGTCGCCCGCGCGGCCGACTCGGCGGGCCGAAAGGCGATCCGCACCGTCGAGAACACCGTCTACCGCAACGTGATGACCCAGCTCGCGCCCTACTACTTCGACAACGCGCTGATCAGCGCGAACATCCAGCAGCAGAGCCGCAGCGGCGACGCCGAGGAGGCGTTCGTCTTCGAGGTCAACATCAACGACGACGAGCTCAAGCAAGCCGTCTCCGAGCGGCTCGGCGAGTACGAGGACACCATCGACCGCTGGCACGTCACGACCGAGAAGGAAACCGACACCGCCGAGGCTGCCGAGGGCGTCGAAACCCCCGACCAGTCGGGTGACGACACCCAGTCGACGACGAACTAACGCCTGCGATCCAAACGAGTAAACGACTCCCAGTCGAAGCCCGCGTATGTCCACCCCACTCCGAATCGATGCCGGCGAGCTGACCGCCGACGAACTCATCGAGGAGTTGACCGCTGGTCGGCGGGTTCTCCTGTCGGTCGAGCTGTTCGGCACCGAAAACGAGGTATCCCTCCGCTACGACGGCGACACCTACTACTGCGATACGCCGACCCAGCTCCACAAACACGACGACGAAGCCGCGATGCGGGCCTGTATCGAGGAGATGGGGTACGCAGACAGCGACACGACGACGACCGATGGGTCGGCGTAGTTTTACGGGTCGCGCCCCGAAACAATCGCTATGAGCCAGTCACCAGAGATCGAGGACCTCGTCGGCGACACCGATCCCGACTTTGCACATATCCTCTCCTGCGTGTTCGGCATTCGCGACCACGAGAGCCGAACCTATCTCGAACTGCGCGATCACCCCGGCAGCACGGTCGAGGAGCTGGCGTCGATGCTGGACCGCGACCGGAGCAACGTCAACCGCTCGCTGTCGACGCTTCAGGAGAAGGGACTGATCGACCGCGAGCGTCGCCTGCTCGACTCCGGCGGCTACGTCTACCAGTACACCGCGGTCGATCTCCCCGAGGCAAAACAGCTGCTCCACGATGCCCTCGACGAGTGGGTCGCGTCGGTCCACGCCGCTATCGACGAGTTCGGCGAGTAACCTGATCGATTGTCACCGCCGGGTAGCCCGAAGCGACCGTCTTTTTACCGCGCCGCGTCCACGATCAGGTAATGAGTCTTGCCCTGTCCGCGCCGGCTCAGTCGGAACCGGCGTGTGCCGACGACGGCGTCTGGCTGGAGTGTATCGAGTGTGGCGCACAGTGGGCTCCCTTCGACGAGATCCACTACACCTGTGCGGACTGCGACAGCCTGCTGGAGGTCCGCTATGCCGACCCGCCGACCTTCGACGACTTCGAGGGCCGCGGTGTCTGGCGGTATAACGCAGCCCTCCCCTTCGAGGAGGGCGTCACGCTGCCCGAGGGCGATACCCCGCTGCACGAGGTGCCGGACCTGCAGGCGGAGCTCGGCGTCGACAGCCTCCGCGTCAAACACGAGGGGATGAATCCGACCGGCGCGTTCAAAGACCGCGGGATGACCGTCGGTGTCGCCGTCGCCAAGGAGCTCGGCGTCGACCGACTGGCCTGCGCCTCGACCGGCAACACCAGCGCGGCACTCGCCGCCTACGGCGCGCGCGGCGGGATGGAGACACTCGTCCTCCTGCCCTCGGGCAAGGTCGCCGCCGGCAAGATCGCCCAGGCCAGTTTGCACGGCGCGCGCATCCTCGAGGTCGACGGCAACTTCGATAGCTGTCTCGACATCGTGCAGGACCTCGCCGCCCGCGGTGAGGTCTACCTGCTCAACTCCCTCAACCCGTTCCGCCTAGAGGGACAGAAGACCATCGGCTTCGAGATCCTCGAAAAACACTACGCCGACTACGGCGAGTACCCCGACCGGATCGTCCTGCCGGTTGGCAACGCGGGCAACACCGCCGCGCTCTACAAGGCGTTCCGCGAACTCGTCGCGGGCGGTGCGCTCGACGAGGAGCAGGTCCCCACGCTCACCGGCGTTCAGGCCGAAGGCGCGGCGCCGATGGTCGAGGCCGTCGAAAACGGCCGCGACGAGATCGACCGCTGGGACGACGTGGAGACGCGGGCGACGGCGATTCGGATCGGCAACCCGGTCAACGCGCCGAAGGCGCTGCCGGGGATCTACAACACGGGCGGGACCGCGGTCGCCGTCAGCGACGAGCAGATCACGACCGCCCAGCGCCAACTCGCCGAGGCAGGGATCGGCGTCGAACCCGCCTCCGCCGCGTCGGTCGCGGGGCTCCGCAAACTCCGTGAGGCCGGCGAGATCACCGCCGACGAATCGGTCGTCTGTCTCACGACCGGCCACCTGCTGAAAGACCCCGACGCGGCCTTCGAGGCCGGTGGCGACCCCGAGCCGGTGCCGAACGACACCGACGCCGTCCTCGAACACATCGACGACGGGGGATCGGCGCTCGATTCGGCGATTCGGACGGTTTCGAAGGCCACCGACTCGTCGCTCGCTGCCGCACTGGGTGGCCTCGCCGCTGCGTATCTCGGCTATCGAAAACTGCGGTCGAACGAAAAGTAGCTGCGAAGGGCTGAGGTTACTCGTCGTCGAGTGTGATCGCGGTGATCTCGGTGATGCGGTCGTCGTCGAGCAGCTGGTCGACCACGCTCTCGGGAACGTCAACGTCGAGATTGTAGATCGTCAGCGCCTCGCCGCCGATGGCCTCGCGGGCGTTGAACATGCCGGCGATGTTGATGTCGTTCTCGCCGAGGACGCTGCCGATGAAGCCGATGACGCCGGGGGCGTCCTTGTTGCGCGCGACGACCATGTGGCCCGACGGGATGGCGTCGACCCGGTAGCCGTCGATGCTGACGATCCGCGGGTCGTCGCCGGCGAACAGCGTGCCCGAGACGGTGACCTCCTCGTCGCCGTCGGCGACGGTGACGCTGAGCAGGCTCTGGAAGTCCTCGGTCTGCCGCGTTTTCGACTCGGTGACGTCGATCCCGCGCTCGTCGGCGAGCTGTGGGGCGTTGACCGTGTTGACCTGCCACTCCAGCGGTGAGAACACCCCCTCCAGCGCGCTGGCGGTGACGAGGTCGACCTCCTCCTCGGCGATGTCGCCCTCGTAGCGCACCTCGACCGAGCTGATGCGGTCGCCGAGCAGGTTGGCGGCGACCTTCCCCGCTGTCTCGGCGAGCCCGAGATAGGGTTCGATCCGCGGGAACGCGGTTTCGTCGACCGACGGCGCGTTGAGCGCGTTGAGCACCGGTTCCTCGTCGAACGCGGCGATCACCTGGTCGGCGGTGTCGACGGCGACGTTCTCCTGGGCGGCCTCGGTCGACGCGCCGAGATGCGGGGTGACGACGATCTCGTCGACATCCAATAGGGGAGAATCCTCGCTAACCGGCTCCTCGGCAAAGACGTCGAGGGCCGCGCCAGCCATCGGGCCGTTTTCGACTGCGTCGGCCAGCGCGGCTTCGTCGACGATCCCGCCGCGGGCGCAGTTGATGAGGAAGCCATCGTCAAGCAGTTCCAGCTCGTCGGCTCCGATCATATTCTCCGTTTCGGGCAGGAGTGGGGTGTGGATCGTCACGAAATCGGCGCGTTCGAGACAGTCGTCGAGATCGTCGATGAGTTCCGCGCCGAACTGGGCGGCGCGTTCCTCGGAGATGTAGGGGTCGAAAACGACGAGCTCCATCCCGAGGCTGTCGAGGCGTTTGGCGACCTCCTGGCCGACGCGGCCCAGCCCGACGATGCCGAGCGTCTTGTTGTTGACCTCGCGGCCGAGGTAGTCGGATTTCGCCCACTCGCCGTCGCTGAGGCGGGTGTGGGCCTGCGGGATCCACCGGGCGGCGGCAAACGCCATCGCAACCGTGTGTTCGGCCGCCGCGCGGACGTTGCCCTGCGGCGCGTTGGCGACGATGACGCCGTGGTCGGTGGCGGCGTCGATGTCGATGTTGTCGACGCCGATGCCGGCCCGGCCGACGATGACGAGGTCCTCGGCGGCCTCGAAGACTGCCTCGTCGACATCGGTGCCCGAACGGACGATCAGCGCGTTGGCGTCGGCGACGGCATCGAGCAGCTCGTCGCCTGCGATTTCGTATTCGGTTTCCACCTCGTGACCGGCCTCACGCAACCGATCGAGCCCCGCGTCGTCGATCGGATCCGTGACGAGTACCTTCATGTAGATTTGATTCCGTGGCGCGGGGTAAAGCGTTTCCACTTCGGCGCGAACTCCGCGGTAGGTGTTGTCACACCGTCGTAGACGGCCGAATCAACTTTTTCGTCCTACCCCGTCGACCCGTCGCCCGTCAGGTCAGACGAGTCGCTATCGGGGAGGGTCGGATCACTGCCGGCGACGAGTGCCTCCTTGTCGGCGCGGGTGTACTGTTTGATCTCGTACTCCCGGCTCATCGCGTTGGACTTCGACCCGTGAACTTCGAGATAGACACACTCGACCGGCGTCCGCCCGCGGGTGTATTTTGCCCCCTCGCCGGCGTCGTGTTCGGCCACGCGCCGGGCCGGGTCGGTCGTGTAGCCGGTGTAGTAGCTGTCGTCGGCACACCGGAGGACGTAGACGTAGTGGTCGTCGCACACGTCGGCCGTTGCCGAGCGTCTCACTCACCACTGTCGGTTCAGACAGTTACATAAAACCACCGTCTCCGGATAGATTCGTGACTGTAATTCGACAGTGACACGCGCTGTAACCGCCGGAAACGGCCGATACGACACGACGACATAGTAATTCTTATTACCCAGGCTTCAGTATCAGCGGGTGCATGGCAGACCTTATCGTCAAAGCAGCGGTCAAAGAAGCGCTGAGCGACAAGAACGTGGCGTCTGACTTCTACGACGCACTCGACGCGGAAGTCGAAGAGTTGCTCGAAGACGCAGCCGAGCGAGCCGAGGCCAACGACCGGAAGACGGTCCAGCCTCGGGACCTCTAACGACGGATCGCTTCGATCCGCTGTTTTTCGTCCAAACCGGTGAGCGGCAGCACTCTCAATACGTCGGCAGCGACGCCCTCCACTACTCGTACGTCGTCGTCGAGACACCGTCCTCGCTACCGACCGAGACGACCGTCGCGTAGCCGACGAACAGTCCGTGGTCGACGACGCCGGGCAGTCTCGACAGGTCGGTCGCCAGCGACTCGGGGTCGTCGATGGCGCCGAAGTCGGCATCAGAGACGAGGTTGCCGTTGTCGGTGACGACCGGGCCGTCCTTGTTGGCCGCTCGCCGGAGCGTTACCTCCCCGCCCAGTGATTCGATCCGCTCGCTGACGACCGGGTGGGCGTCGGGCAGCATCTCGACGGCGACGGTGTGATTCAGTGTCTCGGTCGTCTTCGTTGGATCGACGACGAGATGCAACGCGTCGGCCGCGCTCGCGACGAGCTTCTCGCGGCTGTGGGCCGCGCCGCCGCCCTTGATACAGTCGCCGGTGTCGAGGACGATCTGATCTGCGCCGTCGATAGCAACGTCGATCCCGTCGATCTCGTCGAGGCCGGCGAGTGGAATCCCACACTCGATGGCGAGTTCGCGCGCGCCGAAGGAGGTCGGCACGCCGACGATATCGAGCCCGTCGTCGACCGCCTCGCCGAGCGCGCGGATCGCGTAGGCGGCGGTACTCCCCGTGCCGAGGCCGACGGTCATCCCCGACTCGACGGTCTCGGCGGCGGCCTCGCCAGCACGCCGTTTGGCGTCGTCGGAGCCACCAGCTGATTTCATGGGCAGGCCTGTGTGCGGCAGGTTCAAACAGCTATCGGAGGCGGCTGTTAGCGACGCACCCTTCGGCGCTCAGTCGAGGCGGTCGAGAATCGCGTCGCCGTCGTATTCGAGCGTGAGTTCCCGCGACCGCCCGCGCCCGTCCACATCGGCGTACGTCGCGGTGATGAGCCCGAGCTGGTCGAGCTTGTTGACGAGCTCGGCGTACCGTGTGTAGCCGAGGTCCGTCTCGTCGTGGAAGGCGTCGTAGACGTCGCCGGCCTGCTCGCCGTCGTGGTCGATGAGGACCTCCAGCAGCGCGATCTCCGACTCCGAGAGCCCGTCGAGACACCGCGAGAGGTGGACGTGTTTCGACTTCTCGTAGGCGGCCTCGACGTCCGCCTCGGTGATCTCCCGGGAGGCTCGCATCTCGGCGTGGAGGCCGGCCCGGCGCAGCAGGTCGATACCGACCCGGAGGTCGCCGCTGTCGGCGGTGTACTCGGTGACGAGATCGAGCTGTGGCGCGCCGATGACATCGTCGTGGAACCCCCGGTCGATCCGTTCCTGCAAAATCGAGCTAATCTCGTCGCGGCCGTATCGCGGGAAGTAGACCTCCTCGGGCCGGAAAACGCTCTGGACGCGGCCGTCGAGGTCGTCGATCACGTCGAGTGAGAGATCCGAGGAAACGACGACGACGCCGATCTTCGAGCCGGGATGGGTTTCGTGGGCGCGCAGCAGCGAGTACAGCGTGTCGCTGGCCTCGTTCTCGTAGTAGAGATAGTTGATGTCGTCGAGGGCGACCACCAGCACCGTGTCGTCGTCGACGAGCCGGTCGGTCAACTGGCCGAAGAGTTTCTTGAACGAGACGCCCGAGGCGGGTGGCTCGTAGTCGAAGACGCCCTCGAACAGCTGGGAGAAGACGGCGTACCGCGTCGCGTTGACCTGACAGTTGACGCGGACGACCTCGACGCTGGTCTCGCCGCCGAGTTCGCCAAACAGCTTCTGGACGGCGGTGGTTTTGCCGGTGCCGGGCGGCCCGCGGATCATCGCGTTCAGCGGCCGCGAGCCGCGCACCGCGGGCCGGAGCGCGTATTTCAGGCTCTCGAGCTGGCTCTCGCGGTGGCGAAACGTCTCGGGGAGGTAGTCGATCTCGAAGACGCCCTCGTTGCGGAACACGGTTTCGTCCCACGAGAGCATCTCGTCGGGATCGTCGGCCATCTGGCTGTGTGAACCCGCGCTGTCCACTTAACCGTTCCCCGGCGGCCGACCGCTGTGTGGTGCGTAATACTCACAGCGCGATCTCGCTGACCGTCTCGTAAACTGGGCCATCGTCGGTGAGCGTACTTTCGGTAAGCCGGATGGCGTCGACCCGAAACGTGCCCACCGTCGGGTCGCGCTCGGTGACGAGTCGCTGGACGGTCTCCTTGCCTCGGGCGTCGTCCATCCGCGCGAGCGTGACGTGTGGCGTGAACTCGTTGTCGGCCGGATCGAACCCCAGCGCGGTCATCTCGGTTTCGACCCTATCGGCCAGCGCGGTGCATTCGGTGTACCCGTCACCCTCGTGGACGCCGGCCCAGATGACGCTGATGTAGTCAAGCGAGGGAAAGACGCCCAGCCCGCCGACCGTACAGTCGAAGGGGGCGACGCCCGCGTCGGCGACGGCGGTTTCGAGGGCTGATTCGATCTCGTCGACCCGGTCTGAATCGGTGTCGCCGAGGAATTTGAGCGTCATGTGGGCCTGTTCGGGAGCTGTCAGCCGCAGTCCCGCACAGTCGTCGAAGGCGGCCTGCAGGTCGGCAACGCTGTCGGCAAGCGACGAGGAGAGGTCGATGCTGACGAAGAGTCGCATTCACTCGTCTGTATCCGGGAGTCGGCAGTTAATCGTGACCCCGTCGCTCCCGCCGGACCGACCGGAACCCATACCACCGCTGATCGCCTACAGTGGATACCTGTGGTATCTCAGCCGACACAGCCCGTGAACCCACCCGCGACAGCGGCGGCCCGCGGCCCGCGGTTCGGCTACGCCGCGCTGAACCGCACGCTCCGCGACGAGGACGTGCGAACCAATCGTGGCATGCAGCAGGCGACCTTCGAGGAGCGCGGGCTCCCGTATGCGGGCGAGCTCGCCGAACAGAACATCCGCGGTGTCAGGCGAATCATCGAGTGGAATCTCGATCACGATATCCGGTTTTACCGCATCACGTCGGATCTCATCCCGTGGTACAGCCAGTACGACCTCGACGAGCTACCCAACAGCGAGACCGTCCTCGAGTTGCTGGCCGAGATCGGCGATCTCGCGGCGGCCAACGACGTGCGGCTGACCTTCCACCCCAGCCACTTCGTCAAACTCGCCAGCCCGACCGACTCGGTCGTCGACAACGCGGTCAGGGATCTCGAATGTCACGGCACGCTGATGGACGCTCTTGGCCTCTCGCGGTCGCCGTACAACTCGATCAACGTCCACATCGGCGCGCATTACGACGATAAGGAAGCGACAGCCGAGCGGTTCTGTGCGGCGGTCGACCGGCTGTCGCCGGCGGTTCGCTCCCGGCTGACGGTCGAAAACGACGACACCGAGTCGCTGTGGAGCGTGCCCGAACTGGTCGAGTCTGTCCACGACGAGATCGGGGTTCCCGTCGTCTACGACGATCTTCACCACCAGTTCACGGATCGCGGTTACACCCGCGAGGCGGCGATGACGATGGCCGTCGAGACGTGGGATCACACACGGCCGATCGTCCACTACAGCGAGTCGCGCCGGCTCCACGAGGCTGATCCGGCGCTGTCGCCACAAAACCACTCCGACTACGTCGCTGGCCCGATCCGCACCTACGGACACGCGGTCGACGTGATGATCGAGGCGAAAATGAAGGAACAGGCCGTGTTGCGGTATCGCGACCGATACGCCGACTGATCGGCGGATTCGCTAGCGACGCCAACGGACGCTGACGCAACCCTTACCCGATTGTGGGGTCGAAATACGGGATATGACAGACGACGACGCTGACGCCGACCGCTCGCATGCCTTCTCCGAGGGGCAGGGCGTCGACGAGGAGTACGAGGAGTTCACGCTCGATCCGGCGGAGCTGGGCGTCGATCCCTCGCAGGTCGATCCCGTCGACTCGCGCGCGCTGACCGACCGGCTCGACGAGCGCGACATCTCGGCCGATCAGGTCGACGTGCAGGAGCTCGTCGAGGTCGGGCTCTCCTACATGGAGATCAACCGCCACGAGGAGGCGACCGAGGCCTTCGAGCGCGCGGCCCGGTTCGCCGAGGATGATTCACTCGACGAACAGGAGGCGTGGGTGAACAAGGGCGTCGCCCACGGCCAACTCGAGGAGTACGACGAGGCTATCGGCGCCTATCAGGAGGCGTTGCGGATCGACGACGACTCCGAACACGCCGCCACCGCCGAGACCAACCTCGCATTCGCGCTGTGGGAGTTCGGCCGCACCGAGGAGGCCCTCGAACACGCCGAACGCGCCGTCGAGATCGATCCACGGTTCCCACAGGCGTGGTACAACCGCGGGTTCTTCCTCGTCGAACGCGGCCTGACCGAGGACGCGCTCAACGCCTTCGATAACGCGATCCGACTGGGGATGCGCAACGCCGAGATCCTCGAAGAGAAGGCCCGCGCGCTCGAAGAACTCGGCCGCGAGGAGGAGGCACAGGACGTTATCGAGGAGGCCGAGGAGATGCGCGCCGAGGCGGAAGAAGAGCTCACAGAGGAGTTCTGATGTTACTGCGCGAACGAGAGACACCCGAGGGGTTGCTGGTTTCGGTCTGCGACGAGGCCTGCCTCGGCGAAACGTACGCAAACGGCGATATCACGCTGGAGGTCGAGGCGGAGTTCTACGGCGGCAACGAGGCCGTCGACGCCGGGCCCGACGCTGTCGTCGACGCCCTCCAGCGGGCCAGCGTCGCCAACATCGTCGGTGCCGAATCCGTCGCCGTCGCCGTCGACGCCGGTCTGGTCGACGAGGAGACCGTCCTCGACGTCGAGACGACGAAACACGCACAGTTGATGTGGCTGTAGCGCGGACTCAGCTGTCGGTCTGCGTCGAAATGTGTGGCCGAGTGATAACGTTGCAACCGCGCTGCAATCGGATTTCGTTTCACGCGTTTTGGCGGACCGAAGACGTGTTACCCCCGGGGCTCCTACAGGGACGTAATGAGCACACAGCAACCGTACCCCATCGATGTCGAGTCGATCAGGGCTGATTTCCCGGTTCTCGACCGCAATGTCGGTGGCGATGTCACCACTCCCGGTGAAGGCGAGGACGACACCGAACCACTGGTCTATCTCGACAACGCCGCGACCAGCCAGACGCCAGAACCCGTCGTCGAGAGCATCGTCGACTACTACTACAACTACAACGCGAACGTCCACCGCGGTATCCACCAGCTGAGTCAGGAGGCCTCCGTCGTCTACGAGGAGGCCCACGACAGCGTCGCCGACTTCATCGGCGCCGACGGCCGCGAGGAGATCATCTTCGTCAAGAACACCACCGAGGCGATGAACCTCGTCGCCTACGCGTGGGGGCTGGCAGAGCTCGGCGAGGGCGACTCGGTGGTCACCACGCAGATGGAACACCACGCCTCGCTGGTCACGTGGCAACAGATCTGCAAGCGCACCGGCGCGGAGCTCCGGTTTATCGAGATCGACGACGACGGCTATCTCGATATGGAGCACGCCGCCGAACTCATCGACGACTCCACCGAGATGGTGTCGCTCGTCCACATCTCGAACGCCCTCGGCACGATCAATCCTGTCGAGGAGATCACTCGGATGGCCCACGAGGTCGACGCCTACTCCTTTGTCGACGGCGCCCAGTCGGTGCCGACGCGCCCAGTCGATGTCGGCGAGATGGATGCGGACTTCCTGTCGTTTTCGGCCCATAAGATGCTCGGCCCGACAGGCATCGGGGTGCTGTACGGCAAGGAACACATCCTCGAATCGATGCAGCCGTATCTCTACGGTGGCGATATGATCCGGAAGGTCACCTACGAGGAGTCGACGTGGGAGGATCTGCCGTGGAAGTTCGAGGCCGGCACACCCTCTATCGCGCAGGCAGTTGCCTTCGACGCGGCGATTGATTACATCGAAGACATCGGCATGGACAACATCCAGGCCCACGAGGAGGTGCTGGCGGAGTACGCCTACGAACAGCTGTCACAGTACGACGATATCACGATCTACGGGCCGCCGGGTGACGACCGCGGTGGACTGGTCGGGTTCAACGTCGATGGCGTCCACGCTCACGATCTGTCCAGCATCCTCAACGATTTCGCCGTCGCGGTCCGGGCCGGCGATCACTGCACCCAGCCACTTCACGACACGCTCGGGGCAGCGGCCTCAGCACGGGCATCCTTCTACGTCTACAACACCCGCGAGGAGATCGACGCACTCGTCGACGCCGTCGACAGCGCCCGCGAGCTGTTCGCGTAGCCCGCTTCTTCAGGCCGCAGCGGCGGCGGGTTGCTACCCGGCGTCGCGTTCGGGCTGCTGGCTGGTATACTCCTCGGGCTCGGTAACCTTCGTGTAGGTGACAGCCTGTTTGCGGTGCTCCGCGACACCGTCGCTGGTGATCTGCTCGCGGACGAAATCCGCCCGGCTGAGCGTTGCCGACCGCAGGTCGTTTGCTCTGATGAACGATTCGAGCCGGTCAATGACGACGGGGTCGTCGATCCACGCGAGCGTCGATGCGGCGATCTGTGCCGTTCTCTCGTCTGTATCCCGGAGTGCCTCGATACAGCAGCTGAGCACAGACTGTCGTGGCTCGTCGGCGGCGAGTTGGCCGAGCAGCCAGACCGCGTTCCGCCGTATCGCTGGCCGCTCGGCGTCGGTAGCGAGATCGACAGCTCGCGGCACGATATCGCGGTCCGGGAGGGGAGCAAGCTGTGTGGCCACCGTCTCGCGGACGATGTGGCTCTCCGCGGGTGGCGCCTCGGCGATCAACTCGACGGTCGCGGCCACCGCCGCATCCCGGATGGATTCGGGGCCGCCCGCAAGGCCGTGTAGCAGACAGCCGAAGACGACCGGTGAACCGACAGCACCGAGTCCACGCAGGACGGTCCGGCGAACCGCGAGATGGTCGCTCTCTGCGGCTGCGAGCAACGCCTCTATCGCGTCGTCGGTGCCGATTTCGGTGAGGGCCTCGACGGCTGCGGTGCGGATCGCCGCCCGGTCGCTGTCGAGACAGTCGGCCACGGCATCGACACACCGCCGGTCGCCGACATTAGCGCACTCCTCGAGCGCCCGCGCTCGAACACGCGGGTCTGGATCGTCGCAGGCGTCGGCGAACCGTGGAACGATCGAGTTGGTGGCGACCCTGCCGAGTCCGGCGAGTGCGAGCTCTCGGAGTACCGCGTGCTGACTGTCGAGCCAGTGAAAAAACAGGAGCGGGTGCGGCGAGCCCGTCGGCGTCGGCTCTGCGTCCGATTCGATCCGGTCGACAAGATCCTCGATGACGGCGTCCTCGACCGACAGCAGCGTCTCGATGGCCTTCGCCCGGACGGTGTCGTCGGTTTCTCGCAGGACGGCCGTGACGAGCTGGCCCGTGAGTTCGTCGTCACCGTCGATCCCGTCGCTGCACTCGGCGAGCAGTGCCGCTGCCCGCCGCCGCACGGCCAGCGGTTCGTTGCCCGCGAGATAGTGCACGAGCCGGTCGAACTGCCCGCTGGTCGCAAGCCCGTGCAGAAACGCTGTGTTGCTGGATCGTGACTCGTTGCTCATGTTCGTGCTGCTGTTGTCGCGTTCGTCCCGGGCCGCTTTCCCCGCCGTGTGCGGGATGGTTGCTGGCCGGCTGCGCCCGGCTATCGTGCCTCGGTTATCGCGCCCCGCTCGGCCCGCTCTGTCGACTCCCGGTCGCCACTGTACTCGCCCCAGCCGACGCCTTCGGTTTCCTCCAGTTTCACGTCGGCCTGTTCTGTGAGCGCGTCGAAGACCTGTACGGCGGCGACGAGATGGCCGTCAGTCGACCGGCCACAGCCCCAGACGACCATCCCGTAGGCCGAGTCGGCGTTGACGCGTGCGACCGCCTCGGCGAACGACTCGTAGGATAGCTCGGCCTCGAAGTACAGGTGTTGCAGCCCGTCGAATCTGTACTCGGTCGTCACCGGCGAGAGCCCGGTTTCGTCGGCCAGCCGCGAGACGACGGAGCGATTCATGGCAGCCAGTCACCCACCACGTAGCCGTCTCCCATCCGGTAGCTGACCGCCGCGTCGGTGCTCAGCGCGGGCTGAATCACCCGGTACCACCAGTCGCCCACCGGCTCGTCGGCTGCCGGCAGCGCGTAGCCGAGCCGGGCCTCCGACATGACGGCCGTGACGATCTCGCGTTTCGTCGCCGGCCCGGCATCGGCGAGATACCCCAGGACAGCCCTGTAGGCCCTTCGTGCATCGACTAACTCGATATGGGGTGGCAACAGCTCGTGATCGACCGCGCCGGTAGCCATGGCCGATGGCGTTGCGGCTACCGTCTCGTCGGCCGGTGGATCGCTGCCCGCTGCCGCTGCCCACTTGCGCTCGGCCGGCTGCGTGGCTGTTTCGCCGCCGACTGTGCTGTCAGTTGCGTCGAGCAGCGCGCGGACCGCCCGCACGGCTGCCGAAACGGTGCCCGGCTCGCAGTCGTCCAGTGTCCCGGTATCAGCGGCGCCGACGAAAGCTCTGAGCGCATCCTCGTCGAGCCGCTGGCCGACCGATGCATCGCTCAGCGTGTCGTACGGCCGCTGCCCCGGCCTGCTGTTTTGTATCGAATGATTACTCATCTTTCTGCCCGGTTTCGATGTACGTTTCCCGTTAAATCGGTTTGCTAGGTCTATGTTTAAATCATTCGACGGAATACAGTTATATAATATAATATTCTTCTAGCATATCTGTGGGGCAGTCGTTTACCCGCGCGAGAGGCGGCGTCTCTGTCTGTCGCCCTGCTGTCGGTGGATGCGGTGCCGACAGACAGGCCGAGTCGGTGTCGCGGCCTCGACAACACGAGATTTAACGGCACTGCCGCCGAAACACCGCTATGACTCAACCACGCGTCCCCGGCGGGCGCGGCGAACGCCTCGATCTCCCCTGTGGCGAGACGATCGCGGTCGACGATCTCGACCTCGGGATGCGGGAGTTCGACTGTGACTGCGGTGACACACACGGCGTGGTGATGGATGTCCACCCGCCGGATCGGTTTCTCCCGGAGTTTCTCGTCTCCGTCCTGCAGGAGGCCATCGAAACAACCAGCGAGGAGATGCCGGAGTTCGGGACGCCCCACCTCCTCGGTATCGTGCTCGAGGAGTATCCCGAACGCGTCGTCTCCTACGACGCCTCCGAGGAACAGGAGGTTGGCTTTGCGTTGCTGTGGGTCACCGATTTCGACGCCTGGGAACTCCACGAGCTCATCGTCGAACTCGTCGTCGAACTGATGGAACACGCGATCAGTCACGCCGACGACGCCAGTGCGCTCACCGAGTTCGAGGGCCAGATGCACGACTTCGAGGTGGCGGAGTTCGTCGAGGAGTACCGTGACGAACGCGATCTGAGCGAAGACGAGTTCTACGGCTGAGGCGTCCTCTTTGCTCTGGTCTCGATCGGGTAGCACGGGCGTTTCGACCGCAAAAACATAGTATCATAGATAGATAGAAAACCGGAGTGAGAGGAATTGAGAGCACAGATATCGGGCTGAAATCAGGGCGTCTGACAGGCGTCACACACAGACATAAACCCGTCCAGACTGTATCTCTGTGTATGCATACCACGCCAGGAGACTTCGATCGCCTCCAAGGCGTGCTCGCCGACGCCGACGAACCGCTCACGGCGCGTGAGATCTACGAGCGGTTGGACACCGGCGACGACGAGGCATTCGAGAATCCCCATCAGGTCGCCACCGTACTCGGGCGGCGCGCTCGAGAGGGAGAGATAACGGTGATCGCCGAACAGCCCTACCAGTACGAGATCAGCGACGCCTGACGATCTATTCTCGGGTGACAGCGATGTTTTTCACCACGCCGCCACAGCTCGGACACTCGTGGAGCCGTTCCTCGCTCCGGGTTCGTGAGCCGCAGTGCTGGCACTCGAAACAACAATCGTCGGCGGTGTAGGGATCGACGCTTTCTGCCTGTTGTGTCATAACGTGACGTTGTATATGACGCACATAATAATCTTCCGGCTATTGATTGTTGTCTCGAACCCAGTTTGAAAACAAATACACGAATGTAGAAGTAGCGGAGTATAAACAAACGTATGAACAGGTATCCGATGCGAGGCGTGGAGCGGTCGATCCGTCGGTACTCACTGTAGCGGCCGTCCGCAGTCACTGAGACAAATTTAACCCGATGGCTCCCGCCGGTTGGGGTATGCAAGCGACGGTACGCCACCCGACCGACCGCACCTGTCAGCGGTGCGGCCGCGAGGAGCAGTGGGACGACAGCGTCGAGACGTGGCGCGTCGTCGACGACAACGCGGGGAGTATCTACTGCATCCACGAGTGGGACATCAACGGCTCGTTCGTCCCCTTCGAGGACCACCTGTAAGATGCCGACCGCCTACGTCACCGCGCCCGACGACGCGGCCGACGACCTGGCAACAACACTCGTCGAGGAGCGACTCGCCGCCTGTGTCAACGCCGTCGACTGTCGGTCGACCTACCGCTGGGACGGCGGCGTCGAAACCGACGCCGAGACGATCCTGCTGATCAAGACGACCGACGAAGGCTACGACCGCCTCGAAGCCCGGATCGAGGAACTCCACCCCTACGACGTGCCCTGTATCGAGCGGTTCGACGAGGCCGACGCACTCGACCGGTTTGCGTCGTGGATCGACGACAGCGTCGACTGAGCAGGCTGCTGCCTGGCCCGGTTACGCTGTCGACCGCCTCCGAGATGGCTCACGTCCGCCCCGACCGCACGGATTCGAGTACCGAGAGCGTCCCGTCGAAATACGACTCGTCGAGGACCGTGTCGGCGGTCGCTTTCGCCCGTTCGTCGGCGTTGGCGACGGCGTACGAGTCGCCCGCCGTTGCGAACAGCGACACGTCGTTTTCGCTATCGCCGACCGCGACAAAGGAGTCGGACGACAGCCCGAGGATATCGCAGACAGCAGCCAGCCCGTCGCCTTTCTCGACGCCCGGCGTCTTCAGGTGGTAGGCGTACCCGGTGTCGACGACCTCGAGATCGAACTCCGCGGCGACCTCGCGGAGCAGCCCCTCGTCGGCGTCGACGTGGGCGGCGAGTTCGGTCTCCCGCCAGCGGTTCGTCGTGTCGGCGGCGTCCCAGCCGAGGTCGCCGCCCCGCTCGCGGAACCGCTCGATGGCTGCCTCGGCGCGCTCCCGGTCGCCCTGAAACGAGACCTCACCGGCGGCACAGACCACGCCGCCGTTCTCGGCGACGACCTGCTCCGGAACCCCGAGAAAGTGACAGAGCGCGACCGGATACGGGAAGGATTTCCCGGTAGCGACGACGACCGGCGCGTCCCACTCCGGCAACACCTCGAACAGCCGTGGATCAATCTGGTCGCTCGGGGTGGTCAACGTTCCATCGATATCCAGCGCGAGCGGCGGTACCATACTCCTTCTGTGGCGCGACGGTAGAAAACGACACCGCTCGCTCGCGTCACTGCTCGCATCACCGCACACGACGACGCCACTACGCAGCGTCGGATTCACCAGCCGGTGTCGAGAGCACGTTTTCGAGGGCGTCGAGAGCCGTCTCGGCGTCGGGGCCCTCGGCGGTCAGCGTGACCTCGTCACCGCCGTGCACGCCAAGCCCGGTCACACCGAGCATGCTATCGGCCGCCACCGGGGGTCGTGAGCCGTCGACGGCCTCGACGGTGATCTCGGCGTCGAAGTTGCTCGCGGCGTCGACGAACGTGGCTGCTGGTCGTGCGTGTAGTCCGTCCTCCGGGACGACGGTCACCGTTCGCTCCATACCCGTCATTGCTCACAGTGGGGCTTAGTACTGTCCGATCCGCCCGAAAATCAGCCGCCAGCGATTATCGGTTCGCGTAGGAGTCCAGCTGCGATTCGACCTGTGCGCTCAGATCCGCGAGCTCTTCCTCGGTATCGCCATCTTTGATATCCCCGTAGGCCTCGGCGACGAGCGTTCGCACCGTATCGAACGGCCCGATTCGCGCGCCGTTGGTCGCTGGTGTATTGGGGCTTTCGAGGAGCTGCTGGATAGCGACCTCGTGGCCGGGGTTCTCGTCGAACCAGCCGTCACGCCGGAGCTTCTCGATACCGTCCTGTCGGACCGGCAGGTAGCCGGTCTCCTGGTGCCAGCGGGCCTGCTGTTCCGGCGCGGTCATCCACGCGAGGAACTCGCCGGCGGCCTCCTGCTGTTCGGTCGTGGCGTCCTGTGAGACCCACAGCGACGCGCCGCCGACGATCAGCCCGATCCGGTCGCCGGAGGCGGGCATGCCGCTGATCGCCGTCTCGAAGTCCGCGCCGGACTCGATGCCGCCGACCGACGACGACGAACCGACCAGCATGGCGGCCTTGCCGTCGTGGAACGCGTTTTTCGCCTGCCCGCGGGCCTCGATCCCGGGGTTGTGGTAGAGCCCCCGCTCGTCCATCCCGGTCCACCAGTCGTAGAGTTCGACGCCGAACTCGCTGTCGTAGTGGGCCTCGTCGGGTGTGCCCGCGCGGCCGTTTCGCTTGTTGACCAGTTCCTGTTCCGCAGTCGCGAACCACTGCTCGACGAACCACGAGTAGTTGGCGAAGGTGATCCCCGTATCGCAGACACCGGCATCGACCAGCTGTTCGGCGGCCCGCTCGACCTCGCGGAACGTCTGCGGCGGGTTGGTCGGATCGAGGCCAGCGGCCTCGAAGGCGTCCTGATTGATCGCGAGGATCGGCACCGAGGAGTTGAACGGCATCGAGTACAGCGTGCCGTCGGTTTGGTAGTAGCTCAACACCGGCCCGAGGTAGCTGTCGATGTCGGTGTCGGCCGGGAGAATGTGCTCGACGGGCTGGAACGCCCCGCTGTCGACGGCCTGTGCCGTTCCGATCTCGTAGATCTGCGACATCGTCGGCGGGTCACCCTGCTCGGCGGCGTTCAGCGTCGATTCGAGGTTGCCGCGGTAACTCCCCTTCGAGGTGGCGTCGATCCGGATCCCGTCGGCCTGCTCCTCGAACTCGCGAATGAGGTCCTCGAGGAGCAGTCCCTTGTCGCCACCCATCGCGTGCCAGAACTCGAAGGTGGTCACGTTGTCGTCGGCAGCCACCGCGCCGCGGCCGCCGCCGAGCTCGAAGGAGTCCGCGAGATCCTCCAGTGCGCCACTCCGCTCGTCGAGCGTCGTCGCGCCGGTCGAGACCTCGGCCAGCGCCGTCGTCTGTTCCTGTGCGGCCGACGCGGCTCGTTCGGTGCGTTCGGCCGTCTCGTCGGCGATCTCGCTCACGTCGTCGACCATCGCGGCGGCCTCCTGCAGAGAGTCGGCCTGCTGGTCGGTCGCGTCGCTGATCTCTTGGACCCCGACGTTCGTCTCCTCGACGTCGTCGGCGATCTGCTGGAAGTTCTCGACGGCACCCTCGATCGTCTCGACGCCGGAGTCGATCCGCTCGCGGGTTTCCTCCATCTCGTCGACGGTGGTGTCGGCCTGTTCGCGGATCTTCGTCACCGACTCCTCGATGTCACCGGCGGCCTCCTCGGCGTCCTCGGCGAGGCTCTTGACCTCGTCGGCGACGACGGCGAACCCTTCGCCGGCCTCGCCCGCACGCGCGGCCTCGATCGAAGCATTGAGCGCGAGGATGTTGGTCTGGCTGGCGACGCTCCCGATGAACTCCGCGATCTCCTCGATCTCGTCGATCCGGTTGTCGAGCTCTCTGGTCGCCTCTAGCGTCCGGTTGGTGCGCGTATCGATATCGTCGAGCTCGGCCAGTGCCTCCGTCGCCTGCTCGCGGCCCCGCTCGCCGCGGTCGGCCGCCTGCTCGGAGGCCTCGGCCACCTGACTGGCCGACGACGCCACCTCCTGTGTCGCCGCCGACAGCGAGCGAATCTCGTCGGAGAGTTCTTCGAGCCGGTCGTTTTGCTCGCTGGCGTCGTCGGCGATGGCGTTGACCTCCTCGGTCATGTCCTTGCTCGTGGACTTCACGTCTTGGACGCGGTTGGTTACCCGTTCGGTCGCGCCGGTGACCTGATCGCCGAAGTCGTCGACGGTCTGGATCGATTCGCTGAAGGAGGCGATCATCTCGTTGAAGTTCTGTACCATCTGGGTCGCCTCCCGTGGCGCGTCGTCGGGATCGAACTGAACGCTCAGATCGCCGTCGGCTGCGTCGTCCATCGCGTCGCCGAGTTCCTGACAGAACGCATCCCAGTCTGGGCCGCTGTCGCCTCCCGGTGAACTATCGGTGGAGTTGTCGGCCGTGACCGGTGCGCCACCGTCCGAGGCAACGCTGGTTTCCTCGTTGGCCATCGTCCCGGGTGTATCCGGACCGGTCGGTGTCGGTGCCTCGGTCGGTTCGCTTTCCGCCGTCTCGCCCGTCGACCCCGCCTCGGTTTCCTCGGCCGGTGCTGCGGAGTCGGGTTCGGGTGTCACCGGCGACTCGTCGTCGCTCTCCGCGTGCTCTCCGTCTGTCGCTTCCCCGTCGGTATCCGTCTCATCGTCACCCCAGAACCGCGAAAACAGCCCGAAGATGACGGCCGAGGAGCTGCCGGTCGTCGGCTCGGCAGCGATCCATGCAAGGCACAGGCCGATCCCGAGGGCGGCCAGCCCCAGTCGGGTTCGACGCGTGGCGGTGCTGGGCACCTCTCTCAGAGACGAAACACTCCACCGTACAGTCATATTTACAAGATCAGAACGAGGGGATACATAAATGTGTGTATCGAATTATAGTCTTTGAGATGTCATGTGTCTGCCCCCGCCGCCTGCCACCTTTTGTGGTGTACTGCGACCGCTTTGCCAACCGAAAGGCTGGCGTACAGTCTGACACGCCAGTGCTACCACGCCGACACTGCACTCGAGACCAGCCACGAGCACCGCACCACTGTCACCGAGGCCACCAGCAACATGGCGAGCGTCCACGGCACGTACCCCGATTTTCTCGTCACTGATCACGTCGAATACCGCCCAGTTCGACCTCCGGATCAGGCTGTAACTACGATCTGCGGATCGAGATACCGCTCCTCGGTCGCACGGTCGTCGTGAAAAAAGAAACCGCATCGTCGAAACAACCGTCGGCGAGCGACGGGTGCGAATGACTCCAGCTCACCAACGGGGTGAGCAAGGAGTGGTTGTTGAGCGTGTTGGCCGGCTTAGAGGCCGATGCCTGGGATTGCGCCCCAGAAGGTCGTCCCCAAGACGCCCACGAACGTCAGGATCGCCGACAGGAAACCGGAGGCGGCGATACCGAACGCTGGTGGGTCAACGTGGGTCTTACCGTGCATGTAGAAGACACGGTTACAGACCTCGCCTGACAGTGCACCGAAGGCACCGAACAGTGCACCGACGATCAGCACGAGCGACGGACTGTATCCAGCTGCTTGGGCACCCAGCGCCCCAACCGCACCCGGAAGGGTGATGTGGTGGGTAACCGGGATGTTGTCGACGCCGCACTGCAGGAAGACAAGGCTGGCCGCGCTGATACCGAAGCCGATCAGCGGGCTACCGGTAGCCTGGAACGCGGCTGCACCGAGGATGCCACCGATGACTCCGAGGAAGGTGACACCACTCCACTGGTACTGCCACGGTAGCCAGATACCAGGTGCTTCGTCCTCGTCGCGTTCCCATGGACCGAGATCGAACAGCCCATCACCGGTGACCTCACCGATGACACTGTAGCCGAAGGCGACGCGGTGGATCAACGCGGAAACGAAGACCATCAGGGCGATGTTGTCAGTTGGGATACCGACCGTTCGGAAGAGGCCGGTACCGACCAGCCCAAGGATGCCGAAGACACCACCGACGAGCAGTACATCGAGTCTGTTCGTTCCGGCAGCCCACAGGATGTTCTTTCCGTCGTCGATATACCCTTTCTTCGCCGCGTATGCGGCTGCGGCCGCACCAGCAGCGAAGCTGATGTGCGGACCGAAGACCGGACCGAAACCGAGGTAGCCGGTGAATCCAGTGGCACCAAGCGAGGCACCCTCACCAGCACCTTGAAGATTGAGTGCACCGGCTGCCTCACCAGCAATCACCATGAAGCCGGTGAAGATGAACGCCGGGAGCGCGCCGATAGCGGCACCGAAGGCACCGCCCGCGAAGGAGGCGATGTAGAACGTCGGGTCGACGAGTTGTGGATTCAGTACCATCGTTAGTCACCACCCTCGTCTTGAGCCCAGTTTTCGGAGCGCTCGACGGCGTCCTTCCAGCGGTCGTAGTTGACCTCGATGTCGGCATCCTCGTCGATGGGGAAGCGTCGGTCGACCTG
>Ga0207714_1000671_pt1 | contig 23112 bp, 17 predicted proteins | sample PonA232FremontCA_2_FD_187270 | JGI IMG/M metagenome (GOLD analysis project Ga0207714, IMG submission 187270) | Marine sediment microbial community from Fremont, CA, USA - Pond A23 Sediment 2 (SPAdes) | ecosystem: Environmental > Aquatic > Marine > Unclassified | place: USA: Fremont, California...
CTCATCCTCGCAGTGCTCACCTTAATTTCAGCTTGCAGCATGAAAGAACAAACCGACCTGATCCTCACCAACGCCAAAGTCTACACGGTAAACGACGACTTTAAGATGGCAGAAGCCCTGGCCGTCAAAGATGGCAAAATAGAGGCGGTGGGCAGCTCCGAAAAAATCACCGACCAATACCAGGCCGGCCGCGTGATCGACCTGGAAGGCAAACCTGTCTACCCGGGGTTCATCGACCCCCACTGTCATTTCTATGGCTATTCCATGAACCAGCGGCAGGTAGACCTGGTGGGTACCACCTCTTTTTCGCAGATAATAGATAAACTGAAGGCATACGATCAAGAACACCAGGCTGAATGGATTGTAGGAAGGGGCTGGGATCAAAACGACTGGGAGGTGCAGGAGTTTCCCGACCGCCAAAAGCTGGACCGGGTCTTTCCCGATAAGCCGGTTTACCTGACCCGCATCGACGGCCATGCCGCCCTGGTCAACAGCGTGGCCATGAACAAGGCCGGCATCGACACCGACACGAAGGTGGAAGGAGGCAAGGTGGAGAAAGAAGACGGGAAGCCCACCGGCATCCTCATCGACAATGCCATGGACCTTGTCTCCGACATCATACCTGAGCCCACACGCGAAGAGAAGATTAACGTCCTGCAGCAGGGCGCCCGCAATTGCTTCGGGGTGGGGCTCACCTCCGTGGCAGATGCAGGCCTGGGCTACGATGCCATAACCCTGATGGATTCCCTGCAGAAGGCCGGCCAACTGAAGATGCAGACCTATGTGATGCTCTCCCCCACCCGGCAGAACTATGAACAGTTCATGGAGAAAGGGCCTTACCAGACACCCTACATGCACATCGAGTCGATCAAGCTCTTTGCCGACGGTGCGCTGGGCTCCCGGGGAGCCTGTATGCTGGAACCCTATTCCGACGACCCCGACAACACAGGCTTTCTCGTCACCCCCAGGGAAGAAATCAGGAAACACGCCCAAAAAGCCTACCAGCATGATTACCAGGTGAACACCCACGCCATAGGTGACTCGGCCAACCGGGTGGTGCTGGAGGTATACAGCGACATCCTGGGCGGCCACAACGACCGCAGGTGGCGCATCGAACATGCCCAGGTGATCCACCCCGATGACTTTTCCCTTTTTGGCCAATACTCCATCATCCCGGCTGTCAACACCACCCATGCCACCTCCGACATGTACTGGGCCGATGAGCGGCTGGGACAGGAAAGGCTGAAGCATGCCTACGCCTACAAAAAACTGCTCAAAGAGAATGGCTGGCTCCCCAATGGCAGCGATTTTCCAGTAGAGCACATCAACCCCCTCTACGGATTCTATGCCGCCGTGGCGCGCAAAGACCTGGAAGGCTACCCCGAAGGAGGCTTCCAGCCGGAAAATGCCCTCACCCGCCGGCAGGCACTCAAAGCCATGACCCTGTGGGCGGCCCGCTCCATGTTTGAGGAAAACCTCAAGGGCAGCCTTGAAGCAGGCAAGCAGGCCGATTTTGTGGTGACCGACCGGGACATCATGAAAGCCGATCTGAGCCGTATACCAGAGACTCAGGTGCTGCGCACCTTCATCCAGGGAGAAGAGGTTTACCATCGGGCAGATTCCCGCAGCAAAAGGTAAGGAGCAACCGGTAAATAACTCATTCTCAACCAATAGCCTGCTTCAATCGATAGCCCTATAGCAAGGGGGCATGTGAAGGCCCCTGCAAAAGTCTATTGATTCGGCTCAATCTCTTTTTAACGGGTGATCAGTTATTGAGCTGGCCGGCCTGATTGGTGATCTCCTGCCAGGCTTCTTCAATGTGGCGTTTTTCCACGTGGGTCTGCCCGATCACCATCCGAAGGGTATATTTCCCGTTCAGCTTGGTATGGGTCAAATAAATGCGCCCGGCCTGATTGATGCGGTGCATCAGCTGTTCATTCAGCCTGTTGAGATGCTCCTCAGAGAGGGATCCTCCGGGATGATAGCGAAAAGCCACCACCGCCAGGGTCACCGGAGCCAGAAGCTCAAAGTGTTGATGGTCCGCCACCCAATGCTTAAACTGCCCGGCCAGATCCAGATGGAAACGGATCTTCTGCTGAAGGCCTTCCAGGCCATAATACCGCAGCACAAACCAAAGCTTCAGGGCGCGAAAACGCCTGCCCAGCGGGATGGTCCAGTCCGAATAATTGTTGACGTGCTCATCAGTCCGGGTTTTTAAATATTCGGGGATCAATTGGAAGGTCGCCCGCAAGGCCCGGGCATCCCTGACATAATAGGCCGATGCATCGAAATTGGTGAACAGCCATTTATGTGGATTAAAAACAAAACTATCGACATATTCAATGCCATCGATCATCCACCGGTACTGAGGCAATATAAGGGCTGAACCGGCATAAGCGGCATCCACATGAAGCCAGAGCCCATATTGACGGGTAACCCTGCCAATGGCCGAGAGGGGATCAACGGCCGTAGAGCCGGTTGTTCCCAGGGTGGCCACCACCGCCATCGGACGGTAGCCTTCCTTTTGGTCCTGATCAATGGCTTGCTCCAGGTGATCGGTCTTCATTCGGTAATCGCCATCTACCTCAATTTTAACCAGATTGACACGGCCCAGGCCGGCTGCCTTAACCGCCCGCTCAATGGAAGAATGGGCCTCTGAAGAGGCATAAATCCGGAAAGGCTTCTGCTGGTAAAGCCCCCATTCATTAACCTGATAGCCCGTAAACTTCTCCCGGGCCGTTAAAAGGGCAACCAATGAGGCAGTAGAAGCAGAATCCTGTATAACCCCCTCAAAATCAGCAGGCAACCCAATTGCCAGGCGCAACCAGTTCATTACTTTTTCCTCCAACTCCGCAGCCGCCGGCGAAGTCTCCCACTTCATACACTGTGCCCCGATCGCAGCCGTAATCATCTCCGCTATCATCGAGGGAACACTTGTATTGGCCGGAAAATAAGCAAAAAACCGCGGGCTCTGCCAATGGGTGATCCCCTCCAACAAATCTGCATCTAAATCACGAATCATCTGGTCAATCTCCTCGCCTTGCTCCGGCATCCGATCCGGCAAACGCTGGTAAATATCACCGGGGGAAACCTGCGATTTTACCGGATAACGCTCTATATTTTCATAATACCTCGCGATCCAGTCAATAGCCTTCTGTGCCTTCTGAAGAAATTCTTCCTTTTTATCCATATCCGATCTTTTTGTGTTGAACGGCAAAAGTTAATAAAATCCCGCCATTTTTGCCTGTTTACAGACAGTATTTACAAAATCGTCCCGGACAATGAGAAAACACCCGGAATTAAAAGTTTTCGTTAGATGCATTGCATGAAACCACACCCACTGACCTCCAAAATAAAAAAATGCATAGGGTTCCATGGGGAGGTATTCGCAGCCAACTCACAGAACAAAGCGATGCATAGAAGCATGCAGTTTCCATGGTGTTTTTTTCGTGGCCAGCTTAGAGCTTAAAGCAGTGCCAGAGTAATTTAACCTCTAAAAATCAAATATTTGCAAAGCAATCCCAGCCGTTGACAATTTGGGGTAAATTCCTTAAATTTGATCATATCAATCGGATTGAATCCATGGAAAAAAGAAAAGTTCAACGCTACTTTATCGCCAGCCTGGGGATCATCTTGCTGGTGGCTATTGCAGCTTTGCAATCATTCACCGAACATCAAAAACAGATCAAAGGAGGTGCGCATATGGAACTACACAGCAATGCATTCAAGCAGAAAGAATTCATCCCTGATAAATACTCCTGCCGGGGGGCAGACATCAATCCGGAACTGACCTGGGAAAATGTCCCGGAAGGAACCCAAAGCTTTGCCTTAAGTGTAAAGGACCCCGATGCCCCAATCGGTACTTTTGTGCACTGGCTGGTGTATGACATCGATAAGGATGCGCGTAAGATAGAAGAAAACAGTATACCGGGCAAACAGGTCAAAAACAATTTCGGGAAGGAGGATTATGGGGGACCCTGTCCGCCTTCAGGAGTACATCGGTATTACTTCCGGCTTCATGCCCTGGATATTGAATCGCTGGGCAAAATCAAATCGATGGAGGAGTTTGACCAAAAGATAGACCAGCACACCATAGCCAAAGCCGAATTAATGGGCAAGTTTGAGAAATAGCATGGCCCAGGTCAAAGAAAAAAAATCGTTCCCACGGGGAGCGATTTTTTTCTTTGACCAACCATTGCTACATTTGCTGCAAACAATGTGAGCGGAATGAACAAGCAGGAAGCCCGGCAGAGGATTGAACAACTAAAAAAGCAGTTGCACGAGCATAATTACAGGTATTATGTTCTGGCACAGCCCACCATCAGTGATTTCGAGTACGACACCCTGATGGATGAACTGATTCAGTTGGAGCAGGCGCATCCGGATTTAAAAGATCCCAATTCGCCCACCCAGCGGGTAGGCAGCGACATCAACAAAGAGTTTGACCAGGTTCAGCATCGCTACCCGATGTATTCCCTGGGCAACACTTACTCGCCTGAGGAAGTCAGGGAATTTGAACGGCGCATCAAAAAGAGCCTGCAAACCCCGATTGAATATGTGTGCGAGTTGAAATACGACGGGGTGGCCATTGCCTTAACTTACATCAACGGGGCTTTACAGCGGGCTGTTACCCGGGGCGATGGCATGCAGGGGGATGAGGTCACCGAAAATGTCAAGACCATCCGAAGCATCCCCTTAACCCTGCGGGGAGAAGATTATCCCCGGGATTTTGTGATCCGCGGGGAGATTCTCTTTTCTCACGAAAGTTTTGAACGGTTGAACCGCGAGAAACAGCAAAGGGGGGAAGCTCCCTTTGCCAATCCGAGGAATGCCGCGGCCGGCACCCTTAAGCTTCAAAAATCGGCCATGGTAGCCCAACGGCCCCTTGACTGTTTCTTATATTCGGTGGTGGGCGAAAACCTGCCTTTTGGGAGCCACTTCGAAAACCTGAAAAAAGCCGAAGAATGGGGCTTTAAAATATCGGCCCAATTGGAAAAGTGCCACGACATCGAACAAATATTCAACTACATTGAATACTGGGACCACCAGCGGGCCAACCTGTCCTACGACATCGACGGGGTGGTGATCAAGGTCAACGATTACCAACAGCAACAGGCCCTGGGCTATACGGCCAAATCACCCCGATGGGCCATTGCCTACAAATTCAAGGCCGAGCAGGTCGAGACCCGTTTAAAAAGCATTCAATACCAGGTGGGGCGAACCGGGGCGGTCACCCCGGTAGCCAACCTAGAGCCGGTATACCTGGCAGGGACCACCGTCAAAAGGGCTTCCCTGCACAATGAAGATCAGATCCGCCTGCTGGATGTACGCATCAATGATACGGTCTACATCGAAAAAGGGGGCGAAATCATCCCTAAAATTGTCGGGGTCAACAAAGACAAACGCCCCACAGACAGCCGGGCCATTGAATTCATTCGTTTTTGTCCCGAGTGTGGAACCGAATTGATCAAGCCCGAGGGGGAAGCCCGCCATTACTGCCCCAATGAAAACGGATGCCCGCCTCAGATCAAGGGAAAACTCGAGCACTTTGTCTCACGCGGGGCCATGGACATCGAGGCTGCCGAAGCCACCGTCGATGCCCTTTACCAACACAACCTGGTCGAAGATGTGGGCGACCTCTACAGCCTGACCAAACAAGACCTGCTTCACCTGGAAGGTTTTGCCGACAAATCCGCCCGGAATTTGATCGATAGCATTGAAGCCTCTAAACAGGTCCCCTTTCCACGGGTGCTTTACGCCCTGGGAATCCGTTTTGTGGGGGCATCCGTGGCACGGAAAATTGCCCGCCATTTCCGCTCCATTGATCAACTCGCCCGGGCTTCCCACCAGGACCTGGTGGCCATCAACGAAATCGGCAACCGCATCGCCCAAAGCATCCTGGATTTCTTCCAAAAAAAGAAAAACCTCGAAATCATCGAAAAACTCAAAAAATCAGGGGTGAACCTGCAAATGGAACCCTCAAGGGAAGAAACTGCCAGCCAGAACCTGACCAACATGAGCATTGTGATCAGCGGAACTTTCGCGCAACACTCACGAAAACAGCTTCAGGAGCTTATCCAGCAGCACGGGGGCAAAAACACATCGTCGGTCTCATCCAATACCGATTACCTGCTGGCCGGAGAAAATGCCGGCTCTAAAAAACTCAACCAGGCCCGGCAACATAATATCCCCATCATTTCTGAAACCGAATTCTTAAAGATGATTGATCGGTGAGATATTATTCGAAACGAATTATTGGACATCTTGGCTAATTTTATTAAACTTGTAAAGTGGATATTTTCAGGAAACCCAAAGAAAAAATAGCCCATTGGCTGTTAACCAAGAAGCAACGTAATCTGCACCGGGCCAAAGAAGTGCATAATTTTGATACCGCCCGGAATATAGGTGTTATTTTCTCTCTGGAAAAAGAGGAATCCTTCGATGTAACCAACCAATTCCTCAACTTTTTGGCCGGTAAAAAGATCAAAGTCTATGCCCTGGGATATGTTCCCCAGAAAGAAATTCCACCCAAACTGGCTCCCAACAGCAAAATCAACCTTTTCACCCGTAAAGATTTGAATTGGTACTACATGCCCACCCATCCCATTGTCAATCAATTCACAGAACAAGAATTTGACATATTGATCGATTTGAGCGACTATACCCTGTGGCCCCTGAAATTCGTCAACAACCTCTCACGGGCCAGGTTTAAAGTGGGCAAAGAGGCCAATGATGGGAAAAATTATGACATGATGCTGAAGATTGGTGAAGATCAGGATCTGCAGTATTTCATCGAACAGATTAAATATTACCTGAGTCGAATCAATAAAAAACAATGATATGGCAGTCCAGAAATTCAGTGGAACCGGTGTGGCTGTAACCACGCCGTTCAAAAAAGACATGTCGGTTGATCACAGTGCCCTGGGCGATCACATTCACTTTCTGATCGAAAATGGGATAAATTACCTGGTGGTATTGGGTACCACCGGCGAATCGGTTACCCTGAGCCACCAGGAACAAGTGGCGGTGGTCGAGACGGTAAACAAGGCCAACAACGGTCAATTACCGGTTGTATTGGGCCTTGGCGGCAACAACACGGCCGGTGTGCTCGAAAAGCTAAAAAACACCGATTTTCAGGGCATTGACGCCATATTGTCGGTCGCTCCCTATTACAACAAGCCTTCTCAGAAGGGTCTTTATCAACATTTTAAGACCATAGCCGAAAACAGTCCTGTTCCGGTGATTCTTTACAATGTCCCGGGGAGAACGGGGGTCAACATCGGGGCCGACACGATCGTTCAGCTGGCCAGGGATGTTGATCGTATCATTGGCGTAAAGGAAGCCTCCGGCAGTTTCACCCAGGCCATGAACATCATTGATCAAAAGCCCGGGGATTTTCTGGTGATCTCGGGTGAAGACAACATCACCCTGCCACTGATGTCGATCGGGGTAGCCGGGGTGATATCGGTCGTGGCCAACGCCTTCCCGCATGAATGGTCTTACATGGTGAACTATGCCCTAAAAAACGATTTTCGGGCCGGGGCACAGATTCATTACCAGATGAAGGAGATCGTGGAAAAATTATTTGCCGAAGGCAACCCGGCTGGCATAAAATGTGCATTGGGCATTAAAGGGATCATTGCAAACCGCTTGCGGCTTCCTCTGACCCCGGTCAGCGAAGGCCTTGAAAAAGAGCTTCGTGAGCTGATGAAGCAAATGAACCAGGCATAAATAAACCTTTTGACAAATCCAATACCGATCATGAACCGAACAAGCAAAGGCTTATTGCTGATGGGGCTGATCCTGCTGGGACTGGCTTGCAGCCCGCAGCGGGAAGTCAGAAGGCTGGAGACCAGCCAGCAGATAGACCTCAGTGGACGCTGGAACGACACCGATTCGAGGATGGTGGCCGAAACCCTGGCCAGCCAGGTGCTAAGGGCCCAATGGCTGGAACATTACAAGGCCAACCACCAGGGCAACCGCCCCACCATCATTGTGGGGCTGGTGCGCAACAAAACCCACGAACACATCAATGCTGAAACCTTCATTAAGGACATTGAGCAGGCCATCATCAAAGATACCTCCGCCCGCCTGGTGCAGGCCGGGCCTCAAAGAAAAGCCCTGAGACAGGAACGCGCCGACCAGCAAGACTTTGCCTCCCCCCAAACCACAAAAAGATGGGGCCAGGAACTGGGAGCCGACTTCATGCTTCAGGGCAACATCAATTCCATTGTCGACCAATACCGCGATGAAAAGGTGGTCTACTACCAGGTGAGCCTTGAATTATCCCACCTCGAAACCAATGAAATTGTCTGGATGGGCGATAAAAAAATAAAAAAATACATCGAAAACTAAAGACCACTTCGATCCCCGGCATTCATGAGGCAAATCTTGCATCCCAATTCGCTTCTGCTGATCATACTTCTTTTCCTGATCTTTGCCGGGTGTGCCACTTATTATCAACAAACCCAGCAATTGCAGGAGCATATTGTGCATGGGCGTTATAAAAAGGCCGATAAGCTGCTCGACCAAAACGACCAGGCCCGCGAGGGCCGGAACAAATTGCTGTATTACCTGAATCATGGCTATGTGGATTGGATGCTGGAAAACCATCGGCAGAGCAACCGGCATTTTTTAGAAGCAGACCGCATCATTGAAGATTATCTGAAAAATTACGGGCTGGAAGCCCTGGCCCTGGTGACCAACCCCAATGTCAAACCTTACCGGCCCGAAGATTTTGAGGCGGTAATGCTGCATTACTACACTGCCCTGAACTACATCCACCTTCAGGATTATGAAGACGCCCTGGTCGAATGCAGAAGGATCAACTTGCGGCTACAGGCCCTCAACGACAAATACAGCGATCATAAAAACCGCTACCAGCGGGATGCTTTCGCCCACAACCTGATGGGAATGATCTATGAGGCCACCAATGACTATAACAATGCTTTTATTGCCTACCGCAATGCCCTGGAGGTCTATCAGGAAGATTATCAGGAGTATTTCTCGATGGAAGCCCCCGAACAGTTAAAGCAAGATGTTCTGCGCACAGCCTACCTGACCGGGTTCACCGAGGAAGTGCGCCACTACGAAAAACAATTCAACGTAGACTATCAATACCAACCCCACCCCCACGGGGAGGTCATCTTTTTCTGGCTCAACGGCCTGGGACCGGTCAAAGATGAATGGAGCATCCGCTTTACCAAAGTGCCCTCGCCCAAGGAAGGTTATGTCATCATGAGAAGCAACCAATTGGACGTGTCTTTCCCGGTTTACATCGGCGACAAAAGCAAAGAAGAAAAGGATGCTTTTTCCCAGTTGCGCTTCTTCAAGGTAGCCTTTCCCAAATATGTTGAACGCAAGCCCCTGTATGATCAGGCCACCATTTATGCCCACCAAAACCGCTTTACGTTTGAGCGGGCCCAAAACATCAATGAAATTGCCTTCAAAACTTTACACGACCGCATGTTAAGGGAATTGGGCAACGCCATTCTGCGGATTGCCACAAAAAAAGCCATTGAAGCAGCTGTCGATCAGGAGAATGAAAAACTGGGCACGTTGGTTAACATCGTCAATACCCTGACCGAACAAGCCGACACCCGCAACTGGCAAACCTTACCCTATGCCATCCATTATACACGGATTCCCCTGGAAGCCGGCAGCAATCAGATCAAACTGGAGACCCAATCCCGGAGGAGAAGCAAACAAGTTCATAGTTACCGTTTTGAGGGACAAAAAGATAAAATTTATTTCGCTTTCCATCATACCCCCGCCTCCTATTTTCCCGGCCACAGACCCAGGTGATCACTGACCATGGGTATGGCGCAGAATCACCTGGCCGCGGTTCTTCTTGTTCATTAACCGCTCTATGGCAGGGTCCAGTTCATCGAGGGTCATTTCCTGAACCAGCCCCGAGAGATCCACCTGCCACTGGCCGGCGAGTTGATTCCATATGGTTTTGCGCAGTTGCCAGGGACATTTCTGGGCATCGACCCCCAGCAGGCTCACGGCATTGAGGATGAAAGGATACACAGTGGTATGCAACTCATCGGAAAAGATGTTGCCACAGGCCGTTACGTTGCCTCCGTAATCGCAGGCTTTCAATATGGTGGCCAAAACATTGCCGCCCACCACATCCACGGCACCTGCCCATCGGGGTCGCCGCAAGGGTTTGGTCGAGGTATCGTCGGTAACGGTTTTATCGATGTGTTCATCGGCTCCCAGCTTACTGACAAAGTCCTTTGAATCATCAATGCTGGAGGTGGCGGCAATCACCTTAAAGCCCAGTTTTTTCAAAATCAGTACGGCCACACTGCCCACACCCCCTGCGGCGCCAGTTACCAACACAGGCCCTTGTTCGGGCTTTTGTCCGGCAGCCAGCAAACGATGAACCGACAAGCCTGCTGTGAAACCAGTGGCTCCATATACCATACTCTGACGCAGGGTCAAGCCCTCGGGCAAAGGCATGATCCATTCGGAGGGTACCCTTATGTACTCGCCGAAACCTCCATCGGTGTTCATCCCCAGGTCAAAACCGGCTACAATAACCGGATCACCCGCCTGGAAACGCCCGCTGCGATCCTCTTCCACCACCCCGGCCGAATCAATCCCCGGAGTGTGCGGATAATGACGGGTGATGCCCTTATGCCCCAATGCCGACAACCCATCTTTATAATTCAATGCCGAATACGCCACCCGAACCAGTGCTTCGTGATCGGGCAATTCATCCAACGACCGGTTTACAACCCGGCGGCTGAAACGACCCTCCGGCTCCTCAAAAACACGGTAGGCCCTGAAAGTATTTTTTTCCATTCTTTGTCCTCCTTTTATTTGGTGATCAAATAACCGGAAGCCGCCAAAACGCTACCGGATATCCTTCCTACTTCAATCCCCAAAGTTGCATTAAAATGGGGCCATTTAAAAGCGTTGCCTCAACATTTTCCGTCGTTTTGTTTTAAATGTTCTCTATCTTTGAAAAAACGTATAACCTCCATCCGTTCGCTGCAGCAAAACCATGGCGATCTGCTAGCCCTTTCCAGGGAACCTTTTCAAAACATTCACGATACAACACGCCTCGATACCATCTACCGCTTCACCGGTACAAAAGACACGGTAAAGTTTTACCGCAGCCATCAAAAGGATCTGTTGATCTACCTGAATATTACCAATCCCCGCCTATCGCTGACACGTTGCATCCGTCCGGGCCTTCCCAAATCTACCTTTCTGAGGATCTTCGGCATCACCCCACCAACAGAAAATGAAATCAGGATACCCAACCGTGAGGGTGCCCTGATCTTCATCTTTTATTTGAGCAAGGAAAAACTTCAGCGTATAAAAAGTGACATCTATTTCGTATAAAAAGGCTGACCCACGTGGATCAGCCTTTTTTTCAAGTTGGCAGGGTGATTATTTCAGGCCCCGGTTGCGCAAGAGGGCATCAATTTTGGGTTCCCTTCCGCGGAAGTTCTTATAGAGTTTCATTGGATCCTTGATGCCGTTTTTGGCCAGCAAGGTGCGGAACGCTTCAGCGGTCTGCTGATCGTAAATGCCCTTGTTCTCAAAAGCCTCAAAGGCATCGTTGTCGAGGACAGCCGACCAGATGTAACTATAATAACCGGCGCTATAACCTCCGGTAATATGGCCGAAATAAGTGCTATGGTACCGGGGTTCAATCTCCGGAATCAGGCCAATCTTATTGAGGTAATCTTTTTCGAACTGCATCACCTGAAGATCTTTGGGTTCAGAGAGGTTATGATAAGCCATATCGAGCATGGCGGCGGCCAGGTATTCTACATTATCAAAGCCCTGGTTGAAATAGCTGCTCTTTTCGATTTTGTCGACCAGTTCATCGGGGATGGTTTTGCCGGTTTTATAGTGTTTGGCATAATTGCGCAGCACTTTGGGATGGGTGGCCCAATGTTCCATGATCTGGGAGGGCAGCTCCACGAAATCCTGTGCCACAAAAGTTCTGGGGTAGGTATTTTCAGCGAATAATCCGTCCAGGGCGTGGCCGAACTCATGGAAAAGGGTTTCCACTTCATCCAGGCTCAAAAGGGCCGGTTTATTTTGAGTCGGGGTGGTAAAATTACAGACCACGGTTTTGATCGGATGAACCTCTTTGCCCTCGGGGCTCTGGTAATGCCGGCGGTAGCTGCCGCACCATGCCCCACCGTTTTTGCTGGCCCGCGGATGGAAATCCATGTAGAGCAGCCCAACATGAGAGCCATCTGATTCCTTAACCTCCCAGGCCCGGGCATCCGGGTGGGGCTTGGGAATATCTTTCACCTCCTCGAAGGTGATGCCGTATAATTTATTGGCCACATCAAATGCACCCTCACGCACATAGTCGAGTTTAAAATACGGACGAAGTTCACTGTCGCGCAGGTTGTACTTCTGCTTGCGGAGTTTCTCTGCATAATACCACCAGTCCCAACTCTTCAGGTCAAAATCTTTGCCTTCCTTATCAATGATGGCCTGCATCTGCTCGCGCTCTTCCTTGGCCACCGGCAGGGCAGCATCCCAAAGCCGGTTGAGTAAATTCATTACCCGCTTGGGTTCTTTGGCCATGCGCGTCTCCAGCTGATAATCGGCATAAGTCTCATAGCCCAGCAAATGGGCTTTTTTGACCCGCAAATCAACAATCTGAGAAAGGATGTCCTTATTGTCGTATTCGGTGCCCTGATTACAGCGGTTCAGATAGGCCTTGTAAAGCTCTTCCCTTAAATCCCGGTTCTCGGCATGGGTCAAAAAGGGAAGCATACTGGGCTTATGGGTGGTGAAAACCCATTTTCCTTCCAAACCCTTTTCTTTGGCCGTCTCAGCAGCCGTCTGAATCACCGACTCCGGCAAACCGGCCAGATTCTCCTTGTCCTCAATGACCATCTTATAATCATTGGTGGCCTTCAGCTCATTCTGGCCAAACTGAAGGGTGAGTGAGGAAAGTTTCTTATTGATCTCTTTCAGCTTTTGCTTGTCTTCATCCGAAAGATTGGCGCCATTGCGGACAAAATCTTTATAAATGTTTTCCAGCAAATAGGACTCTTCCTGGTCCAGATCAAACTGCTTGCGGTTGTTATAGACGGATTGAATCCGCTCAAACAGCTTCGCATTCAAAGCAATTTCGTCGCGGTGGGAAGAAAGCTTTGGCGAGACCTTCTGTGCTATCTTTTGCAAGGTATCACTGGTATTGGCACTGTTCAGGCCGTAAAAAACATAAGCCACCTTATTCAACAGCTGACCACTGTATACCATCGGTTCAATGGTATTCTCAAAAGTAGGTTTGGCTTCGTTGTTGACGATCTCCTGGATTTGATCCTTATGTTTTTGCATGCCCTTTTCGAAAGCCGGCATATAATCACCCGGGTCAATCTGATCGAAAGGGGGCGTCTTAAAAGGCGTTTGATACGCTGCGAAAAACGGGTTCTCCTGCGAGGCAGAACCTTCTTGCTGTTTTTGATTACATGATGCCATCATCACGGCAATGGAAATTAAAAAAATGCCTATTCGTTTCACTTTTCAAAGGTTTATGGGGTTTGACGTATAGATGAATGATTCATGGTGAGCCCTTGTATTGATCAGCTATCCTCTTTTACGGGATAGCGGGTTAAAGCTGTAAAACAATATGGTGTTAAACATCGGGCGAAAGATCACCGGTGCATCCCCATGGCTTCGCATAGAGATTCTTTGCCTTGTTTTGCCGACTCCTGCATGCCGGATCTTCATCATGGAATTAGATGCCCTTGATCGTTTTACGTTTAATAGCCTCCCCTATTCTTTCTCTTTAGGATGAGGTTCATGGTGCATGTTTATTCCTGAAAAGCAGTGCACAAATGAACAATAAGTGCCAACCATTTTTTACTCCCATCATCTCACGGTTATGATTCGCCCACTCCATAATCCCTCTGTCCATGATTCGCAGGCAAAAAAGCCGGTTATCGGTCCCGCCAATCCGATCATGGCCTTTCAAAGGTTTTTGACTTAAGGGGGAACCAATGGAGATGCCCCATTTTCAGTAAGGCTTCAACTCATGGTCAAAGTACTGAAATTCAATCAACCGCCCCTCCGGATCTTTTGCATAAAAATGATAGATGTTGAACTTTTCATTCATCTTGGGCGGAGCCTGGGCAATGGACTCAAATTTTTGATACATGCTGTCCACCTGAGCCCTGGTGGGATAGAAAAAGGTGATCACCCCCTGCTGATCTTTTTCCCCGGAGCGGCAAAATCCAAACAACATGTTGCCATGTTTGAAGATCTGGCAAGCGCCCTGGTCCAGCCAGAGCTCACATCCTACCTGATCCAGGTAAAAATCATGCAGTGAATCCAGCTTTGTGGTCTTAAAAAACACGATACCACCGTTTTTGTCAGGATCTGTGTGGTTCTGCATAGCCATTTGCTTTTGATTGGAATTTAAGGCAAATAAATGGGTTCCCATCAAAATTGAAAGGGAAATCAAAAAAAGCAATGATTTTTTCATAACTTGAGCCATATTTTATTGGAATCATTAAATTTATTGGAAAAATTCTACCCCTGTGTTTGATTTGATGGCAAAGGGGCAAAGATTTGCCCTCATACTGATCATCCGTGTTCTCATCAATATTAGGAGAATAAATCACTGGATAGGCATCAACCCTATCATTAGGATACAACCAATTTATGAAAATTTACATGAAAAGCTAAACCCAAGAACCCATGAAACAACATTTACTTGTATTATTGATTGCGTTGGGGGCTCTATCGGCTCAGGCCCAGGAAGGTGCCCGACAAGCCCCATTAAATCCCGAATTCAAAACCTATCAGCAGCAGCAAAAGAAGGGGATATCGGCTGGCGAGGCTTACCGGGGCTATGTTCCCCACCCTTACCAGGTTCATTTTGAAAATTTTACCGGGCCACCCCGAAAAAAGGCCCTTCAGGAGCTGCCCGAAAAGTATGATTTGAGGGAGCAGGGCTACGTCAGCGGAGTCAGAAATCAGGGCAATTTTGGCACCTGCTGGGCTTTTTCAGCCATTGGAGCAGTGGAAAGCCGATGGATGATGCTGGAGGGCATTGCCCAGGATTTATCGGAAAAGAACATGGCCACCTGCAACGGATACATGAACGGCATCAATCAGGGGGGCAACATGTACATGGCTTCGGCCTATCTGACCCGCCTGGATGGTCCCCTGCCCGAACAGGCTGATCCCTATTATGAGCTCACCGACACCTCGCGATGCAGGGACAAAGGCTCGCCAGAAGCTTATGTGCCCGAGGTGCGTTTTTTGCCCGACAATCGGGAAGAGGTCAAGCGGCACATCATGAATTACGGGGCAGTGGCCACTTCAATGCACGTTGGAGAAAATCAAAGCGATTATTATAATCCGTCCGATTACACCTGGTATTATAATGGCGACAAACCCTCTGACCACGGGGTATTAATTGTCGGCTGGGATGACAACAAGGTCGTTACCGGCGGACCGGAGGTTCCCGAAACAAAAGGGGCCTGGATTATCAAGAACAGTTGGGGACCCAACTCCCACGACAACGGCTATTTTTACCTGGCTTATAAAGACACCCGGGTTTTGAACAGCAGCAGTGCCTATCCCCATAAATGGGAGACCACAGAGATTGACAGCCTGCACCATTATGACAAGCTGGGGATGATCTCCTCGTTTGGCAACCAGAGCGAAGTGATGTACGGACTGACCCGCTTCGATCTGCAGGAAGGGGAAGTGGTTGAAAAGATCGGAACCCACATCAATACTTACGACAGCCAGGTGGACATCATCCTTTACGACGAATTTGACCAACAAGCCGGTAAACCTCTCAATCCGGTCGATTCCCTTAAGGGGCAGCAAGTGTTGTATCCGGGTTACCACACGTTTGATCTGGCCACAGATGAGGCCAGCGGCGATCTATACGTAGAGATCCGCTACCAAACCCCGGGCTACGGATATCCCCTGCCGGTTGAAACGGCCGTTACCGGGTACGCCGATCCCCGGATTGAACCTTCCGGGGTCAACTGGTACAGCGGCAACGGCAAACAATGGAATCCGATGGGCAGTGATATCGACAACCGCAAGTATGACCTGTGCATCAGGGCTTATACCCGCAAAACCCAACCGGTGGCTGCCTTCGAGACCAATGGCACCCATTTCTGCCTGCAGGATTCGGTGGAATTCACCAGCACCTCTACCGGAGGCATCTCATCCTACCAATGGAGTTTTGGCAGCGATGCCGAGCCAGCCCAGGCTTCGGGTGAGGGCCCCCATAAGGTGCAATACGCCAGCGGAGGGACCAAAACCATCCAGCTTAAAGTAGAAGGCCCGGCAGGTAGGGATTCAATCATTAAGCAAGATTATGTGGCCATCGCCGAAGACCTGCACATCTTCTTCAGCGATTCCAGCAAAGCAAGCAGTCTGGGCGATACCATCACCCTGCGCGTCAATGGCCGGGCTCAAAACTACGAATGGTCGGGCCAGGGCCTGGTCAGCTCATCCGGTCCCCTGGCCAGGGTGAGCGCTGAAGGCGATCAGGCCGTCAGAACCACCATCAGGGTAACCGGTACCACCGGCAGCTGCGCCGACAGTGACTCAATTGCCCTGTATTTTGAGCCGGGCCCCTCCAACGACGATGTCTGCGATGCCATGGAACTGTCGGCCGGTACCACCGAAGGGCTCACCAACAAGCATGCCACGGTCCAGCCCAACGAACCCATGCCCGATACCACCGATCCCAATGCCTGTACCGCCCCCATGAGCTGGTGCGCCGAAGGCGGCCTGCAACACAGCGTCTGGTTCTCCTTCTCCGTACCCAAAGAGGGCCAACTCTCAGTGGTAACCCAGGGCATGGACACCCAAATCGCCATCTATGAAGCCGCCCAGTGCAGCGATATCCTGGAGGATGGCAAGCATACCCTTTTGGCAGCCAATGACGACTATTTTGGCTCCGATCAAAACTTTGCCGCCGCCATAATGGACCTGGAAGGACTCAATACCGACCAGACCTACTGGCTGCAACTCGACGGAAGCGCCGGAGGAGCCACCGGCACATTCTCTATCCGCCTCGACGGAACAGCCCTCGGGGTGGACGAGCCCTCCCTCAACCACCCATCGGTGGAAGTCTTCCCCAATCCCTCCCGGGGCCACTTCACCGTGAAAATGCCCGACCTAATCAAAGGACCCTTGCTGATGGAAATCCTCTCCCCAGCCGGACAAAAACTGTGGTCAAAGCAACTGAAAACCTCCCCGAGCACCAACCAGTATCCCATCAATTTGTCCGAACAACAACCCGGACTTTACCTGCTGAAAATCACCGGGCAGTCCAGACAAATTACCCAAAAAATCCTGATCCGCTGAGAGAAAAAATCATCCCCCCGGCAAATCAATGCCCGCCATATAATAAGAAGGCCGTGGTCAAATCTGACCACGGCCTCTTTTACATTGCCCCATCAAGACAGCTAAAAATGAATCTATCTATTTAATACCCTAAACCTAAAATTTATAAACACATTATTCTTTGTCCTGATATTCGGCAATGATATCTTTAACCCCATCGGGCGATACCCGCCCGTAAGTCTTATCGCCTACCAGCACCACCGGTGCAAGCCCACAGGCTCCAACACAGCGCAGGCAATTCAATGAGAATTTACCATCCTCGGATGTTTCTCCGACAGCAATTCCAAGCTGACGTTTAAATTCCTGCAGCACATTATCGGCACCGCGAACATAACAGGCTGTTCCTGTGCAAATTGAAATGGGGTAGCGCCCCTGAGGGATCATCGTAAAGAATGAATAAAACGTAACGACCCCGTAAACCTTGGCTACCGGTAAACCCAACTCGTTGGCCACCGCTTCCTGAATTTCAGCAGGCAGATATCCGAAATGCTCCTGGGTCTGCTGAAGCACATTGATCAACTCGCCGGGTTCATTGCCATGGGCCTGACAGATTTCACGTATCTTATTGAGATCCTGTTGTTTAATTTTTACTTTTATACTGGACATGGGTGATTCCTCCTGATTTTTTGATGGTTGCCTTAAGAAATTTCAATTTTGCGGCTCAAATCAAAGTATTTGGTGTGCAGCAATTCATGGGCCTTTTGTCCCAGAGGTTCCCCGAGAAAATCCTTGTAAAGTTTTTGTATCTGTGGATTTTCATGTGATTTGCGGATGGGTTTGTTCTGGTCCTCCTGATAGATGGCCTGCTGACGTGCCTTCAGTATTTTGGTATCATTGTGATGGAGGGGCTGTCCGCCACCGCCGATACAACCACCGGGGCAGGCCATGATTTCAATGGCATGAAAATCACTCTCGCCCCGTTTGATCTGTTCCAGGAGTTTTCTGGCATTGCCCAGGCCATGGGCTATACCAATGTTAATGGGGGTGCCGTTGAAATCGACGTTGGCTTTGCGGATGCCTTCAAATCCGCGCAACTGCTCAAAAACGATCTGATCATTCAGTTGCTGGCCGGTTTGCAGTTCATAGGCCGTTCGCGTAGCGGCTTCAATCACACCGCCGGTGGTACCGAATATAACGCCGGCACCGGTGGATTCCCCCATGGGCCGGTCAAAATCATCATCAGAGAGGTTCTTCAGATCCAGGTTGGCTTCCTTGATCAAATGGGCCAATTCCCGGGTGGTGACGGAAAAATCGACATCCGGATTGCCATCCTCGGCAAATTCTTCGCGCTGGCTTTCATATTTCTTGGCCAAACAGGGCATAACTGATACCACCACCATCTTTTCCCTGGGGGTTTCAATCTGATCGGCAAAATAGGTTTTAGCAATGGAGCCGAACATTTGCTGCGGAGAGCGGGCCGAAGAAGGGATATCCTTCATATCGGGGAAGTGATGCTCGATGAACCTGACCCAGGCGGGGCAGCAGGAGGTAAGCATGGGCAGCTTCACATCACTATCGCCCTGGAGGTGGCGGTTGAGCCTGTCGAGCAGTTCGTGGCCTTCCTCCATGATGGTCAAATCAGCGGCAAAGTCGGTATCAAAGACATAGTCGAAGCCCAGTTCCCGCAGGGCCGAAACCATCTTACCGGTGACGAGGGTACCGGGTTCCATGCCAAATTCTTCACCCAGGGCAGCTCTGACAGCGGGGGCGGTCTGGGCCACCACTGTGGTGTTGGGATCCGAGATGGCGTCAATCAAATCGCGTGAATGGTCTACTTCAGTCAGGGCACCGGTGGGACAAACAGCCACACACTGTCCGCAATAGGTGCAGGGCGAATACTGCAGGTCCATCTCAAAGGCCGGAGCCACCGCTGCATCAAAGCCACGGTTGATGGCATTTAAAGCACCAACCGTCTGGAAATCATTGCACATGCTCTCACACCGACGGCACATGATGCATTTGTCCAGTTCCCGAACAATCGAAGGAGAATAGTCGGTTTTGTAAGTCGACATCTCCGCGTATTCCTGACCGGGAATCTCACGAATGCCCAGCTTGATGGCCAGGTCCTGCAGCTCACAGTTGCCCGACTTCTTGCAGGTCAAACAATCCTTGGGGTGATCCGAGAGCAAAAATTCAACGATCGTACGCCGGGCATTGATCACCCGCATCGTATGGGTTTTGACGGCCATCCCGTCAAAAACTTCGGTGGCACAAGCCGGGGCCAGATTATGGCGGCCCTCCACTTCTACACTGCAAACCCGGCATCCCCCCGGTTTGTTCTCAATGCCGATATCCTCGAGTTCCATATAACACAACACGGGAATATCAATGCCAATCTGCTTGGCAGCCTTATATATGGTGGTTCCCTTGGGAACTTCTACCGTTTGGTTATCTATTGTTACCTTTACGTTTTCCATCGTCAATCGGTTATTTTATGGTTACAGCATCAAATTTACAAGCATCCAGGCAGGCCCCGCATTTAATACATTTGTCCTGATCAATCTCATGGACCTGTTTGCGTTCGCCGGTAATGGCCCCGACCGGACATTTGCGGGCACAAGCTGTACAACCCACACAGTTTTCGGGTATGATCTCATAGCGCATCAGTTCCTTGCAAGAGCCGGCCGGACAACGCTGGTCTTCAACATGGGCCACATACTCATCCCAGAAGTTCTCCATGGTACTGAGTACCGGGCTGGGTGCGGTCTGGCCCAATCCACACAGGGAGGTGTCGGCAATGACATGGCACATATTCTTTAGCCGCTGTAAATCCTTCTTTTCTGCTTTGCCCTGGGTGATGCGCTCCAACAACTCATGCATCCGCTTATTGCCCACCCGGCAGGGCGCACATTTGCCACACGACTCCTCCACGGTGAATTCCAAAAAGAACTTGGCCACCGACACCATACAATCGTCTTCATCCATGACGATCATGCCGCCCGAGCCCATCATCGAACCGACGGCCAGCAAATTGTCAAAATCAATGGGGGTATCCAGGTGTTCTTCGGTCAAACATCCCCCGGAGGGGCCTCCGGTCTGAACGGCCTTGAATTTTTTGCCGCCTTTGATGCCCCCGCCAATCTCAAAGATCACCTCCCGCAGGGTCGTACCCATGGGGACTTCAATCAACCCCACATTGTTGACCTTCCCGGCCAGGGCAAAAACCTTGGTGCCGGTCGCCTTCTGGGTGCCGATCTTGCTGAACCATCCCGGCCCCTTGTTGATGATCACCGGTACATTGGCATAAGTCTCGACGTTATTGACATTGGTGGGTTTTTCAAGGTACCCGGATTGAGCCGGATAGGGTGGTTTAAAAGTGGGTTCTCCACGTTCGCCCTCCATCGAATGGATCAGGGCCGTTTCTTCCCCACAAACAAAAGCACCGGCGCCATAACGCAACTGTATATCAAAATTGAAATGGCTGTCAAAAATTTGCTGGCCCAGCAGCCCATACTCACGGGCCTGCTCAATGGCAATCTTCAAGCGCTTGATGGCCAATGGATACTCGGCCCGGATATAAATCAAACCCTGATCAGCGCCGGTGGCATAACCACAAATGGCCATGGCTTCCAATACAGCATGCGGGTCGCCCTCCAGGATGGAACGGTCCATAAATGCCCCTGGATCGCCTTCATCGGCATTGCATACCACATACTTCTGATCGGATTCATTCTTATAGGCAAATTCCCATTTCTTACCGGCCGGGAAACCACCTCCGCCCCGGCCTCGCAGGCCCGATTCCTTGACCTGATCGATCACCTGCTGGGGGGTCATTTCATTCAACACAGTGCCCAGGGCCAGATAACCATCGCGGGCAATATATTCATCAATGTTTTCGGGGTCAATGAACCCGCAATTGCGCAAGGCAATGCGAATCTGTTTCTTGTAGAAATCCATGTGCCGCGAATCGGTTACCTGCTCGCCGCTTGGAGCCTTATACAATAAACGCTCCACCTGCCGGCCTTTGACCAGATGCTCGGCAACAATATCGCTGGCATCCTCGGGTTTGACTTCTGTATAAAAGGTGTTATCCGGCAATACCTTCACTATGGGACCTTTCTCGCAGAATCCGAAGCAACCGGTCAATATCACCTGTACCTCATGGTCCATGTTGTGGTGGTGAAGTTGCTCCTTTAAACTCTCAGCAATGGAATCACTCGCTGACGCCCGGCAACCGGTCCCGCCACAAACGAGCAAATGCATTTTATATTTTGTCATGACCTTGATCCTCCTGTTTTTTGATTATTCATCATCAATGGTTCGGTAATTCTGGGGCAGAATGCCATCGACCAGCTCCCCGCGCTTGATGTATTTTTCAATGACCTCATCGGCCCGCTCGCGGGTAACATAGCCAAAGACAACGGGCTCTTCCCCGGGTTTGGTCACCTCGATGGTCGGTTCGGCATAGCTGTAGCCCATATCTCCGGCCTGGGTTACCACGGCTTCCACATTGCGCTTTTCGAGGGCTTCGACCAAAAAGTCATATATTTCCTTGGCCCCTGAAGCAATGCCGCTGGTGGCCATTCCCACCTTGATCTGGACATAAGCTTCCGGATGATCGGCGCGCTCGCGCAGGTCTACTTTCTTTTGCAGATCCTGTTTTCTTTTCTTGAGGTCTTCCAGTGATTTAATTTTTCCCATAGCAATTGTTCATTTAATCAGTTGTATTGTCCGGTTTAACTTGTTGTTGTTTTACTGCGGGCCCCTTTGTGGTGAGCCCTTTGGTTAATGAACGGTACAAATATAAAAATAATTGTTAATATTTTAACACTGTTATTTACATAACAGTTTATTTAAAAAAATTCTAAATAGTTGCCCCGCTACCCGCCGGCTCCATTGCAAGGCGAACGGCATCCCTTCCGTTTTGTGCCAGAGGTTGGAGTCGTTTGCGGATAAAACAAGGCCGAATGCATATTTCAACAGTTGAGCTCCCTTGTTCAGGAGGATCGTTTCAGAAATGGAGGTTTAATTAAGACCAGTCACCGAGGGGTGTTGGGCTTGGCTGAGTTGCTGAAAACAGGAATCGATCAGTTCCCTGACCATCCCCCTGATATCGGGATGGTCCAGGGGCCAGTGATCAACAGCTTCTTTCACTTCCCGGGTATCGAGACTGAAGCGGGTCTCATCCAACTGGTGGCGGTAGATAAAGTCCTTACGGGGATGAGCGGTGATGATCTGGTGGAGGGTACCCGGCAAATCACCAATAGCGGGCAGATCAATGTGGTCTTTCACAAAATCGGCTTTCACCAGGGTTCCCTGATTGGGACGGGATATCAAAGCAAAAGTCCCACCGGTGCGCTCGGCATTTTGTTTGAGCAGTGAAAGGCCAAGGCCAACATGGCGGGTATGCCGGGAAGTATAATAAGGGTCGATGGCCTTTTGGCTCGTCTTTTCGTCCATTCCACAGCCATTGTCGCTGACCTGAAGGCGCAACAGGTTATCGGGGTTGTCCTCGACAAGGCTGATCTCAACCTCGGAGGCACCCGCCCGCAAGGCATTTTGTACTATATCCAGTAGATGATACGCCAGGGTCTTCATAGCAATTTTTTTTGTTAACCGACCCCGCTTAGCGGGGGTTGAAATCAGGACCCCGCTTAGCGGGGGTGAAAACCGACCCCGCTTAGCGGGGGTTGAAATCAGGACCCCGCTTAGCGGGGGTGAAAACCGACCCCGCTTAGCGGGGGTGAAAACCGACCCCGCTTAGCGGGGGTGAAAACCGACCCCGCTTAGCGGGGGTGA
>Ga0207714_1000672_pt1 | contig 23101 bp, 21 predicted proteins | sample PonA232FremontCA_2_FD_187270 | JGI IMG/M metagenome (GOLD analysis project Ga0207714, IMG submission 187270) | Marine sediment microbial community from Fremont, CA, USA - Pond A23 Sediment 2 (SPAdes) | ecosystem: Environmental > Aquatic > Marine > Unclassified | place: USA: Fremont, California...
CACGGCGGTGGTGGTGCTCTTCGCCCTCAGCGGCGGCCTGACCGCCGGCGAGGTGGCGCTGACCGCCGCCGGCTCCACGACGACCCACACGGTCCTGACCCGGATCCTCGGCGAGCGCAATGTCCACCAGCTGATCAACGACATCCGCGACGACCTCCAGGGCCGGGTGGCGGAGCTCGCCGACGCCGATGCGCAGGCCTATCGGGCGCTGCTCGCCGCCGCCGCGCCGCCGCAAGAGGCCGTGGCCGCGGTCCAGGCCCGGCGAGACGCGCTGGAGGCGCGGGCGTGATGGCGCTGGCCAGAAGGGGCGAGGAGACCGCGGCGCCGGCGGTGGAGGAGGATCCGGCCGGGGGCGTGCTCGAGCCGCTGGAGGCCCTGGAGGCCCTGGGCGCCGGCCGGCTGCCGCCGGAGCTGCTCGCGGAGATGGCGGCGCTACGGGAGCGCGCCCGGCAGCGCCTGGCCCACTCCCGGGGCCACATCGTCGTCGCCGTCGCCGGTGGCACGGGCAGCGGCAAGTCCTCCCTGGTCAATGCCCTGCTGGGGCAGGCCATATCCAGGCCGGGCGTGCGCCGGCCCACCACCGACCACGTCCAGGCTGCGCCCGTCGGTGACGCCGCCGGCGCCGAGCCCCTGCTCGACTGGCTCCAGGTCTACGAGCGCCACCCGGTGCCCGCCGAGGGAGCGGCGGCGGATCTGCAGGGGGCGCTGCTGCTCGATCTGCCCGACGTGGACTCGGTGGTCCGCGAGCACTGGGACGCGGCGGAGCGGCTCATCGAGCGCTGCGATCTGCTGCTATGGGTTGTGGACCCGGTCAAGTACGCCCACGCCCTGGCGCACGAGGGGTACTTCGCGCGCCTGGCGCACCACGCCGGGGTGCTGCTGGTAGCGCTCAACCACGCCGACCGCCTGGGGACGGGGGAGCAGCAGACGTGCCTGGCGCACCTGCGCGAGCTCCTCGCCGGGCACGGCCTGGGGGAGGCGCGGTGCTTCCTGACGTCCGCGGCGACCGGGGCGGGGATCGCCGAGGTGCGCGGGCAGATCGCCGCCGAGGTGCGCGAGCGGCACGCCCCGCTGGAGCGCATCCGCGCCGATGTGGCCGCCCTGGTGGCGCGCAGCGCGGCGCAGCTGCCGCCGCCGGAGGCGCTGACGCTGGATACCGACGCCCTGGCCGGCGTCCAGCGCCGGGCGGTCAACGAGGCGGAGCTGCGCAGGGGCGCCAGCAGCGCCTACCGCCATGGCGCGGCGTGGGCCACCGGCTCGCCGCTGCAGCGGCTGCTCGGCCCCGTATGGGCCCGCCTGCGCCGGCGCCAGGCCGAAGGGCAGGGGCAGGCCCCGGAGCCGCCGCGGCCGGCCGTCTCTGAGCCCCAGGTCCGCCAGGGGCTACTCGGGGGCGTCGCCTCGGCGGCGGAGCGGTTGCCCGAGCCGGCGGCGGAGCGGCTCCGCCAGCTCGCGGCCTCGGCGGCGGCACCGTTGGCCGAGGACCTGCGGCAGCGTCTGGCGGCGCTGGCCATCGAGCCGCCACCACGGTGGTGGTGGGACGGGGTGGGGACGCTGCGTGCCGCGGCGGAGATGGCGGCGGGGCTCGGCCTCGCCTGGCTCGCCGGCCGGGGCGTGGCCGATTGGCTCACCCTGCCGCCGGTGCCGGCCCCGGCGCTGATCGGGGAGATCACCTGGCCCCTGGCGTTGCTCGTCGGCGGCGGCCTGGGCAGCGCAACGCTCGGCCTCGGGGCGCGGCCGCTGATCGCCCTCGGGGCGCAGCGCCACGGCCGCGCCCTGCAGCGGGCGGTGTACCGGGAGGCCGGGGCCACCGACGGCGAGCCGCTCGCCGAGCTGCAGCAGGAGCTGTCGCGCTGCCGGGCGCTGAGCGAGCAGGCCCGCCGGAGCGCCGCGGCCCTCGGCGCGCCGGATCACTCGAGCAGCGGGTAGGTGCCCCGCTCGTCGTGGACCTCGGAGGACGCATGCCCCAGCCCGTGATCGTCGCCCTGGAGACCAGCACCGAGGCCTGCTCGGTGGCGGTGTATCGGGATGGCGAGGTACACCACCACACCGAGGAGGCGCCACGCCGCCACACCGCTCGGTTGCTGCCCATGCTCGAGGCCGTCATGGCGGAGGCTGGGGTGGTCGGCAGCTCGGTGGATGCAGTGGCCTTCGGCCGTGGGCCGGGCGCCTTCGCCGGGGTGCGCCTCGCCGCCTCGCTGGCTCAAGGGCTGTGTACGGGCTGGGCGGTTCCGGCGCTCCCGGTCTCCACCCTGGCGGCGCTGGCCCATGGCGCTCGCCGTCGCCACGGTGCCGAGCGGGTGCTGGCGGCGCTGGATGCGCGCATGGGGCAGGTCTACTGCGGCGCGTTCGCTGCCACCGAGGAGGCCGGCATGGCCCTGCAGGGCGAGGAGGCCGCGCTCGAGCCGGGGGCAGTGGCGGGCGGCGGCCCGGCCTGGTTCGGCATCGGTCGGGGATTCGCCGCCTACCCCGAGGCCATGCCGGCCACCGGCGCCGGATGTGACCCCGATGCCCTGCCCGAGGCGCGGGACCTGCTACCGGCGGCCCTGGCCGAGTGGCGAGCCGGGCGGACGACGCCCGCCGAGGCGGTGCGACCGGTCTACCTCCGCGAGGGGGTCTAGGCCCTCAGCCCGTCTCGAGCAGGCACGCCCGGAAGCTGTCAGCGAGCCCCTCGAGCAGCTTGAAGTAGGCGTCCGGGCCGGCCTCCAGGTCCGTGCCCAGCGGATCTAGCGCGCCGCTGCGGGCGTCGAGGCCGTTGACCAGCGAGCGCACGATGGCCGGCTCGAACTGCGGCTCGCTGAATACGCAGACGGCGCCGAGCTCGCGGATGCGCTCGCGCAGCTCCTGCAGGTGGCCCGCGCCCGGCGGCTGGTGGGGGTTGAGCGTGACAGCGCCCACCGCCTCGAGCCCGTAGTGCCGCTCGAAGTAGCGGTAGGCGTCGTGGAAGACCACGTAGGGTTCGCCCTGGACCGGCTCGAGCCGCTGGCGCAGCCGCTCGTCTAGCGCCTCGATGCGTGCCCGCTGCGCCTCGGCATTGTCGCGGTAGGTCTCGGCGTGCTCCGGGTCCAGGGCGGCGAGGCGCTCCGCCACCGCGGTCGTGATCGCCTGCGCGTTATCCGGATCGAGCCAGAGGTGGTAGTCGCGGCGGTGGCCATCCCGGTGCCCGCTGCCGGTGTCGTGGCCGGACGAATGGGACTGGCGGGGGCCGATCACCTCGACCCCGTCCAGCCGGGCGGCCGTGAGCACCGAGCGGGCATCGTCGTGGCCCGCCAGGGCCGGCTCCAGGAAGGTCTCCATATGCGGGGAGATGTGGACGATCAGGTCCGCGCCGCGCACGGCCCGGGCCTCCGAGGGCCGCATCGCGTAGGTGTGCGGTGAGTCCCCGGCGGCGAGCAGCAGCTCCGGCTCGCTGACGCCCTGGGTAACGCCTGCCACCAGGCTGTGCAGGGGCTTGATGGAGACGACCACGCTCGGCCCGGCCGCCTGGGCCGTACCGGCCAGGAGCAGCAGCGCCGCGCCGAGCGGCGCGAGGAGCGTACGCATAACGGTCCCTTCCGTTCCCAGACACGTACTCTTTATGTTATATAGTATCAAACTATCCAGCAACGGCGAGCACGCGATGGCCAGCTCCGATCAAGCCGTCGTTACCGAGTTCTTCGCGGAAGGGCACGACCACAGCGCCTGCCGGGAGGCCGCGCTGGCCGCGGCGGAGGCCATCTGCCGCACCCGGGGTATGCGCTTTACGCGGCTACGCCGCCGCGTGCTTGAGCTGATCTGGGACCGGGACTATCCGGTCAAGGCGTACGAGCTGCTCGAGCAGCTCCGCGGCGAGCGCTCCGGCGCGGCGCCGCCCACCGTCTACCGCACCCTCGATTTCCTCCTGCGGGAGGGGTTCATCCACCGCGTCGAGTCGCTCAATGCCTACATCGGCTGCGGGGATCCGGGGCACGCCCACCCGGTCCAGCTGCTGGTCTGCCGCCACTGCTACAAGGTCGCGGAGCTCGCCGACGACGATGTGGCCCGGCTCCTGCAGCAGAAGGCGTACGCGCGGGGCTTCGCCGTGGATGCGGCCGTCGTGGAGCTGGAGGGGGTCTGCCCGAGGTGCGGCGGATGAGCGGGCCGGGCACGGAGCAGCGGGCAGCAGGGCCGTTGATCCGGGTCCAGGGAGTGGCGGTTACCTTCGGCGACCGCCGGGTCCTCGATGCGGTCAGCCTGGACGTGCACCCGGGCCGTATCGCCACGCTGGTGGGCAACAACGGTGCAGGCAAGAGCACCCTGCTGCGGGTGCTCCTGGGGCTCACCCAGCCGGCGGCCGGCGCGGTCTGGCGCGCGCCGGGGCTGCGTATCGGCTACGTCCCCCAGCAATTCGCCGTGGACGCCAACCTGCCGATCACCGTGCGCCGCTTCATGGCGCTCGCCGGCCGGGTCGGGGCGTGGCGCTGGCAGGAGGTCATCGACGACACGGGCGTGGGGCCGCTGCTGGACCAGCCGCTGCAGGTGCTCTCCGGCGGGGAGACGCGCCGGGCCCTGCTCGCCCGGGCGCTGCTGCGGCGCCCGGCACTGCTCGCCTTGGACGAGCCTGCTGCGGGGCTCGACCGGCATAGCCAAGGGGCGCTGTACCGGCTGATCGGCGGGCTGCGCGAGCGCTACGGCTGCGCCGTGGTGGTCATCTCCCACGACCTGAACCTGGTGATGGCGGCCAGCGACGAGGTCCTGTGCCTGGACCAGGGGCGGATCGCCTGCCGCGGGGCGCCGGCGTCTGTCGTGGAGCACCCCGAGTACAGGAAGCTCTTCGGCCCCCACCTGGGGCCGGAGACCGCCGTCTTCCCCCACGACCCGCACGCGGAGGCGTCGAGCGAGGCCGCGACCCGGTCCCGGGCGGCGGGAGGCGAGCGTGGATGAATTCTTCCTGACAGCGCTGGCGGCCGGTATCGGGCTGGCCCTGGCCACGGGGCCGCTGGGCAGCTTCGTGGTCTGGCGCCGGATGGCCTACTTCGGAGAGACGCTGGCGCACTCGGCCCTGCTCGGCGTGGCCATCGGCTTCCTGCTCGGGATCAACCTCAACCTCGGCATCCTGCTGGTCTGCCTGGCGGTGGCGGTGCTGCTGGTGCTCCTGCGCCAGTACCAGCGCCTGGCCAGCGATACCGTCCTCGGCATCCTGGCCCACAGCGCCCTCGCCCTGGGGCTCGTGGCCATCGCCTTCATGGAGGGGCTGCGCGTGGATCTGATGGGCTACCTGTTCGGCGATCTCCTGGCGGTGATGCCGTCCGACCTCTACTGGATCTACGCCGGCGCGGCGCTGGTGCTGGGCACGCTGGCCGCCATCTGGCGGCCCCTGCTGAACATCACCCTCCACGAGGAGATGGCGCGGGTGGAGGGGGTCCGGATCCTGCCCGTCCATCTGGCCTTCATGGCGCTGGTCGCGGTGACCATCGCCATGGCCATGCAGATCGTCGGTATCCTGCTGGTGGTGTCGATGCTCATCATCCCCGCCGCGGCGGCGCGGGCCTTCGCCCGGACGCCGGAGCAGATGGCCGTCGTGGCGGCGCTGGTCGGCTGCCTGGCGGTCGTCGGCGGCCTGGCCGCCGCCTTCCGGTGGGACCTGCCCGCCGGGCCGGCTATCGTGGTCACTGCCACCGCCATCTTCGCCGCGGTTACCAGCGCACGCGGGGCGCTGGGCCAGCGCTGACCATCGGGCTAGCGGTAGAGCTCGTCCGGGTCGACCAGCGGTGCCTCGTTGACCACCACGCGGTCGCCCTGCAGGACATTGTAGAAGCAGCTGCGCCGCCCGGTATGGCACGCCGGTCCCCGCTGGTCCACGCGCAGCAGGATAGCGTCGCCGTCGCAGTCGAGGCGGAGCTCGCGCAGGTGCTGGGCCTGCCCCGAGGACTCCCCCTTGCGCCAGAGCTTGCCCCGGGAGCGGGAGAAGTAGCAGACCCGGCCGGTCCGCACGGTCTCCGCCAGCGCCTCGCGGTCGACCCACGCCATCATCAGCACCTCGTTGGTGTCGTGCTGCTGCGCGATGGCCGGGAGGAGCCCCTCGGCGTTGAAGGGCAGGCTGTCGAGGACCTGCTGCCAGCACAGCCCCTCGCCAGGGCGGGCGTTTTCGTTCTCTTCGATCATGGTGCGAGGATACAGGCTGGAGCCAAGTGGCTTAAGCGCATAGATTGACGTTGGAGCCGGACAAGGAGGCGAGCGCCGTGACGGACACCACCGATCCCCTCGAGGCCCACCGCAGGCTGGCCACGGCCCTGACAGCGCCGGAGCGCTATCCCTGGCCGGTGGAGACCGTCGAGCGGCTGGAGACGCACATCTCGACCGTCTTGCTCGCCGGCGATTACGCGGTCAAGCTCAAGAAGCCGCTGGACCTGGGCTTCCTCGACTTCAGCACCCTGGCCCGGCGGCGCCATTTCTGCGACGAGGAGATCCGTCTCAATAGCCGTCTGGCGCCGCAGATCTACCTGCGCAGGGTGCCGGTTACCGGCAGCATCGCCGAGCCGCGCCTGGACGGCGAGGGCGAGCCCATCGAGCACGCGGTGTTGATGCGCCGCTTCCCCGAGCACGAGCTGATGAGCCGCCTGCTCCGCGAGGGCCGGCTGCCCGACGAGGCGGTGGAGCGGCTCGCGGAGACCGTGGCCGACTTCCACGCCGATCTCCCGGCGGCGGGTCCCGATACCGACTACGGGACCTGGGAGGCGGTGGCCGCGCCCATGCGCGACAATTTCCGGCAGCTAGAGGCGTTCGACGTCGCCGGGCCGCTGCTCGGCGACCTGCGTGGCCTGGAGCGCTGGACCGAGGCGCAGCTCGAGGCCTGTGCGCCGCTGATCGAGCAGCGCCGCGAGCAGGGCGCCGTGCGCGAGTGCCACGGCGATCTGCACCTGGGCAACGTCGCCTGGCACGAGGGCGAGCCTGTCGTCTTCGACGGCATCGAGTTCAACCCGGAGCTGCGCTGGATCGACACCGCCAACGAGCTCGCCTTCACCGTCATGGACCTCGATTTCGAGGGCGCGCAGTCGCTGCGCTACCGCTTCCTGGACCGCTACCTGGAGCGTACGGGCGATTACGCGGCGCTGCCCCTGCTGCCGCTCTACGCCGTCTACCGCGCCCTGGTGCGGGCGAAGATCAACGGCCACGAGGCCGAGCAGGGCGCCGGTAGCCGGGCCCGCGAGGCGCTCCAGGAGCACGTGGCACTGGCGCAGCGCTACACCGCCACCCAGGTCCCGGAGCTGGTGATCACCTACGGGCTCTCCGGCTCGGGCAAGAGCACCCGCGCCCGGCGGCTGGTCGAGGAGCGCGGCTTCATCCGCCTGCGCTCGGACGTCGAGCGCAAGCGGCTCTACGGCCTCGACCCGCAGGAGCGCTCCGGCTCGGGACTGGATGCGGGGCTCTATACCCCGCAGATGACGGAGCGTACCTACGCGCGGCTGCTGGAGCTGGCCGAGGGGGCCCTGGCGGCCGGCTTCTCGGTGGTGGTGGATGCCGCCTTCCTGCAGGCCGAGCGTCGCACGCCGTTCCGGGAGCTGGCCCAGCGGCTCGGCTCCCGCTTCCGTATCCTCCACGTCCGGGCCGAGGAGCAGACGCTGCGTGCCCGGCTGCGCAAGCGCCGGGCCGAGGGGCGCGATCCCTCGGAGGCCGACGAGTCGGTCCTCGACGCGCAGCTGCGCAAGGCGCAGCCGCCTGCCGGTGACGAGGCAGCCTTCGTCGAAACCATCGACGCAGAGCGGTAAAATGTCGCGCCTGTCCTAGCCGGATCGAGGATCGACATGTCTGGAACCCCGAGCCAGCCCGGCGAGCCCGTCACCAGCGTCGGCCAGCTCGCCGAGCACCTGGAGCGCGGCGCCCGCCCGCCGGAGCAGTGGCGCATCGGCACCGAGCACGAGAAGTTCGTCCACCACCTCGAGGACCTGACGCCTGTCCCCTACGGCGGCGAGCGCGGCGTGGGCGCCTTCCTGGAGGGGCTGACCCGCTTCGGCTGGCGCCCGGTCCACGAGGATGGCCGGATCGTCGCCCTCGAGCGCGAGGGCGGGGCCTCGGTGAGCCTGGAGCCCGGCGGCCAGGTGGAGCTCTCCGGGGCGCAGCTGGATAACCTCCACCAGACGTGCTCCGAGGTGCAAGATCACCTCAAGCAGGTCGACACGGTGGCTCGGGACCTGCAGATCGGCTTCTCGGGGTTCGGCTTCCACCCGGTCTGGCGCCGCGACCAGATCCCGTGGATGCCCAAGGCCCGCTACGCGATCATGGGCCGCTACATGCCGCAGGTCGGCAGCCTCGGCCTGGACATGATGCTGCGCACCTGTACCGTGCAGGTGAACCTGGACTTCGCCAGCGAGGCGGACATGCGCCGCAAGTTCCGCGTGGGCCTGGCCCTGCAGCCCATCGCCACGGCGCTGTTCGCCAACTCGCCGTTCACCGAGGGCAAGCCCAACGGCTACTTGAGCTACCGCAGCCGGGTCTGGGAGGACACCGACCCGGCCCGCTGCGGGATGCTCGACTTCGTCTTCGAGGAAGGCATGGGCTTTGAGCGCTACGTGGACTACGTCCTCGACGTGCCCATGTACTTCGTCCACCGCAACGGCCGGCACATCGACTGCGCCGGCGAGTCCTTCCGCGATTTCATGGCCGGGCGCCTGCCGCAGCTGCCGGGGGAGCGGCCCACCCTCAGCGACTGGGAGGACCACCTGAGCACGCTCTTCCCCGAGGTGCGGCTCAAGCAGTTCCTGGAGATGCGCGGCGCCGACGGCGGCCCGTGGCGCGGCCTGTGCGCGCTGCCGTCGCTATGGACCGGGCTGCTCTACGACGAAGCGGCCCTGTCCGCCGCCGAGGCGCTGGTCAGCGATTGGAGCGTCGACGAGATCCGCGCCTTGCGCCACGAGGTCCCGCGTACGGCGCTGCAGACGCGGTTCCGCAATACCACGGTGGGGGCCATCGCCCGTGACGTGCTCACCATCGCTGCCGACGGGCTACGTAGCCGCCACCGCCTGGACAACCAGGGCCAGGACGAGCGCTGCCACCTCGACCGGCTCTGGGAGGTCGTCAACAGCGGCCGCACGCCTGCCGACGAGCTGCTGGAGGCCTACCACGGCCGCTGGAACGGCTCCCTGGAGGCGATCCTCACCGAGTACGCCTACTGAGCGGGCACCGCAGGCCTGCCGGCGCGGGGACGGCGGGGCAGGGTGCCGCCGCCCCCGGCCGGCGCCTGCCGGGCGTGTCGGCCGGCTAGCCGGTCACCCGCTCCTTGAGGCGGTTCACGCCGAGTAGCTTGAGGGTGTACTTCTCGTAGAACGGCTCGCTGGAGCCGCGGCGCAGCTTGCGCATGAAGTAGTACTCGTAGGCGATCTTGGCCCAGTGGACCCATTTCCCCTTCTTGAACCAGGAGACGTTGCGCGGCGGGATCTGCGGCTTGGCCAGGAAGGCGGCGCCGTTGTTGCCGAAATCCGCCAGGCAGAGGGCGTTCCAGGTCCCCTGGGCGTCGGGGGTCTCGCCGTGGAGCTCGGCGTGGATGTTGTGGACGATCGCCGTGACCATGGACTCGATCATGTAGCCCGTCTTCGGCGCGCCCGTGGCCACCGGCGTGCTCTCCACCGGCGGGATGGCCAGATCCACCCCGGCGGCGAAGATGTTCGAGTACGCCGGGCTGCGCTGGTACTCGTCGACCTTGACCAGCCCCTTCGGGTTGCACAGCTCGGGGACCGAGGCCACCGCATCCACGCCGAGGAAGGCGGGCATCACCATGGAGTGCTTGAAGGGCAGCTCGCGCTGCCTCTTCACCGCGCCGTCCTCGTCGTGCTCGTTGATGTGCATGACGCCGTCCTCGACCTTCTCCACCGAGGCGTTGGTGATCCAGTCGATATGCCGCTGGCGCAGCTCGTGCTCGAGCATCCCCTTGGAGTCGCCCACGCCGCCGAGGCCGAGGTGGCCGACGTACGGCTCGCTGGTGACGAAGGTGATGGGGACGCGGTCGCGGATCTTGCGCTTGGCCAGGTCGTGGTGGAGGCAGCCGGCGAACTCGTAGGCCGGGCCGAAGCAGCTGACCCCCTGGGCCGCGCCGACGACGGCCGGGCCGGGGTCGTCGAGGAACTGCTTGTACGCCTCGTAGGCCTGCTCGGCGTGCTCGGCGGTGCAGACCGAGTGGGTGTAGCCCTTGTGGGGCCCGAACCCCTCGATGGCGTCGAAGTTGAGCTTGGGTCCGGTCGTGATGACCAGGTAGTCGTAGGTGACCTGCTCACCGTTGGCCAGGTGCAGGGTGTTCTCGTTCGGCTCGATCTGCTCCACCGGCTGGGCGATGAAATTGATCCCCCGCTTCTCCACGTAGGGGCGGATCGGCACGGTGATGTCCTGGCGCGTGCGCCAGCCCACCGCCAGCCAGGGGTTGGAGGGCACGAAGTGGTACTCCTCGGTCGCGTTGATCAGGGTGACGTCGTGCTCTTTGCCGAGGGCCGCCCGCATCTCGTAGCTAGCGGGGAACCCGCCGAGCCCGGCGCCTAGGATCACGATATGGGCCATAGATGACCTCCTTGTGGTAAGCCGACCGTAACGGTAGAGGCCGTTGCAGGCTCACCCGTTGAGGAATAGCAATTGCGTACTGGTAGCAGTAAGGTTTGCGCCACGTTGACCCTGCGTCAATGCGCATCAGCAAACGTTATAGATCCGCCGCGGATCCGATAACTCGCGCCTGACTGTGCCGGTAAGCCCCCTTTAGCGTAGGCCCTGGCTGCTCGCCGCACATGGTGCGATCTGCTGGTCTTCCGCCCCGGAGGCAGGTGGTGTCACGCCACCCTGGTGAGCTCGAGGACGGGGCGGACGTCGCCTCCGCGCTATCCCGGTGGCAGGTGATCCCGTCCAGGCCGTAGCGCCCCGGCAGGAGGCAGACGCTACGCTTGACGTGCAAATGAGAATGCTTACCATTCTTTATAGTCTTAAAAAGTACACCTGAGAAGCCCCTATCCCCATGGGAGGAGTCGGACATGATCGATACAGGCCGCGGGTCCACCGCCCTGGCAGCCGCCGTGCTGCTAGGGGCCGTCCTGGTGCCCGGCGTGAGCCTCGGCCACGGCGAGGCGGGGGCGCACGTCGACGCCTTCGAGGAGCACCTCGACGACTACGAGGCGGACGTCCAGTCGCTCGCCGGGCGCCTCGAGACCCTCGTCGATCGCTACCGAGCGGAGGAGGACCGGGGCGCTGCGGAGGAGCTCGAGGCGTTCATGGCGGCGTGGAAGGAGGTGAAGTTCCACGCCGCCGTGGAGGAGGTGGCGACCCCGCTCTATAGCCCCATCTGGCGGGCGATTACGGACCTCCACCAGGCGCTGGAGAGCGGTAGCCCGGCCGAGGTCGTCGAGCAGCGCGCCCGCGCCCTGCGGGCCACGCTCTACGAGGGGCTGGGCGGCCTCCGCCTCAGGGCTAACCTGGACATGTCCGAGCCCGCGGGCGACGGGCACGCCACCGCTGAGGCGAGCAGCAGCGCAGGGGCGACCCTGGCGCGCATCCGGGAGCAGCTCGATGAGGCCGTGGCCGCCTACGGCAGCGGGGATACCGAGCGGGCGCGCTCGCTGATCGAGGCCGCCTACTTCGAGCGCTTCGAGGGCATCGAGGGCGGCCTCATCGAGGCGGACCCCGAGCTGGTTACCCGGCTCGAGGCGGCCTTCAACGCCGAGCTGCCGGGGCTGATGGTCGAGGGCGCGCCGCGCGAGGCGGTCGCGGATAAGGTGGCGTCGATGAAGGAGGCCCTGGGCCGGGCCGAGGCGCTCCTCGGCGATGCCGACGAGGCATCGAGCGAGGTCTTCTGATGGTGGATCGGCGTACCTTCCTCAAGGGGGTGTCGGCGCTGGGGGCGCTCGGCGTATCGCCGGCCTGGGCTGCCAGCGCGGCTGCCGAGGCCGCCGAGGCGCCCGCGGCAGACAAGCTGCCCGAGCTCAGCGGCGACCTCACCGTCTACCTCGGACGGGGCGAGGGCGGTCTCTACGGGCAGGTCGTCGAGGCCATCCGCGACCGGAATCCGGCGCTCAGCCTCGAGATCCGGCGCGGCTCCTCCTCGGGGCTGGCCAACACCCTCGTTGCCGAGAGCGAGCACGGCGGGGCCCGTGCCGACCTCTTCTGGTCCATCGACGCCAGCTCCCTGGGGCACGTCGTCAACGAGGGGCTGGCCCGGCCGGTGCCTGCGGTCCTGCACGAGCCGCTGCCCGAGGCCTTCCGCTTCGAGGCGTTCGCGCCGGTCTCCGGGCGCGTGCGGAGCATCGCCTACAATCCCGAGCGTGTCCGTGCGGGCGATCTGCCGGAGCGGATCATGGACCTGCCCGACACCGGCCTCACAGTGGGCTGGGCGCCGAGCTACGGGGCCTTCCAGTCCTTCCTGACCGCCATGCGGCTGCTCGAGGGCGACGCGGCGACCCGCGCCTGGCTGCAGGGCATCCAGGGGCGTGCCCGCTCCTACGCCGGCGAGCTCGGCGCCGTCATGGCAGCGGCCCAGGGGGAGGTGGACGTGGCCCTCGCCAACCACTACTACACCCTCCGCCTCAAGGAGGGGCAGCCGGACACCAGCCTGGAGCTGGCCTTCACGCGCGGCGACGCCGGCTCGCTGATCAACACCTCCGGGGTCACGCTGCTGAGCCAGGGGTCGACGCCGGTCGACCTCGTCCGCTACCTCCAGTCCCGCGAGGTGCAGAGCTTCCTGGCCGAGGAGGCCTACGAGATCCCGCTGGCGGGCGGCGTCGAGACGCCGGCCGGCGTGCCGGCCCTGGAGCGCCTGGAGCCGCCGGAGCTGGATCTGACCCGGCTCGGCGACGTCCAGCCGACGCTCGCGCTGATGCGGGAAGCCGGCGTCCTATGAGCTACCGCCTCGTCCTCCTCTACGGCCTCAGCGCCCTGATCGCAGCGGCGGTCCTGCTGCCGGTCGGGGTGCTGCTGGCCCTGGGGCTGGGTAGCGAGGTGGCCCTCGGCGCCCAGGCGCTGGAGATCGCGCTCAATACGCTCCTGCTGACCGTGCTGACCACCACGGCCGCGACCCTGATCGGGGCGCCGCTGGCCCTACTGACCACCTACACCGATCTGCCCAGGCGGCCCCTCTGGACCGGGTTGCTGGCCGCCCCCCTCGCCGTGCCCAGCTACCTGGGCGCCTTCGCCTACTTCGCGGCGACGGGGCCGGGCGGCGAGATCCAGGGCCTGACCGGCCTGCCGGTGCCGAGCGTGGACGGGCTCGCCGGCGCCACCCTGGTCCTGACCCTCTACACGTACCCCTTCGTGCTCCTCTCCACCCGGGCGGGGCTGCGCAACCTGGACGCCAGCACCCTGGACGCCGCGCGTACCCTGGGCATGCCCCTGGGGACCGCGCTGCTGCGGGTGGTGCTGCCGCGCGTGAAGAACAGCCTGGCGGCGGGCGCGCTCCTGGTGGCCCTCTACACCCTCTCGGATTTCGGCACCCCGGCGATCATGCGCCTGGACACCTTCACCCGGGCGATCTTCGTCGAATACAACGCCTTCGGCCTGGACCGGGCCGCCCTGCTGTCCGTGGGGCTCCTCGGCCTGGTCGCCGTGGTCCTGCTCCTGGAGTGGGTGGTCGGCTCTACCCGTGAGCGGCCCGGGCGTACCCCGCGGCTCCACCTCGGCCGGGGCGGTGCCGCCGCAGCCCTGCTCGCCGTGGGCCTGCTGCTCCTGGCCTCGCTCGGCATGCCGCTGGGCGTCTTCACGCTCGGGGTCCTGCGCGAGGGCACCGGCGGCTTCGATCCCGCGATGCTGCTGCGCTCGGCCTCGGTCTCGGGCCTCGCCGCGGCTGCGGCGGTGCTCCTGGCCCTGCCCGTCGCCTACACCGCGACCCGGGGGCGCCTGGGCCGTCTCCTGGAGCGCGGGACCTACGTCGGCTTCGGCGTGCCGGGCATCGTCCTGGGCACGGCCCTGGTCCTCGTCGGCCTGCGGCTGGACTTCCTCTACCAGTCCATCGCCTTGCTGGCGTTCGGCTACGTGGTAAGGTTCCTGCCCCTGGCCGTGGGCAACATCCGCGCGCCGCTGGAGCGCACGGAGCAGGGCCTGGTCAGCGCAGCGCGCAGCCTGGGCGCCTCCCCGGGCGAGGCGTTCCGCCGCGTAACGCTGCCGCTGATCCTGCCGGGCCTCCTGGCCGCGGGGGCCCTCGTCTTCCTGGAGGTGATGCGCGAGCTGCCGGCGACGCTCCTGCTCCGCCCGTCGGGGTTCGAGACCCTCGCCACGCACCTCTGGGCGGTCTATGAGGCGGGCTACTTCGGGCGCGCCGCCGTCCCCGCGCTGCTGCTCGTGGGGGTATCGGGCGTCGCCGTCGCCCTCATGCTGAGGCGGGAACGTAGCCACGACGACGCCCTGATCTAGTGGAGCGAGAGGGGACGATGCTGGAGATCGAGCACCTGGAGGTCCGCTACGGGCACGAGCGGGCCGTGGCGGATCTGAGCCTGGCCGCGCACGCCGGGGAGCTGATTACCCTGGTGGGGCCGACCGGCTGCGGGAAGACGACCACCCTGCAGGCCGTGGCCGGGCTCACGCGGCCCACGAGCGGGACCATCCGGATCGGCGGGCGGACGGTGAACGGCGAGCGGTTCGTCCCGCCGGAGCGCCGCCAGACCGGGCTCGTCTTCCAGAGCTTCGCGCTCTTCCCCCACCTGACGGTGGCCGAGAACGTCGGCTTCCGGCTCGATCCCGCCGAGCCCGTCGAGCCGTGGCTGGCCTGGCTCGAGGTGGCCGAGCAGCGCGACGCCTACCCGGAGGCCCTGTCCGGCGGCCAGAAGCAGCGCGTCGCGCTCGCCCGGGCGCTGGCCCACCGGCCCGAGCTCATCCTCCTCGACGAGCCGCTGTCCAACCTCGACGCCTCGCTCAAGGACAGCCTGCGCTGGGAGATCCGCAACATCCTCAAGGAGGCGGGGGTGCCGGCGATCTGGGTCACCCACGACCAGGCCGAGGCGCTGTCCATCGGCGATCGGCTCGGCGTCATGCGGGACGGCGTGCTGGAGCAGATCGCCGAGCCTGACGCCTGCTTCCACGAGCCGGCGACCCGCTTCGTCGCCGAGTTCCTCGGCGAGGCTTCCTTCCTCCCGGCCCGGGCCCGCGGCGGCCACCTGGAGACCCCGCTCGGGCGCGCCCGGAGCCGGCACCAGGAGGGCGAGGGCGAGGTCCTCGTCCGCCCCGACGACCTGGCGCTGGTCGAGGACGGCACGGCCAACGGCACGGTCGCCTGGACCCGCTTCGAGGGCGGCACGCGGCTGTTCCGCGTCCACCTCGATTGCGGCCCCAGCGTCCAGCTCCGCACCAACCATACCCTCCACCACGCCCCGGGCGAGCGGGTGCGGGTGGCCATCGACGCGGGCCATGCGCTAACCCTGTTCCCCGGCTCTGTCGGTGCGCCAGGGATGCCGGAACATCCCGTAGCGGCCGCGAGCTAGGGGGCCCCGGCCCGGGGCCCCGGGCCCCGGGCCGCCGGGATTAGCCCAGGTGCAGCCGGGTGCCCACCATGTTGAGCACGAAGCTCTCCGGGAGGGCCCGCTCGATGGCCTGCTGCGCGTTGCGCCCGGTGCAGTGGGCCGGGACGACGAAGCGCGGCTGCAGCGCCTGCAGCGCCTCTACAGTGGGGCGGATCTGCGTGGCCTCGTCCATGCCGGTGAGGTGGAAGCCGCCGAGCACCGTATGGATCCGCTCCTCGCCGGTGACCGCCTGGGCGTGGCGGATGGTGTTGATGATCCCCGAGTGGGCGCAGCCGGAGATGACGATGAGCCCGCCCTCGGCGAGCCGGATGGCGATCCCGGTGTCGTCCTCGAAGGCGTCGACATGCTCGGCGCCCTCGGCCTCGTAGAACATGGTGCCGCTCGGCTGCTCGAACGCGCTCACCCGCGGCACCTCGCCGAGGAAGGTGACCTGGCCGTCGAGCAGGGGGTACGGCTCCCGGGTCTCCGTCGGGGTGACCTGGGCCTGCGCTAGCTGCGTGTCGAGCAGGTGGGGCAGGGCGGCACGCTGGCCGTCAGCGCGCAGGCTGAACCGCGGGTGGCGGTGCACGGCCGGGTGCATGACCAGCTCGGCGCCCCGGGGGAGGCGGCCCATGACCTCGGCGAGCCCGCCGGTGTGGTCGAAGTGGCCGTGGGACAGGGCCGCGGCCTCGACCTCGCCGAGGTCTACGCCCAGGGCCTCGGCGTTACGGCGCGCGCCGTCGGGGGAGTAGCCGAAGTCGAAGACCAGGCTGCGCCGCTGCCCGGCGCGCTCCACGGTGATCAGCAGCGAGAAGCCGTGCTCGGCGTACAGCGAGCGCGATAGCGAGTAGCCGGGCTGGCTGCGCGCCCGCTCGACGACCTCGGTGTCGTCCCGGGCGACGATGTCGATGTAGTTGTCCTGGAGGGTAAGGACCTCCACACGGTCGACGGGCTGGGCGGTCGCGACCATTAGATGATCCCCTTTTTGTCGTGCACTGGATTGACAACACCATCACACCAGATTACTTTCAATAAAAAAATAGTTTGTTTGAAGGAATCGTGCAACGGGCCTTGCCCGGAGGCAGGAAGCGATGTGTGAGCTCTTGGCCATGAGCGCCCGCCACCCCACGCTGCTGGACACCTCGCTGGGGCTGTTCCAGCCGCGTGGGGGTGCGGTCGGCCCCCACGCCGACGGCTGGGGGGTCGCCTTCTACGAGGACTGGGCGCCGCTGGTGGTCAAGGAGCCCGCGCCCGCCCACGCCAGCCCGCTGCTGCGCTTCATCCAGGGCTACGGCCATCGGAGCCGGATCGCCCTCAGCCAGATCCGGCAGGCGAACCCGGCGGCCCACGGCCGGCGCCTCGCCAATACCCACCCCTTCAAGCGCGAGCTCGGTGGGCGCTGCTGGGTGTTCGCGCACAACGGCAAGATCCCGGGGATCGAGCGCTATCAGCCCCAGGGCTTCCAGCCGCTCGGGGAGACAGACTCGGAGCGTGCCTTCTGCCTGCTGCTCGATGAGCTGGCGCGCGGCCGAGCATCACCGACAGCGGTTGGCGTCGGCGAGCGGGCCGAGCGCCTGCGGCCGCTGATCAATGCGCTCAACCCGGGCAGCGAGCTCAACTTCCTGCTCAGCGACGGCGAGGCGCTGATTGTCCACGCCCATACCCGCATGCACCTGCTCGAGCGCACCTGCCAGGAGGGCGGCTGCCACCAGCGGGTGGTGCTGGTAGCCACGCAGCCGTTGAGCGAGGAGCCGTGGGTGGAGCTGCAGCCGAACACCCTGCTGGTGCTGCGCGAGGGCGAGCGGGCCGTGGAGATGCACACCGAGGGCGAGGCCACGTGGTTCTCCACGCGCACAGATCCCGAGAATACACAACGTGAGGAGCAGGTTTCCCCATGCGAATAGCAGTCGCAAGCCAGAACCGTCGCACCGTAACGCCCCACGCCGGGCGGACGCGGCGCTTCTTCATCTACGAGGCGGAGCCCGGCGGCGAGCCCCGCTTCATCGACCGCCTGGAGCTGCCCAAGGAGCAGACCCTGCACAACTGGGGCAACCACCCGGGCCACCCCATCTACGACTACGACGTGGTCATCTCCGGGAGCATGGGCCCGAACTTCGTGGATCGGATGGACCGGTACGGTGTCGAGGCGCTCGCTACCAGCGAGACGGACCCGGATACGGCGGTCCGCCAGTACTGCGCGGGCACGCTCCCGACCCTGCCGCCGGAGAGCCATACGCATGAGCACGAGCACGACCATGACGACGAAGAAGACGAGGACTGAGGACGCAGACCGTGAGATGGATCAAACGCCAGATCGCCGAGCGGCCGCTCCAGGTGCTGGCCGTGGTCCTGGTCGCCGTCGCGGTAGGCAACTGGGCGGTGCCGGACGTGGACGCGCGGGATGCCCACGGACGGACGCCGCTGATCGCCGCGGCGTACGAGGGCGACCTGTGGCAGGCGCGGATGATGCTTGCCCTCGGTGCCGACATCGACGCCGAGGAGCCGTGCGGGACGACAGCCCTGATGCGGGCGATCCAGCGGGATCATCCGGAGATGGCGGAGTGGCTCCTGCATCGGGGCGCGGACCCCACGGCCGCGGACGAGACCGGGCTATCGGCGCTGCACCTGGCCGCGCGCAAGGGCGAGCGCGCCCTCGCCGAGCAGCTGGTCGAGGGCGGGGCCGATCCACGGGCCGAGGAGTCGGTCCACGGGCTGACGCCCATCGAGGAGGCGGAAGAGGCCGGTCACGAGGAGCTGGCCGCGTACCTCCGCAGCGTTGAGCAGGGGGGTAAGCGCTAGCTGTACCGCACAATCCTTCCCCCTCGGCCCCGGGCGTTGTCGACGTCCGGGGCCGTGCTCGCTTCGTTGCGCTGCCTGCTGGTGCCGTGGCGGAGACCTCCGGCCTCCGCTGCTTTCACGGCTTATCAGTAGATGCGGGACTGCATGAGCCCATCTCGCTAGGGGTAGCTGTTAGAGCCCCTAGCATGGACTTATGCTAAGGAGCCGTTAAAAGGCATAAGGAGCGTGCTATGGATCCAGCCTATCCGGGAGTGCCAACGGGAGAGCAATCGGCTCCGGTTCCGTTGCCTTGGGCCAAGATCGATCGGGACGAGCAAGGCGCTATCGTCGGCTGGCGGTTCCTCACAGACCACTGCCTCGATGTCGCCAAGGTCCTCCGGGCCCTGCTCGAGGTCCCGGAGCTGCGTCTGCGATTGTCCCGGCTGGCGGGCGTTACCGATCTGCACCCTAGCCAACGGCAGCAGCTCGCCTTACTTGCCGGTCTCCACGACCTCGGCAAGGCCAACCACGGCTTCCAGAACAAGGGACTGGACAGAGGTGGCCCGAGGGCGGGCCACCTCGGCGAGGTGCTGGCCTTGGTCCAGGACCCTGACAGTGCCCCGGCACAGGAGCTGATCCAGGCTACTGAGCTGGCCGCCATCGCCGGGTGGTTCAAGGGCGGCGAAGAGGCGCTAGTCGAGACCCTTTACGCTCTCTTCTCCCACCACGGCCGGCCCATCCAGCCGCCGGACGACTTCCCTGCGCATTTGTGGCGACCGCGGGCGGGGTACGAGCCCATCGAGGCAGCGAGGGCGTGCCTCCAGGCCCTGCAAGCAGCCTTCCCGATCCCCGAGCAGGCACCGTCTCCGCTCCCTGCCAATCCGCCGTTCCTGCACGGCTTCCTGGGGCTGCTGACCCTGTCGGACTGGATCGGCTCGGACGAGCGCTTCTTCCCCTTGGATCCGGTGGAGGCCCACTCTCCCCACGTCGGTGAAGCAAGCCGGGAGGAGGCCATTCAGGCTGCACTGCAGCGAACAGGTCTTCCATCGGGGGCGAGGGCCACCAGGGGGCCAGCGCTGGATGCCGAGGGGTTCGCCCGTCTCTTCGGCTTCCCACCTAACGCCCTCCAGGAGCACGCCCTGTCGACCCCGCTCCCCGAGTCTGAGGGCAGCCTGCTGACCCTGGAGGCGGAGACCGGCTCGGGCAAGACGGAGATGGCCCTGGCCTGGTTCCTGCGCCTGTACCGCGCCGGGCTGGTAGGCGGGCTCTACTTCGCGCTGCCGACCCGGGCCGCTGCCGTCCAGATCCACGCTCGGGTGCAACGCCTCCTTGAGGAAGTCGCCGATGAGATCCCGCCCGAGGCCATCCTCGCCGTCCCTGGCTATACCCCGCCAGAGGATGAGAACAGTCCGGGAATCCAGGGCGAGAACCGCCGCTATGCCGAGCGAGGCACGGAGCAGGACCGCAACTGGGTGAGCGAGCATCCTAAGCGCTACATGGCCGGGCGGGTCGTGGTCGGTACGATCGACCAGGTGCTGCTCTCCGGCCTTCAGGTGCGGCACGCCCACATGCGGGCGACCGCCCTTTTGCGCCATTTGCTGGTCGTCGACGAGGTCCACGCCTCGGATCCCTATATGACGCGCATCCTGGAGGCGGTCCTGCAGCGCCACCGGTCCGCTGGTGGCCATGCGCTTCTGCTATCGGCGACCCTCGGGGAGGCTGCTCGGGCCCGGCTCCTGGCACCGGGCACCCTGGCGCAGTGGGCCCCGTTCGAGGAAGCTGCCGAGCAACCCTATCCGGCCCTATGGACCGATACCCCCGCCCCGGAAGTAGCGCCGCTGCCGCTCCAGGGAGAGACCAAGGAGGTGTCCGTGGCGTTGAAGGGGGCTATCGCCGACGCCGAGCAAATAGCCCAAATCGCCCTCGACGCCGCGGCATCGGGGGCGCGAGTCGGCATCTTGCGCAATACCGTCCGTGAGGCCGTGGCTACTCAGCAGGCCCTCGAGGCTGGTACAAAAGATACCCCGCTATTCACCTGCCACGGGGTCGCCGCCCCCCACCACAGCCGCTTTGCGCGCGAGGACCGCATCCGGCTGGATCGGGCCCTGGAGCGCCGGCTGCAGCAGGAAGGCTCCCTCGTCGTGGCTGCCACCCAGACCCTCGAGCAGAGCCTGGATATCGACTTCGATCTCCTCATTACCGATCTCTGCCCCGTCGATGTCCTCCTCCAGCGCCTGGGTCGTCTCCACCGCCATAGACGCCTTCGCCCTCCGGGCTATGAGACGCCTCAAGCCATCGTCCTCACCCCGGAGGGGGATCTGGGCGAGCTTCTCCAGCCAACGGGAGAGGCGCGGGGGCCGGCAGGGCTAGGGGCTGTCTACGAGGACTTGCTGGTCCTGGAAGGTACCCGTGCGGTGCTGGCCGAGCGCCCGGCCTTGCGCATCCCGGACGATAGCCGCGGGCTCATCGAGCGCGTACTGCACCCGGATCGTCTCCGGGCGCTGGCGGAGTCCCGCGGCGGTCTATGGTTCGATCACTGGAGCCGCATGTGGGGCATACGCATGGGCCAGGAAGGCACCGCTGATCTCAATACGGTGGACTGGTCTAAGCCCCTGTCCCAGACCCGGTTCAACGAGCCGGGGGAGGCGATCCAGACCCGGCTGGGCACCGACAGCCGCCGTCTTCCATTGCCGAGCAACACGCCGGGCGTCTTTGGCGCCGCCATCACCGAGATCACGGTCCCCGGCTGGATGGCCGAAGGCATCGGAGAGGAGCCCGCTGTCGAGGCCGAGGCGCATTCGGAGGGTGGGTTGGTCATCTACGCCGATCAACGCGCCTACCGCTACGACCGATTCGGACTACGCCCCGACAAGGAGGCCTGCCGTGACGGAGAGCCATAAGCAGCCCCGCTACAATCTGCTCACCGAGCCGCTGATCCGCACCGAGAGCCGGGATGCTCCCAATCAGTCCCGAAGCCTGCCCGGGCTCTTGGTCGCGCTGGCCACTGGGGAAGACCTCGTCTCTTTCCCTGGCCTCCAGCCGCACCAGTGGCACGGCTGGCACGCCTTCCTCGTCCAGCTCGCGGCCTTGGCCACGGCGGATGAACCCGGTGATCCACCTACGACGGAGGCAGGCTGGCGGGCCGCGCTCCGAGGCCTGACCCCGGGCTATACCCTCGATGAGCCCTGGTGCCTGGTGGTGCCGGAGCTAGGACAGCCGGCGCTCCTGCAGCCGCCGGTGCCGGAGGGCGCGCTGAGTCGATTCGAGGGCCCCTATGAGGCGCCCGATGCCAGCGCCCTGGATATCCTGGTCACCGCCAACGATCACGACGTCAAGATGGAACGGCAGGCGCAGGCGCAAGCCGATCATTGGCTCTTCAGCCTCGTCGCCTACCAGACCCTCTCCGGCTTCTCCGGCAAGAATAACTACGGAGTTATCCGGATGAACGGCGGCTATGCCACACGTCCCCTGGTCGGGCTGGCGTGGAGCCGGGCGTGGAGCGACCTGTTCCAGAGGGATCTGGCGGTGTTGCGGACGCACCATGAGACCGCGAGGCAGGCTAAAGGGTTGAGCTCAACAGGCTGGCGGCTGCTATGGCTTGCCCCCTGGGACGGCCAGACGAGCCTCGCCTGGGCGGACTGTGACCCCTATGCCATCGAGGTTGCTCGCCGGGTACGGCTGACGGAGCGGCAAGGCGCCCTGTGTGCCTGGCGGCGCTCCACCACCGTCCCTCGGCTATCCCCCAAGTCGGATGTGCTAAAGGGCCATGTCGGGGATCCTTGGATCCCGGTGAGCACCGAGGGGCGGGCCATCAACGTCAGCACCAACGGCTGGGATTACGATCGCGTGCGGCAGATCCTCCTCGAGGACGGGTACGCCTGGTCTCCCTGCCAGTACCGCCGCGATGATGACCCTGAGGCGCTGTGGTTCTACGCGGTGGGCCTGGCCCGGGGGCAGGGCAAGACGGAGGGGTTCCACGAGCGGTGGATCCCGATCCCCGCCCGCGTAGCCGGTCGCCTCTTCAGCCCTGCATCACGGCGAGCGCTGGGGGAGGTCGCCCAGGAGCGGGTCAAGCGGGCCGGTGAGGCGCGCAAGGTGCTCCATTATGCTCTGGTGGTGCTGCTGGCGAGCGCACCGGAGACACCCGATTTCCGCGATGACAGCGACCGACGCTGGCTCGATCGCTTCGAGACGCAGGTAGATACCGTCTTCTTCGAGGCCCTCTGGGCCGATGCCGAGCGGTCTCGGGAGGAGCAGAAGGCTAGCTGGGATGACACCCTGCGCTGGATCATCGAGGAGCGCATCTGGCCCGAGGCGGAGGCCGAGGCGCCCGTCGCGGATGCCCGCCGCGAGCGCGCCCAGGCGCGCGCCTGGATGGTGCTGCGCGGCAGGCTCAAGAAGACCATCCCCCACGCCTACGCCGACGAGGAGGAATCCCATGCAGCCAGCTGAAGAGCAATCCACGGGCAAGCGCGACCTGGGCGCGGCGATCGAGGCCGTGGCCGGAGCCTTCGCCAGCGGTCGGGTGGGACCTGGGGAGCGTGCCGAGCTGCGACGCATGCGCCCCAGCGCCCTGCCACCGACGGCCTTCTGGCACATCCTCGCCCGGCTGGTGGAGCACCACCACCCGGCGCCGGCCTCTGAAGAGGGCCGCACCGCCTGGGAGAAGCAGTGGGCCACCGTCCTCGCCGGCATGGCTGTCCTCGACCATGCCCCCGAGCGCTCCCCTGGCCTGGCCCTGGCCGAGGCCGGCTTCCACGAGCTGCGCCTGCGCCGGCTGCTGCGCGCTAGCGGCGACCGCCTGGGCGATGAGTTGCTAGGTGTTGCGACCTGCGTGATCATATACCGCCAAGGAGTTATGCTCTGTTCCAGGCCCGGTTGGCGTTGCAGGAACTGGGCGAGAGCCTGAAGGCGGA
>Ga0207714_1000673_pt1 | contig 23056 bp, 11 predicted proteins | sample PonA232FremontCA_2_FD_187270 | JGI IMG/M metagenome (GOLD analysis project Ga0207714, IMG submission 187270) | Marine sediment microbial community from Fremont, CA, USA - Pond A23 Sediment 2 (SPAdes) | ecosystem: Environmental > Aquatic > Marine > Unclassified | place: USA: Fremont, California...
TATCGTAGACTGCGTCAAAGAACTGCGCGATCTGGTGAATGCTAAGCAGTGTATCAGCGTAGAGAACAAACGCGATAACGATCTCACCCGGGGAGAGAGACGAGAATGAGCAGGAATCCCGTCGTGACCGCACGCCAGTTCGTCATACTGGAGCGAGGGGTCCCAGCTACTTGACTCTCCCGCGGGCACCACGCTTAATCCCGACGCACGCTGATGGGCGGACATGCGCGAACACTCCGACATCGAAACAGTCGGCGTCGTCGGTGCTGGAAACATGGGCAGCGGGATCGCTCAGGTCGCAGCGACAAACGGTTACGACGTCGTGATGCGTGACATCGAGTGGGAGTACGTGGAGAACGGACTCGACTCCATCGAGTTCAGCCTCGACCGACTGGTCTCGAAAGAGAGCCTCTCGGAGGAGCGTGCCGACACAGCACGCGAGCGGATCACCGGGACGACCGAGCTCGCGGACCTCGCCGACGCCGACCTCGTCGTCGAGGCCGTCCTCGAAGAGATGGACACCAAACGGGAGGTGTTCACCGACCTCGACAGGATCACGGACGGGGACATCGTGTTAGCGACCAACACGAGCACGCTCTCGATCACGAGCATCGCCGCCGCCACCGACCGTCCGGAACTGGTCGTCGGCCTGCATTTCATGAACCCGGTACCGCTCATGGACGGGGTCGAGGTCGTCGTCGGCGAGCGGACCGAAGACGCGGTCGCTGAACTGGCCCACGAGTTCGCCGAGGGGCTGGGAAAGGTGACCTGGGAGTCCGCGGACAGGCCCGGCTTCGTCGTCAACCGCGTGCTCATCCCGTGGATCAACGAGGGGATCCGCGCCTACGACGAGGGTGTCGCGACGAAAGGCGACGTCGACACGGGGCTGAAACTCGGGACGAACGTCCCGATGGGGCCGCTGGAACTGGCCGACCACATCGGGCTGGATATCGTGTTGAACGCCAGCGAGACGCTCCACGAGGAACTGGGCGACCGGTACAAGCCGGCGTACCTGCTGAAACGCAAAGTCGAGGCCGGCGACCTCGGCAAGAAAAGCGGGCGGGGATTCTACGAGTACGAGTGAAGCTGCGGTGCGTTTTTTATACTGGCCAGTAGAGGGATCGTACGTGCTCACCGTCTTGCAGTCCGGGGTCGGAACGCCGCCGACGAATGCGCTCGTGGTCTTCGCTATCATCGGTGCCGCACTCGTCCTGTTTCTCTGGGAGCCGGTGCCGATCGACGTTACCGCGATCGGTGTCCTCGTCGCGCTGGTCGTCCTGGAGCCCTGGACGGGGATCGATCCCGAGACGGGGATCGGCGGCTTCGCCAGTCCGGCGACGGTGACGGTGCTCGCGATGTTCATCCTCAGCGAGGGCATCCGCCGGACGGGTCTGGTGAACATCATCGGCGAGAAGATCGCAGAACGGTTCGGTGACAGCCCGCTCAAGCAACTGCTCGCAGTCCTCGGGCTGTCGGGCGGATCGGCCGGCTTCATCAACAACACGCCGGTCGTCGCGATCATGATCCCGATGGTGAGTATGATCTCGAACAGGACCGGGGTCTCCCCGTCGAAACTCCTGCTCCCGGTCTCCTACGTCGCGATGCTCGGCGGAACGCTGACGCTCATCGGCACCTCGACGAACATCCTCGCCTCGGATCTCTCCGGGCGCTTGCTCGGCCAGCCGTTCAGCATGTTCGAGTTCACACAGCTCGGGGTGATCGTCCTGCTGACAGGGACGGTGTATCTCGTGACTGTCGGCCGGTTCCTGATCCCGGAGCGCATCGCGGCGGGTGAGGATTTCCTCGAGGAGTTCGAGATGGCGGAGTATCTCACCGAGGTTGTCGTCGAGGGTGAGTCGGCGATCGTCGGACAGACGGTCGACGAGACGCTCACCGAACTCGACCTCGACGTCGACGTCGTCCAGTTGATCCGCGGAAACCGGGTGTTCAGCGACTCGATCGACCGGCGACGGCTCCAGACGGGGGACGTGTTGTTGCTCCGCGCCGACCAGGAGACGCTGATCGATATCATCGAAACGGAGGGGCTTGGGCTCGCACCCGATGCACGGGAACCGGTGACAGACGACCAACTCGACGAAACAGTCGACGGTGCCGCCGACAGTGGCCCGACCGCCGAAGGGGGGTCGCCGGCCGAACAGCGACTCGTCGAGGTCGTCCTCTCGCCGGAGGCGTCGATCATCGGCAAAACGCTCGAGACACTCTCCTTTCGCCAGCGCTACGACGCGACCGTGCTCGCGATCCGCCGTGGCGGGAAGGTCATCCACGTGCGGATGGGCGAACGCCAGCTCAGACCGGGCGATACGCTGTTGATCCAGGCCAGCGAGGAGACGGTCACTCGGTTCAACAACGACCGCGATTTCATCCTCGCACGCGAACTCACCCGGCCGGAGTTCCGGACCGAGCGGATCCCGGTTGCGGTCGGGATCGTCGGCGCGGTCGTGGGACTGGCCGCACTCGGCGTGTTGCCGATCGTCGTGAGCGGGCTCGCGGGGGTCGTCGCGACGGTCCTGACAGGCTGTGTCAAACCCGAGGAGATGTACGACGCCGTCGACTGGAGTGTGATCTTCCTGCTGGCCGGACTGATCCCGCTGGGTGTCGCGATGGAACGCACCGGGGGTGCGGCGTGGCTCGCCGACGGGATCGTCGCCGCGTCCGGTGGTCTCCCCCCGGTGATCGTGCTCGGGATCTTCTATCTCTTTACCGCGCTGATCACGAACATCATCAGCAACAACGCGAGTGTCGTGCTCATGATCCCGGTCGCAATCGACACGGCCGAGGCGATCGGTGCCGATCCGTTCTCCTTCGTTCTCGCGGTCACCTTCGCCGCCTCGACAGCACTGATGACACCAATCGGCTACCAGACCAACCTCATGGTCTACGGCCCTGGCGGCTACACGTTCGGCGACTTCTTCCGGGTCGGGGCACCGCTACAACTGATCCTCACCGTGGTGACGACGCTGGGTATCGTCGTCTTTTTCGGAGTGTGACCCCCGCATCGCTACGCTCATATCCCTGGATTCAGAAGTGTGATCCGATGGCCGAGCGACCGACACTCGACAGGCTCGATTACGTCGCCGGCGGCGCCGCAGTCGCACTGCTCGTGCTCGGATACGTCGTCTACCCCGACACCGTCTTCCAGTACGGGATCTGGCTCGGTATCTTCACGATCTGGATGGCCTGGTTCGTCTACTACGGCACGAAGTGGATGTACGGCGTCGACGGCTGATCCTGCTGGCCTGACAGCCCGAAATACTGGGTCACCCACGGAGCCCCGGGTCGGCTCGGAAAGAGAGTCGCTACCCATTTATCGCTCGCCGGGCTAGGTCCCCACGATGGTCGGTCTCCCGTCGCCTGACCGGTACGATCTCGCGGTCGTTGGCAGTACGATCGGGTTGCTCGCCGTCGGCTACGTCATCTACCCGACCCAGCTCGTCCGTGTCTCCGCCTGGTTTACCATCTTCACGATCTACGTCTGTTATACGGGGTACCTCGCCTACAAGTGGACCTACGACGCCGAGGACAGTTCACCAGTCGAATGATTTGGGAGCGTGTCGTTCGCTGCCGGAGTCGCGGTGGTTGCAGGCCCGGTTCGTGTGTCTGGCCGCCGGCTGACGTTGGCTACGCGCTGATGAGATTGAAGCGTTCGACGGAGTGTACTGATTACCTCTCCTTTGAACGTCTCAACTGTGAGATCGACTAGCAGCGAGGAATCACTGGTTGATCTGTGTACAACCCTCCGGTGGCTCGATCGGATCGACTTCTCCCCACGAGTGGTAATCGATGGCTCCCTGTGGTAACTCGACCCGGCGCACGTATCCTGTTTCTACGCTGACGTACATCGTTGCTTCGGTATCCTGAATCGTATACTCGTAGGTGTACATCTCCTCTCCATCGATCGTCTCACGACCTGACGGCGATATATCGACCTGGTCTCCCACCACCTCCTCTTCGTTCTGTGGATCGAAATTCGTCTGCGTTCCTGGAACCTGTTCCGGTGATATTGCCACACAGCCTTGCTGGCTATCCTGATAGATCTCACCATCAACGTTGTACAGTTCGACGGTTCCCTGGGGCGTCTCCGTCACCTGACGGTAATTACCCCCGTTGAAGTAGATTGTGAACGGACTGGCCTGGCCTGTGCCAACGTCGATCTCCGCGGCGAACGAGTCCTCCCACTGATAGCTCATCCCGAGGGTCGGCTCGGCGTCGCCCCCGTTTTCATCGTTACTTTCGTTCGCTGGCGTCTCGGTGTCGTTCGAACCGTTTCCACCATCGTCGTCTCCGTTTTCATCGTTACTTTCGTTCGCTGGCGTCTCGGTGTCGTCCGAAACGTTTCCACCGTCGTTTTCGTCGTCCGAACCACCGTCGTCGTTGCTCGAACAACCAGACAGACCCACGACAGTTGTCGACACTGCGGTCAACAGAAACCCTCGTCGTTTCATGTTCTGAATTGTTAAACCTCAAGTATTTAAAACTTAGTGGCAGCAACGATGAAACAGATCGATTGGGCTCAAAGCTGGACACTCGGAGCTATCGCTTCATACTGGTGGCTACACTGTGCCAGGATCGATATGGCGACTTCCGAGCGAGTGGCCTAGAACGGATTGTCAACTGCTCCGGGGTCAAGCCTCTGGCATCCGCCTCGATTATTCTGTGAAGTGTGGACTCGGAGGCAATCATCCCGACACCGCCGTTGTCGGGCCCGACCAGAGCCAGCCATGACCGCCATCCACCGGGACAGTTGGCCCCGGAGGCGTCGGGAAAGCACGGGACGAACAGGGGCGTTCCGGCGCCCGAAAACAGCGAGCGACTCCGTAGTGTCAGTTATCTAGCACTCCGACCAGCCACAGGACTCGCAGGTCTTGCAGCCCTCGGAGTAGTAAAGCGACAGCGAACCGCAGTCGGGACACTCGGGGCTCTCGCCGGCCTCGATGATCGACTGCTGGTCTCTCTCGGCCGACGACTCGCTCCCCTGGCTCGCGGAGACGCCACCGCCGTCGGTCTCCGGTTCAGCCTCGGCAGCGTCGTCCTCTTCGGCCTCCTCGGCTGTCTCTTCGAGCGTCTGTTGCTGTGGGTACGCGCGCTCGACGTCGCCGTCGAGGTAGCGGCGCATCGCGGTGCCGATGGCGTCGGGGATCGACTGGATCTGCTCGCCTTTGTCCCAGGCGACTTTCGGGGACCGGATCCCCTGCAGTTCGTCGGCGATCTCGTTGGGATCGACGCCCGACCGGAGCGCAGTCGAGATAGTCTTCGCCAGCGCCTCGGTAAAGGAGGCGGTGAAGCCACCGGAGTTACCGATGTTGGCGAACAGTTCGAACGGCCGCTCCCGCGAGGGATCCTCGTTGATGTTGACGTACAGTTTGCCGTAGCCGGTGTCGATCCGCTGGGTGATCCCGTGGAGGACGTCCGGTCGGCTCTGTTTCTGGGCGAACTCCCTCTCACCGTCCGCGCTCGCGAGCAGTTCCTCGACCTGCTCGTCGAGTGCCGCCTGCACGTCCTCGTGCTCGAGGAAGCCCTCGATCCCGCCGAAGACCTCCTCGATCTGTGCCACGAGTTCTCCCTCGTCCATATCCGCGAACTCGGTGTTCTGTGCACGGGTGGTGAGCACCTGCTTCGAGCGGGTGCCGTCGCGGTAGTAGGTGACGCCTTTCCCGCCGTGGTCGTAGATGTACTCGAAGACCTCTTTGGCGTCCTCGACCGTCGAGTCGTTCGGCGCGTTGACCGTGTTGTGCGAGACGATCCCGCCGACAACGTACTCGTGTGGACCAGCGAGTTCGATGTCGTACATTTCACGGGTGCCGACATCTTCGACCTCGGTGACCTCGTACAGCGGGGGTCGATCCGGCATCCCGAGATCCTCCGCCGTGGTATTGAACATATAGTTTCGATCCCGGTATTCGAAGTTCCGTGCTGCGTAGTACGCCGAGGAACGGGAGTCGAACTCGGTTTTGTCGACCTGGTCGCGGGGAACGTACACCCGGTAACGCTGGTCGAACCGGTCGACGCGTTTGTGTGGTTCGATCGGCGTCACCAACTCCTGTGCGTCGTTTGTCACGTGGACCTGGTAGGCGTATGCGTCAGATTCGTCGACCCACTTCCGGCCGACGTAAATCTTCGGGACGCCGAAACTCCGGAGCAACTCGGCGACTCCCTCGGCGAGATCCGCGGACATGCCACCGTACACGACGAGTGACTGCGATGAGACATACCCATCCAGCGTCACTCCGTTGATGAACGCGAGCTTCTCTTCCGGACTGCCCTGCAATATCTCACGTGGGACCTGCTTGTCGTACGAGCCAGCGCTACAGAGCGCCCTGACGAACTCCCAGACTGGCTTGGAGTTTAGATGGACACCGTACACCGTATCGCGCTGCTCGCCGTGGCGCGTGTCGGTTTCGACGTGTGGTTCGCGTCCGAACAGTTCCTCGAACAGGGCACTGGCTTCGTCGCGGACCCGTTCCGAGGCGGTGCTGATCTCGATCGAGTACCGCGCATCGATCGCGCTTCCGTCAGCAGCGTACATCCCCAGGAAACGCGCAAGCTTGGGCGACATCGTCGATGGGAGCGTGACAGGTTTCTCGTGGACCGACGGCTCCGAACCGCCAGCAGCGAGTGTTCCACCGCCATCGGCCACGAGATCCGTGCCCCGGGAGAACCGTATCTCTCTGTTCCCCTCGCCGTGGGACTCCGTCTGCCGCCCGATCACGTAGTCGCCTTCCTCGAGATCGCCGATCACGGTCCATCCATCTGGCGTCAGAACCTTGTGTGACTCCGTGGCACCAACGATCTCGGTGCCGTTGTCGACGCGTACTCGCGTCGCTTCTTTCTCGCCTGCGTAGTACTGGGATTCGACGGGTACACCATCGATGGTTACATTCTCCTCGACATCGACGAACTCGCCTGCATCCGGTTTCTCCTCGGCGAAGGACTCGATGCGACGGACACCCGAGTCGGTCTGGACGAGTGTCCCCGCTTCGAGACACTTGCTGATCGCCGAATCGACACCCTGCTGACAGGCAGTCTGGACGCTTGCGTGCTGTTTTGCAGAGAGGGCACCGGTCGTGACGAACAGTTCACCGATAGCGTCGGGCACCGTCGTCAGGCCGTCGACGCCGTCGAACTCGTTGTTGGCCATCTGCTCTTGAGCTTCCTCCTTGACCGCGTCGACGTCGATGTCGTTGTCCTCGAGCACACGCAGGAAGTAGTCGTCGAACTCGACTAACATCTCGTCGCCCTGGACATCGTCGGAGACGTTCTTGTAGTAGGCGACGTTGTAGATCGGCTCACAGCCACCGGTCGTGTTGCCGACCATGCTGGTGGTGTTGTGGGTGAGGAAGCCGTTCGCGATGTACGTGTTGTTCGATGGAACACTGATGTCTTTGGTGTACGCTTTCCGTTCGGTGACGGAGTCAACGGTGGCAGCATAGAAGTCGACCAGCGTTCGACCGTCGACAGTGACTGTCTGTCCCGTTTCTCTCTCGACGTCGCTGACGAGTTTGCGAGAGACAGAGCCGTTTATTGGCGACTGGTTCACTCGCTTCTTGATATCCGTTGGGACATCCTCGTACCCATCGACGGCTCGAATCGGTTCGACGACTGCCGGCGGATAGACGTCGTTTTTGTACGACTGGGCTGTGAGTTCGAACTCGGTCGATTTCGTAATGAATCCGACCGTTTCGAGGAACCGCTTGTCTTCACGCTTGTTTGCGCCGCGGAGAGTGTGGCGCGGGCGGTCCCCGTAGTGGTCCTCCCTCTCGTCCATCCGCATACTCTCCCGGACGAACACACAGCCAAGCGACAGGAGGAGTGTCTGGACCTGGCTGGCGAGGGTGTCAGACACGGTCGAGAGTTCGATCTTTCGAGAGGCCGTCCCGTCTGCCTCGAACAGGCCACGCAGGAACGCCTTCGCGATCGGTTCGTCACCCTGTAATACTTCCGGTGGAACGAACGCACTCGCGGCACCCTCGCCCTCGTTACCATCGTCCTTCGTCCAGCCGTTGTCCTCGAAGTACCGGGGGAGATGACGGCCGCCGAAAGTGAGAATGTGGCGTGTCTCACGGTCTTCGACGGTCGGGGAGACCCCGAACAGTGACTGCCCCAGCTCCCGGAGATACGCATCGAGTTCTTCGGCGTCGGACTCGACGACAAGTTTGACACCGACTCCCTCGTGGACGTATCCATCGCCCACGAAATAGCCGAGGAACTCGGCGAGTTCCGGCGTCATCCGCTCCGGAAGCACGAGGTCGTCGTCTGTGTTCCGGTAATAATTCTCCCGTTCGGTCGTATCGAGCCGCGCTCGCTTACCGCCATCGAACGTATCCCGCTGTAGCAGGATCGTATCGCCTGACTCGAACTCGTCGGCTTCCTTCCAGACGTACTCACCGTCTTCAGAGAGGGTCCGGAACCGGTGGTTCGGTGTCGACGCGACCGCGAACCCGCCTTCGGTCTCGATCTGTCGCACGTCGGCAAAGCCGTTGTCGTAGACCGCTGTCGCCGCCTTCGTCCCGCCGTCTGTCGAGACGCCGACCTCGATTTCGTCCCACTGCTCGAACTCGGCTGTCGTCTCGTCGAGATCTTTGATCGGTAGCAGTCCCTCGTCTGTCGACACCAGGGAGTTCTCTTCGACACATCCTGTCGGCGCGATTGTTGTAGTGTTGTGGTTCCGGATCGGGAACCCGTCTTCCCACTCCTCGGCGTCGAGCCCGGTGTGGTGTTCGAACCACTCGGCGTACTCCGTGGGGTCGGCGTACTTCGATTTCTCCCACTCGCCGAAGGTGCCACGCTCCTGGGCGAGTTCGTGGCTCGCCCACTTTGACTCGTGGTTGATGTGCATCATCAGCTGGCGGGCGATCTCGTTTGCCGGCTCGCTGCCGTACTCCAGGCCGAGCTGGACGTACAGCTGGGCCAGGCCCATGATCCCCAGCCCGATCTTGCGCATCTCCCTGACCGTCTCCTCGATCTCGTCGACCGGGAAATCCGACATCGTGACCACGTTTTCGAGAAAGCGCGTCCCGAGTTCGATGCGCTCGTCGAAGGCTTCCCAGTCGATCGCCTCTTCCAGGAACGCCCCGAGGGCTGCTTCCTGCGTGTCGTACTCGTCGGCGTGGTTCTCCGACCAGACACGCCAGTCCGGCGCGTCCTGGGCCGCGAGCGTCGAGAGGTTGATGTGACCGAGGTTACAGGCCTCGTACTCTTCGAGTGGTTGCTCGCCGCAATTATGAGTTACAAGGCCGTTAGCGACGAATGAGTGGGTTTCCGGCTCGGTCAGATCGTAGACTGTTTCGTTGCCATCGTATTCGATTGACTCGACAGTTGCTACGAACTGTTCGCTATATGGCCCACGGGCGTATTCGGACAGTCGCTGATCGAGTGCCTCGTTCTTGTAATCGAGGAGGAATCCGATTTCCTCTTGGAATCGGACGAGATTATCCTTGACAACGATGAGTTCGTGGAATCCGTCAGTCTCGTACTCTGCGGACCCACCCTGACCGTTCGGAAGTTCCGTCACGCCGCCCTCTTTCCGATCTTCGTAAACCTTGCTGGCAATGCCAAAGTTCAGGAGAAGCCGCTGGACATCGGTGAGCAACCCTTGATCAGTACTTGCGAGTCGGATTGAAACTCCCTTCTCGACGTTTCCTTGCACACTGCCGTCAGCGCTGAACAGTGCCTGAAGGTATCCGCGAGCCATTTCCTCACTTCCACGCATGACTGCATCGGGAACCTGGAGTTTGTTCTCAGCAAGTCCCGCTTCTGCTGCGTATTCGTACAGTCGCGTTGAGCGGATTCGTTGTTCGACCGCTTGAGCGCCACGGTAGTCGTCCGATCGTGTGATACTGTTGGCCCCAATCTCGTAATTTGCGTTCCCAGTCGGTTCTCTGACGATCTGGTTCACGTCGTCCGCAAACTGATCCGAAATTTCGGCGTCCTCGTCGTAGAAATTCAAGACAGCTCGCTCTTCGCCATCCTTGAGATGGCCATCACCGACGAGCCAGCCGAGGACACGTCCTTCTTCAGCGGAGCCATGCTGTCCGAACTCGCCTTTCCGGTTCTGGATGTGAACTGAATTACCCGGTTCCAGATCTTGGGCTTCAGTCCAGCCATCGTCGGTCATCACGCGGTGGTCCGCGGTGAGACGAAGTTCGTATCCTTCCTGCGTCGTGAGTTCGTAGACGTCTTTCTCACCGGTTTTGTAGACGCTGCTGGCTTCCTTGACACGGTCTTCACTGAGACGACCGTCGACGACGATCTCGCGTGCAACACCCTGTTCGTATAATTCTTCGGCTTTGACCAGGCCGTTCTCCGTACTAATAAGCGAGTCACCAGTAACACACGGGTTCGTCGCGAGGATCCGGTGGTCCGGATGCTCCTCGACGTCGAAGGAGTGTTTCTTGTTGACGCGTTCGAGGTAGATGACACCCGGCTCACCGTTCTCGTGAGCGCCTTCGACGATGTGTTCCCAGAGCAGGCTCGCCGGAACCGAGAGCACCTCGCCGACCTCGACGTGCTCGCCGAGACCGAACATATCGTACAGCTCTTTGGTTTCTGCAGTCGCGACGTGGGGTTCGCCAGTGCGTGGGTTGGTGAAGGTGTACTCCTCGTCGTTTTTCACCGCCTCCATGAACCGGTCTGTGATACCGACGGAGATGTTGAAATTCGAGAGATGTCCTTCGACCGCGTTCCGGAGGTGTTCGGGAACCCGACCCTCGTCGTCGATCAGATCGCGGGCCTCCTCCAGCGCCTCGGCGAAGGAGGTGTGCGTGAAGTCGTCGGGGTCGTTGAGGCGGAGCGTGTTCGCGAGTGAGACGTCCTTGTTCTTGGCGTGGATAAACTGGATGACGTCGGGGTGTGAGACGCGCATGACGCCCATCTGTGCGCCGCGGCGTGCGCCCCCCTGGGCGATCGTCTCACACAACTGGTCGTAGGTGCGCATGAACGTGATCGGACCCGAGGCGATCCCTCCCGTCGAGCCGACAGCGTCCCCATATGGGCGCAGTCGCCAGAAGGCGTAGCCCATGCCGCCACCACTGTTGTGCGAGACGACGGAGCTTGCGACGTACTCGTGATTGTCGGCCACAGTCACGTCGTACACGGTGTCGGTACCGGCGTCTTCGACCGTTTCGACCGGAACTGCCCACGTCGACCCTCGCACTGTCCCGACACTCGGACCGTTCGAGTCGATCGTTTCGATGGTTTCTGCCATCGTTTCACTCCGTGAATCGACGAACCCGACGACGTCGACGAACCGTTCCAGTCCCTGTTCGCCCGTCGGGCCGACGTTGTAGTACTCTCGTTCATCAGTGTCGTACTCCCAGTCGATTGCTGGGATCCCGACGCCGACGAGGAGCTGCTGTACCCCGGTGATCAACGCCTCCGAACTGCTCCAGAGCCGTGGGTAGGCGTCCTTCTGGAGACTCCCGTCCGTCGAGAACAGGCCACGGAGGAACGCACCGATGGTCTCACGGTCGGCCTCCCACACCGCGTCTGGGACGGAAGCGTCGACCGCGTCGGGCTTTGCGTCGCCGAAGTTGGCGAGCCACCACCGTTTGATCTCGTGGCTGTGGATGACTGCCTCGTAACAGCCCTCGTCCCACCGCCAGTCGAGGCTGACATCGAACAGCTCCCGGCACAGCCGGTCGGCGTGTTCGAGCGTTTCCTCGCGGTTGAGATGGAAGCGAATGCCGTCTTCGTGTTTCGAGCCGTCGCCGATCCACAGCCCCAGGAGTTCAGCCAGATCAGCCGAGAGTTCCGACGGCTGTGTGACCGTCTTGACTGCCTCACAGTTTGCCTCGAGACCGTTTCTCTCACGGTACCGGGCGACCGATCTGGTCGAGACGCCGAGTTCACCGGCAATCTCACCGTCCGACTTCTCGTCCGTGTACAGCGCATCGAATCTGTCCTCGTCGAATCCGACGGCGCCACCCGAACGCCCACCGTCTCCGTTCGGGTCGAGGCCGAGTTCGAGCGAGCGTCGCCGCTGGATCGTCGACGCCGAACTGTCGAGTCGGTCGGCAATCTCGTAATCGCTCAGTCCGTCGGCGTACAGTTCCAGAATCTCGTCGTTCGAGACGGTTCGCTGTTCGGACCACTGCGCTCCGCCAGCAACAGTACGCAGGTCGGGTGCCTCTCTTTCGGCGTCGATCCATCCCAGCCGAACCGAGAGCGTATCCCCGGATCTGATCTCGTCGATCCGCGTCCACTCGTCGTTCACCAGCAGTTCGTGGTTCGGTGTCCCAGTGAGTTCGATCCCTGCTTCGGTGACGACACGCCGAACTGGCGAGTCGTGATACGCGTGTGTCTCGGTGACCCGCTGGCTGCGGTGGTCGTCACCGTCACGCTGGACGATCCGATCACCGGGTTCGACGTCGCTGATCGAGGTAATCCCTTTGCCAGCGAGGGAGACTTTCGTCTCCGCGGTCAAACACTGAAAGACAGAAGCGGCTTCTTTTGCCGTTTGATGGATATCGTCGATGTCGTCTTCGGGCGAATCGACGAAACAGTTGTGTACGACGAAGTCGCCGACGACAAACGAGTGATCGTCCGCGACCTCCATATCGTAGACCTCGGTCGTCTCCGCCTCGCGACGGGCGACGTTCGAGAGCCGAGGGTTCCCGGCCGTCGAAATATAACACTCGGAAGTTGGCCCGCTCGAGATGTCCCGTTCCTTTTCGAGTTTGAAAACAGCGTCGTAACCGAGTGAGCGTGCCAACAGCGTTGTTTCGTAGACGAGCGTAGGATTTGCGAGGACGAGTCTGTGTGCAGTGTCGAGTTCCGTCCCGTCCCCGTCGAGCAGTCCATCGAGCAACGCTTGCTTGTACGACTCGTCGGCCTGTCCCACCCACTCGGGAATCCGCTTCTTGTCGCCACCGACGCCGAGGACCGTGGCGAACAGGTCCGCGACGAACGACGAGGAGACCCTGATCTGTACCCACTTGCCGTGTGAGGATTCGGAGATACTGACCGGGATATCGAAGGTTTGTTCGAGCGAATCGATGAGCCGTTCTCGGAGTTGCGTCTCCTCGGTACCGATCGTGAACCGGAGGTCTGATCCGTACACGTCTCCCTCGGCCAGATAGAGCCCGAACAACCACCCGAGCGTTTCGTCGTTGTGGATCCGCGCAGCCGGGTGATTGTTCTGCTGGTCAAACTCGGGCGTTCGGGGGTCGGCAGCGTTCTGCAGTTTTACCTGACCGCCGTCCACGGCCACCTCCTTCTCCTTATTGAGCCGGTCGGTGTACTGCTCGAGTTCGATGGTTTCCGGAAACGCCACGTCCCCGGGGAAAACGGGATCAGCAGGGTCGTCAACCTCGTCGGCACGAACCCACTCTCCGTCCTCGGTGTACACCTCGTGGTCCGGCGTCAGTTGTGTGTCGAAGCACGAACCCCGGTTGATACCACGGCGCATCTCAACCGTGGATTGTTCGCCGTTCGACCAGTGGTCGACGACCTGTTTGAACCGCCCATTGTGAGTCAGTACCTCGTCCCCAGGTTCGATCTGATCCATTCGCTTGAGACCGTCCCGGGTGTACACCGGTGCGTGACCGGCGATACAGGCCGACAACTGCTGGAGTTCGTCCCCCGCGTTCATCAGCGTCGGCGAGTTCGGCATGAACCCGAGCCGTTCCATCTGTTCCTGGAACTGCGTGGCCGTCTCCTCGACGTGGTCCCGGACTCCCTCGGGCAGTTCCGGTACCACGGTCTCGTATGCGAACTTGTTGACGTTGTACTCGTTGAGGACGGTCTCCGCGTCGTCGTCGACAGTCGCCCCCGTGCCGAACACTTCCTCGGCCAGTTCGTCGCGCCGGGGATGGTCCGGTTTGATCTGGGCGGGCGTGACCGTAATCTCGACGTCCTGGTTGTCGGCCTCGTAGACTGTCTCGGCGAGCGCGACGTTTTTCGCGACGCGCTCGAACAGTTCCTCCTGCTGTTCGACGAGTTCGCCGTCGGCGTCTTTCCGGAGATACCGGGCGGGCAGGATGTTGTGGTACGCGTTCGCAGTCAACCGGTCTTCGAGTGTCTCCCCTTCGGTGCGCTTGATCGGTAGCGTCAGATCGTCGGCCGCGAGTTCCTTGCTCATACGCAATCACCACGAACCCCTGTCTCTGTGCTGATTCGCCGTCGGTGGCGGGCTCCCATTACTATCATTTGTGACGGAAGTTCTGTTCGGCGTGGAACTAAATAATGGTTTTGTCTCCCGTTTCTTCTAAGCTCTATTATATATTGGAAAGTGATAATTTTCGTCGCGGACGCGTGGCTAACGGGTAAGCGCTGTCTAGCCTGAACGAGGAGACACGGCTATATAATGGTGATCAGACCGGAGTGAAAGTGAAAGCAGGTCAACTGATTCACCGGACGTAGCCGGTATCGCAGTGGAAACAAAGGGGGGTTTCGGGTGGAGATGTACGCGGGACTACCCGCCGTCGACGGGGTTGCGCCGGAGTTCGTCGATGAGGTCGTGGAGGTGGTTGAGCTCCGATTCGAGTTTCTCGCGCCGGTCGATGAGTTCGCTCAGTTCGTCGGTGTTGACCGAGTGATTTTTCCTGAGCGCTGCCTCGAGGGAGTCGTTCGTCGCCTGTACGAGATAGGTCGCCGACTGGAGTACCTCCGCGGGCGAGCCACGGTACTCGAAGAGATCGACCCCGCCGGAGTAGGCGGTGTATGCGACGAGTGGAATCTCCTCTTCGGAGTGGTACGTCGTCGTCACGTCGAGACCAGTGAGCGGGTTGTGCCGCTCGTTCGAGATCTCCATGCGCACGAGACTGAACGGTTCCGAGAGGGAGGGGTACGTCTCCGCGAGTCCGCGGAGCTTGTCCGCTGGTTCGCCGCCGAGCTGTGACTCCACGTCGCCGAAGAAGTGTTCGGAGCCGGTCAACGCGAGCGCGACAGTGTAGAACACTTCCTGGTTGTTGCGGGCGAAGGTCCGGATGCGTTCGCGGAGCTGTCCGTACTCGCCCTCGATAGATAGCTTCTCGAGTTCGTCGAGCAACGCCAGCGTCCCGCGCTCACGCTGGAGATACTCCTCGACCAGCGCACCGGGCATATCCCCGCGTTCCACGTCTTCCATACCCCTCGTTGCGGCTCGATACTCTTACTGTTTTGCCACCCGTCCGCGCCGGACATGGCCGACAGGGAACGGGTTAAGTCGCTTCCACCGTACGTGTGGGTATGCGTGTGCTTGTGACTGGCGCGACCGGGTTCGTCGGGGGGCGGCTGCTGGAGCCGCTGCTCTCGGCGGGCCACGACGTCCGCGCGCTCGTTCGTGACCGTGACCGGTACGAGGGCCCCGCCGCCGTCGAACTGTTCGAGGGCGATATCCTCGAACCGGAGAGCGTCGAGGGAGCGTTCGAGGGTGTCGACGCGGCGTACTACCTCATCCACTCGATGTACGCCGGCGAGGATTTCGAGGAGCGTGACCGGCTGGCGGCCCGGAACTTCGCCGACGCCGCGAGCGAGGGCGGGGTCGACCGTGTCGTCTACCTCGGCGGCCTGGGTGAAGCCGGTGATCACCTCTCCAAACACCTCCGCTCCCGGCGGGAAGTCGAGTTCATCCTCGGCGAGGGAGCCTACGAGCTGACGACGCTACGGGCGGCGATCATCGTCGGCGACGGCAGTGTGAGCTTCGCGATGGTCCGCCAGCTCGTCAAACGCCTGCCAGTGATGATCGCACCCCGCTGGGTCGACACCGACTGCCAGCCCATCGCCATCGACGACGTAGTCACCTACCTGACCGGCGTGCTCGAGGTCCCGGAGACGGCGGGGAACACCTACGAGATCGGTGGTCCCGACGTCCTCACGTACGGGGAGATCATGCAACGGACGGCGGTCGCGATGGGCCAGCGCCCACCCACCATGGTCACGGTGCCGGTGCTCTCACCGAAGCTCTCATCGTACTGGGTCGGGCTGGTCACCGACGTCGACTGGCGGGTCGCGCGGCCGCTGATCGACGGGTTGAAAAATCCCACCGTCGTCACTGACGACAGGATCACCGACCTCATCCAGACGGAGCACCTCCCCTTCGAAACGGCGGTCAAGCGTGCAGTCGGAACAGAGTGATGAGTTCACCATACAGCGACTCGTGGGTGTACGAGGGGATCATCGGTGCACTACCGGGGATCGAGGTCAACCCCTACGTCGCCCTGGTGCTCCAGTTCCTGCTGTTCGAGGCGGCGGTGCTCGTACTGGCTGCGGTCTACGGCCTGCCGGAGGCCGCGGTCGCCGGCACCGTGGCCGTCATCGTCGCCACCGCGGGCAGCGGCGAACTGCTCCGGATCGGCAGCCACGTCCGCGGCGGCTCGGTCCCCGAGTCGTACCGTCGCCTGCTTTTCGGTTCGAACATCGAAGTCGTCCTCGCGGTGCTCTCGTATATCGCACTCATCACCTACCTGTTCGTGTTCGATCCCCGCCAGGCCGAGACGACACTCGTCGAGTCGCTGTTCGGCCAGGACGCGCCGGTTCTGGCGGTGTATCTCATGTTGCTGATCCTCTGGGACGTCTGTTACCGCATCGGTGCGGGCTGGTGGGCCAGCGTCGCGGCACTCTGGCGCTCCGCTCGGTACAGTTTCGACGACGAGACACGCCGGCGGCTCCGGTGGGCGGATATCGACACGATCCTGTTCGGGCTGGTCCAGCTCGCCTTCCTCCCCTTCCTGGTCGGACAGCCGATCCTCTTTGTCGTCGTGGCCGGCCACGTCACGGCGGTCGTCCTGGTGACCGGCACCTCGGTCCTGTTGCTCTCGCGGCAGTAGACGGGTCGCGGATCGACCGCCAGCACCCGGGCCCGTCTCGGGGAGTTTATGTGGCGGCCGTTCCTGTCCATCTCCATGAGCGAGGGCGAGCAAACCGAGGGCGGCCGTGGGGATGTCTGGCTCGAAAAGTACCGGCCGGAACAGTTCGACGAGATCGTCGGCCAGGAGGCCATCGTCGACCGACTCCGGAGCTACATCGACCGGAACGACCTGCCGAACATGCTTTTTGCAGGACCGGCAGGTGTCGGGAAGTGTGTGACGGGTGAGACTCCTGTACTCACGAACGATGGGGTTGCCCCGGTGGAACGGGTTGTCGATGCCCGGGATGGGTTCAGACGGAACGACACCGATCTAGAAGTTCTCACTTACACTGAGTCTGGTGATTTCGAGTACACGAACCCGTCATACGTATTCAGCAAACAAGCTGAACGACTCGTTGCCGTGCAAACCCGGGATGGGAACGAACTCACTGTTACCCCCGAACACAGACTGCTCGTCGTTACGCACGACGGTCTCGAATGGCGTGAGGCGGAGAATATGCAGCAAGGCGATAGAATCGTTCGCCCACTCGAAGCACCACTACCCGAGACGGACCGGACGCTCGACTGGTTCGAGGAGATGGATGGGAAGCGAATATTCGTCCATCTCACCGAGGAGTTCAGTCGTGAACACCAGATACCGTTCGAGGAAAATCTTGTTGGAGTAAAGAAGCAGGCTGTCAACGGTCTCCGGAAGGGGGACTCGGTCGACGACATCGCCGCAGATGTCGGGACGACAGCAAAAACAGTCCAGGCCGCAAAGCGTGAATTTGCCGACCAGGATCTCGATGCACCGAGTACCATCTGTTCTCTCGATTATCTCCGTGAGTTAGATATCTCGGCAGAAGCGATCCGTGAAGCTGTCGAGCGAATCCAGTACGTTTCGACGAACAACAAACGCAGCAGGTCGATTACGCCACCAGGGGAACTGACGCCGGAACTCGCAGAGTTCGTCGGCCTGGCTATCAGTGAAGCACGGATCGACGGCGGCAAAATTAAATTCTTCAATACTGATCGAGAACTGAGAGCGCGGTTTGAACAGTTACTTTCGGAGCTGTTCGGTATCGAATACCGGACCGGTATCAAGAAGGATGTGCCGTACGTGAGTGTGACGAGTCGGACGCTTACTCACTATCTAGAATCGTGTTTCGATGTCTTTGCGGGGCCGAGGGCCGACGATGGGATCGGCTCTGCGATGTTGGAAGCGGATGAACGAAGTAGAGAGGCGTTCCTACAGGCTGTGTTCGATGCGGAGGGTCACGTGACGAAAAACGGGATCGTCGAGCTTACGCAGAAGGACGGCGACATAATCACCGTCTTATCCTATTTACTCGCAGGATTTGGGATCCCATCCCGCCGGAAAACGGAGAAAAGACAGGCTACGAACGGGCGTAATATTTCGAGAGAGTACCAGACGCTCTATATTTCTAGCGCGAGACACCTCGAACAGTTCCAGTCGAAAGTCGGATTCTCGATCGAGGAGAAAGCGAGGAGACTGTCCGACGCTGTCGAGCGAGATTCGAACCCGAACAACGATACAATCCCGACCCAGAGTGCGGTGACGGCACTCTGTGAGCAGCTCAATCTCAAGAAAACAGCATACATCCCGGACACACTGAATCCGGATTCGCCGGGGAGAGAACGGTATCAGGATGGCATCTCAAAACTGCTCGACGATGCAACTGAACGGCTCGAAGCAGTACAGGAAAGGAGAGAACGACTGGCCCGTCTCTCCCCCGAGATCAGCGACATAACAGCAGTTCCCGTGACGTGGGCTGACGAACGGTCGGAACTCGAACCCATCGAAACACGGCGTGCAGTCTCGGCAAGGACCTCACTTCGGACGGACAGACTGCTCACGTATGCCCGCGGTGACCGGACGCCGTATACAAACTGCCTGCAGTCGATACTGTCCGAGATGGACGGCGCCGAGACGGCACCGATTGAAACGGTACAGACCGAACTTCGGGAACTCGTCGACAGGCTCGGTATTTCCTACGGTCAGATTGCCGAGGAAACGTCGTTGTATTCGTGCGATGTCAATAATCTGTTGAATCGGGAGGATCACGAAGTCGGCTCGTTGTACCGATTTAGAACTGTCACTGACCGGCTGGAGCGGATTCTGTCGCAGATGGCTTCGACAGAAACGCTCGAACATCTCCGGACGCTACATCAGATCGTCGAATCCGATATCTATCTCGACGAGGTCGAACGGACCGAAACGATCACCGGATCACAGCGCGTCTACGATCTGACCGTTCCGGAGACACGAAACTACGTTGCTGGCACGGTTCCGACCGTGATGCACAACACGACAAGTTCGATAGCCATCGCCCGGGAACTGTACGGCGAGGACTGGGAGGAGCATTTCCTCGAACTCAACGCCTCCGACGAGCGGGGGATCGATGTCGTCCGCGACCGGATCAAGAGCTTCGCCCGGACCTCCTTCGGCGGTGCGAACTACCGGATCATATTCCTCGATGAGGCAGACGCGTTGTGCGTGCCACCTGGGACAGAGGTCGTTACCGGATACCCGTCGTCTCCCGAAGTGAAACCGATCGAAGCGGTAGACACCGACGGCGAGCCGATACCGTCTGTTGATTTCGAGACGAACGAAATCCAGTCAGACAAGGGAAAACTCGTCGACTCTGGCGTTGCAGACTTCTTCGAAGTCGAACTGAATGACGGACGGACCATTCTTGCGAGCCTCAGTCATCCGTTCTTCGTAGTCGGAGAAGATGGACGACTCGTCGAAAAAGAGTTACAGGACCTATCACCAGGGGACGAGATCGCTGATTTCAGAGATAATGTCGGCCTCCCGGGCCAGAAACAGGGCAAGAGATCGGTACCCGGGCCAGCACCGGTCTCCGATGGTGGATTGCAGCACGTCCAGACCGCGGAACTGCGTCGTATCGAATACAGTCACCGAGGGACGGCATACAACATCAGCATGGAGGGGACTCCGAACTTCATGCTCGGTAACGGTATCCTGACACACAACACCAGCGACGCCCAGTCAGCACTCCGGCGGACGATGGAGCAGTTCTCGAACAACGTCCGGTTCATTCTCTCCTGTAACTACTCCTCGCAGATCATCGATCCGATCCAGTCACGGTGTACCGTCTTCCGGTTCTCGCCGCTTTCCGACGAGGCGATCGAAACGCAGGTCCGGGAGATCGCCGACAGGGAGGGCATCGAGATCACGGACGACGGGGTCGAGGCGCTGATCTACGTCGCGGGCGGCGACATGCGCGCCGCGATCAACGGGCTCCAGGCCGCGGCCGTCACCGGCGACGTCGTCGACGAGGAGGGCGTTTTCGAGATTACCAGTACGGCCCGGCCGGAGGACATCCGGGAGATGGTGACGCTGGCGCTGGCGGGCGATTTTACGGCCTCGCGTTCACAGCTCGACCGCCTGCTGACCGACGAGGGGATCGCCGGCGGCGACGTGATCGACCAGCTGCACCGCTCCGTCTGGGAGTTCGATCTGGACGACCAGGCCGCAGTACGGCTACTCGACCGGATTGGCGAGGCGGACTACCGCATCACGGCGGGCGCGAACGAGCGGATCCAGCTCGAAGCTCTGCTTGCCTCGCTCGCACTGGAGAAGTAATCAGGCGTCGGTCGCTCTCGCATCGGCCGCAAGCGAACCCGCCTCGGGCAGGATGATCTCGTCGGTCGCGAGCAGCGCCCAGTCGATCGTTCCGGGGACGGCAAAGACCGGGACGCCCGCAACGATGCCGGCCGTCGTCCGCGTGGCGACGACGGCACTGCCCTCGTTCTCGTGAGCCACCAGCCTGAACAGTTCCCCGAACCCCGGAAGCTGTTTGTCGAACAGCGGTTCGAGTGCCTCGATCGTGACGTCGTCGGGTTCGACACCTGTGGCACCGATCGTGACGACGACGTCGACATCGTCGCGCTCCGTGAGGCGGGTGACAGTGCTCTGGACGCCGTCGTAGGCGGGCTGGATGAGGTCGCGGGTCGTCACGGCGCCGCCGTCGGCTTCGATCGCTTCGACGACGACGTCGCCCTGTGTATCCTCGGAGATCGACCGATCGGAGCTGACTGTGACGACTGCGTACGACAGTGTTTCGGGGTCGAACTCCCCGTCGCTCTGTTCCGTCTCGGTCGTCTCCGGTGTCTCGTCGGTGTCTTCATCTTCCGGCGGTGAGTCGTCGGTGTCCTCGGGTTCGTCCGTGTCGGTCGAAGAGCGGCTGTCACGTGATTGAAAGTCGACCATGTAAGAGATCGGCAGCGGGTCGTACAAAAGCGCCACGACACCACCGACAGATGCAGCCGCGGGAGGAAATCATACTGGTGGCTATAAGAAACTGAAGAATTGCGCCACACCGGGGTGGCGCATATCTTTACGAATTTATAGCCACCAGTATCAGCCGCCTGTTTCCACGCCGGTGATCTCGAACCGTGCGCCGCCGCTGTCGCTCTCGGTCGCCGTGATCTGCCAGCCGTGGGCGTCGACGATCTCGGTGACGATCTTGAGACCGAACCCCGTGCCGTCGGACGCCGTCGAGAAACCGGAGTCGAACACGTCGGCGCGGATGTCTTCCGGGATGCCGGGGCCGTCGTCCTCGACGAAAAAGCCGTCGTGGTCGAGGAGCCCGATCCGGACCGTCACCTGATCGGCGGTCCGGCCGTCACCGTCGGCCCCGGCGTCGTCAGACGTGTCCGGATGGCCGTGTTCCGCGCTGTTTTTGAGGAGGTTTTCGAGAAGGATCTGGACTAGTTCCCGGTCGGCGCGGACGATCGCCCCGTCCTCTGCGACGAGTCGGACCACGTCAGTATCGAGCGTCTCCAGGCAGATCTGGGCGACCGTTCCGAGGTTTACCGGTTCGGGCTCCTCGACGGGCTCCCTGCTGCGGGCCAGCGTCAGGAGCGTATCGATCAACGCCTCCATACGGTCGTGAGCGCGTGCGACGGCGTCGAGACGGTCGGTATCACACGACTCCCGTGCCAGTTCGAGCTGTAGCTGTGCCACGTTCAGCGGGTTGGAGAGGTCGTGGCTCACGATCCCCGCGAACTCGTCGAGCCGTTCGTTCTGCCGTCTGAGTTCCTCCTCGCGTTCGATCTGTTCGATCCGGCTCGCCGCGTGACTGACCAGCAGTTCCGCGAACTCGACGTCTTCCTCGTCGAACGCCTCCGGTTCCGTGCTCACAGCCTGGAAGACGCCGTACTCGCCGACCGGAACGCTGATTGCTGACCGGTAGCTCTCCTTTGCGGGATCGGCCCCTTTCTCGTCGGCGATGTCTCTCGTGATGTCCGGGTCACCGGACTGAAAGACCCTGCCGGCAACCCCCTGATCGGTCCGCATACGCCGCACGCCGCCGGGTTGGGTGTTCTCGGAGGCTGCGCGCGGGACGAGCCAGTCGCCGTCCCGGACGAGTATCGAACAGGTTTCGAACTCGAGGATGTCGGTCGCGGCCCGGACAGTCCGTTCACAGACGGCTTCGACCGTCTTCTCGCCCTGGATCGTCGTCGCGATGTCGTGCAGTGCGGCGAACGCCCGCTCACGCCGCCCCTGTTCGGTTATGTCGGTGAGGGCGAAGACCACACCCTCGATGGCACCACCCCCGTCGTACAGCGGCGCGGCGTCGATCTCGACGGTTCGGCGGACCCCGTCCGGACACCGCAGCGAGTGGCGGGCCGCCTCGACCGGGTCGCCGGACCGGAGCACACGGGTAACGGGCAGTGCGGAGTCGGGGATCGGTTCCCCGTCGAGATCCCGGACATCCCACTCGTCGTCGGTCCACGTCCGCTGGATCGGCGCTTCGGTGTCGAATCCGAGCAGTGATCGGGCACGCTCGTTGGCGAAGACGATCTCCGCCGATCGGTCGACACGCAGGATCGCTGTCGGAACGGTCTCGACGAGTCGGTCGAGGCGGCGGAGCCGGTCGCTGCTCACCGCGCCGTCACCGCCCACGACCCGTTCGAGACGCTGTTTGAGAGAGGCCTGGTCGTCGATATACTCTGTGACGCCCGCAGTAATCGCTTCGCTCGCGATCTCCTCACTCCCGTCGTCCGGATACAGGACGAACGGTATCGCCGGATCGGTCTCGCGGACCGTCCGGAGAAACTCGACACCGGTCGACCCCGGCAGTTCGTACGCGGAGAGCACGCAGTCGTACACACCGCCGGTGAGTCGGTCGAGAGCCGTCGACGGCTCCGCGACAGTATCGACGGCGAACCGACCACCCTCGGTATCAGTGGGGAAAGCAGAACAGTCCGGCTCGACACCGA
>Ga0207714_1000674_pt1 | contig 23045 bp, 18 predicted proteins | sample PonA232FremontCA_2_FD_187270 | JGI IMG/M metagenome (GOLD analysis project Ga0207714, IMG submission 187270) | Marine sediment microbial community from Fremont, CA, USA - Pond A23 Sediment 2 (SPAdes) | ecosystem: Environmental > Aquatic > Marine > Unclassified | place: USA: Fremont, California...
GGCGTGCCGGGCGACCGTCAGGGCGATGCGCAGGCCCGCGGCGTCGATGTCGCCCCAGTGCCATATGTCGCACCCGGCCTGCGCAAGGACGGCAATGGCGCGCCCAACGGCGTGCGAGGGAAAGCCGCCGGTGTAGACGGCGATTTCGTCGTCCCCGCGGGCCTCCCGTGCATAGCGGTTGAACGACGTCAGGTTTTCGATGGTCACCACGCGGCGCGCCCGGCCCGGATGCAGCGCCGCCGCGGCATCCGGCGGCAGACCGATGTGCGGCAGCTCGGGCAGCAGCCGACCGTAGACCGTTACCGGGCCGGCGAGCTTGACGTCCTGGGGCTGCTTTTCCAGCCCCAGCGCCGCCAGGGCCTCGGGGTCGGAGGTGGTCGGGTCGACCATGCCCTGCTGGCGCAGCCATCGGGCGATCCGGCCCATCTGGCGTTCGATCGCCTTGCTGTCGCCGGTGCGCTGGCGCGCGACCGTGCGCATGTCGCGGCCGCCGAAGTCGCCCGCCAGGACCGCATCCAGCGCGCGCAGGAAGGCGATGGCGCCGTCCACCTCGTGCCGGCCCAGGCCCATCCAGCTCCGGCCGGCGCGCCAGTATGCCGCGATCTCGTCCCGAACGCCGGCCACGTTGCGCAGCTGGGGACAGCGCCGGTGCAGCGCATCGCCAGCCCGGTCGGCGGCCTCGCCGGCGGGCGTGCGCGCGAGGAAACGGTACAATGCGGCACTGTCCGCCAGTTGGACCCGCGCCCACAGGTGGGCAAGTTCGCCGCGCCCGGGAACGAGGGTCACCGCCTGCATGGTCGCGGCGTCGCGCAGGACGGCCTCGAAATCGGCGCGGGCGTCGGCATCGGCGAAGTTCATGGAGAGTCTGGCGCTTACCATGCGCTGGCGCTCAGCCTCGCTCAGCCGCTCGATGCGGTCGAGCAGGCTGTGCAGGGTCGCCCGCGCCTTCGCCGCCGACATCGCTTACTCCGCCGCCTCGCGGTCGCCGTCGCCGGGCATGCGGGCGCGGTAGCCCTCGACGCCCAGATGCTCCGGATTCGCCGCCTGCATCTCGGCGATCGCCCGATGGCCGGGATACTCGCAGTCGATGTACATGACACTATCCTGCGGCAGCTTGTTCACCGAGACGATGGTGTCCATGACCTCCAGGAAGCTCATGCGCTTCTCTTCCGGTGCGGCAACCACCACCTGCAGGTTGAGGTCCCTGTAGAAGCGCAGGATGGCCTGGGTGTTCGGGATGTCCAGGCGGTTGAAGGCCTCGTCGAACAGCACCAGGCCCATGCCCTCCGGGTTCTCGTGGCGCGAGTTGGGGTAATAGACGCTCGCCATGGCCGCCGCGATGGCAACGTAATAGGGGGCCTGTTTCTGCCCGCCCGAGCCCTTGCGGGCGCGCCGGCTCAGGTTGGTCCGCGCGCCGTCCTCGGACTCCATGATCAGCTCGAAGGTATAATAGTTCCGGTAATCCTCGAGGAAGGCGGTGTCGCTGGTCTTGTCCAGGATCTCCTCGATCTGCGCCATGGCCTCGCGAAACGCACGCGAACCGGACTCCATCCGGCTTTCCAGGCCCTGTTCGGGGCTCTCGGCGATCTGTTCGGCAAGGTGATGCAGACGGGACAGGCCGGGATCGACGCGCTCGGCGAAGCGATACCGCATCCCGGTGAACTTGTGCGCCTCCAGCCGCTTGTTGAGGATGCGGAGCTGCCACTTCAGCATCTTGAACTTGTCGGACAGCTTGTTGAGCAGGTCCTCCTTGAGGGCGTGCTCCATGCTTTCGCGCGCCGATTCCACCTTTTCCTGGTACGGGCGCAGCTCGTTCTGTTCCAGCTTGCGCTCGCGCTCGACCAGCCAGGCCAGCATGGCGAGGTTGTCCGCGTCCTCGCCCAATGAGGCGGTGATGTCGTAGTCCCGGAGGAAGCGGTGGAAGCCGTTCTGGGCACGGCGCGCGTTGTCGCGAAGGTTGCCGTAGAGCGTCCGTGCCTCGCTGCGCGCGTGGTCGCGCAACTGGGCGAGCCGGGCTTCCGCATGCTCGTCGCCGGCTTCGAGCATCGCCGCCTCGACCTTGGCCCGCGCCCCCGCGATGTCCTCCGCGTCGTCCAGGTGCGCGATCAGGTCGGCCATGCCGGTCTCGGCCTCGACCGCCTCCTGCTCCGCTTCGCGCTGCTCGGCGATCCGGCCCTCGTGGGTCTGGACCTGGACCAGGAGATCGCGCTCGCTCGCCGCATGCTTTTCGATGCCGGGCCCGATCTCGTTTTCCAGTTCCGCCTTGTAGCCGCGCCGCTCGTTCTCCAGCTCGGCGATGGCCTGGTGGAGCTGTGCGCTGGCCGGATCCGCGACCGCGTTGAGGTCCACCTTGGCGGAATCGATCTGCGCCTGGGCGTCGCGGCGTGCGCGCAGGCACGTCCGGATCGCCGGGGTTTCCGCGTCGGCCGCCCGGCGAAGGGCGTCCAGGGCCGAGTCGATGCGCTTCTTCTGCGCGCTCAGGGCCTCGCGCTGTTGCTTGAGCGTGTCGATCTGCTCGCGCGTTTGCGCGATCGTGTGGGTGCGCGCGGTCTTGCCCAGGATCAGCTTGATCTCGCCGTGAACGCGCAGGGTCAGGCCGCCCGAGGTCTTGCCGTCGGGCATGACGGCCTTGCTGTGCGCGTCCAGCTCGCGCTGGGTCTCGACCATGCGGATGCTGCCCACGTGGTAGTCGATGAACTTGCGCACATATTCGGCGTAGGCGCCCGACGGCTCGGCGATGGTGGCGAGGGAACCGGGTTCCGCGATCGGATTGACCCGGTCCATGCGGCGCGTCTGGACGATGCGGCATGTGTGCAGGCCGGCGCGCTTGCGGTTCTCGAACAGCAGTTCCAGCGCCTTGTCCTGGTGGACCGGGTCGACGATGACCGCCTCGCGGTTGGCGCCCAGCAGCCCTTCCAGGGCGTAGGCCCAGCGCGGTTCCGTGATCTCGACCAGATCGGGCAGGGGCGTCGCGGTGATGCCGGCGCGAGCGAGGATGTCGATGAAGCTGCGCACCGGCTGCGATAGCACCGCGCCTGTCTCCCCGGCGCCGGCGATCTGCGCTTCGAGTTCCTCGACCTGCCGGGTGGTCTCGGCGATTTGCGTGGACAGGTCATCGCTGTTCGCGGCCAGTGCGTCGCGCGCCTCAACGAGGCTCATCGCCTGGTTTTCCAGCTCGGCGATTTCGTCCTCGCGTCCGGCGAGCGCGTCGGCATCCCGGTGCGCAAGGTCGCGCAGCGTCGCGGCGGCGGCGACGGCGCCGTGCAGGCGCGTGGGAATGTACTGCTTGACCGCGTCCAGCCGTGCGAGTTCGGCGACGATGCGGGTCCGCCGGGCCAGGTTCGCCAGCGCATCCTCGCGCTCCTTCTCCGCCGCGCGCTGGCGCTGCCGGATGGCGTCCAGCTTGGCGCTCTCGCCGCTCTGCGAGAGCAGCACGTTCTTGTTGCGCACCTCCTCGTCGATCGCCTCCATCGCCCGGCGGTGGTTCGCTTCCGCCGCCCGGAGGCGTTCCAGCGCCGCGCGGGTCTCGGCCAGCTTGCTCTCGTCGCGCGCCTTCAGGTGCTGCAGGCGCAGGCGCTCGACGTAGGCGGCGGTGAAACCGAGCGTGTTGTAGCGGACTTTCTGCTTGCCCCAAGTGACGAAGCGGGCGCGGGCCTGCTGGATCGCCTGCAGCATCTCCTGCAGGCGCTGCACCTCGGCCTCCATGCGCCGCCAGTGGTCGATGGAATCGCGGATGCGCTCGACGTCCAGGGGGTCCGGCGCAAGCACGTAGCGACGGACGAAGGTGGTGGCGTCCGCGACCGGGCGAAAAGCCACCATGTTCTTGAAATTGTTGAGGAAGTGCTTGACGCTCGGCGCCGGCGCACGGCCGCGCATGGCGCTCAAGTAGGCCTCAACGAACCGCGCTGCGCTGGTGTTGTACTGCTCCAGGCGGCAGCGCCGGTCGGCGCGCATCCGCTCCAGCATTTCCGCGTGGGAGAGCACGTAGTCCCCGCCGTCGGCGGCCGTCTGCGTGAAGCCGGCCAGCGTGAAGGCGTGCCCCTTGGCGATGAAGCGCGTGGTCTGCTCGCGGCTGTCCGCGACGTCCGCGAAGAGCATCAGGCCGACGGAGATCGGCTGCGCCGTCGCCTGATCGCGGAAGACCAGCACCACCGTACTCTCGCAACGCTCGCGAAGCGGCTGGTCGCCGACGTCATCGACGTAGCCGAGGCAGTACTCGTGGATGCTGCGGTCGGATTTGCCCTCGGTGCTGGCGTTGAGGTCGACGGCGCGCGCGTTGCCGCCCGCGATCACGGTCTGGATGGCGTCCAGCACCGAACTCTTCCCCACGCCGGTGGGACCGATGATCCCGGTCGCGCCGCGGACCTCGATGTCCTTCGCCTCGATGGTGTTCCAGTTGTGCAGGCAGATCCGCTCGAGCTGGTACATGGTTCAGCCGGCCTCCCCGCTATCGCCGGCGTCGTCCGGTTCCGGCTCGGCGTCATCGCCGGGCGCCGCCGCCGGTGGCGCCCCGGGGCCGCCGGATTCGCCCGTGCTCTCGCCGCCGCTCGCGGCGTCGCCGGCCAGACGCGTCGACAGCCGGTCGAAAACGCTGTCCTCGCCCTCGGGGGCGCCGTTTTCGACCCAGTCGATCACGGCCTCGACGTAGGTGTCGGGGATCAGCACGCGGATGCCCGGCAGGACGGCCAGCGGGGTGATGCGCTCCGCCCGGTCCGCGTCGGCCACGCGCACGAGGCCGCGGCGCCGCGCCATGGCGAGAATCTCGTGCAGCCGGGACTCGCTAGGCGGCTCTTCGCCCGCGAGCGTCTTGTAGGCATCGTAGATCTCGTCGGTGTTGGTCTCGATGCGGCCGGTTTCGTCCATCTCGCCGCGGCGCGTGCCGTCCTCGAAGAGATAGCGCAGCACCAGCAGGACGAGGGTCTCGTCCTTCTTGAAGCGCGTTTCCTTCCAGCCGTAGGCGGCGGTGCGGGGGCGGACGGCCGCGAGCCCGTCGCGCTGCTCGACGATGAGCTGGTAGTCCAGCGCGTTCACGTATTTCTCGAAGAAATCCCGGTGACGGGCGATAATCGTATAGGGGCGGCCGCCCATGGGACGGTCGGCGTAGACGCACTGATGCATAAGCAGCGCCTGGAGGGCGCGCTGCAGATCGGCCTCGGTGGTCTGGTCGCGCTTGCGCCGGGCTTCGTCGGCGTCGACGATCTCGGCGAATTCCTTCAGTTCGAGCGCACTCATGCGGCCGTCTCCTGGCTTTCCACGCGCCGGATGCGGAAGTCCGGGCAGGCGATCCACGCGCTGACGAACCAGCCGCCCGTCAGCTCCAGGCGGTAGTGCCCGCGAAAGCCGCCGTCGGCAAGATAGGGCAGATCGCGCAGCCGCTCGAACACGAAAAAATCATCCAGGGTGGCCAGCGGCAGCTCCGCGGCCGCGACCGTGTCGCGCCCGGCCATGGCGCGCTCCAGATAGGCGACCAGCTTTTCCGGCGTGATCCGGGCGCGTTCGTGATACTGGCGCAGATCGCGGCGGAACGCGTCGTGCGCCGGGTCGCGCCGGCGTCGGGTCAGCGCCTTGCGCTCGGGTTCGCCGCGCTTGCGCGCCGGGTGGTAGAGATTGGCCTCGGAGACGGCCGGGCGCACGGTCGCGAACGCGTGCGGCACCGCCACAGGCGCATCGGATGGGAGGCCGCTCTGCCCCAGCATCTCGATCGCCGCGGTGATACGGTGCGTGGCGATCTCGCTGATGCGGTCCATGTAGCGCACGGTGTTGCGCACCCGGCGCTCGATCCGGGACTGCGTGGCGTAGACCAGCTCCAGGTGGTCGTCGACCGCCTGGAAGACGGTGACAACGGTTTGAAGGTCCGCAAGCAGGGTGGTGGCCGCGCGCTCGCTGTCGGCCGCGCGGCCTTCGCGCACCATCGCCGTGGCGAGCGCGTCCACCAGCTCGCGGTCGTTCGCCATCTCTTGCGCCAGATCCAGGATGTCGACCCGGTAGCGGAAGGGATTGTCCTGGGTGTGCAGGCGCTTGTAGTCCACGATCAGGTGCTCGGCGACGAAATCCTCGAAATAGGTGCCGAAAAGGCTCTTGAGGTTGGTCTGCTGAACAAGCAGCGCCTCGATCTTGCGCATCGCACCCGTGACCGAGCGCAGATGGTTGCGGAAGCTCTTCGCCGAGCGGGCAGCATTGGCGACGTTTTCCGACTTCGTTCCGGGCTGCGTCCGTGCCGAGTCGAGAAGTGCCTGGACCTGGAGGACCTCGCCCCCATAGGAACGCATGCGCCCGGATTTGATTTCCAGCAGCGCCTGCAAAAGCAGACGCGCGTCGGGGTCGAAGTCCACGATCCGGCGGTAGCGGTCGCGGTGCTCGACCAGCCAGCCGGTGTCGAGCAGGCGCGCGTAGGCGAAGAACCGCCGCGGATCTGTGTCGCGTTCCGCTTCTGCGTCCAGGTGCGTCGGGCGCTCCGCCGTGAAGTCGAGGTCCTGGCCCTCGCGGCGGATGAACTCGCCGATCGCGTCGATGGTCTCGCGTTTGGAGACGAGTTCGCCGGCGACGGCGAACACCTCGCCGTCGAGATATTCCAGGAGGTCGGCGTAGAACCCACGGTTCGAGCCGGCGAACAGCCGGAAGACGTCGGCCGGCAGCTTGCCGAACAGCGCCGTTGTCTCCGCCACGGTCGTCATGTTGGCCGTCCCCGGCCGGTCCGGCGCGGTGCCGCCCGGCCGCTCATCCCGAGCCCGTCGACGGTGGCCGGAACATACCCATACGTCATGTCGTCCAAGGAAAAGTGTTACACGTCCAGGTCGGACTCGTCGACGAAACGCGCGCGCTCCTGGATGAACGCGAAGCGGTGCTCGGCCTTGCGTCCCATCAGCCGCTCCACCGTGCGCGCGGTTTCGTTCGCGTCGTGGGTGGCGTCGATTTCGCCGCCTTCGGTGATGGTCACCCGCAGCAGCGTTCGCCGTGACGGGTCCATGGTGGTTTCCTTGAGCTGGCGCGGCGGCATCTCGCCCAGGCCCTTGAAGCGGCTGACCTCGACCTTGTCCGGCTTGGTGAAGTGTTCCGCGAGCAGCCGGTCGCGATGTGCGTCGTCGCGCGCATAGACGATCTCCCCGCCGTGCGCGAGGCGGTAGAGCGGCGGCTGCGCCAGGAAAAGCCGGCCCTGTTCGATCAGCCCGGGCATCTCTCGGAAGAAGAAGGTCATCAGCAAAGCCGCGATGTGCGCGCCGTCGACGTCGGCGTCGCACATGATGATGACGCGCTCGTAGCGCAGCTTCCGGGAATCGAAGCTGTCGCGCCGGCCGCAGCCCAGGGCCTGCAGGATGTCGTTGACCTCCTGGTTCGCGCGCAACTTGTCGTTGGACGCGCTGGCGACGTTCAGGATCTTGCCGCGCAGGGGCAGCACGGCCTGGGTCTCGCGGTCGCGCGCCTGCTTGGCCGAGCCGCCCGCCGAATCCCCCTCGACCAGGAAGATCTCGGTGTCCTCCGCGCGGGTGCGCGCGCAGTCGGCGAGCTTGCCGGGCAGGCGCAGCTTGCGCGTGGCCGACTGGCGCTTGAGTTCGCGCTCCTTGCGCCGGCGCTGGCGCTCCTCGGCGCGCTCGACGATGCGCTCCAAGAGCGCTTTGCTGCGTTCGGGGTGTGCGGCGAGCCAGTGGTCGAAGCGGTCCTTCACGGCCGTCTCGACGAGCTTCTGCGCTTCCGGCGTGCCCAGGCGCTCCTTCGTCTGGCCCTGGAACTGCGGGTTGCGCAGGAACACCGAGAGCAGCACGCAGGCGCCGCCCAGCAGATCCTCGCCGGTGACCTGCTGCGCCTTTTTGTTGCCCGCCATCTCGCCGTACGTCTTGATACCGCGAACGAGCGCGCCGCGCAGGCCCTGCTCGTGGGTGCCGCCCTGCGGCGTGGGCACGGTGTTGCAGTAGGAGACGGAGAAACTCTCCTCGTCACTGGGCCAGGTGATCGCCCATTCCACCCGGCCGGCGCCATCGGCGAGGTCGGCCTCGCCCGCGAAGGGCTCCGGGGTCAGGCTCTGCCGCTCGCCCAGATGGGCCTGCAGGGCATCGCGCAGCCCCCCGGGAAAGTGCAGGGTGGCCTGCTCGGGAAGGTTCGACGCCGTCTGCCCGCGCAGCAGCTCGCCCGCACACTGCCAACGGATCTCAACGCCCTTGTAGAGGTACGCCTTGGACCGCGCCATACGGTAGAGCACCGCCGGGTCGAAGGCGCTTTCGCCGAAGATCTCCGGATCGGGATGGAAGGCGACCGTGGAACCGCGGCGGTTCTGCACCGGCCCGGCGTCTTCCAGCTTGCCCTGCGGCGTGCCGCGGGCGAAGCGCTGCCGGTACAACCGCCGGTCGCGTGCGACCTCGACGGTCAGATCATCGGCCAGCGCATTGACCACGGAGACGCCAACACCGTGCAGCCCGCCCGCGGTGGCGTAGGCCTTGTTGGCGAACTTCGCCCCCGAGTGCAGCGTGGTGAAGATCACCTCCAGCGCCGACTTGTCGGGGAACTTCGGATGCGGCTCGACGGGCATGCCGCGCCCGTTGTCGTGAACGGTGACGTAGCCGTCGCCGCGCAGCGTGATGTCGATTCGAGAGGCGTGCCCCGCCACGGCCTCGTCCATGGCGTTGTCGAGCACCTCCGCGACCAAGTGATGCAAGGCGCGCGCGTCTGTGCCGCCGACGTACATGCCGGGGCGGCGCCGAACGGGCTCCAGGCCCTCCAGGACTTCGATATCCGCGGCGGAATAGCCCGTGGCGTCGGGCGCGTCGCTGTGGAACAACTCGGACATGGGCTCGGATTATGGGGTGGAGGCTTGGCGCCGACAAGAACATGCGGTAGATGGGTGCCGCAACTACCACAAAATGTGACGCATTCAAATTGTATCGCCGATGACGAACACAGACGAACCTGACGACAGCACCGCCCCGACGCAAGCGCCGGCGTTTGAGCCGGCCCTGCGCACCTGGGCCATGCCCGCCGATGCGAACCCGAACGGGGACATCTTCGGCGGCTGGGTCATCGCGCAGATGGACCTTGCCGGCTCGGTCGCGGCCACGGAACGCGCCAAGGGGCGCATCGCCACGGTGGCGATGGATGCCGTACGCTTTCACGCCCCCGTCAAGGTGGGCGACCTGGTAAGCTGCTACGCCCGGGTCACGCGCGTGGGCAGCACGTCCATCTCGGTCTGGGTCGAGGCCTGGGCGCGGCGCGGCCACGACGGCAGCCACACGCGCGTCACCGAGGGCGCGCTGGTCTATGTCGCCCTCGACGATCAGGGCCGGAAACGCCCAGTGCCCGACTCGCCGGGCGAATAGGCTGGCGTCTTGCGCCCGTCTCCCGCTCGCCGGCGGCTGGGGACTTTTCGGCGGTACGGCGACCCTCACCCGTTGCGCGGAGTCTGCGAATCGTTCTGCGGCGAACGCGGCATGACAAAGTTTGTCCCGTCCATGAGCCGGACGGGGGCGTCGGCCGGTGCTGGACCTGGGCCGTGATAGGGCGAGTCGTCGGCGGATGCGGCCGCCGGACCGGTCGCTGCGAGCGCGGCGAGGGCGCGATGCGCGTTCAGCCGGCCGGCGAGCGTCCGCGGTGCGTGGCGCATCGCCGCGGCCGGGCAGGTCTCCGCGGACTCGAGAAGCAGGCGGCGGATCGCGTTCAGGTCGGTGTACGCATGGTGCCGAATCTGCAACGTGAGCAGCAGGGCTGCGGCGCCGCTCACCAAGGGCGCCGCGGCGGGCGTGCCCTGCCGCTGCACGACGCCGCCCCCGGGTGCGGCGCCCGGTACGGCGTCGGCCGGCGCGAGCAGCCTGCGCGACCAGTACGGCGTCGCTGGGGCCGGGAAGGGCAGCGGGCGTCCCGCGGCATCATGCCCGGCGACCGGCAACACGCAGGCGCGCGCGGCCGGAACCTGCTCGCAGCGGCAGCCATCGTTGCCCGCGGCGGCGACGATGAGAATGTCGTGCTTGGCGCAAAGCCGGATCGCGTCGTCGAAGAACCGGTCCACCGGCCCGGGCTGCGCCATGGGTGCCCCGCTGATGGTGATGATGTCGGCGCCGGCTTCGGCTGCGCGCCGGATCGCCCGGCCCAACATGGGCTGGTGGCACGCGACCGGCTGACCCCGCGCGTCTTCCGCGTAGACGGGCAGGCCGATGATGCGGCAGCGCGGCGCAAGGCCGGTAACGCCCGAGTCCGGCTGGCCGCATAGGAGGCTCGCCACGTGCGTGCCCTGGGCGGCCCCGGGGCTATCGTGGCCGAAAGGCGCGTCGGTCTCGATGGAAAGGCACCCGATGTCGGCCCCGCCGAAGCACGGGTGCCGGAGGTCGATATCGCTGTCCAGAAGCGCGACGGTCACGCTGGGGTCGCCGCCGGCGGCGGCCTCGCGAAGGGCGCGGGCCCCCGGAATGCGCTCGGTGATGGCTGTCGTGGTCATGGTTCGACTCCCCCAACCGCGATGCGGCCGCGCGGTCCGTCCGGGCCAACGTGGCTCTTGGCCGCGCCGCATCGCCCTGTTATCTCCAGCTCATTCGATTTCGAAAGTTCGATACGGCCGCCGCGCGGCGAGCAGTCGTTATAGTAGAAAGAAAATTCTTAAAATGCAACTATAAGGATTGTGCGTCGGCACGCGCACACGTCGCCGAGCGGTCGCCGGTGGCGCGCCCGGCCGGCGTGGTATGGCTTCCGCATCCGCGCCGGCGGGTCGCGGCATTGTGCGGCGGGTCAGGCGCCTGGATCGCGGGCGTTCAGCCGGCTAGTCTGCGATGCAGCGCCGAATCAGGGCCGCGAGACCGAATTCAAGGAGAGAGCGCAGAAGATGGCGAGCGATTCCAACAGCCCCTTTGACAAGTCGAAGCTGCCCAGCCGTCACGCCACGGTGGGGCCGAACCGTGCACCGGCGCGCGCGTTCTATCATGCCATGGGCTTGAGCGACGCCGAGATCAATCAGCCCTTCGTGGGCGTGGCGACCTGCTGGAACGAGGCCGCGCCGTGCAACATCGCGCTGTCGCGCCAGGCCAAGGCGGTCAAAAACGGTGTCGAGCAGGCCCACGGCACGCCGCGCGAGTTCACCACCATCACCGTGACCGACGGCATCGCCATGGGCCACGAGGGCATGCGCTCCTCCCTGGTCAGCCGCGAGGTCATCGCGGACAGCGTGGAGCTGACCGTGCGCGGTCACGCCTATGACGCGCTGGTGGGCATCGCCGGCTGCGACAAGTCCCTGCCCGGCATGATGATGGTGATGCTGCGGCTGAACGTGCCCAGCGTGTTCATGTACGGCGGCTCCATCCTGCCCGGCAAGCACAAGGGCAAGGACGTGACCGTTCAGGAGGTGTTCGAGGCTGTGGGCGCACATTCCGCGGGCAAGATCACGGACGCGGAGCTGCACGACATCGAGTGCGTGGCGTGTCCCTCCGCCGGCGCCTGCGGCGGCCAGTTCACCGCCAACACCATGGCCTGCGTCTCCGAGGCGATCGGCCTGGCGCTGCCCGGCTCGGCGGGGGCGCCCGCGCCGTACGAGAGCCGCGACCAGTACGCCGAGGCTTCAGGTAGCCAGGTGATGAATCTCATCAAGAATGGCCCGCGTCCGCGCGAGATCGTCACCCGCGAGGCGCTGGAGAACGCGGCCACGGTCGTGGCGGCGTCTGGCGGCTCGACGAACGCGGCGCTGCACCTGCCGGCGATGGCGCACGAGGCGGGCATCGACTTCGACATCCACGACGTCGCCCGCATCTTCCGCAAGACGCCCTATATCGGCGACCTCAAGCCGGCGGGGCGCTACGTCGCCAAGGACCTGTTCGAGATCGGCGGCGTGCCGGTCCTGATGAAGGCGCTGCACGAGGGCGGCTATTTGCACGCGGATTGCAAGACCGTCACCGGCAACACCATCGGCGAGGACCTGGAGCGGGTGACCTTCCCGCAGGACCAGGACGTGGTGCGTTCCACGTCGAACCCCATCTCGCCCACGGGCGGCGTTGCCGGGCTGAAGGGCAACCTTGCGCCGGAAGGCGGCATCGTGAAGGTCGCCGGGCTGGAGAACCTCCAATTCCGCGGCACCGCGCGCTGCTTTGACAGCGAGGAGGAGGCTTTCGACGCCGTTTCGCGGCGCGATTACAAGGCCGGCGATGTCATCGTCATCCGGTACGAGGGCCCCAAGGGCGGCCCTGGCATGCGCGAGATGCTCGCCACGACGGCCGCGATCTACGGCCAGGGCATGGGCAAGGAGGTCGCGCTCATCACCGACGGCCGCTTCTCCGGCGCCACGCGCGGCTTCTGCATCGGTCACGTCGGCCCCGAGGCGGCCGTTGGCGGCCCGATCGGCCTGCTTCAGGACGGCGACGTTATCGTCATCGACGCCGAAGCCGGCAAGCTGGACGTCGAGTTGTCCGAAGACGAGCTGGCCCGCCGGCGCGAGGCCTGGCAGCCCCGTCAGCACAACTACCAGTCCGGCGCGCTGTGGAAGTTCGCCCAGACCGTGGGCTCGGCCGAGAAGGGCGCGGTCACGCACCCCGGCGCCAAGGCCGAGACGCACGTCTACGCGGATATTTGAGCCTAGCGAACAAATGCCGGTCGCGACTCGGGAGGTCGCGACCGGCATATGAACACCGTGATCGCGGGTCGGGATCTCCACAATCCCGACCCGCTGTGTCGGTCACAGCATCAGCGCGTCGTCGCCGAAGGTGTCGGTGAAACTGGTGGTGTTGAAGACACTGCTGTCCTGGGAATCGGTCAGGCCAACGAGAGTCACCGTGGCGGTTTCACTGCTCGTAGCGTCCGCGATCACGAGGCTCTGCTCGCCGTCGCTCTGGTTCTGATCGGCCTCGAACGTCACGGATGCTTTTGTGTCCCCGCCAACGCCGCGGGCGTCCAACACGTCGCCGGTGTCGAAGCCGTCGATGGTCACGCCGTAGTCGCCCGATTCGAAATCGAAGGTGACGTCGCCGCCGGTGGCGTCGAGCGTGGCGCCGTCGTCGGCCGGGCCGACGGCCGTCGTGTCGGCACCCGTGCCGCCGCCGTCGGCGGTTTCGGAGGTTGCGTCACCCAGCGGCAGATCGAGCGTGCTCGCCTCGGTCCCGATGGTCTGGGTGCTGCCGTCGGCACCCTCGGCCTCGAAGGTCTGCGCGCCGGTCTGGCGGAGGGTGACATTGCCCCCTTCGAACCTGGCGTCCACTTCGCCGTTCAGGCTGGGCACGATCAGGATCGTGGTCTCGCCCTGGCTGACCGTGAGGCCATCGCCGGTGACCTGGAACGTCAGCGCGTCGACCTGTTGGGCGAAGTCGAAGCGCTCGAAGTTGGCGTCCGCTTCAACGTTCTGCGCGTTCTCGGCGAGCAACAGGCCCTCGTTGCCGTCGGCACGCCCCATGGCCTCGACCGCGTCGGCGACCGTGTAATCCTGCTCTGCGCCAACGAAGACGCTGGCGGACGGTGCGGTGCCGGCTTCAGGGGCGCTGGCCGAGCCCTCCGCAAGGCCGATGTCCGGCTGGATGGCGTCGGCCCCGATCGCCACGCCGTCGTCGGTACCGGCCAGTTCGAAGGTCTGCGCGCCGGCCTGGGTCAGGGTGGCGCTGCCGTCGGCGAAGGTCAGCTCGAGGGGCTGGTTGAGGCTGGGCACCGTGGCGAGGGTGGTGTCCGCCGCGGCGATCGTGAGCCCGTCGCCGGTGACCTGAAACGTCAGCTCGGCCAAGGGTCGCGGAATCTCCAGGTGCTCCAGGTTGGCGTCCAGCGCCAGATCCGACACGCCGTCGCCCAGGAACACGCTTTCATCGCTGCCGGTGCGGCCGACGACCTGCGCCTTGTCCACCAGGTTCACGCCCGATCCCGGTTCAAGAATCACACGCGTGGGGGTGGGCTCGCGGTCGCCGTCGTCACCGCCGCTACCGCTGTCACCGCTGTCGTTGCCACCGTCGGGATCGTCGCCGCTCGCATCGTCGCCGCCGCTGCTGCCGCTCGGCTCGGCATCGCCGCTGCCGCTTTCGCCAGTGCTGCCGCTTGCGTCGCTACCGTCGCCCGCTTCGGGGGTATCCGTGCCCTGGATCAGACCGGTTGCCGCGCCCGCAACTCCGGAGAAGGCCGCGCCGCCAAGGGCGGGGTCGATGACCTCGAGGCGGAAACTTTCGGTCGGTTCCTGGACGCCGTCGGCGGCGATGGGAATGCGGATTTCCTTGCCCCCGGCCTCGCCGGGCCCGAAGTTGAGGTCGCCTTCGGGCAGGCTGCCGCCGAAATCGGCCGCGTCGGCGCCGCCTTCCAGCTCGACCACGCGGTAGTCCAGGCTCACCGGCGGCTTGCCCGGGAAGGCACGGGTCACCTCGAACGTGGCGAAGCTGAGTGTGCCGTCGTTGCTTTCCGAGATGACCTGCGGATCGGGCGCGACGTCGAAACGGGCCGGGGGCGGGAGTTGCCCGTCGTCGCCATCCTCGGTGTCATCATCGTCGTCGCGATGGTCGTCGCCATCCTCGGTGTCATCATCGTCGTCGCGGTCGTCGCCGTCCACGTCCGAGTCATCCTCGGGCTCGTCGAGTGCCAGGGTTTCGGTGGCCTCGTCGAGCGTCGCCCCCGCCACGTTGGCGATCTCGAGCCGCACGGACTCGGTCGTGTTGCGGTCAACTTCGCTCAGCGCCACGCGGATTTCCCCCGTCTCCGTGCCGGCGGCAAGGCTGTCGGAACCCTCGCGGATCACCTCGGGCTCGCCGTCACCGCGGGGCACGGCCGTTGCCGTGAGGTCAAACGTGATTTCCGTATCGCTCGCGCCGTCGCGCTCAAGCGTGAACACTGCGACATCGCCGTCCTCGGTGGTAACGATGTCACCCTCGTCGACCGAGAGTGTCGCCATGGTGGTATCCTCCGCCAAATCATCTCTCCGATAAAACGGTACACATACCTTGAGTGAACGCCGTCACCCGAAAAAGGTCAACATTTGGGATTCGACGATTGTTTGATATTTGGTCGCGTGCGGGCGCAAACGTTCGCAAAATTTGACGAGAACTTGGAGGTGGAAAGCCTGTTGAAGGTAAAGCGGATTTGCACCGACCGCAAATCGGGTCGCGATCGGATTACCCCCAAGGCCCCTGACGGCCCCCCGCCGGCGGCGGGCGCCGGCGCTTGAGGCGGACGCCCTTGGGCTGCCGGCCGCCGCCGCCCAACGGAACGGTATGGTGGCGGAAGCGCGCGACCAGGAGCATGCCGGCGACGAATCCGCCGACGTGCGCCCACCACGCCACACCGCCCCCGCCGCCGAGTGCGGACAGGAACTGGATCACGAACCAGCCGCCCAGCAGAATCCAGGCGGGCAGGGTGAAGGGGAACACGAAGACCAGGAAGGTGACCCACGCCTTCGGGTGGAGGATGAGGTACGCCCCCAGGATGCCCGAGATCGCGCCGCTGGCCCCGATCATGGGGGTGGTCATGCCGGGCGCGATGACGACGTGTGTCAGCGCTGCGGCCGCGCCGCAGACAACGTAGAACAGCACGAACCGGCGGTGGCCCATGGCGTCCTCGACGTTGTCGCCGAAGATCCCCAGGAAAAGCATGTTCGAGATCAAGTGGCCGAACCCGCCGTGCAGGAACATCGAGGTCACGATGGTCAGCCAGGACGGGATCACTGCTAGGTCCGGGCGCAGATCGGCTGCGCCCGTGAGCACCGCCGGGATCAGGCCGAAAGCCAGGGCGATCCGGCGCTCCCCCACCGGATCCAGGGAAAGCTGGAACAGGAACGCGCCCACGCAGAGCCCGATGATCGTCCAGGTGACCATCGGCTTGTCGATCAGGATGCGGGGGTTTTCGTCCCCAATGGGTATGAAGGGCATGCGACTCTCCTGCGCGCGCTGGCACCCAATATGGCGGGGCGAGGCGCGGCCGGCGAGGCCGCCGGTCAGAGGTCCGCCGTGCCGGTGGCCGTCTCGCCGGCGTGCGCGGGTCGATCGGGATCGCGGGTCGGCCGGGGCAGGGCGCTGGTGCTCCGGATGTGCCGGGTGGCCGGATCCAAACCGGCGCCGGCGGCCGGTGCGGCCAGCGGGAGGCGGCTGCACCGACCACCCCCTTCGTGGCGCTCGGTCATGGCCGCAGCTCGCAGACGACGGTGGTGTGATCGGCGGCCTTTTCCCACGCCCGAGGGGTGGTGTCGATCTCGGCTTTCTCCAGGCGGTCGGCGGCCTGTGGCGATAGGAGGAGGTGGTCGATGCGCAGGCCGTCGTCGTTGCGAAAGGCCGCGCCGTAGTCCCAGTAGCTGTAGACGTGGCGTTCGCTGTGCGTCGCGCCCCAGGCTTCCGTGTACCCCAGGTGGAGCAGGGCACGGAATGCCTTGCGCGTCTCCGGCTGGACGAGGGCGTCGTCGGCCATGGCGTCGGGATCGTAGACGTCCTCGTCGGCGGGCGCGCAGTTGTAGTCGCCGCCCAGGACGACCGGCTGCTCGCGGCGCAGCAGGTCTTCGGCGTGCGCGCGCAGCCGGCGCATCCAGTCCAGCTTGTAGCGGAACTTCTCGGTGCCGACCGGGTTGCCGTTGGGCAGGTAGATCGACGCCACGCGCACGCCGCAGGTCGTTGCCTCAATGTAGCGCGCCTGCTCGTCCGAGTCGTCCCCGGGCAGCGCGGTACGCACATCGGAAATCGTATCGCGCGACAGGATGGCCACGCCGTTGTACGATTTCTGTCCGACGAATTCGGCCGTATAGCCCGCGGCCTGTATCTCCATCAGCGGAAACGCATCGGCCGTTGTCTTGAGTTCCTGCAGCAGGATGACGTCGGGCTCGGCCCGCTTCGCCCATTCGACGACGTGGCCGGCGCGCTGCTTGATCGAGTTGACGTTCCAGGTGGCGATTCGGAGCATGGCGGGCGTTCGGCGGTCGTGATCGCAAACGGTCAAACTAGCCCCGGCCGCCCGCGTATGCAAACCGCACCGCTCACCCTGTCCGGGAGATCGTCATGCCGGCCGATTCTGCCCTCGTCCTGTTCTCTGCCGGGCAGGACAGCACCACCTGTCTCGCCTGGGCGCTGGCGCACTACCCCCGTGTCGAGACCGTCGGGTTCGCCTACGGCCAGCGGCACGACGTGGAAATGGACCAGCGCGGCGTGGTCCGGGATGCGCTGCGTGCGCGGTTCCCCGAATGGGGCGCGAAGCTGGGCGCGGATCACGTGCTGGATGCGTCCGTCCTCGGGCAGGTGGCGGAAGACACGGCCCTGACCGGGGATGCCGAGATCCGCATGCAGGAAAACGGGCTGCCCAACACCTTCGTGCCCGGGCGCAACATCGTGTTCTTCACCCTGGCGGCCGCGACCGCGTACCGGCGCGACCTGCACCGGCTCGTGGGCGGCATGTGCGAGACCGATTTCTCGGGCTATCCGGACTGCCGCGACGACACGCTCAAGGCGCTACAGGTAACCCTGAACCTGGGCATGGCGGGCCACTTCGTCATCGACACCCCCTTGATGTGGCGCGACAAGGCGGATACGTGGCAGCTTGCCGCGGCGCTGGGCGGCCCCGCGCTGATCGACCTTATCGTCGAGCATACGCACACGTGCTACCGGGGTGATCGGCGCACACGCCACGACTGGGGCTACGGCTGCGGCACCTGCCCGGCGTGCGAACTCCGCGCCCAGGGCTATCGGCGCTTCCGCGAGCGGTCGGCGTCGTAACGCGCCAGAGGGATCCGGGAACCGGCATGTTCAGCCTCGTTTTCACCCGCCGCTACTGCATGGGCCACCGCCTGCGCCGCAGCGGGCCGAAGTGCGCCGTCCCGCACGGGCACAACTCCTATGTCAAAGTCACGCTCCAGGGAGACAAGCCCAATCCCATCGACGGCGGACGCAACGACGTGGCGCCCTTCGGTTTTGCCAAGGCGCGCTGGCACAAATGGATCGACAACCATGTCGATCACGCGTTGCATCTGGACGAGGCGGATCCCCTGCTGGCCTTTTTCCGCGAGCACGAGCCCGAACTCTGCTCACGCCTGCTCGTGGTGCCGGGCGACCCCACGACCGAAATGCTGGCTGCCTGCTTCGCCGCGAAGGCGAACGCCATCCTCGCGGACGAGGGACTCGGGCTCACCTGCGCGCGTGTGGAGGTCGAGGAGACCCCCACGAATACCGTCGTGTTCGAGGGCGATCCGGCCGACGCCCTCCCCGGTGGGGCGGAACGTTGGTGGTGGCGCGCGGACATGGCGATCAACGACCTTCCCGAAGCGTACGCGGCCGAGACCTGAGGCGCGGAGCAACGCCGCACCCCCCTTGGCCTTTTGATATGTTCTATCGCATGGTCGTGCCGGCCGGGGTCGGACTCCGACGAACGAGGGGGCGGACCCGGTCAATGGGCGCGGTATGCGGAAATCACCTTCGCGTGATCCGAAATCCGCATGCGTGCGAACATTCGGGTGGTCGATAAGGAAAACATACGGGAGAGATATCGATGGCCGAGACCAACACCACGCGCCGCAACGTGCTGAAGCTGGGTGCGAGCCTGCCGGCGGCGGCCGCTGCGCTGCCCATCGCGCTGCGCAGCGAGGACGCCGAGGCGAAGACGCCCAAAAAGCAGGCGCAGTATCAGGAGACCCCGAAGAACGGCCAGAAGTGCACCGGCTGCCAGTTCTGGATCGAGACCGACGGCGAGATGGGCAAGTGCCGCATCGTGAAGGGCAAGATCCACCCGAACGGCTGGTGTGCCCTCTACGCCGCGGCGTAAGCACCCAGCGGCAGAGTTCGCGGGCACGGCGCCGGTTCGCCCAAGCGAACCGGCGCCGCGCTTATGCGACCGGCATCTGTGTCGCGGCGTCGGACCATGGTACCGGCGGCGACCAATTCAGCTCGGCTCGGATCGTCCCGGAATCGAGTTCGAAGTCCGCCAGCAGCCGGGCCAGGTCCCGGCCGCGTCCGAGTGCGCGAAGGCCAAGCCGGAGCGGACCGCCGGGGACCGGCAGCCACCGCGGCCGCCGGCCGTGCGCGCGGCACAGCGCCGCGTAAAGCTCGCCCGTGGTCACGGCAGGACCATCGCTGACCAGGAAGGTCCGCCCCGCCGCCCCCGGATGATCGAGCGCGGTCCCGATCGCGGAGACGAGGTTGGCGCGCGCGAGAAGGCTGCGCCGGTTGTTCCGGACGGCCGTCGGCATGGGCAGGCCGCGCCGCGCCCATGCGGCCAGTCGCGCGAGGTTGCCGCCGGCGTCCGGGCCGTAGATCAGGGGCGGCCGGAGCACGCACACGGCCAGACCGCCGGCACGGGCATGCGCCGCGACGGCGCGTTCGGCCGCGAGCTTGCTGGCCGCATAGGCGTCGGCCGGCGCCAACGGACTGGCCTCGGTCAGGGGCGCGCCCTGGGTGCGGGGACCGTGGACCAGCGCCGTGCTGAGCAGGATCAGGCGCGCGACCCCCGCGCTGCGCGCGGCCCGTGCGACGTTGTCCGCGCCGCCGGCGTTGACCGCGTGCAGGGCATCGGCGGCAGCATCGTCCCGGTGCGCAAGGCCGGCGAGGTGCACGACCGCGTCCGTATCGGCAAACAGGTCTGGCGTTACCGCGCCTGGATCGGCAACATCGGCGTCGCGCCGGCCCAGGGCGACGACGCTGTGCCCCGCCGCACGCAGGGCGGGCACAAGGCCGCGGCCGACAAAGCCGCCCGCGCCGGTGACCGCGACCCGGCTCATGCCGGCATCCAGCGCGAAGGGAGCACCATGCGGGATCCCCTGCGCGACGTCGACTGGAGTGTGCGCGTGTCCTCGCTGCCGCAGGCCATCCAGGAGGCCTGTGACGCTGCAGGTTTATCGCCCAATGCGGTGATTTTCCACGATCTCACGCTCGGCGGCGAACGCCCGGCTGCGGCGAATGCCTCGATCGACTGGCCGTCGTATTTCTGCGACAAGGCGGGTTTCGTGCTGGTGCTTGCGTATCTGGTGCGCAACCACCTGCCGTTGGAAATGGACATCCGGATCACCCGGGCGTCCACGGGCACAAGCCATTTCCGGATGCACCCGCCCCTGGATCCACATGCCAAGGCCATGCTTCAGGCCATCAATCCGCGCGAGGCGCAGGCCATGGCGGATCTCAACGCCCGGGCCGAGAGCGTGTTTGCCCGCCTCCGCCAGGCGCACCTTCCCGATGTCGATGGGCGCGACCTGACGTGAACCGGCCACGACCGGACCGCGAAGCCGGTTCAGATGGCGAACGAGGCGCCACAGCCACAGGAACTGCTGGCGTTCGGGTTCTGCACTTCGAAGTATGAGCCGATGAGGGCTTCGACGAATTCGAGCTGTGAGCCGTCGAGAAGCTCCAGCGATACCTCGTCCACGACCACACGCGCACCGTCGCGCTCGAAAACCCGGTCGTCGGCGTTGACCTGCCGCTCGAAGTCGAAGGTGTAGCGGAAACCGGAGCAGCCGCCGCCCTCGACGGCGACGCGGAGCATCAAGCCGGGCTCGGCCTCGGCCTCGACCAGGGCCCGGATGCGCTTTGCCGCGTTGCCGGTGACCGTAAAGCTGTGGTTCGCGGCCGCTGCCTGCGGCGCAGCGTCGGCGCCGGTCTCGTCGTGCTGCGTCGTGTCGGTCACGGCACCTGCCTCCTCGGGGCTCGCTTTTCATCCTGTATGTGGGCAGGCGTGGGGGTGTGTCAATTTGCGCCGGGGTTGCCGGGTACGATACCCGCGCGCGGCGTGCGTGGACAGCCGCGCCCCCGCTCGGCTAGCCTTGCGGCGTCCTTGGCGAGCCGAAGCCGCGTGCGCGATGCCCGAGCCCTACGCCAGCGATCCCAGCGCCAGCCGCGGCCGCCTGCGGCCCGAAGCGGCAAGCCGGACGCGCACCGACTTCCAGCGCGACCGCGACCGGATCGTCCACGCCCACGCGTTCCGGCGGCTGCAGTATAAGACCCAGGTTTTCGTTTACCACGAGGGCGATTACTTCCGCACGCGGCTCACGCACTCCCTGGAGGTCGCCCAGATCGCCCGTTCGGTGGCGCGCGCGCTGGGGCTCTGCGAGGATCTGGCGGAAGCGGTGGCGCTCGCGCACGATCTGGGGCACACGCCGTTCGGGCACGCCGGCGAGCGCGCCCTCGATCGCGCCCTTTGGGACCATGCGGGGCTGCGCTTCGACCACAACCACCAGACGTTCCGCATCCTGACCGCCCTGGAGCAGCGCTACGCCGCCTTCGACGGGCTCAACCTGACCTGGGAGAGCCTGGAAGGGACGGTGAAACACAACGGCCCCGTCCGCGAACCCTGGCCGGAGCTGACAGCGTTCTGCCGCGAGCTGGACCTCGAGCTGGACACCTACGCCGGTCCGGAGGCCCAGGTCGCCGCGCTCGCCGACGATATCGCGTACAACAACCACGATGTGGACGACGGCTTGCGCGCCGGGCTGTTCAGTGTCGCGGACCTGATGGCGCTGCCCCTCGTCGGCCCGGTCTTCGCCGAGGTCACGGCGGCGCACCCCGACATCGACCAGACCCGGCTCATCGCCGAGGCGGTACGCCAGCTCATCGACCGCATGGTCAACGACCTGCTGGCCGAGAGCCATCGCCGCATCGCGGCGCTCCGCCCGCGGACGGTGGACGACGTGCGCCGCGCTTCCGGGCCGGTGGTTGCGTTCTCCGCGGAGATGCGCCAGAACGACCGCGCCCTGAAGGACTTCCTGTTCGAGCGCATGTACCGTCACTACAAGGTGAACCGCATGACGGCGAAAGTTGGCCGCGCGGTCCGCGACCTGTTCGAGCAGTACCTCGCCCATCCCGAGTGTCTGCCCCCGGACTGGCAGGCGCAATGCCCGTGTGGCGACACGGCCGGGCGGGCGCGCTTGGTGGCGGACTACATCGCGGGCATGACCGACCGTTATGCGCTCCAGGAACACCGCAAGCTCTTCGACATTGATGCGGCGACCTAAAGCAACAGCGATCAACGCATGAACTTTTTCAAGGACTTCCGCGACCGAATTGTCACCGAGCTCGAAGCGCTCGCCACCGCGGGCACGCTGCCCGAGGACCTGGACACCCGCAACGTCAAGGTAGAACCGCCACGGGATTCCAGTCACGGCGATGTCGCCACGAACGCGGCCATGGTGCTTGCCAAGCCGGCGGGCATGAAACCGCGCGCCATCGCCGAGCCGCTGGCAGAGCGGCTGCGCGCGCTCGACGCCGTCGCGCAGGTCGAGGTCGCCGGGCCGGGCTTCGTCAACCTTCGCCTGACCGATGCGTTCTGGACCGGCCTGCTCGCGCGGATGCTGCGCCACGGCCGCGCGTGGGGCGAGAGCGACATCGGCGAAGGCCGGCAGGTCAACGTGGAGTACGTCTCCGCGAACCCCACGGGGCCGCTCACGGTGGGGCACGCGCGCGGCGCGGTCGTGGGCGATGCGCTCGCCGGGGTGCTACGCAAGGCGCGTTTCAGCGTGCGGCGCGAATACTACGTCAACGACGCCGGCGGCCAGGTGGATACGCTCGCGCGCTCGGCGTTCCTCCGGTACCGCGAGGCGCTGGGCGAGGATATCGGGGACATCCCGGCGGGTCTCTATCCGGGGGCATACCTGAAGGACGTCGGGCAGGCGCTGGCGCGGCGGGACGGCGACCGCTGGATGAACGCGCCCGAGTCCGAATGGCTGCCCGAGGTGCGGCGCTTCGCGGTCGCGACCATGATGGACGGTATCCGCGACGACCTGGCGGCCATAGGCGTGTACCACGACACTTTCACCTCGGAAGCCGATCTGGTCGCGCGCGGTGCCGTGGAAGAAGCGCTGGACGACCTGAAGGCCCGGGACCTGATCTACACCGGTGTGCTCGAGCCGCCCAAGGGCAAAACGCCCGAGGACTGGGAGCAACGGCCGCAGACGCTGTTCCGGTCGAGTGCCTTCGGCGACGACACCGACCGGCCGCTGGCGAAGTCGGACGGAAGCTGGACCTACTTCGCCGCCGATCTTGCCTATCACCTGAACAAGTACCGGCGCGGCGACGCCACCATGGTGGACGTCTGGGGCGCCGACCACGGCGGCTACGTCAAGCGCATGGAAGCGGCCGTCAAGGCGCTCACCGAGGGCGCGGGCGAACTGCACGTGGTGCTGTGCCAGCTCGTCAAGCTGCTGCGTGCCGGCGAGCCGGTGAAGATGTCCAAGC
>Ga0207714_1000675_pt1 | contig 23041 bp, 24 predicted proteins | sample PonA232FremontCA_2_FD_187270 | JGI IMG/M metagenome (GOLD analysis project Ga0207714, IMG submission 187270) | Marine sediment microbial community from Fremont, CA, USA - Pond A23 Sediment 2 (SPAdes) | ecosystem: Environmental > Aquatic > Marine > Unclassified | place: USA: Fremont, California...
CGGCGGCTTCGAGCACAACATCCAGTCGCTGCGCGTGGTCGACAGCCTGGAGACGCGCTACGCCGCGTTCGACGGCCTGAACCTGACCTTCGAGACCCGGGAGGGGCTCCTCAAGCGCTGCCCGGCCGAGCGCGCCGAGCAGCTCGGGCCGGTGGCGGCACGCTTTATCCACGGCGGCCAGCCCACACTCGAGGCGCAGCTCGTCAATCTCTGCGACGGCATCGCCTACAACAGCCACGATGTGGACGACGGCCTGCGCTCGGGGCTGATCACCGTCGACGCGTGCCGCCGCACGGAGCTTCTGGCCCCCCTGTTCGCCGAAGTGGCGGACGCCTATCCGTACCTCGACGAGCGGCGCACCATCTACGAGGTGGTCCGTCGCATGATCAACATCCAGGTCGAGGACGTCATCCGGACCTCGGCCGCGAGCATCGAGGCGGCCACGCCGGGGAGCGTCGAGGCGGTGCGCGAGCGCAGCCAGCCGCTCATCGGCTTCAGCGCCGACATGGCGCGCCGGCACCAGGGCCTGAAGGACTTCCTCTTCAACAACCTCTACCGCCACTACCGCGTGGCGCGCATGGTGCGCAAGAGCCAGGCCGTGGTGCAGGCGCTGTTCGACGCCTTCCTCGACGATCCCGGCCTGATGCCCGAGCAGCACCAGGCCGCGGCACAGGAGGGCGAGGCCCGGCAGGGCCGGCCCGGCCGGGCCCGTGCGGTGGCCGACTACATCGCGGGCATGACCGACCGCTTCGCCATCGAGGAGTACCGCCGCCTGTGCCGGCCCGAGGAGCTGACCTGAGCCGAGCTAGGCGGCGCTCTCCCGCAAGGTCCGCGTCAAGGCCGCGGGATCGAAGGCGCCGGTGACCACGGCGTCGCCGATGCCCTGCAGCAGCACCAGGCGCAGCTGGCCGCCGCTGCTCTTCTTGTCCACGCTCATCAGCTCCCGGAAGCGGGCCTCGGGGATGGCCGGCGGCTGGGTGGGCAGGCCGAAGCGGGCGAGCAGGGCCTCGATCCGGCGCAGCCCCTCCGGCGCCAGCCAACCCAGCGCCACAGACATACGGGCGGCCATGCACATGCCCGCCGCCACCGCCTCACCGTGGAGCCATGCGCTGTAGCCGGTGGAGGTCTCAATGGCGTGGCCGAATGTGTGGCCCAGGTTGAGCAGCGCCCGCACGCCGGCCTCACGCTCATCGGCGGCCACCACGTCCGCCTTGTTGCGGCAGGAAGCCGCCACGGCGTGGGCCAGGGCATCCGGCTCGCGCCGGCGCAGGGGCTCGGCGTTGGCCTCCAGCCAGTCGAACAGCTCCGGATCGCGGATCAGGCCGTACTTGACCACCTCCGCCAGCCCGGCGCTGAGCTCGCGCTCCGGCAGCGTGGCCAGGACCCCGGTATCAGCGACCACCGCACGAGGCTGGTGGAAGGCGCCGATCATGTTCTTGCCCTTGGGATGGTTGACCCCGGTCTTGCCGCCTACCGAGGAGTCCACCTGGGCGAGCAGCGTGGTGGGTACCTGGATGTAGCCCACGCCGCGCTGGAAGGTGGCGGCACAGAAGCCGGCGAGATCGCCGACGACGCCACCACCGAGGGCGACCACGGTGGCCGAGCGATCGAAGCGGCCCTCGATGAGGGCGTCGTAGACCTGCTCACAGGTCGCTAGGCTCTTGTAGCGCTCGCCGTCAGGCAGGACCACCGACTGCGCCACCCCATCGGGTTCGCCCAGCCGATCCGCGTAGAGCGGCGCCACGGTCTCGTTGCTCACCAGCAGGGCCCGATCCCCGGCCAGGTGCTCGGCGACCAGCCCCTGGCCCAGCAGGCCGTCACCGATGTAGATGGGGTAGCTGCGCTCCCCGAGCTCCACGCGCAGTGTCCGCATGCCCGCTCCCGCTGTCTGTGCCGTATCCGTCAGGCGACGTCGCCTTGCAGGGTCTCCGCGATCCGGCGCGCGACATTGCGCGCACGCCCGCCGGAGGCCTCGATAACCGCATCGGCCACCTCCCGGTAGAGGGGGTCGCGCGCCTCCATGAGCGCCTGTAGCCGCGCCTCGGGATCGCTGCCCTGGAGCAGCGGCCGGTCCGCATCGCCGCGGGTGCGCTGCAGCTGGACGGAGACCGGCGTGTACAGGTAGACCACGACGCCCCGTGCCCCCAGCAGATCGCGGTTAGCGGCCACGGTCACGGCGCCGCCGCCGGTGGCCAGGACCACACCGTCGCGCCCCGTCAGCTCGTCGAGGACGCCGCTCTCCCGGGCGCGGAAGCCCGGCTCACCCTCGAGGTCGAAGATCCACGGGATGCTCACGCCGGTCCGCTGCTCGATCTCCGTATCGCTGTCGATGAAGGTCAGCCCCAGCAGCGCAGCGAGCTCGCGGCCGACGGTGCTCTTGCCGGCCCCCATGGGACCGACCAGGAATATCCGGCTAGGTGTATGCCAGCGTGCCATGCCGGCACTGTACCACCACCGGCCACGGGCTCGGTATGGCAGAGTAGGCGGCCATGGAGCCGCAGCATACGCGCCGTAACGGCACGCACATCCTCTACGACGCCGGCCGCATCCCCGAGCCGGACGACGGCCTCTTCCAGCCCGGCTGGCTGGCGCGCAGCGGGCGGCTCGCCGGTCGCCCCGAGGGTGGCCGCGGCAGCACCTGCTTCCTCGAGGTGGCCGGCATCCCCGCCGTGCTACGCCCTTACCGGCGCGGCGGCCTCTTCGCGCCCCTGCTCGGCGACCGCTACGCCCGCCTCGGGCTACAGGCCGCGCGCCCTTGGCGGGAGTGGTGGCTGCTCGCCTACCTACACGGCGAGGGCCTGCCCGTGCCGGCACCGCTGGCGGCCCGCATCCGCCCGAAGGGGCTCTGCTACCGCGGCGAGATCATCATCGAGCGCCTCGACGCCGAGACGCTCACCGAGGCCCTGCGCCGGGGGCCCCTGCCGCCGGCGCGCTGGCAGGCCATCGGCGCCTGTATCGGCCGGTTCCACCGCCGCGGGCTGGACCACGCCGACCTGAACGCGCACAACATCCTGCTCGCCGACGACGGCGGCATCCACGTCATCGACCTCGACCGTGCCCGGTTGCGCGCTCGACCAGGCAGCTGGAGCGGGCGCAACCTGGCCCGGCTGCGCCGCAGCCTCGCCAAGCTCGCCGACAGCGAGCCGGCCTTCGGCCCGGTCACGGCGGACGACCTGGCCACCCTGGAGGCGGGCTGGCGGCACTCGAGCCCAACCCGGAGGAGCCCAACCCCCGATGCCCCGTAGCTACCCCGTACCGCCGCGCTCCCTGTGCCTGCTCCGCCTGTCGGCCATCGGCGACTGCAGCCACATGGTCCCCGTGGTCCGCACGCTGCAGGCGCACTGGCCGGAGACGGCGCTGACCTGGGTGGTGGGCAAGACGGAGTACCGCCTGGTCGGTGATCTACCGGGCGTGGAGTTCCTCGTCGTGGACAAGGGGGACGGCCTCTTCGGCGCGATACCGAGGCTCCGCCGCGCCCTCGGTGGCCGGCGCTTCGACCTGCTGCTTCACATGCAGGCGTCGTGGCGGGCCAACCTCCTCGCCAGCGTCATCCGCGCCGATACCCGCGTCGGCTTCGACGCTCCGCGGGCGCGCAACGGGCAGCGGCTGTTCACCAACCGCACCATCCCCGGCCCCCACCGGGTCCACGTCCTCGACGGCTTCTTCCAGTTCCTGCAGGCCGCCGGGCTGCAGGCGCGTAGCCTGCGCTGGGATCTGCCCATCCCCCCCGAGGCCGAGGCGGAGGTGGCGCCACGCCTGCCGTCGGGCCCCTTCCTCGCCCTCAGCCCGTGCAGCTCAGCGCGAGCGCGCAACTTCCGCAACTGGGCCACGGAGCGCTACGCCGCCGTGGCCGATCACGCCTACCGCCAGCACGGCCTCGCCCTGGTCCTCACCGGCGGGCCGACGCAGCTCGAGCGCGCCTACGCCGACGCCATCGCCGCCGCCACCCGCGCCCCGGTCACCGACCTCGTCGGCGCCACCTCGCTGAAGGGGCTGCTAGCGGCGCTGCGCCGGGCCAGCGCCTTCGTCGGCCCCGACTCCGGACCGCTGCACCTGGCCAACGCCGTCGGCACGCCGGTGGTCGGGCTGTACGCCACCTCGAATCCGGAGCGCACGGGACCCTACTGCCACCTGGCATACGTCGCCAACCGCTACCCGGAGGCCCTGGAGGGGGAGCTCGGCCGGCCCGTGACGGCGGTCCGCTGGGGCCGGCGGGTCCGCAGCCCGGACGCCATGGCGCGCATCCAGGTAACGGACGTCACCACGCAGCTGGATGCGATCCTGCAGCGCTGTGCAGCGGAGGTGCCAGCGCAGCTGGGGTAGCGGGCGTACCGGCTAGCCGCCCCGGATGCGCTCGATGAGGCCGCTGGTGGAGGCACCGGCAACCACCGGCAGGACCTCCACGGAGCCCCCCGCCGCGGTCACGGCGTCGTAGCCGGCGATCTCCTCGGGCCGGTAGTCGCCGCCCTTGACCAGCCGGTCCGGACAGACCGCCTCGATCAGGCGCGCCGGGGTGTCCTCGCTGAAGGGCACCACCCAATCCACCGCATCCAGCGCGGCAAGCACCGCCATGCGCTGGGCCAGGGGCGTCAGGGGCCGATCCGCACCCTTGAGCCGGGCCACCGAGGCGTCGTCGTTGACCGCGACGATCAATCGGTCACCGCGCTCGCGGGCGCGCTGGAGGTAGTCCACGTGGCCGGCGTGGAGCAGGTCGAAGCAGCCGTTGGTCATGACCAGCCGCTCGCCGGCAGCCCGGGCCCGCGCCACCGCAGCCAGCAGGCTCGGCTCGTCCACCACCCCGCGGTCAGCGCTCGGCTCGCCCCCCAGCGCCGCCTCCAGCTCCAGCGGCGCCACGGTGGCAGTGCCCAGCTTGCCCACCACGACACCGGCAGCCAGGTTGGCGAGGGCGGCGGCATCGGCCAGCTCGGCCCCGGCGCCGAGGGCCGTGGCCAGGGTCGCGATAACGGTGTCGCCGGCACCGGTGACGTCGAAGACCTCCCGGGCGCGGGTGGGTAGATGCACCGGCGCCCCGTCCCGCAGGGCCAGGGTCATGCCCGCCTCGCCCCGGGTAACCAGCACGGCGTCGAGGGCCAGCTCCTCGGCCAGGGCGGCGCTGTGCCGGGCGATCGCCTCGGGATCGGGACACGGGCCGACCACGGCCTCGAGCTCGGCGAGGTTGGGCGTGAGGAGGGTCGCCCCGCGGTAGCGGGTGTAGTCGTGGCCCTTGGGATCGACCAGGACCGGCACACCAGAGCGGCGCGCCGTGGCGATGAGCCCCGCCGGCTCCGGCAAGGCCCCCTTGGCGTAGTCGGACAGGATCAGGCAATCGGCCGTATCCAGCTGCGGCGCCAGGAGCGCCGCCATCGCGTCGTGATCGAAGCCGGGGAAGCCGCGCTCGAAGTCCAGGCGGATGAGCTGCTGGTGGCGGCTGACGACGCGCAGCTTCGTGATCGTCTCGGCGCCCGCCACACGGTGGAATTGGTAGCCGACACCGGCCTCGTGGAGCAGGCTGCCGAGGCGCTCGGCCCCCGCGTCGCTGCCGGTCGGGCCGAGCACCCGCGCCTGCCCGCCCAGGGCGGCGATGTTCAGGGCCACGTTGGCGGCGCCGCCGGGCCGCTCCTCGGTGTCATCGACGCGGACCACGGGCACCGGCGCCTCGGGGGAGATGCGGTGGGTACCGCCGTGCCAGTAGCGGTCGATCATCAGGTCACCGGCGACGAGGACACGGGCGTCGCTGAAACGGGGCAGCGGGGATTTCATCGGCGACTGCGCCTTTCGCTTGCAGGGTGGAGCCGATTATAGCCGGCGCGCGCAGGCAGCAGCAGGTGCTTTCACCGCCCTGGCGCCGTACCATGGTAAGCCCAATGTGCAACCAGGGGACCGCTGGATGCTCCAGACACCGGGGCCGACCGCTGAGCTGACCCTCTCCACGCCGGCGCTGCTCTTCCCGGCGATCTCGCTGCTGCTGCTCGCCTACACCAACCGCTTCATGGGCCTGGCAGCGCTGATCCGCGACCTGGAGCCGAAGTACCGCTCCACCCGGGACGCCGATCTGCGCACGCAGATCGAGAATCTGCGCAAGCGGGTCCTGCTGATCCGCAACATGCAGGTCGCCGGTGTCGCCAGCCTCTTCTTCTGCGTCCTGTGCATGCTGGTGCTCTTCGCCGGCTCCACGCTCGCCGGCAAGGTGCTCTTCACCGCCAGCCTGCTGCTGATGCTCCTCTCCCTGGCCCTGTCGCTGCGCGAGCTGCAGATGTCCGTCGGGGCGCTGCACGTGCAGCTCCAGGATCTGGCGGACCGCAGCGAGGAGCAGGGCGACTGAAACCCGCTGCGCGGGCGCCCATCAATCGCGCACGGCGTTGTAGACGGGGATCGCCTCCTGCTCGATGAAGGCCGCGGCGCACCGATGGCGGCTGCCTGGGCTGGCGGAGTGGGCCCAGTACTCGGCGTGCAGCTGGCCGTGGGGGCTGTGGTAGAGCTCCGCACCCACCACGAAGGCCAGGGCGTGACGCCAGCCCGCGGGCCGCTCGGCGTCGGAGGCCCTGGCCAGGGCCTCCAGGGCATTGCCGACCGTACACAGCCCCGCGCCCGGCGCACGCTCGATCACGGCCTCGTGGACCAGGGCAACCACGATCCCGTCCAGGCTGCCGCTGTCGCCGGGGCTGGCGTGCAGCAGGGTAGCGGCCCAGCCCTGGGGGATCATGGCCGGGCCCATGCCGCGGGCGAGATCGCGGAGGTAGCCCTCGTGCGCCTCCGGGAAATCCGCCACGGCGGCGATGAGCCAGACGCCGAGGACATCGTCCAGCAGGCCCTGCCCCGCATCGCGATCCCGTGCGCGCGCCGGATCCGCCCGGAGCGCCACGCAGGTCGCGCCCAGGGCCGCGGTGGCGTTCTCGTGGTGGAGGAAGGGGGTCCCCTCGCCGTCGAGGCCGCGCTCGATGAGCAGCACCGGCGCCTCGAAGCGGTCCTGCTCCAGTAGCCCCAGCAGGGTCGCCAGGGCGACCGCCCAGGGCTCGTGGACCAGGTCGATGACTGGCACCGCCTCCCGCGAGCGGGGGGTTCCAAGGCGCACCGCGTCGCGATGGCCTGTCTCCCCGGCCCAGGCCCAGAGCTGGGAACGCAGCAGATGGATGCGGTTGGGTCGGGGGGTCTCTTGACTCACGGTGCACGCCCGGGTGGACTGTTGCCCACACCTTACGCGGCACCGAGACTGGATACAATTGACCCGAATGAGCCGCCGAGAGGGAGGTAGCCGTGCCCGACCCCCAGACCCACGATCGTGACGACCTCATCGAGCCCAGCGCCTCGAACCGCTACGAGGTCACGGCCCGGGACTTACCCGTATCGTGCCCCATGCCGGGGATGTACCTGTGGAGCGCCCATCCCCGCGTCTACCTCCCCGTAGCCGCGCAAGGCAGCGCCGTCTGCCCGTACTGCGGGGCCACCTATATCCTGAAGGATGACGACAAGCTCGCCGTCGAGATCGGCGGCAGCCGCGAGTGGAAGTAGCCATCCATACTGCGGCCTTGCGCCCAGGGGAGGGACGCCAGCGCCATGAGCACCGCGGAGTGGGAAGATCGCGCCCGATCGGACGCCTGGTACCTGGTCTACAGCAAGCCGCGCCAGGAGGAGAAGGCGTGGTGGAACCTGGATCGGCAGGGGTTCCGCTGCTTCCTGCCGTACGCCCGGTTCCAGCGGCGCCGGCAGCGGCGCTACCAGACCGTCGTGGAGCCCATGTTCCCGCGCTACCTCTTCGTCCGCCTGGCCGCCGGCATCGAGGACTGGAGCCCCATCCGCTCCACCCTGGGGGTGACGGGCCTGGTGCGCTTCGGGACCTGGCCGGCGCGCGTACCGGATGAGCTCGTCGACACCCTCCGCGAGCGGACCCGGGACGGCCTCTGCGACCTCTCGCTGGAGCCGCTCCAGGCCGGGGAGCGGGTCCGGATCCTGGACGGCCCGTTCCAGGCCTACGAGGGCATCTTCCGCGCCTCCCGCAGCGATGAGCGGGTCGTCCTCCTCCTCGACGTCGCCGGGCAATACACCACCCTGACGCTCTCGCAGCACCAGGTCGAGCGGGCCTAGCCGGTCCAGCCGCGCAGCCACGCCCAGGCGAGGCCCAGGTACTCGTGGCAGGCGCGCTCGCTCATCCGCAGCCCCTCGGCGGAGGGCAGGAAATCGCGGAAGCGTGGCCCCGCGCCGGCCTCGCGCTCGCGCACGCGGTGGTGCGTCGGCGCGGGGATGGGATCAAGCCCCTGGCCCCGGAAGAGGGCCACCGCCCGGGGCATGTGGGAGGCCTCGGTGACCAGGACCACCCGCTCGCTGCCCGCGCCGCCAACCCGCTCGGCCACCGCCCGCGCCTCCTCGACGGTGTTGCGCGGCGTCTCGAGCCGGACCACAGCACCGGGATCGAGGCCGACGGCGCGCAGCAGGCGGTGCATGACCGCCGAGTTCGGCGTCTCGCCGAAGGCCGCGCCGCCACCGAGGACCAGGGTGGCGTCGGGGAAGGCGCGCTGCAGCCGCACGCCCTCGAGCAGCCGCGCCGCGGCGCTGGTGTTGAGCTGCGCGGTGACGGGCAGGCGCGGATCGAGCCGGTGCCCCTCGCCCAGGACCACGATGTGGGAGACCGGCTCGGCCACCTGCGCCTGCGGCTCGAGCAGCGCCGGGTACTGGCGCTCCAGCGGCGCGAGGAGCAGCCCGGCGGTCGCCTCCAGGCCGAGCAAGTAGAGGGCGAGCAGCGTGCCGAGCACGACGCGGCGGCCGAGGCGCACCCGGCGGGTGAAGAGCAGCGCGGCGCCGAGCAGGCCCGCCAGCAGGACCAGGCTCAGGGGCATGAGCAGGGCGCCGAGGACCTTGGTCAGGATGAACATCGCTCAAGGATAGCGCGCCGGCGCCGGGACGGACGAGGGCCGCTACGCGCCCCGGAGGTCTTCCCCCGCTAGGTCATCTCCACCGGGTCGACGTCCAGAGACCAGCGTACCCGGCGCGCCCCCTCGACCTCCCCCAGCGCCTGGCTCCAGCGGCGCAGGAACCGCTGCAGGGCCGGGCGCTGCGCGGCGCAGACCATCAGGTGGGCGCGGTAGCGGCCCTCGCGGCGCTCCATGGGCGCCGGCACGGGACCGAGCAGCTCCACGCCCCGGCCGCCCTCGGGGCCCTCCCGCCCCAGGGTGGCCGCCCCCTCCAGGAAGCGGTAGGGGGCCTCGGCGTCCACCGACTCGGCGCGCAGCAGCGCCAGGGCGCTGTAGGGCGGCAGGCCGGCGGCGCGGCGCTCGGCGAGGTGGGCGTCGGCGAAGGCCGGGTAGCCGCGCTCGAGGAGTGTGCGCAGCAGCGGGTGCTCGGGGTGGCGGGTCTGGAGGAGGACCTCGCCGGGCTGCTCGCCCCGCCCCGCCCGGCCGGAGACCTGGACGAGGAGCTGGGCGAGGCGCTCGGGGGCGCGGAAGTCGGCCCCGAAGAGCCCCTGGTCGATATCGATGACCGCCACGAGGGTCACCGCCGGCAGGTGGTGGCCCTTGGCGAGTATCTGCGTGCCGATCAGCAGTTGCGCCCCGCCGCGCTGCGCCTTGGCCAGCTGCGCCTCCAGCGCGCCGCGGCGCCGGGTGGTGTCGCGGTCGATGCGCACCTGCACCACGCCCGGGAAGCGCCGCGCCAGGGCCTCCTCGAGCCGCTCCGTACCCGGGCCGAGGGAGCGCAGGTCGGCGTCGCCGCAAGCCGGGCACTGCGCCGGTACGGGGGCGGCGTGGCCGCAGTGGTGGCAGCGCATCCGCCCCTCGCCGCGGTGGAGGGTCAGCCGGGCGTCGCAGCGGTGGCACTCGGCGACCCAGCCGCACGCGTGGCAGGTCAGCACCGGGGCGTAGCCGCGCCGGTTCAGGAAGATGAGCGCCTGGGCGCCGGCGTCGAGGTGGCGCTGCAGGGCGTCGAGCAGCGGCGCCGAGAGGCCGCCGTCGAGGCGGCGGCCGCGGATATCGAGCACCCGCAGCGAGGGGGGTCGGGCGCCGCCGGCCCGGCGCGTCAGACGCAGCCGCGTGTAGCGGCCCTCGCGGGCGTTGTACAGCGACTCCAGCGACGGCGTCGCCGAGCCGAGGACCACCGGCACGTCGAGCGCCCGGGCGCGCAGGACAGCCAGGTCGCGGGCCGAGTAGCGGAAGCCGTCCTGCTGCGCCAGGGCGGTGTCGTGCTCCTCGTCGACGACGATCAGCCCCGGGCGCGGCAGCGGCGTGAAGACCGCCGAGCGGGTGCCGAGGATCACCGCCGCATCGCCGTCGCGGGCGGCGAGCCACGCCTCGGTGCGCTCGCGCTCCGCCAGCCCCGAGTGCAGCACCGCCACCGGGACGGCGAGGCGCGCGCGCAGGCGCTGGAGCAGCTGCGGGGCGAGGCCGATCTCGGGGACGAGGAACAGCGCCTGCCGTCCCGCCGCCAGGGCCCGTTGCGCAGCGCGCAGGTAGAGCTCCGTCTTGCCGCTGCCGGTCACCCCCTCGAGCAGGAAGGGGCAGAAACCCTCTGTAGCCGCCAGCTCGGCGTCAGCGCGCGCCTGATCGGGATCGAGCGCCGGGGGGGCGGCCGCCGGCGCAGCCGGTGCAGGCGCCTGCGGCGGGTGGTGCTCGCGCCGGAGCAGGCCGCGCCTCTCCAGCGCCCGGGCGGCGCGCTGCCAGGCCGGCTGCTCGGCGATCAGCTCGGCGCATGGCGCGGCACCGCCAGCAGCGAGCAGCCGCTCCCGCAGCTCCGCCTGCCGCGGGGCGCGGCGTACCGGGGCGTCGTCCTCGACCAGGGCCGACTCGAGCCGCCACCAGGCCACTGCCCGGCTGGCCGGCCGGCCGCGCCGCAAGGGGCCCGGCAGCGCCGTGGCCAGCGCCGTGCCCAGGGGGTAGCGGTAGTAGTGCGCCGCCCACCGCAGGGTGTGCAACAGCTCCGTGGAGAGCAGCGGCGCGTCGTCGAGCCAGCTATGGGCATCCCGCAGCCGCTCCCCGGCCACCTCGGAGCCGTGGCGGACCGCCACCACGATCCCCACCGCCCGGCCCCGGCCGAGGGGGACAGCCACCCGGCAGCCCACCGGCTCCGCCGGCAGGGGGCCGGTCGGCGGCCGGTAGTCCAGGGCCCCGTGCAGCGGCCGCGGCACCGCCACGTGCAGGATCAGCCCCGCAGCGCTGCTGGCCCAGGGCTGGTCACCGCGGCGCTGGCCGCCAGCGTCGTCAGGCATGCCGATCGTAGAGGCCATCGCTCGGCTGCAGGCCGCACCTCGGGACGCGGCGCCGCCGCTCCGCTGCGTCGCCAGCAGGATGTCGATCTAGTCCTCGATGCGCGTCAGCGCTTGCCGGTCGCTCACGGCCCACCCGAGGGCGCTGCCGGTCAGCAGCAAGGCAGCCAACGCCGCAGGGGCGGCGCAGGCTCGCCAGTCGATCAGGGCCATGCCCGGCGGACCTCTTCCTCCACGGTCGCGTCCTCCAGTCCCTCACACGCCTCGGCGAGGATGCGCGCGATGGCGGCGATGGCCTCGGGATCGCAAGTGGGGCACCGACGGCGCAGCACCATTCCGGCGTTCCAGGTGGCATCGCGCCAGCACTCTCCCGCGGCAGAGGCGGACAGCTCGTCGGCAGGCAGGTCGTTGAGGAATAGCTGCTGCTCGATGGCCTCGGCACGCAGCTCCGCGGCGATCAGCTGCTTGCGCAGCTCGTGGTTCTCGTCCGCCAGGCCACGCGGCGGGTGGAGCTTGAGGTGGCGCCGCAGGGCCCGGAGCGGGTCGATAACCTCCCGGTCCCACTCCTGGCCCCGGCGGACCGCTGCCTCGGCGGAGGAGACACCGAGCCGGCCCCGCCCCTCCAGGCCGCTCCAGATGGCGGCCAGGAGGAGGCTGATGGACAGCCCGTAGCGGGCCTGCAGCTTGAGGCAGGCAGCCTCGACGCCCGGCCGAGCGTAGAGCTCCTCGGCAAAGCGCCAAAGCCGCTCGGACTCATCCGCCAACCCCGTTGCCTCCTCCGAACCGGGCCTACATGCCCTTGACGGTCTGGACCATCTCGGCGACCACCTTCTGGGCGTCGCCAAAGACCATGCGGGTATTGTCGCGGAAGAAGAGCTTGTTCTCCACCCCGGAGAAGCCGGAGCCGCGACCCCGCTTGACGACGAGGACCTGGTCGGCATGATCGACGTTGAGGATCGGCATCCCGTAGATCGGGCTGCTCTCATCCTCGCGCGCCGCCGGATTGACCACGTCGTTGGCGCCGATGATCAGCACCGTATCCGTGTCCTCGAACTCCTCGTTGATCTCGTCCATGTCGAAGATCATGTCGTACGGGACACCGGCCTCGGCGAGGAGCACATTCATGTGGCCCGGCATGCGGCCGGCCACCGGATGGATGGCGAACTTCACGTCCACGTCCAGCCGCTGGAGCAGCTCGACCATCTCCCAGAGCTTGTGCTGCGCCTGGGCGACGGCGAGGCCGTAGCCGGGGACGATGATGACGCGGTCCGAGTAGCCCATCATGTAGGCGCCGTCGGCGGTGCCGACCTCCTTCATCTCGCCCTCGGTCTCCGCCTCGGCGGCGGCCGGAGCGGCGCTGAAGCCGCTGAACAGGATATGCACCAGCGACCGGTTCATGGCCTTGGCCATGAGATAGGTCAGCAACATCCCCGCTGCGCCGACGACGGTGCCGGCGATGATCAGGGCCGGATTGCCGAGCAGGAAGCCCTTGAAGCCGACCGCCAGGCCGGTGAGGGCGTTGAGCAGCGAGATGACCACCGGCATGTCCGCACCGCCGATCGGCACAGTGACGAAGACGCCCAGCGCCAGCGCGGCGGCGAAGAAGAGCAGGATCGGCAGGCCCGAGCCGGCGTTGAACACCCACAGGGCCAGCACCACCGTGGCGATGGCGAGACCGATATTCCACTGCTGGTGGTTCGCCGTCAGCGTCGAGCGCTTCAGCCGCTCGTCGAGCTTGGCCCAGGCGATCATGGACCCGGCGAAGGCCACCGAGCCAATGGCGGCGCCGATCAGCCCCAGCGTGGTGGCCTCCGCGCCCAGGCTCGCGGCTACCGAGCCCTCGGAGCTCGCGCCCTGGAGCAAGGCCACTGCCGCGATGCCGCCGGCAGCGCCGCCGCCCAGCCCGTTATAGACAGCGACCATCTGCGGCATCTCGGTCATCTGCACCTTGAGCGCCGTATACCAGGCGAAGGCGCCACCGATGCCGAGGGCGATGAGCATCAGGATGAGGTTGTCCATCCCCACCTTGGGGTGCGCGAAGGTCGCCAGCACGGCCAGCACCATGCCGACACCGGCCCACATGACACCCTTGCGCGCCGTCACCGGCGAGCTCATGGCCTTCAGACCGAGTATGAACAGGACGGAGGCGACAAAGTAACTGAGTTGGACTACCAGACCCATTTTCAGCCGTCCTCCTTCTTGCTGCTTTTGAACATCTCCAGCATCCGCTCGGTGACGACGTAGCCGCCGACGGCGTTGGCAGCGCCGAGCAGGACGGCGATGAAGCCGATCGCCTGCTCCACCGGGGTCTCAGCGACCCCGAGGGTCACCATGGCACCGACCACGACGATGCCGTGGATGAAGTTGGAGCCGGACATCAGCGGGGTGTGCAGGATGACCGGTACGCGGGTGATGACCTCGTAGCCAGCCACCGCCGCGAGCATGAACACGTAGAGCGCGACAATACCGGTGACCTCGATCATGACTTACCTCCTTCCAGGCGCTCCCGGGTGGGGCCGTGCTGGATCTGGCCCTGGTGGGTCAGGCAGGTATCGGCGATGACCTGGTCCTCCCAGTTCAGGCTCAGCTCCCCTTCCTGGATCATCAGGGCGAGCAGGTTGTACAGATTCTTGCTGTACATCTCGCTGGTGTGGGTGGCGACGCTGGCGGCGAGCTTCTGCGGTCCCACCACCGTGACGCCCTTGTGGGTGACGTCCTTGCCGGGCTTGGTAACCTCGCAGTTGCCGCCGGTCTCGGCAGCCATGTCGACGATCACCGAGCCGCGGCCCATGCGCTCGACGGTCGCCTTATCGATGATCTTCGGCGCCGGGCGACCCGGGATCGCGGCCGTCGTGACAACCACATGGGCGCTGGCGACGTGGTTGGCGAGCACCTCGCTCTGCTGCCGCTGCTCCTCCTCGGTCAGCTCGCGGGCGTAGCCGCCCTCGCCCACCGCGGAGACGCCGGTATCGACGAACTTGGCGCCGAGCGACTCCACCTGCTCCTTGGTCTCGGGCCGGACGTCGTAGCCCTCGACCTGGGCGCCGAGGCGGCGGCAGGTAGCCATGGCCTGCAGCCCGGCGACGCCGGCACCGATGACCAGGGCCTTGGCCGGGCGGATAGTCCCGGCGGCCGTAGTCAGCATCGGGAAGAAGCGCGGAGCGCGCTCGGCACCGATCAGCGCCGCCTTGTAGCCCGCGGCGGCCGCCTGGGAGGAGAGGGCGTCGATGGACTGGGCGCGGGTGATCCGCGGCACGAGCTCCATGGCGAAGGCGGTCACCTTGCCCTGGCGCAGCTTCTGGATCCGCTCATCGCCCTCGTGCGGTGCCATGAAGCTGATGGCCACCGCTCCTTCCTTGAGCTGGCCCACCTCCTCGGCGCCCAGCGGCTGGACGCTGAGCAGCACATCGGCCTCTTGCAGCAGCTCCTCGCGCGCCTGGACGATATGCACGCCGCCGGCCTCGTAGTCGGCGTCGTTGAACCCGGCCTCCTCACCGGCTCCCTTCTCGAGGAGCAGCTCGACGCCGAGCTTGCCGAACTGCTTCAGGACCCCAGGGACGAGCGCGACACGCCGCTCGCCGGATTGGGTCTCCTTAGGCACGGCAACCTTGATGGCCATGGTTTGTTCCCCCGTTTGCGGCAGTAGTTAGCCGTTCTCGATCCGTTCGTTGCGGCTGCCCGGGACCCACAGGATCCGTTGTCGCGGCGCGCAGTCACGAGCGCACCCGCAGCCGAACGGGCAGATGCTAGCGAATCGGCCCCGGGGTGTGAACCGTGCCGCACTGCGGCACAGGCAGAGCGATCGCTGTGGCCACTCCCCACGCAGGTTGTCAAGGGCCGTGCCGAACCGCTATAAGGTAGGGGGATCGGGTCGACAGGGGGTGGCCGTGTTTGATCACCGCATACTCCGCACCGATGTCTCCGGCATGCCGCTGGAGTGGATCGGCTACGAGGAGGCCGTCCGGTATTACTACCTCGGTCAAGTCGTCTACGCCTGCGGTAGCACGCTCTACCGCGTCCGCGGGGGGCTCAACTCGGCCACAGGGCGACGATCGACCATCGACCTGAACTCGATCATCGCCACAGAGGGGGCCCGGCAGGCCTCCATGAAGGGGCAAGCCTCCTATACGCCCCCCTTGAACAATCCGACCCTCTTCCGGCGCGACGCCCACCTCTGCCTCTACTGCGGCAAGCGCTTCCGCACTGCCGAGCTCTCCCGCGATCACGTCACCCCCGTCAGCCAGGGCGGCGCCGATGTGTGGACCAACGTGGTCACGGCCTGCAAGCGCTGCAACAACCACAAGCGGGACCGCACCCCGGAGCGAGCCGGTATGGAGCTGATCGCCGTGCCCTTCACGCCTACCCACGCGGAGTACGTCTACCTGCAGGGACGGCGGATCCTGGCGGACCAGATGGAGTTCCTCAAGTCCCACTTCCCCCGACGCAGCCCGCTGCGAGGCCGCGAGCCGTAGCCCGAGCCCGGGGCAGCTCGCGCGAGGGCGCGGTGCGGTTGAGCGGCGCGCCCTTCTGCGCCACGTTGGGCGCGGCAGACAGGCCCCACGACAGGAGAGCGAGCCATGGAGCTGCAGAGCGCCCTCGAGGCGGCCATTAGCGAGGCCACCGGCACCCCCTTCGGACCGACCCGGCGTGGCGGTGCCGGCGGCGGCTGCATCAACGACGCCTTTACCCTGAGCGACGGACAGCGAGGCTTCTTTGTCAAGGTCAACGATGCCGCCTACGCCGACATGTTCGAGGCCGAGGCTGACGCTTTGCGGGAGCTCGCCAACGCCGAGGCGCTGCGGGTCCCCAGGCCGGTCGTCCACGGCGAGCACGGCGGCCGTTGCTACCTGGTCCTGGAGCAGCTGGACCTGAGCGGGCGCGGCAGCAGCGCCGGCTATCGGCGCCTGGGCGAGGGGCTGGCTACCCTCCACGGCGTCACAGCCTCCGCCCACGGCTGGCACCGGGACAACTTCATCGGCGCCACGCCGCAACCGAACCGCTGGCACGACGACTGGGCGGCCTTCTTCCGGGACTACCGCCTGCGCCACCAGCTGCGCCTCGCGGCCGAGCGCGGCGCAGGCAGGCGGGTGACCGAGGCCGGCGAGCGGCTAGCCGAGGGGCTAGACGCCCTATTCCGTGGCTACACCCCGGCACCCTCGCTACTCCACGGCGATCTTTGGGCCGGCAACGCGGACTTCGGCAGAGACGGCGCACCGGTTATCTACGACCCGGCGACCTACTACGGCGACCGGGAGACGGACCTGGCCATGTCGGAACTCTTCGGCGGCTTCCCGGCGCCGTTCCACGAGGGCTACGACGCCGTCTGGCCCCGGGATGGCGGCTACGCCGTCCGCCGCGACCTCTACCAGCTCTACCACGTGCTCAACCACTTCAATCTCTTCGGCGGGATGTACCTGAGCCAGTCGCAGCGATTGATCGATCGCCTGCTGGCGGAGATCGGCGGCTGAGCCGGCCCGCTTGCGGGCCTCAGGCGGGGGAGCCGCTCACCCTTGCCCGTGCGGCCGCGGCAGCCCGCGCCCGCTCCAGGCCAGGACCATGCGCATCGCCCAGTCCCGCTCCGCCGCGTAGCTGGTCAGCGCCGCTAGCCGGCGGACCTGGCCGCGGCTGATCTTGACCTCCGCGCCGGACTGGAATCCCGGGTGCCTGTAGATCTGCCGCAGCGTAGCCAGCGACATGGTCGCCGCCCAGGCGCAGAAGCGGCGGATGCCGGGCTGCGTCACCGGGATGCGCAGGATGTAGGCGCGCGCCGCCTCCATGTGCTCGACGCCGATCGCCACCATGCGGCCGATGCCGCGGCGGAAGCCCGGGTCCGCGCTCCAGTCGGCCTCGGGGTCGAGGCTGCAGCCGGCGTCGATGAAGGTCTCCCGCGGCAGCCAGCAGACGCCGCGCTGGCGGTCGGCCCAGACATCCTTGATGACGTTGGTGGCCTGCAGCCCCAGGCCGAAGCGCCGGCCCAGGTCCATCATCTCGGACCGGTCCTCGGCGAACCCCGCCACCTCGAGGAGGAACAGCTCCGTGAGCATCTCGCCGACCACGCCGGCAACGTAGTAGCAGTACGCCTCGAACTGCGCCCGGTCGGTGAGCCCGGCCGGCGAGCGCAGGCGCTGGAAGTGGGCCATGCCCTCGCCCATGACCGATACACAGCGGATGACCGGCTCGCGGTGGGCCTCGGGCAGCGCCTCGGTGACGCCGACCACCCGCGGCAACGAGGCCACAAGCTCGCGCTCGGCCTCCGGCGTACCGGGCTCCAGGACCGCCTGGATCTGCCGCGCGAGCCGCTCCGGCTCGCGGCCGCCGTGGAGGGTTTCCTTGAGGCCCAGCATCAGGTCGTGCTTGGCCTCCGCATCGGCGGTGGCGTGGTCCTCGACGGTATCCGCCACCCGGCAGAGCAGGTAGGCGTTGGTGACCGTATCGCGCAACGCCTCCGGCAGCTGCGGGATGGTCAGCGCGAAGGTGCGCGAGACACCGGGCAGCGCCGCCTCCTGATAAGCGCGATTCGCCGCCCAGCGGTACGCCCGCTCCCGATCACTCATGGCTGAAGTAGAAGGCATCGTAGAAGAGTCGCTCCGGGTCCAGGCCGTGCGCCAGGAAGGCGGGCCGGGCCGCCTCGGTCATCGGCGGCGGGCCGCTCATGTACACATCGACCCCGGACAGATCCGGGAAATCCGCCAGGACAGCCTCGTGCAACCAGCCCGTACGCCCGTTCCAGCCGTCCTCGGGGGGTGGCTCGGAGAGCACCGGGGTATAGGTCACCGTCTCGCTCTCCGCGGCCCAGCCCTGCGCCAGCTCGTGGAGGTAGAGGCCGGAGCGGTCGCGGCTGCCCCAGTAGAGGTGGAAGGGCCGCCGGTCGCCACTAGCCAGGGCGTGCTCGAGGATGCCCTTGAGCGGCCCGAAGCCGGTGCTGCCGCCGACCAGCAGGGCCAGCCGGTCGCTGCCCTCGCGCAGGTAGAGCTGCCCTAGCGGCCCCTCGATGCGCAGCAGATCGCCCTCGGCCATCCCCTCGAAGACGTGCTCGGTAAGCCGCCCGCCCGGGATGTGGCGGATGTGCAGCTCGAGGTGGTCGTCCTCGAGCGGCGAGTTGGCCAACGAGAAGGCGCGCCGCTCCCCGTCGCTGAGGAGGATGTCGATGTACTGCCCGGCTCGGAACGGCAGCCGCCTGCCCGCCGGCAGGTGCAGGAAGAGCCGGCAGACCCCCGGCGCCAGCCGCTCGAGACGCGCCACCCGCGCGGGCAGGATGCGCGGCGCGGCGAGCGCGTCCCCTACCGGCTCGGCGTCGACGGCCAGGTCGCTGCGCGGCCGCGCCTGGCAGAGCAGCGCCATGCCGGCCGCCTGCTCGGCGCTGTCCAGGGCCTTGGGCTGTCCCTCCGGGTAGGCGATGTCGCCAGCCCGCACCGGCGCCTTGCAGGTGCCGCAGAGGCCGCTACGGCAACCGTAGGGCAGCGATACGCCCTGGCGCAGGGCGGCGTCGAGGACCGCCTCGTCGGGCTCCACGCTGATCTCGGTGGCGTCGCTGAATCGAACGGTGTGTGCCATCGAGCCCTCCGCCTGCCTCGCTCTAGGGGCGCCCGGGCTAGTCGAGGCCCAGCTCGGCCCAGTACGCGTCCACCCGCTGCCGGGTCGCCTCGTCCATGCACGCCGGCGTCCCCCACGGGCGCTCGGTCTCCCCCGGCCACTTGTTGGTGGCGTCCAGCCCCATTTTCGACCCCAGCCCGGAGACAGGGGAAGCGAAGTCGAGGTAGTCGATGGGACTGTTGTCGATGAAGGTGGCGTCCCGGCGCGGGTCGCTGCGGGTGGTCAGCGCCCAGACCACCGCCTGCCAGTCCCGGGCGTCCACGTCGTCGTCGGTAACGATGACGAACTTGGTGTACATGAACTGCCGCAGGAACGACCACACCCCGAGCATCACCCGCTTGGCGTGGCCGGGGTACTGCTTGCGGATGGTGACCACCGCCAGGCGGTAGGAGCAGCCCTCCGGCGGCAGGTAGAAGTCGACGATCTCCGGGAACTGCTTGCGCAGGATGGGGACGAAGACCTCGTTGAGCGCCTCGCCGAGTACGGCCGGCTCGTCCGGCGGCCGGCCGGTGTAGGTGGAGTGGTAGATCGGGTCTGCCCGGTGGGTGATGCGATCCACGGTGAGCACCGGGAAGGTCTCCACCTCGTTGTAGTAGCCGGTGTGGTCGGCGAAGGGCCCCTCCTCGGCCACGTCGCCGGGGTGGATATGGCCCTCGAGCACCACCTCGGCGGAAGCCGGGACCTGCAGCGACGACCCCCGGCAGGCCACCAGCTCCGTCTTCGAGCCGCGCAGCAGCCCGGCGAAGGCGTACTCGCTGATCGCGTCCGGCACCGGGGTAACGGCACCGAGGGTGGTGGCCGGGTCGGCGCCGAGGGCCACCGCCACCGGGAAGGGCTCGCCGGGGTGGCGCTGCTGGTGCTCGGCGAAGTCCTGCGCCCCGCCGCGATGGGCCAGCCAGCGCATGATGAGCCGATTGCGGCCGATGACCTGCTGCCGGTAGATGCCCAGGTTCTGGCGCTCCTTGCCCGGCCCCCGGGTGATCACCAGCGCCCAGGTCACCAGCGGCCCGGCGTCACCGGGCCAGCAGGTCTGGACGGGCCAGCGCGCCAGATCCACCTCGTCGCCCTCGAGGATCCGCTCCTGGCACGGCGCCCGGCGCACCGTCCTCGGCGACATGTCCAGCACCCGGCGGAAGGCCGGCATCTGGCTCCAGGCGTCGCGCAGCCCGCGGGGCGGCTCGGGCTGGCGCAGGAAGGCGAGCAGCTCGCCGATCTCGCGCAGGGCGGCGACGCTGTCAGCCCCCATCCCCAGCGCCACCCGCCGTGGTGTACCGAACAGGTTGCCGAGCACCGGGGTCCTGTAGCCCTTGGGCCGCTCGAACAGCAGCGCCGGCCCGCCGGCGCGCAGCACCCGGTCGCAGACCTCGGTCATCTCCAGATACGGATCGACCGGGTGGCTGATGCGCTTGAGCTCGCCCTCGGCCTCGAGGTGCGCGATGAAGGCTCGCAGGTCGCGGTATTTCATGGATCTTGCAGCTCGAAGGCAGCGACGGCGGGCGCATGGTCCGAGGGGCGCTCCCAGCGCCGCGGCTCCAGGTCCACGGAGGCAGCGGTGCAGGCGCGCGCCAGGGCCGGGCTCGCCAGGATCAGGTCGATGCGCAGGCCGCGGTTGCGCTTGAAGCTGTTCACCCGGTAGTCCCACCAGGAGAAGAGCGCCTGCGGCTGCTCGAAGAGCCGGAAGGTATCCGTCAGCCCCAGCCCCTCCTGCAGCCCCTGCAGCGCCGCGCGCTCGCGCTCGCTGAACAGGACGCTGCCGGCCCAGGCCTCGGGGTCGTGGACGTCCGCAGGCTGCGGGGCGATGTTGAAGTCACCGGTGACCACCACGCGCTCGTGGGCGGCCAGCTCGTCGGCGAGCCAGCGGTGGAGCGCCTCCAGCCACCGGAGCTTGTAGGCGTACTTCTCGGAGCCGACCTCCTGGCCGTTGGGGACGTAGACGTTGATCAGCCGCACCCCCGCCACTGTACAGGCGATCACCCGGCGCTGGGTGTCGGCGAAGCCTGGCATCTCGGTAACCACGTCCGTGGGGGTGCTCCGGGCGAGCACGGCGACGCCATTGTAGGTCCGCTGCCCCGTATAGCAGGCGGCGTAGCCCGCCTCCCGCAGCGCCTTCTCGGGGAACTGGCTGTCGGGGACCTTCGTCTCCTGGAGAGCGATGACGTCGGGTGCCGCGCTATGCCCCCAGGCCTTGACCTGGGGCAGGCGGACCTTCAGGGAATTGACGTTCCACGAGGCGATCTTCACCGCGGCCTCCTTGATTGCCGGTCGCCCTCAGCCTAACGGCTCGCCATTGCCGCTACGACCCCGGGTCAGCGCCCTTGCCGCCGCCTCTTGCCATCGCGACACTGGCGGCACGGCAACACGATAAGGCGAGCCTATGGAATATCGCACCCTCGGCGACACCCACCTGAACGTCAGCGCCATCTGCCTCGGCACCATGACGTGGGGCGAGCAGAACAGCGAGGCGGAGGCCCACAGCCAGCTCGACCTGGCCATCGAGCGCGGGGTCAACTTCATCGACACCGCCGAGATGTACCCCGTCCCGCCACGCCGCGAGACCAGCAGCCTGACGGAGCAGTACCTGGGCACCTGGCTGGCCCGCTATCCCCGCCGCGAGGATCTGGTGCTGGCCACCAAGATCGCCGGGCCGGGGCTGGAATCGGTCCACGAGGGGCAGCGCGCCTACACCGCCGAGCAGCTGCGCGAGGCCGTGGAAGGGTCGCTGCGCCGGCTGCAGACCGACTACATCGACCTGTACCAGCTCCACTGGCCGGAGCGGCCGTCCAACTACTTCGGCCGCCTCGAGTACCCCTGCCCTGAGGACAGCGGCGACGAGAAGGGCCGCATCCGCCGTACCCTGGAGGGGCTCGCGGAGCTGGTCGAGGCCGGCAAGATCCGCCACATCGGCCTGTCCAACGAGACCCCCTGGGGCGCCATGCGCTTCATCGCGGAGGCCGAGCGCCTGGGCCTGCCGCGCATCGTCTCCATCCAGAACCCGTACAGCCTGCTCAACCGCAGCTACGAGGTGGGCCTCGCCGAGGTCAGCCACCGCGAGGGCTGCGGGCTGCTGGCCTATTCTCCCCTGGGCTTCGGGGTGCTCAGCGGCAAGTACCTGGACGGGCAAAGGCCGGCAGGGGCGCGGCTGACCCTCTTCGAGCGCTTCACCCGCTACACCGGTGAGCGCGGTGAGGCCGCCACCCGGCAGTACCTCGAGCTCGCCCGCGCGCACGGCCTGGATCCGGCGCAGATGGCCATCGCCTTCGCCACCGCGCAGCCGTTCTGCACCAGCACCATCATCGGTGCCACCACCGAGGCGCAGCTGGCCAGCGACCTCGACGCCGGCGCCCTGACCCTCTCCGAGCCGGTGCTCGAGGGCATCGAGGCCATCCACCGAGCCCACCCCAACCCCTGCCCGTAGGGTGGCCGCCGTGTCGAGGCCCTGCCAGGCTCCGCACCCCTGGTCTGTCGGCCCGCGCGAAGGGCGGGCGATCCAGCAGCGGTTGCGCGGGCAGGTACGGGTGCGCAACGAGCTCGGCCCGGTGGCGAGCGTGGCGGGCGTCGATGTGGGCTTCCGTGACAGCGGGGACACGGCCTGCGCGGCGGTCGCCCGCTACAGCTGGCCGGGGCTCGAGCTCCTCGAGTCCCACCGGGCCTATCGGCCCGTGGAGATGCCGTACCGTCCGGGCTTGCTCTCCTTCCGCGAGCTGCCTGCTGTCCTCGATGCACTAGCGGCGCTCAGCCAGCCCGCCGACCTGCTCCTGTGCGACGGCCAGGGCGTGGCCCACCCGCGCCGGCTGGGCATCGCCGCCCACCTGGGCGTCCTGCTCGACGCCCCGTGCATCGGGGTCGCCAAGTCGCGCCTGACCGGTGCGCATGAGCCTGTCGGGGAGGCGCGTGGTGAGCGGGTGCCCCTGCTCGACGGCGACGAGCGCATCGGCACCGTGCTGCGCACCCGCAGCCGTGTGCGGCCCGTGTACGTCTCCCCGGGCCACCGCCTAGACTACGAGGCAGCCGCCGACTGGACCCTGGCCTGCTGCACGCGGTACCGGCTCCCGGAGCCCATCCGCACCGCAGACCGGCTGGCCTCGCACCGGCACTGAGCAGTCAATCACGGGAGTCCCCATGAACCTCGAGAAGGTGGTCTTCGGCTTCTTCATCCTCCTAGCGCTGACCCTGAACTTCGGCTTCGTCTACGGCGAGCTCGCCAACCCGGCCCACCACGACGCGTGGGAGCTGTTCGTCACCATCGTGGTCAACCTCATC
>Ga0207714_1000676_pt1 | contig 22999 bp, 26 predicted proteins | sample PonA232FremontCA_2_FD_187270 | JGI IMG/M metagenome (GOLD analysis project Ga0207714, IMG submission 187270) | Marine sediment microbial community from Fremont, CA, USA - Pond A23 Sediment 2 (SPAdes) | ecosystem: Environmental > Aquatic > Marine > Unclassified | place: USA: Fremont, California...
ATCTTATTATCTTCGACTAATTTATCTTTATAATTCTTTCCTCCATACCAATTGGATTCCCAACCTTTTATAATACCAAGTCTGTTACTTATCGGATTAATTTTTTGTCCCATCTATTCTTGATTTGTTTGTGAATCGTTATTAATTTCTTCTTTTTGAGCTAATTGCTCAGGGCTAACATCAGATGCCTGCATTGAGTCTTTAAGATTCTCAAGGTGAATAGTTACATGACTTGACCTTTTTCGTATCAGATGTGCTCTTCCCATGGCTTCAGGCCTGATTCTTTTTAAAGTTCTTCCTCCGTCAACACGCACATCGCTAATGATAAGCTGCGTTTCTTCAAGCCGGACACCCTCGTTTTTATTTTGCCAGTTTGAAATAGCAGAAAGAAGTAATTTTTCCATGTAAGTTGATGCGGCCTTTGAACTATAGCGAACTATATCCAAAGCTTGATTCACTTCCTGACCTCGAATCTGATCGGCGAGTAAACGTATCTTTCTCGGAGCGATCGGACAACCCTTTAATACCGCGTAGTACTGATTTTTTCTTTCTTCTTTTAATTTTTCCGCTCTATGTCGTTTTCGTGCACCCATTATTCAGTGTTTTTCGTGATTATTATTTACCTTTCTTCGTAGGATGACCTTTAAATACTCGAGTTGGTGCGAATTCACCAAGTTTATGTCCTACCATATTTTCAGTAATATAAACCGGTACAAATTTGTTCCCATTATGGACTGCAATTGTATGTCCAACAAATTCAGGTGTAACCATTGATCTACGAGACCATGTTTTCAGGACTTTTTTCTTACCTGATTCATTCATTTCGAGAATGCGTTTCTCCAATTTGTACTCTACAAAAGGTCCTTTTTTTAATGAACGACTCATAAGTTTATCTGATTAACCGTTTACTTTTTTCTTTTAACTACAATATATCTATTGGATTTCTTTTTAAGCTTCCTGGTTTTATAACCTTTCGCAGGCATACCATTCCGTGATCTCGGTATACCTCCTGAAGCTCTTCCTTCACCACCGCCCATTGGGTGATCAATAGGATTCATAGCAACTCCCCGTACTCTTGGTCGTTTGCCTAACCATCTGCTGCGTCCTGCTTTTCCACCAGATTGAATAATATGATCCGAATTTGAAACTGTTCCAATAGTGGCTTTACAGGTTGTCAAAACCATCCTGGTTTCACCAGAAGGTAATTTAATATTCGCATACTTACCTTCTCGCGAGGTTAGTTGAGCATAAGTTCCGGCACTTCTTGCCATAACACCGCCTTTTCCAGGGTTCAATTCTATGTTATGAATGATGGTACCGAGAGGTATATCAGCCAGATATAATGTGTTTCCAATATTTGGGGCAATATTTTTTCCGGAAACAATTGTCTGTCCTTCTTTAATGCCATTGGGTGCTAAAATGTAGCGTTTTTCGCCATCTTCGTAGGCGACCAATGCAATTCGGGCAGAGCGGTTAGGATCATATTCTATTGCCTTAATCGTTCCTTTCACACCTTCATTATCTCTTTGAAAGTCGACAATTCGATATCTTTGCTTATGACCTCCGCCACGATATCTTATAGTCATCCGTCCTGAACTATTTCTTCCACCACTTTTGTGTTTTGGTGCTAATAAGGACTTTTCAGGTTCTGTTTTTGTAACAGTATCAAAGGCACTTATCATTTTATGTCTTTGCCCTGGTGTTGTCGGTTTTAATTTTCTTACTGCCATAACTCAATTTTTCTTCCTAAATGTTGCTGTAAAAATCAATTGAATCACCTTCAGCTAAAGTAACAATCGCTTTTTTATAATCTTTCTCCTTACCTCGAATAATACCAGCTTGTGTATATCTCATCCGTTGTTTTCCAAGATAGTTCATTGTATTAACAGAATCTACAGTAACGCCATACATTTCTTCAATAGCATTACGTATTTCTATTTTATTGGCTTCTTTATCCACAATGAATCCATATTTGTTTAGTTCTTCGCCCTGTTCGGTCATCTTTTCAGTAATGAGGGGCTTTTTTAATAATATGTTTTTAGCCATAATCTATACACTTAATATTTTTTCTATTGTTTCCAATGAATCTTCAATGAAAACTACCTGCTCAGCATTCATAATTTCATAGGTATTTAGTTCGTTTACAGGTAGAACTTTAACATCGGGTATATTTCGGGAGGACAAATATATATTTTTATTTGGTTCTTCTAAAACTAAAAGCAACTTTTTCTCGTTAATACCCAAATTATTTCTGATTTCTGAAAATTCTCTGGTTTTGGGTTGCTCAAGTTTAAAAGCTTCTAGAACTTTTAATTCATTGTTCTTGACTTTATATGAAAGTGCAGATTTACGAGCAACTTTTTTTACCTTCTTATTCAGTTTAAAACTATAATCTCTGGGTTTAGGTCCGAATACACGTCCTCCTCCTCTGAATAATGGAGATTTTATATCTCCCGATCTTGCAGTACCTGTTCCTTTTTGTCGCTTAATCTTTTTTCTACTTCCGACAATTTCATTACGCTCTTTAGCCTTATGAGTTCCTTGTCTTCTATTCGCCATATAATGTTTTACATCCATATATATAGCATGGTCCTTAGGTGTTATACCGAAAATTTCTTCGCTAAGATTAATTTTTCTTCCGGTATCCTCTCCTGCTTTATTTAATACTGATAACTCCATTACTTTTCAACAATTAAATATGAACCTCTATGACCTGGTACTGATCCTTTTACTAATAATAAATTTTTTTCAGGCATAATTTTTATAACCCGAAGGTTTATAACTTTAACCTTATCTCCTCCGGCTCGACCTGCCATTCTCATGCCTTTAAATACACGAGAAGGGTCAGATGATGCTCCAACTGAGCCGGGCGCTCTTTCTTGATCTTTCTGACCATGTGTTTGACCTCCAACTCCGCTAAAACCATGTCTTTTAACAACTCCCTGAAAACCTTTCCCTTTAGTTATTCCTGATACGTCAACCCATGTATCATCTTTAAAAATATCTACGGTAATGGTTTCTCCTAATTTGTACTGCTCACCAAATTCGCTGAATTCAACGATTTGGGCTTTTGGAGAAGTTTTTGACTTTTTAAAATGACCTAAAAGAGATTTAGTAACATTCTTTTCTTTTTTGTCATCATAAGCGAGTTGCAAGGCAGAATATCCATCATTCTCCTCGGTTTTTACCTGAGTAACTACACAGGGTCCGGCTTCGATTACAGTGCATGGTACATTTTTCCCATCGACACCGAAAACTGAAGTCATTCCTATTTTCTTTCCTATTAAACCAGCCATTTAAGATTTGACTTTAAAATTAAACTTTAATTTCTACCTCTACACCACTAGGTAATTCCAATTTCATCAGAGAATCGATGGTTTTTGGTGTTGTGCTATATATATCCATCAATCTTTTAAAAGAAGAAAGTTGAAATTGTTCTCTAGCTTTTTTATTCACAAAAGGGGAACGATTAACCGTAAAAATCCTCTTTTTTGTTGGCAGAGGAATGGGGCCACTTACTACTGCTCCCGTGGACTTTACAGTCTTAACGATTTTCTCAGCACTTTTGTCCACCAAGTTGTGATCGTAAGATTTTAGTTTTATTCTAATTTTTTGACTCATTATAACAATAGTTTAAACTAACTCAATTTTACCTTTTGCTTTTTCGATTATATCTTTAGCAATTTCTTTTGGAACTTGCTCATAATGTGAAAACTCCATTGTTGAGGTTGCCCGGCCAGAAGTAATTGTACGAAGAACAGTAACATAACCAAATTTTTCAGATAATGGTACTTTCGCTTTAATAACTTTAGCACTTCCTTTATTTTCCATTCCCTCAACATTACCCCTTCTTTTATTAAAGTCTGCTATTACATCACCCATGTATTCTTCAGGTGTAACAACCTCTGCTGTCATAATAGGTTCCAGCAGGATGGGTTTCGCTTTAACACAAGCTTCTTTAAAAGCCATACGTGCTACGGTTTCAAATGCAAGCTGATCAGAATCAACTTCGTGATATGAACCGTCGTAAAGAACAACTTTAAGGCTATCTAAAGGATAACCGGCTAGAACTCCATTGTGCATAGCATCCTTGAAGCCTTTCTCTACGGAAGGTATAAATTCCTTTGGAATATTTCCGCCTTTTATCTTATCTTCAAATTGTAATCCTTTAACATCATCATCAGCAGGTCCAATTTTAACATTGATTTCTGCAAATTTTCCTCTTCCACCTGTTTGTTTTTTGAAAACTTCGTTATGATCGACCTCTTGAGTGATCGTTTCCTTATAATTAACTTGGGGAGCTCCTTGATTAGCATCGACTTTAAATTCACGCTTCAATCTATCAACGATCACTTCAAGATGTAATTCACCCATGCCATTAATCACAGTTTGGCCGGTATCTTCATCTCCCTGTACCGTAAAAGTAGGATCTTCCTCGGCAAGTTTACCTAAAGCAAGAGTAAGTTTATCATAATCTTTTTGTGTTTTAGGCTCAACTGCAACACCAATTACCGGTTCGGGAAATTCAATAGACTCCAGAAGTATAGGATTATTTGACTCACACAGAGTATCTCCGGTTCTTAAATCCTTAAATCCCACTGCAGCACATATATCTCCGGCTTCAATTCTATCTTTAGGTTTTTGTTTATTGGCATGCATCTGATACAAACGATTCACTCGCTCTTTCTTACCAGTTCGTGGATTAAACAAAGTTGATTTTGATGTTAAAGCTCCTGAATAAACTCTCATGAATGCAAGCCTACCGACAAAAGGATCGGTTGCTATTTTGAAAACCAGTGCAGAAGTTGGTTCATTTGCATCAGGTTTTCTTTTAATTTCTTCTTCTGTGTTAGGATGTTTTCCTATCACTGCACTAATATCCAAAGGACTAGGTAATAAAGTTATAATCGTATTGAGTAAGCGTTGAACTCCTTTATTTTTAAATGCGGAGCCGCATAAAACAGGAACAATACTCATATCAACAGTGGCTCTGCGAATTGCATCCATCATCTCTTCTGTTGTAATCGACTCAGGATCTTCGAAATATTTTTCCAGAAGTGCATCATCGTATTCTGCGATAGCTTCTATCAATTCTCCGCGATACTTAGCAGCTTCTTCTTCAAGTTCCTCCGGAATATCAATATATTTGTAATTTGTTCCCAATTCCTTATCATCTACCCATACTATGCCTTTATTCTCTATCAAATCAATTACACCTTCAAAATCATCGGCAGCTCCTATGGGAATTTGAAGCGGTACTGGTTTAGCTTTAAGTTTATTTTTTATCTGTGAGACAACTGAATAAAAATCAGCTCCTTGTCTATCCATTTTATTAATGAAAGCAAGCTTTGGAACGCCATATTTATCAGCTTGATGCCAAACTGTTTCAGATTGAGGTTCGACCCCACCAACTGCACAGAATACGGCTACAGCACCATCTAAAACACGTAATGAACGTTCTACTTCTACGGTAAAATCAACGTGTCCTGGTGTATCAATAATATTTATTTTATAATCATTATTTTTATAATTCCAAAAACAGGTTGTTGCTGCAGATGTAATGGTAATTCCTCGCTCTTGCTCTTGTTCCATCCAGTCCATCTGCGCATCTCCATCATGCACCTCACCAATTTTATGTGTAATACCAGTATAATACAACATCCTTTCAGTGGTTGTTGTTTTACCAGCATCAATGTGTGCCATAATCCCTATATTCCTGGTATACTGTAAATCTGAATTCATCCCTTTTTCACTCTCCTTTTTTCCGTACTACAATATTGTTATTAATTATATTAAAATCTAAAATGAGCAAATGCTTTATTTGCATCAGCCATTCTATGTATTTCTTCCTTACGTTTATAAGCTCCGCCTTCTTCATTATAAGCAGCCATAACTTCAGCCGCTAATTTTTCTTTCATGCCTCTTCCACTTCTTTGACGAGCATATTTTATCATGTTTTTAATACTAATCGAAGTTTTACGACTCGGGTTAACTTCTTGGGGTACCTGAAAAGTTGCTCCTCCGATTCTCCTACTCTTAACCTCCACCTGAGGTGAGATATTTTCTAATGCTTTTTTCCATATATCAAGCGGATCATTCTCCTCATTCTTCATCTTCTCGCCTACAATATCTAACATGCCATAGAAAATATCAAATGCTTTTGACTTCTTACCATGTATCATCAAATCATTGACAAAACGAGTAACCAATGTATCGTTATATTTGGCATCCGGTAGTCTTCCTTGTGTCTTTGTTTTAAACTTCCTCATTTTTCAGAATGCTTTTAATTACTTTTTAGGTTTTTTAGTTCCATACTTAGATCTTCCCTGCAATCTTCCTTCTACACCAGAAGAATCCAAAGTACCTCTAACTAAATGATAACGTACACCCGGCAGATCTTTTACCCTTCCACCGCGTATCAAAACGACTGAGTGCTCCTGGAGGTTATGACCTTCACCAGGGATATAAGCATTAACCTCTTTTCCGTTTGTTAAACGAACTCTGGCAATTTTACGCATTGCTGAGTTTGGCTTTTTAGGTGTTGTTGTATAAACCCTTGTACAAACACCTCGTTTTTGAGGACATGAATCTAAAGCCGGAGCTTTCTTCTTTTTCTCTACTTCCTTCCGTCCTTTTCTAATTAATTGCTGTATTGTTGGCATATATTAGATTAATTTGTTCCTAATTTCCAAAATCGGTTTGCAAAGGTATTTTTTTTTTTGGAAATACCCAATTATTTTTTATTTAATTCTAATTTTCAAATCAAAAGCTTGCTAAAAAGCCTCTATAATGTTTCCCTGTTACATTATTCCTAAACAGCAAGGCTATATACGGAGCCGCAAAATTAAAATGTTTTTATTTAAATAAAAAATAATTAAGGGATTTATTTAAATAAAAATCCGTGAGGGATAAACGTCTCACGGATTCATTCTAACCCGAATAATTCAGGAATGATTACTGTTACCGACAACGCTAAGATTCATGAAATTTTTCTAATCCTTTATTAAGGAAATCAATAAATTTCTGAGGATCCAATTCATATCCCATCGATTCTGTTAATTCTTTTCCAGAATTATCTAATAAAACATAATAAGGTTGAGTATTTGAATTAAACTTAGTTATTTGTAAATCTGCATTGACCTTACCAATCGTTTTTTTAGTTTTCCCATCATATTCTGACTGAACCCACTCCGATTCAGGCAACTTCTCTTTATCATCGATATACAAAGCGATCACTACATATTCTTTATTAAGCATTTTTTGAACCTTTGAATTTGACCAGACTTTTGCTTGCATTTGTTTACAGTTACTACATGAATGTCCGGTAAAGTAAACTAAAACAGGTTTATCCAATTCTTTTGCACAGGACATTCCCTGCTCATAATCAAAATAACCTTTTATATTATATGGTAAATTAAGAAATTCCGAATATTTTGCATCGCCACACATCGTTTCTGAAGCACTTTCGGTAGCGGGAGCCGAGGAAGTAAGTGTAAAATTCTGCTCGGATTGTGGAGGAATTATGCTAGAAAGCGGAGTCAAATGTGCTCCAAATAAACCGGGAACCAAGTATATTGCAAAAGTAAATGAAGCAATAGCTAATAACATTCTGAAAACGGGAACCTTTTTAAGTTCACTATCATTGGAAAAACGAATCTTACCTAGCAAGTAAAGCCCTAACGTCATAAATATGGCTATCCAAATGGCTATAAAAAGATCCCTGCTCAAAATATTCAAGTGATAGTTTGCTTCAATTTTTGACAAGAAATAGAACGAGAATGCTAAAATAATGAATGCCAGTACCACTTTCACAGAATTCATCCATCCTCCTGATTTCGGCATATTCTTAAGCCATCCCGGGAATATTGCAAGTAAAGTAAATGGCAGTCCGAATCCTATACCAAATCCAAGCATGCCTATTGTGGGTTCAACAACACCTCCACTAGCTGCTTTGACAAGCAATCCTCCTACTATTGGCCCGGTGCAAGAAAAAGAAACAATAACAAGTGTAAGCGCCATAAAAAATGAGGCAAAGAAACCGCCTTTATCAACTTGCTTATCAGCTTTATTAGCCAACCCAGACGGGAGAACTATTTCAAATAAACCGAAGAAGGAGGCAGCAAATGCAAGAAACAATATGAAAAAGATTAAGTTAGGAATCCAATGGGTACTGATTACGTTGGCAAAATCAGCACCAGCACTGGTTAATGAGACAATCACACCCACAAGTGTATACAATATTACAATAGACAGACCAAAGATCAAGGCTTTGACTAAACCAGCAATCTTATTGGATTGTCCCTGCATAAAAAATGTCACTGTCATAGGTATCATAGGATATACGCAAGGGGTTAAAATCCCAACCAATCCTAATCCCAGGGCCATAAAAAACAATCCAACCAGAGATTTTCTCTCAGTCAGTTTATTCTTATCACGCTGTACTGTGTTTTCAGTTTCTTTTTCGGAAATATCTCCAGTCTCAATAGATTTATCAACATTTGATTTTTCATTTTCTTCAGCCTTGTCAGTTTCAGAGGTAGCTTTTCCGCTTTCTCCTTTGAGCTGAAACTCAAAATCCGGATTAAAATATACACATTTATCTTCTTGACAGACCTGATATTCTACATTCCCTGTTACTTTAAAAGACTGATCGGTTAGCAGTTTTATTTTTTGTTTGAAGGTAGCCTTATTGCTGAAATATTTAACATCCATTTCAAACAGTTCGTCATACTCCTCTTCAGGAGCTGGACTCTGAGATGTTTCTCCGACTAATTCAAAATTTCCCGAATCATCAAAATGAAAATTTGTCCGTACTGGCCCGCCTTCGTCAAAATTTTGTGCATAAAGGTGCCAGTTACTTTCAATATCTGCTTCAAATATTAACTCGGCAGTGTTATCTCCTGTTCTTTTTACAGAATAATCCCAGCTTACCGGATCAACAACTTGAGAAAATAATGATATTGATATACTTATAAATAATAAAAGAAAAAATAAGCGCTTCATATTTTACAAATTTTAGTTTATGGCAAAAATAAAATTAAAATAGAAAACAAATAAATATAGATATATGTTTAAAAGTTGATATTTATCACCAACTAACGTTAAAAGTAAAATTGAATCTATAAAAAGAAATTAATCCTCTATTTCTTCATGATGGATAGTAAAAAACTTGTAATTTAGAAGATCGTAAGCATCCGAACTCTTAATTTTAAGGTAGGCTTTATATTTAAACATCCACTTAAGCTGACGCGAAATTATGCCATGTTTGAGAAATCCTGAAATATAAGGATGGGTTTTAATTAATAATCGTTTGTATCCGTTTTCTCTGACCAGGTATTTCAATTGATTCTCAATTTCGTCAATCAAGAGTACAGAAGGTCTAATTTCTCCAGTACCTTTACAAGCTGGACATTTCTCGACAGTCTGGATATTCATTTCTGGCCGGACACGCTGGCGTGTGATCTGCATTAAACCAAATTTTGTAAGGGGCAGGATGTTATGCTTGGTTCGATCTACAGACATTTCCTCCTTCATCTTGTCATAGAGCTTCTGTTTATTTTCATTGGTGTTCATATCAATGAAATCTACAACAATAATACCTCCCATATCCCTTAATCTCAATTGGCGAGCGATTTCTTTTGCTGCAGCCAGATTTACCTCAAGGGCATTTGTTTCCTGATCTTTACCTAATTTCGAACGATTACCACTGTTTACATCAATAGCATGAAGTGCTTCGGTATGCTCAATAATTAAATAGGCCCCATTCTTAAAAGAAACCGTCCGCCCAAAAAGTGCTTTTATTTGTTTTGAGACACCAAGTTGATCAAATATAGGATTGGGTCCGTCATATAATTTTACTATATTTTTCTTTTCCGGAGCAATTGTCTTTATATAATTTTTTATATCCTGATAAAACGTTCCGTCATTTACATAAATATTAGAAAATGAGCCATTTAAAATATCTCTTAATAAAGCAGAAGTACGATCCAATTCACTAAGGATTAATTTTGGAACATTTCGTTCATCAATTTTTGCAAAAGCAGACTCCCATTTCTTCACTAACCCTCTTAACTCTTCATCAAGCACTGCAACCTTTTTTCCTTCAGCAACTGTGCGAATAATTATTCCAAAATTCTTTGGTTTAATGCTTTTAATCAGGCGTTTAAGTCTCTTCTTTTCATCGGGGGACTCTATTTTTTGGGATATTGAAATTTTATCTGAAAAGGGTATTAAAACTAAATTTCTTCCTGCGATAGAAATCTCAGAACTTAACCGGGGACCTTTCGTTGATATAGGTTCTTTGGCAATTTGAACAACAATTTTTTGTCCGGTAGATAAGACATCAGTAATTTTGCCGTTTTTATTGATATCGGGTTCCAATTTTATTTTCTGAAGAGAAGGAACCTTGTTTTTACGTTGGATAGAGCTTTTCAGGAACTTATTAAGAGATTGAAACTGGGGGCCTAAATCCAGATAATGCAAAAACGCATCCCTTGAATAGCCCACATCCACGAAAGCAGCATTCAATCCTGGTATAACGCGCTTAACGCGTCCAAGATATATATCTCCCACGGCAAATTTAGGATTTCGTTTCTCCTTATTTAATTCAACTAGTTGTTTGTCCTCCAGTAATCCTATAACGATTTCCTGCGGAGTAACATCTATAACTAATTCTACAACCACAACGCCTCTTCCTGATTTTAATTACTACCTGAAAAATTTAAACCTAAAGAAGTATAACCTCTATAGGTTTAAATTTCAAAATAACATTCAACATCATTAGAATAACAAAGATGTTTTACTTTTTCTTTTTGTGTCTGTTTTTTCTCAAACGTTTTTTACGCTTGTGAGTTGACATCTTGTGCCTTTTCCTCTTCTTTCCGCTTGGCATAAGCTAATTCCTTTTATTTGGTTAAGTAAATAGAAAATTCAACAAATATTAATCTACTCAACGTTATTTTTCACTTTATTTACAAATTTCTTAGAAGGCCTGAAGGAGGGAATATTATGTTCAGGAATCACAATTGTTGTGTTTTTGGAAATATTACGTGCCTTTTTCTCTGCACGCTTTTTAACAATAAAACTTCCAAAACCTCTTAAATACACATTCTGATTACTAACCAAAGACTCCTTTACAGATTCCATGAACGCTTCAACTGTTTTCTGAACAGTTACTTTTTCAATTCCGGTTTTTTTGGAAATTTCGTTTACGATATCTGCTTTTGTCATGTTTCAAAAAATTTAATTATCAATATTTTACAATTCAAAATAATAAGTTGGTCTGCAAATATAAAGTAATTATTTTTATTAGAGAAATAGATTTAAGTTAAATTTGCATAGTTTCGAATTTTAATTAGCTCTATATCAATAATAATGATTATTAGCAAATATCTAACCAAATGGTACGAAATCCACAGAAGAGCGCTTCCATGGAGAGCCACTGCTGATCCTTATAAGATTTGGGTTTCTGAAATCATATTACAACAAACACGTGTAGAACAAGGCATAGAGTATTATTACCGGTTCATTAAAAAATTTCCTGACATATATTCTCTGGGGAATGCAAACATTGACGAAGTATTAAAACAATGGCAGGGACTTGGATACTACAATAGAGCAAAAAATATGCATCATGCAGCAAATCAAATTATTAACAACTATAATGGGGTTATGCCAGATATTTATTCAGAACTAATCAAATTAAAAGGTATTGGTCCGTATACTGCTGCAGCTGTTGCTTCTTTTGCCTATAATGAACCAGTAGCTGTAGTAGATGGAAACGTAAAGAGGGTTTTGGCCCGGGTTTTTGGTGTTGACAAGCCAGTAAATTCAAATGCCGGAGAAAAATACATACAACACCTGGCAAATAGTATATTAAATGAAGATTACCCCGGAATACATAATCAAGCTATGATAGAATTTGGTGCAATTCAATGTACACCAGGGAAACCAGATTGCCAACAATGCCCTCTTTCAGAAATATGTGAAGCGTACAACAATAACCTAGTCGCAAAACTTCCTGTAAAGAATGCTACAAAAAAGAAACGGGACAGGTACTTCTATTATCTTGTCATTCACCCGGACAACCAGCACACATACATTAAAAAACGTACAGATAAAGATGTTTGGAATTCTTTGTATGAGTTTCCTTTAATTGAACGAAATACTAAAACAGATTTAAATCAAATTACCCAGACAAATGAGTGGAAGCAGTTTTTCAATGGCTCAGCACCTAAAATAATTCACATTTCAGAAGAATATAAACACATCCTTTCACATCAGAATATCTATGCAACATTCATAAACGTAAAGCTGCCTTTTCAAACTAAATTCCTGGAAAACAACTTTCTAAAAATAAAAAAGAAAAATTTAGATCAATACGCAATTTCACGTCTTATCGAAAAGTATTTAGAGCGAAAGAAATGGGAATAATTTACTCAAATAATTTGTATATAAGCAAAAATTTGTAATTTTACGTAATTATTTATTAACCTTAAAAATTAAAATTATGGGTATAAGCAGAGGAGTAAACAAAGTAATTCTAATAGGAAATGTCGGAAAAGATCCTGAAGTAAAACATTTGGAAAATGGCACAACACTGGCCAAGTTTTCCCTTGCCACTACAGAAGTATATAAAAAAGACAATGAAAAGCGCTCCACAACCGAATGGCATAATATTGTAGCATTTAGAAACCTTGGAGACATCGTTAAAAATTATGTAAAAAAAGGCGATGCGTTGTATATTGAAGGAAAAATCCAAACAAGATCGTGGGAAGATAAAGACGGCAACCGGAAGTATATAACAGAAATTCTGTGTAATAATATACAAATGCTTGGAAGCGGGAAAAGCGATGACTCGTCTACTAATTCTGAACCAGAAACCACGCAGGCTTCAAAAGCAGAGAACTCTAATACAATTCCGGACGAGGGAGATGACTTGCCCTTCTAATTACAAATTAAAATCTTAAATTAAAAATTGGATACAACTGAACCATTCTTATCTTACTTACAAACAATATCGAACATTGGGTATGATGCATTTGGCCAAAATGCAATTATATTGTCGTTAGTAAGTTTTGTATTACTTGTCATCCTCGCTCTGGTTTCCGGAGCCGAGGATGCTTTTTTTGCTATTGTTCCTGCAAAGATTAGAGAATTGAAAAAAGACAGGGACAATAAAAACAACACTCTGATTAAACTACTCGAAAATCCACAGAATTTAAAAGCTACAATATTTTTAATTAAAAACTTCTTCTTTGTAGCTATATTCATATCCACAATCTATCTTATTGACAGCCTTTCGTTGATTCAAAAATATAATGTCAGTACAATAATTCTGATGACAGGATCTATTTTCGTTATTACTTTCCTATTCAAAGATATTATTCCCAAAGGTTTTGTAAGAAAAAATAAATTTGAACATGCACGCATGATGGCAAAACCTTTCTATTTTTTTCATCGCATATTTAGGCCATTTAGTAATTTTCTGGTAAACTCCACTACAATAATTACAAAGAAACTCCTTAAAAGAAGAAAGATTACAATTGATGAACTATCTGATGCTCTAAACCTTACATCTAAAGAGATAAAAGAAGATGAAAATATTTTAAGAGGCATCATTAAATTTGGTAATATCACAGCAAAAGAAATAATGAAATCAAGAGTTGATGTATTTGCAGTAGATATTAACACTGAATTTGATGACCTCATGAAAATTATTATTGATTCAGGACATTCAAGAATACCAGTTTACGAAGGAAGTTTTGATGATGTCAGAGGAATACTTTATGTAAAGGATTTATTGCCATATATGATGAATAATGAAGTTTTTCGTTGGCAAGACTTAATCAGGACTACTTATTTTGTGCCGGAAACCAAAAAAATAAATGACCTGCTAAAAGAATTTCAATATAACAAAATTCACATTGCTATCGTTATTGACGAATATGGCGGCACATATGGAATTGTAACTCTTGAAGATATATTGGAAGAAATTGTCGGGGAAATCACAGATGAGTCAGATAACGATGAAATATTCTATTCCAAAGAAAACAATAATACATATGTTTTTGAAGGGAAAACATTACTTAATGACTTCTATAAAATATTAAATTTAAACGATGATTATTTTGATGATATAAAAAGAGATGCAGATACCATTGCAGGTATTATTCTTGAAATTAAAGGAGAAATACCAAAGAAAAATGAAATAATAAGATATAAAGATCTCGCTTTCAAAATTGAATCGTCCGATAAACGAAGAATAAAAAAGGTAAAAGTAATCATTGAATAAGCAACCATGTTAAAATATAAATACTTCATATATATTGGAGCTATACTGTTCATCATTGTTTCATGCAATAATGAAAAACAGAGCACCCCTAAACCAAGAGGGTATTTGAGGATAGATTTACCAAAGAAAGAATATCAGGAATTACAAATAAATTGTCCCTATTCTTTTGAATATCCAAAATACTCAGAGATAATACAGGATCCGGGTAAAGCAGGGAATCCTTGTTGGTTAAATGTACATATTCCCAAGTTTAAGGGAGACATTCATATTAGCTATAAAAATATAGAAAGTAATGTGAAGCAATATATTGAAGACTCCAGAGAACTAGCCTATAAACATACCCTGAAAGCTGAAGCCATTAAAGAAGAAATGCATAAAGCACCAGACAGGAATGTTTATGGTGTTTTATACAAAATAAAAGGAGATGTTGCCTCTCCGATGCAGTTTTTTGTAACAGATAGCACGAATCACTTTCTACGTGGCTCATTATACTTTAGAACAGAACCTAATAAGGATTCATTAGCTCCTATCATAAATTTTGTAGAAGAAGATATTAAGCACCTTATAGAAACGCTACATTGGAATAAAAAATAAAATTATGGGGCTTATTATCGACAAAATGGTCAACAATAATTGTAGACTGGGGATATGGGAGATAGAAGAAAGCTATGATGAGTTAATTTCAGACCTTAAATTAAGCAGGGAAGAAATTGATAAACTGGTAAGCTTTAAAAATCACAGAAGAAAACTCGAATGGCTGAGCGTCAGGGTGCTTTTAAACACTCTAACCCAAAAAAATAATAACATCGTGTACAATGGGAACAGGAAGCCGTTCCTCGCCGATAAATCATATCACATAAGCATATCACACTCCGACCATTATGCTGCGGTAATTATTTCAGCCCAAAACAATGTCGGTATTGATATTGAAAAAATTCAACCTAAAATAACTCATATTGCTGAAAAATTCATAAACAGAACAGAGTTTCAACACATTGAGTCGTCAAATAAAATTTATCACCTTTACATATATTGGTGTGCTAAGGAAGCGTTGTACAAAATGTTTGATAAAAAAGACATAAGTTTCAAAGACAACATCTTCATAGAACCTTTTATTCCAAAAGATGAAGGAACTATAACAGGAAAAGTAAAAACGCCGGAAATCAATGAAAAAATCTGCCTGAATTATTTTCATATTAATAATTACTCGCTTGTATGGGGTTATAAAAATTAAAAAATGATTTATCAAGAACTATCTCGGATAAAACCTGACGACAAAAAATTCGGACTTTTGATTGATCCGGAAAACTATAATAACGATCAATTAGTCAAGACTATCAAAAAAGCTAATAAAGCAGGGGTAGATTATATATTCCTTGGTGGAAGCTTGTTGAGCAAATCTATTGAACCTTCGGCAAAAATTATAAAAGAAAATACCACCCTCCCCTTAATTCTTTTTCCTGGAAATTTAATGCAAATTTCAGAAGATGCAGACGGAATATTACTTCTTTCATTGATTTCCGGGCGAAATCCGGACCTTCTTATAGGGAATCATATTTTAGCTGCAAAACGGTTAAAAGCAAGTAAGCTTGATATTATTCCAACAAGTTATATATTAATTGAAGGAGGGAATACCTCCGCAGTAGAATATATAAGCAATACAAAACCTATTCCGGCAGAACAGACAGATATAATAGTATCTACAGCAATAGCAGGCGAACTATCAGGACATAAAATGCTCTATCTGGAATCGGGGAGCGGAGCTTCTAATTCACTTGATTCGAAAACAATAAAAGAAGTAAAAAAACATATTTCAATCCCCCTTATCGTAGGAGGAGGACTAAAAGAACCTTCTGATATAAACAGAGTTAGCAATGCCGGTGCAAATATTGTAATGGTTGGTAATGCCATAGAAGAAAACCCCGATAAATTAAATTTAATGGTCAAAGCACTAAAAAAATAGTTTTTTTTGTAACTAAATTTTATTATTTTAGTAAAAATTTAAAATAAACAATTAAACTTTTCCGTTGTATATACATCAAATTATTTAGCTTAAAACACTTAAAACATTAATTAATATGAGCGCTTCATACTGGGACGAAAAATGGGCTCCTGTCGACTTTGAAAACATTTCTGAAGATGAGAAATATGAAGTTTCAAATTATGGCAGGATAAAAAGTTACAAGGTTAATAAAGAAGAAGGAAACATCATTAAAGGTGCCACCTTAAAAGGTTATAAAGTACTTAACATCAAGTTAAGCAACGGCAAGCGGACAACAAAATATGTGCATAAACTTGTTGCGGAATACTTTATACCAAAAGAAAGCGAATTACAGGAACATGTAATTCATTTGGATTTTGATAAACAAAACAATTATTACAAGAACCTCAGATGGGTAACTAAAGATACGATGTTTGAGCATCAGAAAATTAACCCCAATTATAAGAGAGGAACAATTAATTACTCAAAACTTTCAGAAACTGATGTTATCCGATTGAAGAAAAAGTTAAAAAGAGGTAAAAACAAACTTTACAAGCTTGCCAAAGAGTTTGGTATAACACATACTCAACTTAACAGAATACGTTCCGGGGAAAACTGGGGACATATTAAAATTGATTAAAACTACAATTATACCCTACTAAACGAACTCATTTTCAGGATTTTTAATTTAACCCTGGGGGTGAGTTCGTCTTCATATTTTCATTAAGCAGGGATTCTCAGAAAGAGAAGCTAATATTGGAATGAGCATCAATTAGTTAATGAGCAAGCAGTCGGAGCTGCAACAAGCAGAGGAAACTTGCAGCTAGAGGTTAACAAAATATATTTCGTAATACGCATTAGAATAACCTAAGTTTTGTTTTGTGAAGTCCTTTCATATATCGATAACTCAGCACATCATTCTGCCTGCCAGGAATTCTTATAAAAATACAGCCGGTACTTCTTAAACTGCATTAATATTTTTGTGAAAACGCAAACGCATAAAAAAAGACCCCTGTAAAACAGGGGTCTTCATATAATAGAGTAAACTATTTACTGAAATTACATCATTCCTGGCATACCGCCACCCATTCCGGCAGCACCGGCTCCGGCAGCAGCGCCTTGGTCATCTTCCTCTTCTTCGTCTACCAGCACACATTCGGTAGTCAGGAACATGCCAGCAATAGAAGCTGCATTTTCAATAGCAATTCTGGTGACTTTCTTCGGATCAATTACCCCTGCGTCAAAAAGATTTTCAAACTTTCCGTCACGTGCATTATAACCATAATCGCCATCTTTCTCTTTTACTGCATTAACTATAATCGAACCCTCAACTCCTGCATTCTCAGAAATTTGTCTAAGAGGCTCCTCAACAGCTCGTCTTACAATAGCAATTCCGGTAGTTTGATCCTGATTATCGCCTTTCATTCCTTCAAGATCCTCAACTGCTCGGATATAAGAAACGCCACCTCCAGGAACAATACCTTCCTCGACAGCTGCGCGGGTAGCACTTAAAGCATCCTCTACACGATCTTTCTTCTCTTTCATTTCTACTTCACTAGCTGCACCAATATAAAGAACTGCTACACCACCAGCTAACTTAGCCAGACGCTCCTGTAGTTTTTCTCTGTCATAATCGGAAGTAGTATTATCAATTTGTTTCTTAATTTGATTTACTCTTGCATCTATATTCTTCTTGTCGCCATTGCCATGAACAACTGTGGTATTTTCTTTATCGATGGCAATTTTTTCTGCTGTTCCAAGCATCTCAATAGTTGCACTTTCCAGTGAAAGACCTTTATCTTCAGTAATAACTGTACCTCCAGTTAGAACGGCAATATCTTCAAGCATTTCTTTTCTTCTGTCTCCAAAGCCCGGAGCTTTTACTGCTGCAACTTTAAGAGAACCTCTCATCTTATTAACCACAAGCGTTGCAAGAGCTTCTCCTTCAATGTCTTCACCAATAATCAAAAGAGGTTTTCCGCTTTGAGCTGTAGATTCAAGAATAGGCATGAGATCCTTCATTACTGAAATTTTCTTATCAGTAATCAGGATATAAGGATTCTCCATTACTGCTTCCATTTTTTCGCTGTCTGTGATGAAGTAGGGAGAAATATAACCTCTGTCGAATTGCATTCCTTCAACAACGTCAACATAAGTTTCGGTTCCTTTTGCTTCTTCAACAGTTATAACGCCTTCATGACCAGCTTTGGACATAGCATAAGAAAGCATTACCCCCAATTCCTTATCATTATTAGCTGATATAGAGCCAACCTGAGCAATTTCATCCTGGGAAATAATTTCATTTAAAATTTTATCCTTTTCATCAAAAGTTAATTCTTTCTTTTCTTTATTACCCTCTGGTTTTTCGAATAAAGTTTTTGCCTTTTCTGTAACTGAACTGTACTCAATGCTCTTCTTTTGGTTATTCAGATTTTTGATAACACTTTCTACAGCTTTATCAATGCCTCGCTTCAAATCCATCGGATTTGCGCCTGCGGTAACATTTTTTAAACCAACATTTACCATTGACTCGGCTAAAAGGGTAGCAGTAGTTGTTCCATCACCTGCATCATCAGCAGTTTTTGACGCTACCTCTTTTACCATTTGTGCACCTACATTTTCGTATTTCTCAGAAAATTCAATTTCTTTAGCTACTGTAACGCCGTCTTTTGTAATTTGAGGTGCACCAAATTTTTTCTCAATTACAACATTTCTGCCTTTAGGTCCTAGTGTAACCTTTACTGCACTTGCAAGTTTATTAATGCCTTTTTTAAGTGCATCTCTTGCTTCAATATCAAATTTTAATTCTTTAGCCATTTTTTTATCGTTTTTCTAGTTATTAATATTTTTACTCTTTCAATAAGATATCGTCTTCACGCATAATTAAATAATCCTTGTCATCAATAGAAATTTCCGTTCCTGCAAATTTTCCGTAGATAACATGGTCGCCTTCTTTTACTGACATAGGCTCATCTTTTTTACCTTCACCTACAGCGACAACCACTCCTTTTTGTGGTTTTTCTTTTGCGGAATCGGGAATTATTATACCGCTGGCAGTTTTTTCTTCAGCCTCTTTAGGCTCTACCAGAACTCTGTCTTTTAGTGGTTTATGATTCATTTGTTTAAGAATTTAAGGGTTAAACTTTATAATTTTGTCCTTTCATCATCATATACTATGCCAAACCTTGATTTACCTAATCTCCCACTACTTTTGTCAGGAATAAGGAACTTCATGTCAGGTTGCATTTCATAAATACAACTAATTCAGAAAGCAAACTTATTGTTTTTCAATAAAAAAAGGTGTCAGTCTGTACTGTGACAAACTGACACCTTTTAATGAATGCTGATTTTACTCCTAATCTTCTGATTGCTCAGGTTGGGATAAATCTCTTTGATCATTCTCTGCCGGTTGCTCCGGTTGTGAGGTTGGGAAAGATGGTTGCTGTGTAGGGTCAACAGCGTTATCAATCTTGTCTTCGATTTTTGATTTTTCTTCTGTAGTCTCCCTGGGGATAGTCATACTTGCCAGGAGACTCAAAACCAATAACCCAACAGCCAGAGACCAGGTAGCTTTTTCAAGAAAGTCAGCTGTCTTTCTGACACCCATGACCTGGTTTGAACCGGCAAAATTTGAAGCAAGCCCTCCTCCTTTTGAATTCTGTACTAATACTATCAGTACCATTAAGACGGCTACGATAATAATCAAAACTGAAACTAAATAATACATATTCCTTAAATTTTATTGTTCATTGTTTAATTGTTTAACTCGTTCAATTTGTTTTGCAAAATAATCACTTTTTTCTGGATATTTCAAACTTAACTTTTGATATGCTTCAATAGCTTTTTCAAAATAACCTTGTTTAACGTAAAGAAGTGCCAGTTTCTCTGTTAAAAGTTCCTCTCTTTCCTGAACACTATTTTCTGAAATATCTCTACTGTCTTCTTTTTTCGGCTCAATCTTTTCTATTTCCGGGTTCTTTTCAAGAAACTGATCGATAAGATCTTTATTTTGTTTTTTTTCAGGATTATAAACATTTTCATGGAAATATTGATCAGACGCATATTTGGTTTCATTTATCTCTTTGGGTCTTTTGTTTGCTGATTTTGAGGATTCATCCAATTCAAACATTTCATCTGAGTAAGTATTCCCGTTATCTTTACTTTCGGTTTCTTTTAAATCAGTCCCTTCATGTTCTTTAGACACATTTTTTGAGACTCGCTCTGTGAGTTCATCCGCCTTATCCAAAATAAAAAAATCGGTCAATTCTTTACCATTACTCTGGTTCTCAGAGTCAGCCTCATTTGCCTGTTGAGTTAGTGTTTTGGCAATACGGCTTCTTAAATATTCAGTAGAAAACTCTTTAGTTTCCTTTGGTAATATTTTTTTATTCTTTTGTTTCTTTTTAGTATCATGGTAGTTCGCATTTTGCTCATCCTCCGTTTTATCTTCGTCAGATTGTTCTTCTGTTTCATCTTTTGTCTGTGTTGCCGGGTCTAAACTGGGTTTTATTCCTTCAAAATACGATGCTGAATATGACTCTATAATATTTAAATGTTGAAATAATCGCTCCCTGTCTTTTATGCAAACGGAATAATATTCAAGATACTCCTTAAAGCGTGGATCTTTAATATTTTTCAAATTCAGGACAAATAACAAATAAGCTGTCTGGAAATAAGGGTATTTTTTTAGTATACCTGATAATTCAGACAAACTATAATCACTAAGTGCCGAAGGATTTTCCAAATATTTAATTATCTCTTTCTTCAACATATTTATATTACCAATTAACCACAGCTTTATTAAAAATATCCTGAACAAGTTTTTCAGTTATATCCTCAACCAATTGATCTTCTACTTCAGTTAAATTTTGTGATGCGTCAAAATCTTCATATTGACTGAAATTAGTTTCATAACTTTTATCCGGGTATTTATTATTTGTAAATTTAATATGAACTGTTATAGTTAATCTGGTTTTAGTAGCTTTTTCATCTCCACCAACTGCTTGTGGCTTTGTAGAATAACCTGCGATTTCACCGGAAAACTCCAAATCACCACGACTATCTACAAATTTTAAGGAGGTTTGAGATTGAAATTTATCTTTTAATTCATTTGTAAACATTTGCCCCATGCCCGAGGGTCCACTAGGAGCCCGATTCGGAATATTTTCGATGGTTATGGTTTTCACATCGGGCTCAATGCTTGCACCGCCCATTGAATAATTTACAGTACATCCAACTAATCCGGCTATAAATAAAACAAAAACAAGTATATAAAACTTTTTAGTCATGAATTGTCATTTTATTCTTTTGATAAATTTAATTTTCTGCTAACCTAAATCATATTCTTTAATTTTCCTATATAATGTTCTTTCAGAAATACCCAAATCTTTCGCTGCAAGTTTTCGTTTACCTTCATGTTTTTCTAACGCCTTTTTTATCAATTCAATTTCCTTTTGTTCAAGGGAAAGCGATTCATCAATATATTCCTCTGTATCTTCAATAGGGTCTTCAGTTCCTGATTCTGTTGGTGATTCCGGCGGTTCTCCGGGTTCAGATGATTTTCTTTGTTCAAAATAGACATTATCGCGCACTTCTGGAATATCCTCTGTCTTGTGGTTTAAAGTTTTTAACAAACTTTTATTGTCTTTTTGTACCTGATCTACATCCGCCCCTTTTTCAATAATTTCATGAACAAGTTTCTTAAGGTTGTTCATGTCATTTTTCATATCGAATAATATTCGGTAAAGAATTTCTCTTTCAGAACTAAAGGTACGTTCATCAACAGCACCGTGCTTATAGACTGCGGGTAATTTATCTTTGCTATAATCGGGTAGATATTTTTTTAATCTTTCTGCCGAAATAGTTCTGTCTTGTTCGATTACAGACAACTGCTCTGTTATATTTTTTAATTGACGAACATTTCCCGGCCATCTATAATTAAGCAACATCTCTTTAGCATCCTCAGTAAGTTTTATTGGTGGCATTCGATAATGTTCAGCAAAATCTGTGGCAAATTTGGTGAATAGCAACAGGATATCATCGCCTCGCTCCCGGAGAGGCGGAATTTCAATCGGAACAGTATTAAGGCGATAATAAAGATCCTCCCGAAATTTGTCTTCTTCGATTGCTTTCAAAATATCTACATTGGACGCAGCAATGACACGTACATCAGTTTTTAATACTTTTGAAGAACCAACTTTAAAAAACTCACCGGACTCTAACACTCTTAGAAGCCTAACCTGAGTAAAAAGAGGTAATTCGGCTACCTCATCCAAAAATATTGTGCCTTTATCGGCTACTTCAAAATATCCTTTTCTACTTTCATGTGCTCCGGTAAAAGAGCCTTTTTCGTGGCCAAACAATTCCGAATCAATAGTTCCTTCCGGAATTGCCCCACAGTTAACAGGAATATATTTACCATGTTTTCTGGAACTGAACTGATGAATTATCTGAGGGAAAGCCTCTTTTCCGGTTCCGCTTTCTCCTGTTATCAAAACAGACAAATCTGTAGGTGCAACTTGCCTTGCTGTATCTATTGCTCGATTTAACTGATGTGAATTGCCTATTATACCAAAACGTTGCTTTATTGTTTGAAGCTCCATTCAAAAGAATTTAAAATTCCCAATTCAAAATAGTAATAACTGACAAAATTACAATTTTATTTCTTTTTTTCTTAATTTTAACGCCCTTTTATTAAACGAATTATAAAATACAATATTTCACTG
>Ga0207714_1000677_pt1 | contig 22996 bp, 20 predicted proteins | sample PonA232FremontCA_2_FD_187270 | JGI IMG/M metagenome (GOLD analysis project Ga0207714, IMG submission 187270) | Marine sediment microbial community from Fremont, CA, USA - Pond A23 Sediment 2 (SPAdes) | ecosystem: Environmental > Aquatic > Marine > Unclassified | place: USA: Fremont, California...
TCCTTGTTGTCGGCGCGTGTCGTCAGCACCTGCTTCGAACGCGTGCCGTCGCGGTAGTAGGTGACGCCCTTGCCGCCGTTTCTGTAGATGTACTCGAAGACCTCCTTCGCGTCCTCGACCGTCGAGTCGTGTGGTGCGTTCGTCGTCTTCGAGATCGCGCTATCCACGCCTTCCTGACACGCACACTGTACCGATGCGTGCTCCTTCGCTGACAGGTCGCCCGTCGTGACGAAAAGCTCGCCGATTGCGTCGGGTACGGTGTCGAGACCGTCGACGCCGTCGAACTCGTTCGCCGACATCTGCTCCTGAGCCTCTTCCTTGACCGCCTCCACATCGATGTCGTTCTCGCGGAGAACACGGAGGAAGTAGTCGTCGAACTCGACGAGCATCTCATCGCCCTGTACGTCATCGGAGACGTTCTTGTAGTAGGCGACGTTGTAGATAGGTTCGCAACCGCCCGTCGTGTTGCCTATCATCGAGGTCGTGTTGTGGGTGACGAACCCGTTTGCGACGTACGTGTTGTTCGACGGGACGCTGATGTCCTTCGTGTACGCCGTCTCCTCGGTGACGGATTTGACGGGTGCGGCGTAGAAGTCGTTAAGACGGCGACCGTCGACGTGAACCTTTTCACCCGTCTCTTCCTCGACATCACGCACGAGCTTGCGGGTTACGGAGCCGTTTATCGGTGACTGACGAACCCTGTGCTTCGTCTCCTCGCTTACATCGTCGTAGCCGCTGAGGTCACGCAGATGATCGGCGACAGCGGGCGGGTAAGAGTCGCGCTTGTACGACTGTGACGTAAGCTTAATCTCGGTCGTCTTGGTTATGAATCCGATCTTGTCGAGGAAACGTTTGTCCTCGCGCTTGTTCGCTCCGCGTACGCTGTACCGTGGTCTGTCGCCGTAGTGGTTCTCCATGCCCTCGGTTTCCAGCACGTCCTGAACGAAGACACAGTCCAGCGACAGAAGGAGTGTCTGTACCTGCTCGGCGAGTTTGGAGGAGACGGTCGAGAGTTCGACCTTCCGCGAGGCGGTTCCGTCCGCCTCAAACAGACCGCGCAGGAACGACTTTGCGCACCCTTCGTCACTTCCGAGCACCTCGTCGGGAACAAACGCGCTCGCCGCGCCCTCGCCGTTGTTTCCGTCCTCCTTCTTCCAGCCGTTGTCGTCGAAGTAACGAGGGAGGTGGCGTCCGCCGAAGATAAGGACATGACGCGTACCTCTGTCCTCAACGGTCGGTGTAACGCCGAAGACCGACTCTCCAAGTTCACGCAGATATTCGTCTATCTCTTCGGCGTCGGACTCGACAACGAGCTTTACACCCACGTCGTCGTGGACGTAGCCGTCGCCCATGAAGTAGCCAAGGAACTCTGCGAGTTCGGACGACATCTCGTCGGGGAGTTTGAGATCCGGATCCGTGTTGCGGTAGTAGTTCTCGCGCTCAGTCGTGTCGAGTGTAGCGCGGGATCCGCCCTCGAACGTGTCGCGCTGAAGCACTATACGATCACCCGGTTTGAAGTCGTCGGCTTCCTTCCACGTATACTCGCCGTCTTCGGTGAGCGTACGGAACCTGTGGTTCGGGGTTGCGGCGACGCTGAACCCGCCTTCGGTTCGGATACGCCGCACGTCGGCGAAGCCGTTGTCGTAGACAGCCGTCGCCGCCTTCGTCCCGCCGTCCGTGGCGACAGCTTCGTCTATCTCGCCCCACTGGTCGAACTCCGCGCCTGTATTATCAAGGCTCTTGATGCGACACAGACCTTCGTCGGTCGAGACTAACGAGTCCTCGTCAACGCATCCTGTCGGAGCGATCGTCGTCGTGTTGTGGTTGCGCACCGGGTAGCCGTCCTCCCAGTCGTCCGCGGACTCGCCCGTCTGTTTCTCAAACCAGTCGGCGTACTCCGTCGGGTTGGCGTACTTCGACTTGTCCCACTCGTCGAAGACACCGCGTTCGTCGGCGAGTTCATGCGAGGTACGTTTCGATCCGTGGTTGATATACCGCATCACCTGACGCGCGACCTCGTTCGCCTCGTCGCTTCCGTAACGTATCCCCGTCTGGACGTACATCTGGGCGAGACCCATTATTCCGAGACCTATCTTACGCATCTCGGAGACCTTCTCCTCTATCTCGTCGATGGGGAAGTCGGACATAGTGACGACGTTTTCGAGGAACCGCGTTCCCGTCTCGATACGGTCGTCGAACTCTCCCCAGTCTATCGCTTCGTCAAGGAAGGCGTCGACAGCGTCTTCGAGAGACGCGTACGAGTCGCCGTTGTCGGCGTACCAGTCGCGCCAGTCGGGTGCGTCGCGCGCGACGAGCGTCGAGAGGTTGATATGTCCGAGGTTGCACGCCTCGTACTCTTCGAGCGGCTGTTCTCCGCAGTTGTGAACTACAACACCGTTTCCGATGAACGAATGTGTATCCGGCTCGGTCAGGTCGTAGACCGCCTCGTGACCGTCGTACTCGACCGACTCGACGGTGGCGTCGAAGCTGTCGGCGTAGGGTTCGCGGTCGTACTCGGCAAGGCGGTCGTCGAGTTCCTCGTTCTTGCGGTCAAGCAGGAAGCCTATCTCGCCCCTGAACCGGACGAGACTGTCCTTCGAGACAACGAGGTCGTGATCAGCCTGTGTTTCGTACTCCTTGGTGCCGCCGTTGCCGTCGGGTAGCTCCTTCGAGCCGGCTTCGTGCCTCCCCTCGTATATCTTACTGAAGACACCGAAGTTGAGAAGTAGACGCTGTACATCCCTGAGCAGTTCGGTGTCTGTGCTCGTCAGACGGACGGAGACGCCTTTTTCGACGTTACCCTGCACGCCTCCATCCGCGGTAAACAGGGCGCGCAGGAAGCCGCGTGCCATCCCCTCGCTCCCACGCGTGACGGCGTCAGGAACCGCGTGTTTGTCCTTGACAAGACCCGCTTCCTCGGCGACCTCATAGAGCCTCGCGGATCGGATACGTTGTTCGAGAGCGCCCTCGCCGCGGTAGTCGTCACCCCGCGCGATTTCGGACACGCCTACACCGTAGTCGGCGTTGCCCGTGGGTTCACGTACGACCTCGTTAACGTCCTCGGCGAACGCCTCCGAAACCTCTGCGTCCTCATCGTAGAAGTTGAGAACCGCGCGTTCCTCGCCGTGTTTGAGATGCCCGTCGCCGACGAGCCAGCCGAGAACACGTCCCTCGGCAGGGGTGCCGTGGTTCCCGAACTTCCCCTTCCGGTTTTGAATGTGGACTGTGGCTCCTTCGTCGAGGCTTCCGGCTTCCTTCCAGCCTTCGTCGGTCATCACACGGTGGTCGGCTGTGAGACGTATCTCATAGCCTTCCTCCGTCGTCAGCCTGTACACGTCCTTCTCCCCCGTCTTGTAGACGCTACTCGCTTCCTTGACCTTCGCGTCGGTGAGGCGTCCATCGACGACGACATCCGTAGCTACGCCGGTCTCGTAGAGTTCCTCCGCGGGAACGAGACCGTTCTCCGTGCTTATGAGCGTATCACCCGTGACACACGGGTTCGTAGCGAGCATCTCGTGGTCAGGATGCTCTTCGACATCGAACGAGTGCTCGTCGTTGACGCGGTCGAGGTAGATAACCCCGGGTTCGCCGTTCTCGTACGCCCCCTCTATCATACGTTGCCAGACTTCGTTTGCGGGGACGCTCAGAACCTCGCCGACCTCGACGTGGTCGCCCAGACCGAACCTCTCGTATATCTCCTTCGTCCCCTCGGTCGCAACGTGAGGTTCGTCCGTACGCGGGTTGGTGAACGTGAACTCCTCGTCGTTTTCGAGCGCCTCCATGAAGTCGTGCGAGACGCCGACGGAGATGTTGAAGTTGGACAGATGTCCTTCGGCGGCGTTACGGAGATGCTGGGGCACGCGCCCGTCGTCGTCGATCAGTTCGCGCGCCTCGTCGAGCGCCTCGGTGAAAGACGTGTGCGTGTAGTCGTCCGGGTCGTTGAGACGGAGCGTGTGGGCGAGCGACACGTCCTTGTTCTTGGCGTGTATGAACTGTATGACGTCAGGGTGGGATACGCGCATAACGCCCATCTGCGCGCCGCGACGTGTCCCGCCCTGTGCGACCGTCTGACACATCTGGTCAAAGGTACGCATGAAGGTGATGGGACCCGAAGCGATACCGCCCGTGGAGCCGACGGGATCGCCGTAGGGGCGTAGCTTCCAGAAGGCATACCCCATGCCGCCGCCGCTGTTGTGAGAGACGATCGAGTTTGCGACGTACTCGGGTTCGTCGGCAACGGTCACGTCGTATACTGTGTCGGTACCCGCATCCTCGACGGTTTCGACGGGTACCTGCCACGTCGAACCCTCGATGCTACCTACGGTCGTTTCCTCGGAGTCGACAGATCCGAACTCGTCGCGCATCGTTTGGTCACGCGAACCGACGAAACCGATGTCCTCGATGAAGTTCTTCAGACCCGTCTCGCCGGTCGGTCCGACGTTGTAGTAGTCGCGTTCGTCGGTGTCGTACCCCCACCGTACGGCTGGAACGCCGATGCCGAGCAAGAGGTTCTGTACGCCGTCTATAAGCTCCTCCGAAGCACTCCAGAGACGCGGGTACAGATCCTTCTGTAAGCCACCGTCGGTCGAGAAAAGACCGCGCAGGAAAGCCGAGACGGTCTCGGTGTCGGCGCTTTTTACGGCGTCCGGAACCCGCGCTTCTGTCGCATCGGGCTTCGCGTCACCGAAGTTGGTGAGCCACCACCGTTTCACCTCGTGGCTATGCAGGACGGCGTCGTAACAGCCGTCGTTCCATCTCCGATCGAGACCGGCGTCGAACAGTTCTCGGCAGAGACGGTCTGCGCGTTCAAGAGTCTCATCGCGTGCGAGATGGAAACGTATACCGTCCTCGTGCTTGGAGCCGTCGCCCACCCACATCCCTACAAGTTCGGCGAGTTCGGGTGTAAGCGTACCGGGCTGTCTGACGGTCTTGACGCCGCTTCCGTTCGGATCGAGAGACCGCTGTTCACGGTAACGGGCGACGGTACGCGCCGAGACACCGAGTTCGTCGGCGATCTGACCGTCGGTGTGTCCGTCGCCGTGGAGTCTCTCGAAGCCGTCGGTGTCGAAGCCAACGTCCCCTTCGGAGCGTCCGCCGGTTCCGTTGGGGTCAAGACCGAGTTCTATGGAGCGGCGTCTTTGAACCGTCGAAGGCGATGTACCGAGGGTCTCCGCGATCGCGTAGTCGCTGAGACCTTCGGCGTGGAGTTCCTCTATATCCTCGTTCGAGACGGTGCGGCTTTCACCCCACAGCGCGCCTATCTCGACCTTTTCGAGTTCGACATCGGTACCACCGTTGTCGAGCCATCCGAGGCGGAGGGCGACCGAGTCGCCTTCCCCTACCTCGTCTATACGCGTCCAGTCGCCGTCGATGAGGAGTTCGTGGTTGGGCGTCCCCGTAACCTCGGTTCCGGCTTCGGTTACGAGACGGCGAACCGGCGCTTCGTCGTACGCGTGTACCTCGTCGACGTTCCGCGTCGTATGCCCGTCACCGTCGCGCTGTACGATACCGTCGCCGGGTTCGACATCGGCTACCGAGACGGTGCCCTTACCCTCCACACGGACGGTCGCGTCTTGGGTGAGGCACTGAAAGACCTCCGCCGCCTCCTTCGCCGTCTCGTGTATATCCTGCATGTCGTCGCCGGGCGAGTCGACGAAGCACGCCGACAGCTGTTGTAGCTCGTCGCCCGCGTTCATAAGCGTCGGCGAGTTGGGGATGAAAGACAGACGTTCCATAGCCTCCTGAAACTCGTCGCGCGTCTCAACAACGGCTTCTCGCACCTCGCCCTCAAGCTTGGGTACGACGGTGTCGTACGCGAACTTGGAGACGTTCTCCTCGGTGAGTTGCGTCGTAACGTCGTCCTCAAGAGCGACGCCCTCGCCGAACACCTCCTCGACGAGTTCGTCACGGTTCGAGTGGTCGGTCTTTACGTCCGAGGGTTCGACGTAGACAGTTTCGCCGTTGCGCTCCGCGGCGTAGACGGCTTCCGCGAGAGCGACGTTCTTGGCGACGCGTTCGAAAAGCTCCTCCTGATCCTCGACCATCTCACCCTCCTCGTTCTGACGCAGGTACCGCGCGGGTAGTATGCGCTCGTACGCGTTCTCCGTAAGACGATCCTTCAACGTGTCCCCTGTCGTGCGTTTCACCGGCAGTTCAACAGAGTTGTGTATGCTCAAATATTCGTCCTCCTGAACGACACGTCGTTAGTCGGCGGGGATAATAAAACTTGGTCAGACCGTGCGAGATGTCGGGTACACCATATCGTGGCGGCTACATGTAGCGGTGTATTGTTGCCTCTCCCCGGACAGATTGAACGGTTGTCGGGTGGGTACAGCTCAGATTCCGAGTGTCTCGTTCGTTGCGCGGACGCTCTCGTCGCGGTCTGCGGTTCCCGCGATTGCACGCACCGCGTCGACGTTCTCCGGAACAACGTCGCTCTCCTGATGGATCGCTTGGAACAGGTAGAGTTCGCCGTCCTCAACGGTCACGGAGTCACGCCAGACCATGTTCTCCCACGCGTCGCCGCGCGGTCTTCCTTCGTCAAGCATCATCTCCTTGATTTCGGCGGTACTCGATACGCGGTCGTCGGGTTCGACGAAACGGACGCGCGACTCGTCTTCGAGTGTTTCGATCACCTCGGCGCGCGACGCTTCGGTCTCGACGTTTAACGAATGTACGTGCATCAGGGTTGCGGGAACCTTGAACCCCGTCGTCGTTATGTCAACGTCCATCACGGTACGGACGTCGGGTCCGTGGTGCGAAGGGATCGTGATGGGGTTCGGTAGTATGTCGTTGATAGGTCCACGTCCGTGTTGCGAAGGGTCGCCGCCGCGGCGCACGAGCGTAGCGCGCACCTTGCCTATACCGTGGTCGCGTTCGAGGGGATGGAGGACGCGTAGGAGTCCCGTCGTGTTGCACGAGACGACGCGTACGGAGTCCGCGCCCACACAGTCTCCGTAGTTCGCCGACGCGTTGAAGCTACGTTCGGCGACGGCGTCGTCCTCGCCGCCTTGGAACACCGCCTTGACATCGTGGTCGTCGTACATGCTCGCGTTCTGTGCCCCTACGCCCGACGGGCATGCATCGACAACAACCTCGGCGCGTTCGAGCATCTCGCCGACCGTACCCGCCGTATCGATCCCCGCATCGGCGAACTCGTCGGCGCGCTCCTTGACGGCGGCGTACAGAGGGTATCCGCGTTCGACGGCGTTACGCGCCTCAAAGTTGGGCTTCGTCTTGGCGACACCGACGAGATCCATACCGTCCTGAAGCGCGACGGCGTCGGCTACGCGTTTTCCGATGGTGCCGTATCCGTTTACCGCAACGTCTACCATGGTCGTCCAAGACGCGGAGATCGCTTTAGGCTTTCGTGTTTAGTCCTCGTCGTCCTCGTTGAACGGTGGTAGTTCGAGCCTGTGGAGGTATAGACGCCATGAGGAGTCAGTGTCGGAGCTGTGTTTCTCGGTCTTTTGGGGGCGCGTGAGAAGACGTATAGTAACGTACAGCCCGACGACGGAGACGACGAGAAAGACTGCGAGGGAGCCAAGCTGAACGGGTAGAGCGCCCGGAGAGACGGATACAGAGCCGTCTGTGTAGGTAACGACCTGTACGGAGGCGAAGAAACGCAGGGTGACGTAGAAGACGGAGCCGGTTATCCCGAGAACCGCGGCGACGAGCACGAACCTTCTCCCCCTCATCGTTCGATGGTTATACCGGTGGGAAATAAACCTGACTAACCTATGCGCGTCGTTTCAGTCCGTGCGCGTCGTCTATCCGTCGGAAGGATCCGAGAACCCCGCGAGAACGTCGAGACCGTCGTCGGTTCCGAGAAGCGGATGTGAGGCGCGTTCGGGATGGGGCATCATAGCGGCGACGTTGCGCGACCCTCCGACGATACCCGCGATGTTGTCGACGCTTCCGTTCGGGTTGGCTTCGTCGGTCGGTTCGCCGTTCTCGTCGACGTACCTGAAAAGAACCCGGTCGTCGTCTATGAGGGCGTCGAGGTCGTCGGGAACGTACCGTCCTTCGGCGTGCGCAATCGGTATCTCGACGGTATCGCCCTCGTCGAAACGACGCGTAAACGGCGTGTCGGTGGTCTCGACACGGAGACGGACGGGTTCGCACCGGAACCTCGCGGAAAGGTTCTGTGCGTAAGCGCCTTGGACGACATCGCTTTCGCACAGGATCTGCGCGCCGTTGCATATACCGAGAACGGGCGCGCCGTCGTCGACACGGTTGCGGACGCGTTCCATAACGGGTGTACGCGCCGCCATCGCTCCGGCGCGGAGGTAGTCGCCGTACGAGAAGCCGCCGGGTAGGACGACGCCGTCGGCGTCGGCGACCTCCTCCTCGTCCTTGTACCAGACGGTGTCCGCGGGTACGTCGATACGTCGGAGAGCCTTCGCAACGTCGCGGTCGCAGTTCGAACCGCCGAACGATACGACAGCGACCGTCACGTCTCACGTACCTCCACTGTGTAGTCGTGTATCGTGGGGTTCGCAAGGAGTCGTTCGCACATCTCCTCGGCTTGTTCGCGCGCCTCGTTCTCGTCGACGGCGTCGATCTCAACGACGTACTCGTCGGCGGTGCGTAGGTTCTCGACACCGAATCCGAGACGGTTGAGGGAGCGCTGTATCGTCTTCGCCTCCGGATCGAGGACGCCCCCCTTGAGCGTCACGCGTACGACGGCTTCGTAGGTCATGTTCGGGGTTCGTGTTCGAGCGGTAATACCTCTTGTTATACTCGTTCTCAGCCGATACGTCTCTCTATACGTCCGACGACATCATCGAGCGCGGGCGCTTCGAAAAGTTCGCGTTCGGTGTAGACGTTCGCGCCCGCGCGGTACAGGTCGCTCGCCGTCTTTGCGACATCACCCGGAAGCGGCTTCGGCTGAACGTCGCAGAGTCCGCGCCAGTCGGCGACACCGCGCGCGTCCGCCTCGTCCTTCGCGTCGCCGACGGCGTCGACCCATTCGGGGTCGTACCCCTTGTAGAACTGACGGAGGAACTCCTTGCTTATCTGCGTGCCGTCGCGCAGGAACCTGTTTTCGTCGAACGTTCCCGCAACGTCGGCGACCTTCACGTCGCCGTCGTGGTACAGGCACTCTATCTTTCCGTCCTGATGTGAAAGTCCCACACCGTCGGCGTGTTCCGTGATGACCTCGTTGACGGCGTGCGCCGTCTCACGGAGCGTCCCAAAGGCGTCCTCGTCGAGTCCCGATACGGTCAACGCCTCCTGATCGTCGAGGTAACGATCCTTCTCCTCGAACTTGGTCGAAAACTCGACGAGAGGTTCGTCGAGTTCGACGGTGCCGTCGTCCCATCCGTCGGCGTCGACGCCGAGGTCGGACGGTTCGTAACGCGAACGTATCGACGAACCCGGAGGGACGGCGTTACGGAAGACGATCTCCAGAGGGACGAGGTAGTTCGAACCGCCCTCATCATGGAACGCGTCGTAGCCGTACTCGCCCGTCGTACCGTCGAAAGGAAGATCGGGCACGCGCGTGAGTTCGATAGCCATCGCGTCCGTCGGCGCGTCGACCTCGTCGAGCGAAACCGTCTCGCCGTCACGGACGACGCCAAGGTAGTGTGTCGGTACCCCGGCGTCTTCAAGGAGTTCGAACGTCTGCGCACCGGTGGTACAGAGAGCCGCGCCCTTACGGTCTATCCCATCGGGCATCTTGCCCCAGTCGAATACGGAGTAGTCGTCGGAGAAGACGAACGTCCCGCGACCGAGCGACGACGACGGGGGTTCGTCAGCCGTCAGCCTCTTTACGCTTCCCATGTGGGCGGGTTGGGTGCGACCCACATATAGCTTCAGGTTCCGTCGAGAAGAGGCGTGCCGTCGGCGTCGGGTCCAAGCGCGGGTCCGTGCGGTGGGTCGTCGACTACGCGGTGTTTTTGATAGTCGGTCGAACGTTCGACGGGGACGCGGTCGATAGAGCGCACCTTTTCGACGTACCATCCGAACGAACGGAACTCGCCATGTTCGCCACCCGCGCGTTTGGTTATCTCCTCCGACAGGAGCGTACCCATGAAGTCGTTCGCACCGCATTCGAGCATACGCAGACCGAGTTCGTCGCCGTACTTGACCCACGACGACTGTATGTTTTCGATATTGTCGAGGAAAAGACGCGAGACAGCGATCATGAGTTCGTCCTCGGCGCGCGACGCACCCGTCACGCCGCGTTTGCCGAGGGGCGTGTTCTCGTGGACAAAGGAGAGAGGCACGAACTCCGTGATAACGTCCGTCTCGTCCTGTAGGTCGCGCACACGTTTCAGATGGAGCGCACGGTGGTGGGCGTTTTCGACGTGCCCGTACATTATGGTCGCCGTGGTTCCGAGACCCGCCTCCGCCGCACCACGCATCGCGTCCATCCATCCGTCCGTGTCTATCTTGTTGGGACAGATAACGTCGCGTACCTCGTCGACGAGTATCTCCGCCGCAGTCCCCGGTACGGTGTCGAGTCCCGCGTCGGCGAGGTTTTCGTAAACGTCACGGTACGTCCGTTCGGTGCCACGGCGCGCGTGCTCCGCCTCCTCCGGCGTGACGGCGTGGACGTGTAGGTCGTTCATCGCGCGTATCTGGTCGACGTACGTACCGGGATCGTCGACAAAGTCGCCGGCTGGGGTGTACTCAGCACTGCCTTCGACCGCCTCACGGTGTTCGTCGTCGAGCACGAGCGCCGGATGTAGACCGCTGACGGAGCATACCTCGTAGACACCGCGTTCGCGTGCTTCTGCGACGGTTTCGCGCGACTCCTCGACCGTCTTGGTAAACCCGTCACCGCCTTCGTTCTTGAACCCGTGCGGTGCGTCCTTGAAGTTACAGAACAGACAGCCGACGTCGCACGCCGTCGTGACGTTGTTGTTGATGTTGGCGACGAAGGTTACATCGTCGCCTACGACCTCACGTCTACGTGCGTCCGCTGTTTCGAGAACCACGTCCTTACGTTCGGTGTCGATACCGTCTACGTCGGTACCGGTCGTCAGGAGTTCGACAGCCTCGTCGACGGTCAGACGGTCGCCGTCCCTCGCGGATCCGAGGGCGTTCTCAAACGGCACCGGCGTCTCGACGGACGGAAAGTCGGTTTCGAGCGACGCCGGAACGTCGGACGCGAATAGGTCTCCCACGTTTGTGCTACGTGTCCGGTAACAAGAGGCTCACGGTTCGGTTTCTCAAGGACGTTCGCGTTCGACGGCGACGTATTCGACGGTGTCGTCCACGAGGGCGAAGACGGCGGTCTTCCTAACCCCGTGCGCGAGACGGACGGCACGTGATAGCTCGACGACGGGGAGCGACCCGTTGGGGTTGAGGGGCGAGACGAGGAAGCCCGCGTGGTCGTCGTCGGTCGTCTCGTAGACACGGAAGTCGGAGCCGAACTTGAACCCCGTACGCGGGCACGTACCCCTGTCGCGCAGGTCGGTGTAGACGGCAAGGCGTCTGTCATCGACACCGTCCGTGTACCGGCTACCGTCGTCAACGAAGCCGCTGTCAGCGAGGTACGCCGTCTCGACGTCCGAGAGGACACGTCCTTCCTCAGCCGAAGCCCCGTACCTCGGCGGTTCGAGCGCGGAGGCGTCGGTTACGAGGCTCTCGCCCCCGCGTTCCTCGATACTTACGGTTCGTGACGGTTCGGGGAAGTCGCCGTCGGGTTCGACGCGCGCGAAGTCGAAGTACGTGACGTCGCCGTCGTCGTCGGCGACAGCGAGGAGATGGATACGTGTCGACAGGCTAACGTCGTCGCCCTCGCGCGCTACCACGACGCGCCCAACAGCGGAGGCGTTCGCGGGATGTTCACCGCGTCGGTACAGACGGAGTTCGTCGCCGTGGTCGATGTAGTAGCCGCGGTCGCGCAGGTCGGTGTAGACGCTCAGGACTGCGAAGTCGTCGACCGCACGCCGGACGAAGTCGGTATACCCGTCGCCGTCCACGTCGCCAAGCTTCCCCTCTGAGAGCAGGTACGCGGCTTCGACGGTTGAGAGGGAGACAGCGTTGCCCTCAAGAGGCTTGCCGTACCCGCTCGCGTCGTATAGCTGTTGGCGTGCGTCGTCCGTGACACGGACGCGTCTGTCGTCTTCGTCGTACGTCGCTTCCACGTTCGCCCGTGGTAACGCCCCGACTTAATCCGTTCGGGTGAGCGCCGTACGGTACGAAGAGTCCGTCGTCTCGCGTGCGAGGCGCGCGAAGTTACGTAGCGTACGCGTCGCCGTCGAACCCTCAAATGAGAGATGGTTGTCCGTCCAGCCGTTCCCGAGATGCTTGACGCGTGGTGTGAACTCAGGATGGAACTGAACCGTCCAGACGGGCGCATCGGTGTGACGTGTTGCGAATGCGTCGTAGTAGCCCGCGGTTCCTATAACGCGCATACCGTCACCCGCGTCCGTAACACGGTCGGAGTGGAGGACAGGAACTGTGTCGGTAACACCGTCGAACAGTGGGTCGTCACCAAGCTCGGCGCGCACGAGATGTGCACGGCGTTTTCCGGTATCCTCAACCGCACCTCCGAGAGCCGCGTTTACGATCTGATGTCCGAAACAGACACCGAGCGTCGGTATACGCCGGTCAACGAGTTCGCGCACGAGGCGTTTCTGCTCGCGCATCCATACGTGTCTGTCCGCGTCGTAGACCCCCGCTGTGCTACCCCCGATGATGACACCTTCGACGCCCGTAAGGTCGGGCTGTCCGCCTTCGCGTGCGTAGTCGTATACCTCGTGCTCCGGAAGGTACCGGGTGATCTCGTCGACGAGGTAACGCTCGTCGAGGTCGACCTCGTTTTCGAGCACGAGTATCATTCTCTGCCTTGTATACGTCACCGAAGCTAATAAACGGAGCGGAACCGGCAAGTCGCGTAAACCACAACAGTTTTTCGGGTTGACGAAGACGTGGCTGTATGGAGCAGTCGGAAAAGATACGTAAGATGTCGTACGCCGCCGTCCTCGCGGCGCTCACAGGAGCGGGTGCGTTGCTCTCGATACCTCTCGGTCCCGTACCGTTCACGTTACAGACGTTCTTCGTGGTTCTCGCGGGCTTCATACTCGGCGCAAAATGGGGATTCGTGGCGATCTCCCTATACCTCCTTCTCGGCTCTGCGGGGCTACCCGTCTTCTCGGGCGGTGCCGCGGGCGCGGGTCATCTGCTCGGACCCACGGGCGGTTACCTGATCGCGTTCCCGTTCGGTGCGGCTGTCGCAGGGTTTATCGCCGAAAGGGGAGACGGCCGGGGCGGCGTTACGCGTCTCTCGGTCAAGGCTGTCGGCGCTCTTCTGGCGTCGTGGCTCATACTCGTAGCCGGGGCTGTGCGTCTGATGGGCTTCTACGGTATGAGTCCCGAGGCGGCGTTCGCCGCGGGTATAGCGCCTTTCGTAGTAACGGGACTTCCCGAACTGGCGCTCGCCGTAGGTCTTTCGGAGAGCCTGTCACGTGCGGGCGTCGCCTCGGCGTCCGAGGGTCCGCGGGTGAGTGGCGTTGAGGAACGCTCCCTCTACGGCGTCGCGCTCGGAGCAGGTATGGTTATGAGTACGCTCATTCCGTGGGCGTATCTTTCGAAGGCGGTTTCGGTGGGCGGAGAAGAAGGCTCCGCGACGGCGGGTGTTCCGGGATACTTCGTCGGCGGGGAGACAACGGTTTCGGGAGAGGTGGCGGGGGAGACTGTGACGGCGTCGGCGTCCGCCCCGTCGCTTGCGGTCTACGGTGGAGCGACAGCACTCCTCGGCGTAACGGCTCTTGGGCTCGCGGTCGGCGCGGTGAGAGGTATGGACGAAAGCTACGTCGCAGTAGGCTACGGTGCAGTCGGTGTCGCGGGTGCGGTAATGACAGCCGTCGCCCATCTCAACGTCTCGTCGTGGAGCCTCGAAGTCGGTAACTCCGTCGGGTACGGCGTCTACCTACCCGCACTTATGGGCGTAGGACTCGTGGCGCTCGCGGCGCACACGGTACGTGTCGGTACAACATCGACGGAAGCTACCGCCGTATGATACGTTTCGAGGGGGTAGCTCACGAACGTGACGGCGAACGAGCGCTCGACGGCGTTAGTCTTGAGATCGACAGCGGCGGGTTCGTCCTCCTTCTCGGACGTAACGGAAGCGGAAAGACGACGCTTCTACGCCATATGAACGCGCTTCTCACACCGGACGAGGGAAGCGTGCTGGTCGACGGCGTTCCGACCGACGAGGACGGTGAAGGGGCGCGTCGGAAAGTCGGTATGGTATTTCAGGACGCCGGATCGCAGATAGTCGCGGAGACGGTCAAGGACGACGTCGCGTTCGGACCCGAAAACTTAGGTCTTGAGACCGACGAGATACGTGAACGCGTCGACGAAGCCGTATCCGCGGTCGGCGCGACAGCTCTACTCGACCGGTCGCCGTACGAGCTATCCGGCGGCGAACTTAGACGCGTCGCGCTCGCGGGCGTTCTCGCCATGCGCCCGGATGTGCTCGCGCTTGACGAACCGCTCGCCGACCTCGACTACGAGGGTGAGAAGGCTGTCGTGGAACGCGTCGTTGGCGCGAACCAAGACGGAAAGACCGTCGTTGTGGCGACACACGACGCCGAACCGTTTGTCGACCTTGCGGAACGCGCCGTCGTACTCGAAGACGGTAGCGTCGCAGAAGACGGTACTCCCGACGAACTGTTCTCGCGCGGTCTGGAGGGGTACGGCGTACGTACGCCGTGTAGCTACAGATGACGCGTCCGAAGTTTGCTTACCGCGACGGTGATACGTTCGTGCACGGCGTCGACGCCCGCGCGAAGCTTACCGCTCTCGTCGTAGTCTCTTTGGCGCTTACGTGGGCTTCCGCCGGCGTAACCGCGGCTATCGGTGTCGTCACGTATCTCGTAGCAAGGTCGGCGGGGGTGTCCGCGCGCGAACTTCTGCGCGATGTCCGTCTCGTCCTCGTTATACTCGTGGTCGGTACGGTTGCGCGTGCCGTCTCCGATCCCGCGGGTCTCGTACCGGGCGCTGTGGCAGGTACGGTGGCTTCGGCGCGTTTCGTCGTAATCATAGCACTCGCGTACACCGTCTCGGCGACGACGCGTCCCGGCGATATACGTCTCGCCGTCGAGTCGTTCCTCGAACCTCTTCCGTCGGTCGAGGAGACGGACTGGGGTACGATGTTTGCGACCGCGGCGCGTTTCTTCCCTCTCGTCTTTGAGGAGTCCCGTCGTGTCCGCGATGCGCGTAAGGCACGTCTCGGCGAACGCCGGTCGTGGTACTCACGCGTACGTTCGACGGCATTTACGCTTCTGATACGGACGTTCAGACGCGCCGACACTGTCGCTCTCGCCGTTGAGGCTCGTGCGTATTCGAGCGAAAGGTCGTCGTTACGTGGACTCGTCTGGGAAAGAACCGATACGGCTTTTATCCTCGTCGCGTGTTCGGTCGCCGTCGTCGCCGTCGTCGTCTAAACCGCGTTACCCGCGGTCAGAAGCACCGTCCACGTTATGAACCAGAGGTCGAAGGTCATGAAACCGACGTAGAGCCAGTCCTTCTTCGACATCTCGTGTTTACCGAGACGAGGCAGAAACGGCTTCTGCGCGGCGACCGCAACCCCGAAAACTACGACACCGACGTTGGGAAAGGTCTGGAGTGCTTCCTCAGGTGTAACTATCCAAGAGACGACAGCGGCGAGGACTCCGAAGACGCATGACATCGTCGTAACCTTGACGCCACGGAGATGAGCCTCGCGTTTCTCCGCGGAAGCCGGGGCTTCGGCAGACATCTGAACCACGTTGTCGTCGGTGTCGTTAATCCCTTACGTTTCGTCCGCGGTGTTAGAAGACGTACGTGTCGCCGTCGTCTGCGAGTTCGTCGTAGTCGTCGTCGAAGTAGTGCGACGCGTGGACGAGCGCGAGATCGTCGGCGTCGAGTGCGTCGGCGAGATCGAGCGCACCCTCGTACGTCATATGCTTGTCTGCGAACTCCAGACCGTCGTCGGAGATACGGTCGGCGACGAAACGGTTGTGGGTCGTGTCTGAGGGTACGAACGCGTCGGCGACGAGCAGGTCAGGGTTCCGCATCGCTTCGAACGAGTCGTCGTCGAAGAAACGCGACGTGTCGCCGCTTAGGACGACCTTGGTGTCGGTGGATTCGTCACGTATCACGACGCCGTACGTCTCCATTGGCGGATGGTGTACGGGGACGAGCGTGAACTCCAGACCCGCGACACCGAAAGGCTCGAACGGTTCTGCTTCGAAACGCCTCGGAAACGGTAGGTAAGCGTACTCGTTGAGAACGGCGTCGAGTACGTTGGGTGCGCCGTAGATAGGTAGAGCGTCCCAGACCACGCGGTACAGGCTTCCGAGTCCTGCGTAATGGTCGTAGTGTGCGTGCGTGATAACGACTGCGTCCACGTCTTCGATGCCCTCACGCAGGAACTGGAAACGCAGGTCGGGCGACGCGTCGATGAGTATGTTCTCGCCGTTGTTCTCAACGAGTACGGAGAAACGTGTCCGGTGCCTACCTTCCTCATGGTACCGTCGGCACGTCTCGCAGTCACAGCCGATATGTGGCACCCCAGCCGAGTCACCGGTACCGAGGAGGGTTAGGCGCATCAGCCCTCGTGCGCCTCCGTGGGGTGGTCGTGGTCGTGCCCTTCCTCGCCGTTGATAGGTGACGAGCCTTCCATCATGTCGAGTTCCTTGAGGTTCTTACGTTTCTCGAAGTTGCCGACGGCGCGGACGAGGTCTTGGTGTGTTAGCTCCGTGCGGTCGTTGGTGAGAGCGTCGAGAACAGCCTCGCGCAGAACGAGACGTAGGTCGCTCCCCGTTAGACCCTCTGTCTCCTCTGCGAGTTCGTGTGCATCGAACCCCTCTATATCCACATCGCGCGTGATTATACGCAGGATCTGCGCGCGCATCTCCTCGTTGGGCGCGGGGAACTCGACTATCTCGTCGAAACGCCGCCATGCGGCGTAGTCGAGCATCTTGGGGTGGTTCGTCGCGCCTATCAGCAGAACCGAGTCGCGGACGAGCGATATATCGTCTATGCTCTTAAGGAGCGTGTTGACGGTACGTTTCAGCGCGGCGTGTTCGTCGGAGTCGCGCGTCTTTGCGATCGAGTCGAACTCGTCTATGAACAGTATGCACGGCGAAAGCATCTTTGCGAGTTCAAAGACCTTGTCGACGTTCTTCGAGGTCTCACCGAGGTACTGCGACGTGATCATAGAGAGCTTGACCTCTATGAAAGGCAGTTCGAGCCTCCCGCTAAGCGCCTTCGCAGTGCTCGTCTTTCCGGTTCCCGGAGGACCCACAAAGAGAAGCTTGCCTATCTCGCTCAGACCCACCTCGCGGAGGTAGTCACGGTGCTCTATCGCCTTCATCACCTTCTGCACCTCCTTCTCCTGTTCGTCTGTCAGAACGATATCGTCGAGACCCTGCTCTATCTCACCGGGGGCGAATATCTCGACGAGTTCGAGCATCTCCTCCGCCTCCTCGCCCTCGCCGAGCACCTCATCGACGAGGCTGTGAACCCATTCGGCGTCCGCCTCCTTGGGCTGGTTCTCCGCCACGACCTCGTCGTAGTCAACGCCGAACTCGTCGCCGAACTCGTACGCGAGAGCCGGGTTACGCGCGAGGCGTTCCTCGTCCACAGTGTCGGCGTACCAGTCACGCGCGAGTTCTGAGACTGTGAAACGTAACGTACCGTCCACCGAGTCACGGTCGGTGAACGGTAGATCCTGTATAGACTCCCATGCGCCTTCCTCGCCGTATACCTCTTCGACGAAGCCTTCGGTCACCGTCAGAGGACGGTCTATACTCCGTTCGCCGTTCCACGCCGCCTTGCGGAAACGCGGCGGTAGGTCGTCCTCGTCGAGTTCGGGGCTGTCGTTGTACGTCTCGGCGGTGAGTATCACCTCGACTACGTCTAACCTTTCCATCCTATCTTGCTCCCTAAGCGTCCCATGAACATAACAGTTTACTTATTCGGTCGTTATCTCGCATCCGTCTTCCTCCACCATAACGGTGTGTTCAGCCTGCGAAACAAAGTAGCCTTCGTCCTCCTTTAGGACGGGGTAGCCTTCGACAACGTCGGTCGACTTGAGACGGCGGAGCGACATATCGAGACGGTCGTCGTCGATCCACCGTTTCGCAAACGGTAACGTGCGGTACTCGTCGGATACCGTCTCGACGAGTTCGCGTGCGCGGCGTGAACGAACACGCGCGTCGGTGTCCTGAAGCGAGTATATCTCCTCGTCTCCGCCCTCCTTGACCTTCCCGCCACCGTCGGTTGCGAAAGGCTCGATAGCGATCACGTCGCCCTGTTCGAGCGTCACGCCTTGGTCGACGCCCCGGTTGGGTACGCTCGGCGACGTATGCTGTTGGTACTCGCCGAGTCCGTGTCCCGTGAGGTTGTAGACGGGGTTGTAGCCGTAGCCGTCTATCGTTTCCTCTATCGCATTACCGAGTTCGGCGGTCGATACACCGGCTTCGACACGGTCGAGCGCCGATTCGAGCGCATCGCGCGACGCCTCGACGATTTCGTCCCTGCCGCTAAGATCGACAGTAAACGCGGCGTCCGCTATCCAGCCGTCGACGTGTACACCGATATCGACGTTGACCATCTCCTCGCCGAACGTCTCTTCGTCGCCGCGTGACGGGGTTGCGTGCGCCGCCTCCTCGTCGCGCGAGATGTTGACGGGGAAGGCGGGAGCGCCGCCTTCGTCTCGTATCTCCTCCTCGACTACCTCGGCGAGTTCGAGAAGCGGCGCACCTTCCTCGACCATATCGCGCGCCGTCTCGGAGACCTCGGCGTGTATACGCCCGGCTTCTCTGAGCTTTTCGCGGTCGGGTTCCATCGGAGTAGAAAGAGGTGGACGGCGTAAAATCCTTACGTCTAAACCTCGTCGAGTGAGGGCTTTGCGAGACTGATACCGCGTAGAGCGACACCGAATCCCGGAACCGGTAAGATCCGCGCGAGCGTGTTCCGGGGCACCGTCAATAAAGAGGACTCCGAGAAGGCTACCCGTTCGGCAACGTGGGCGGCTTTCCTGACGGTTTTGACGCGCGCCCTCCGGCGTTTCTCAAACGACGCGAAGGCGTAGCTTGGGTCGCTCTCGGAGACGAGTTCGTCGGCGAGGACGTAACCGTCTTCAAGTGCGAGCGTGGCACCCGCGGCGACGATAGGGTGCACGGCGTGCACGGCGTCGCCTACGAGCACGGCGTTTTGACTGTGCCACGACGTTGCGGTGACCTCGTAGTCTCTCCGGAAGTATACCTCCGAGGTGTCATCGAGGGTGCCGACGTAGTCGGGGATGGGCCAGCCGATATCGTCGGCGACATCGCGGAGTAGGTCGAGGGCTGGTGGCTGAGGCGTCTCAGCAGGGGGTAGCTTGGTCGAGATGTTCACGAGTGCGCGACCGTTTACCTCGTCGGCTATCGCACCGGTTCCGGGTGCGAAGAGGCTAACAAGGTTCGGTGGTAGAACGGGTTCCGCCGACGAGGGAACCCTGAACGACCATGTGACGGTACTCCTGCGCACAACCTCGGTATCTAACATCTCCGATCCGACCCACGAGCCTATGCCGTCGGCTCCCACGACGATATCGTACGGTTCGGTTCCCTGACCGAAGCCTACCTCAACCGAACCCCGGTCGGTCTCGAAGTTTTGGGGAGATGTTTCCCTCCGTACTTCTGACCTCGACAAAGCTCCTCGGAGAACCTCGATCAGATCTGACCTGTGTAGCGCGAGCATACCCTCTCGGGTAGGGACGGTTGTCGATGCTCCGTCCGAGGTTCTTATCCCGACTTCTTCGGACATACTACCCCTCGCCAGAGCCTCGTCCAGAACCCCGAGTTTATCGAGAACAGAAACGCCGTTGGGGCGGAGACCGATAGCCCATCCCGAACCGTCGCCCTCCCCGGATCGTTCGACGACCGTCGGTCGGTAGCCGTCGCGTTCGAGAAACCCCGCAAGCGCAAGTCCGGCAACCCCTCCGCCAACGATGAGGATATCTGTATCCTCGTCAGTCATGCCATGTTTATTCTTACCGGTCAGGTAAGTAGCTTCCGCGTAGTTTACGAGGTGTTTTGTTACTTGAAGACGAACCGGGTTGCATGGAGTCTCAAGAGGTCAGTGAACGTATAGAGAGCGAGATGCCGGACGCAGACGTCGAGGTAGTCGAGGAAGATCACGAGGACGAGCGCTCGGACGGCGCGCATTTCGGCGTCGTTGTCGTCTCGGACGGCTTCGAAGGCATGTCACGCGTCGACAGACACCGTGCGGTGTACGACGCCCTCGGTGAGGCGATGGGAGGTGAGATACACGCCGTCGAGATACGGGCGCGGACGCACGACGAAGCAGAAGGGTGAACGTTTTACGTCCGACGGTCGTACCTACCGGTGCATATGCAAGTTACAGATACAGAACGCGAAATCTACAACGCAGAGAGCGAGGAGGAGATGCGTGACAGTATCGAGGAAGCCGTGGACGAGAACGACATCGTCATCTTTATGAAAGGTAACGAGGAGATGCCTCAGTGCGGCTACTCGGCGCGCGCCGTCAAGGCTGTTTCGCTGTACGAGGACGAGTTCGAGACCGTCGACGTCCTACGTGACGAGCGCGTACGTGAGGTTCTTGAGGACGTGACGGACTGGCCCACGGTTCCGCAGGTCTTCGTAGACGGCGAGTTCTTGGGCGGAAGCGACATCGTCGTTGAGATGCACGAGGACGGAGAACTCGAAGAGAAGATAGACGCGGTGGCGTAACTAAACGAGCCATTCATGGCGTTGGTAGGCGAGGACGCGAAGTAGACGCCACGCCCATCTCAGCTTCTTCCTTTTTTCGCCCGTAGCGTCCCCGAAGTCGAACCCATGAAGCTCGATACGCGATGCGCCGAAACCGTCCGCGAGGAAAGCGGATCGGTCGCCGTCGGTGAAGCCGCCGAAGTTATGGAGGACGCCGAAAGGACGTGTCTGTGTGGTTCCGACGACGTTTCGGGACTCGAAACGCGGGACGTACCGGCGAAGCAAGTCCACGTTGTCGCCGTGTGCGTGTACAGCGACGACCGTTCCGTCGTGCGATCTCTCGACCGCGTGACGCGGCGCTCCGTCGAGGTCGGTAACGATTATATCCACGTCAACGCCGGCTTCATAGAGACGCAGGGCGGCGGCGTCTGCGGCTACGACTACCCCCTCGGTGACGTGTCGGGGTTCGAGCGACGGCGCGTTTCCGACGACCACCACCGTCTCACCGTCCAGTAAGGCGTCGAGACGGTGGTCGTCGAACGCGTCCAGACGGCTGTTCAGAACACGCGCGGCGCGTCTGTCGTCCTCGCGCGTGTAGCCGAACCCCTCAAGGATCGCTTCGTAGAAAGGCTCCCAGTCACCGTACCTCATCCGTTCCCTTCGGAATCCTCCAGTTCGATCACGTTCTCGCGTCCGAGCCTGAGCTTGGAGACGGTACCGTCCTCCTCCATGTCGCTCAGGAGCATACTGACCTTGCTCTTCGACCACTCCGTCCGTTCGACGATCTCGGCTTGCCTCATCTTCCCACCGTTCTGACGCAGAATACGGACGACGCGATCCTCGTCGGTGAGCAGTTCGTCGTCGACGGTCTCCTCTTCGTCACCGTCTTCGGAGGTGGCGGTTTCTTTACGGGTCTCACCGCCGAAGAAGCCCGAACGGCTCAGGTAGAAGCCGCCTGCGAACCCCGACAGTAGGACTAAGATACCCGCGATCACGGTTGCGGCTGTGGGCGAACCGTCGGTTCGGGAGACGTTATCGTCGTCGGTTCGGTTTACGTCGGTGCCGTTTGTGTCGGCGTCGGTCTCAGGAGGGTCGCCGAAGACCACACTGGGCTGTCCCTCGCCAAAGAATATCTCTCCGTCCCAGACGAAACGACCGTCGTCGCGCGTATCGGGTTCGGGGGATACAGACGAGACAGGGGGTGCGCCGGTGGATTCGACGACGAGACGTTCGTCGTCCGCGAGCGCGAGACCGCCCCCCGCGAATACGTCGCCGACACGGACGACGGAGCCGTTTGTGCCTGCGAAGTTAGACCAGTTGAACGAAACGGAGACTAACCCTTCGGTCAGCGTTAACGTATCGCGCACACGGATATCCCTCTCGAACCCCGAAAGGGACATAGGGCGACCCGTTAGGTTGGAGGCTTCGTTTGCGAACGGTCGCATCTCCTCCTCGATACCGTCGAAGACGGTCAGATTGCCTTTCTCAAACTCCTCCTGTACTGTCTCAAACGAGCTTATCTCGTTCTCACCTATGAGACGGTAACGGAGCTGTATGTTCCACGTCGCATTTCCGTCCCCGTCTACGTCGACGGTATAGACAGTGGCGTGCGGACGTTCGTCGGTAACTTGAGCCGACGGTGTCGGTACGAGTAGGAACAGGGAGATAGCAAGGACTACGACCAAGACGGTACGTCCGGGCGTGACCGATACCATATCTGTAAAGCTTATACTACACCGTAGCGCTCGTTCGGTTATTAGTCTTTTCTTGTATCAGGTGACAGACGTCAGACGGTGAGAACCTCTACACCGACGGTGACGCGTATGCCCTCCACGTCCCAGTCCTCCGTCAGGTCGGCGTCGACTTCATCGGCTATCCCGTCGGCGCGCGTCTCTTCGAGTATGTAGTCGGTTCGGCGTTCGGCGAGTTCGAGTATCTCGTCGTCCTCTGCGTCGAAGGAGACGCGTATACGTTCCTCGACATCGAGGTCAAGCTCCTTACGCATCTCCTGTACGCGCCGCACGAGTTCGCGTGCGTAGCCCTCGGCGCGTATCTCGTCGTCAAGCGACACATCGACGTAGACCGTTCCGCCGTCGAACCCTACCGCCTCTACGTCCTCAGGCGTCTTGTCGGTGTACTCGACCATATCCTCATCGAGCGTCACCGTTTCGCCGTCGATTTCGACGCCGTCCTTGACCTTCTCGCGCGGTTCGTCGCGTACGGCTTTCATAACCTTCTCTGCGTCCTCGCCGAATTCGGGTCCTATCGCGCCCATCTGCGGTTCGGCGACCTCCACGAGTTCGTCGTACTCCTCG
>Ga0207714_1000678_pt1 | contig 22995 bp, 22 predicted proteins | sample PonA232FremontCA_2_FD_187270 | JGI IMG/M metagenome (GOLD analysis project Ga0207714, IMG submission 187270) | Marine sediment microbial community from Fremont, CA, USA - Pond A23 Sediment 2 (SPAdes) | ecosystem: Environmental > Aquatic > Marine > Unclassified | place: USA: Fremont, California...
CCGAGTTCCTCCATCTTCTTGATGAGCCGTGACTGGCCGTACCGGCGGGGTGGCTGGGTCTCTTTCTCCTCGAACCGCACGTCGGTCAGATCGAGCGCTTCGCCCTCCTCGACGTCCGGGACGTAGTTCTCGGTCGTGGAACTGTACGGGTAGACGGCGTGGTACCCCTCGTCGACGAGCCGTTTCCCGTTGGCTTTCAGCGACTCCCCGCCAGCGGTCGCGACGACACGGAGATGCTCCCACGTCGCGGGCGCTGCGACCGTCGCGAAAAACCGCCGGACGATCAGTTCGTATATCTCCCACTCGTCGTCGCCGAGTTCCCCCCGCGCCGGCATCTCCCCGGTGGGGTGGATCGGTGGGTGGTCTGTCGTCTCCTCGTCGCCTCTGGTCGGTTCGATCCCGTCGATAGCGAGCAACCGCTCTGCGTCCTCGCCGAACGTGGTGCCGACGAACTCGTCGAGTAACGCCTCCGGTTCGAGGTCGTCCGGATAGACGGTGTTGTCGGTCCGGGGGTAGGTCGTGTACCCGTCTGTGTACAGCTCCTCCGCGATCGACATCGCCTGCTGTGCGGAGTACCCCAGCGAGCCGGCGGCGCTGATAAACGCCGTCGTGTTGAACGGCTCCGGCGGCCTGTCCGTCCGCGTCCGGCGGTTGACTTCCCGGACCTCGGCGGTCGATGCGGAGCGTAGGTTCTCGAAGGCGGTCTCGGCCGCTGTCTCGTCCCAGACTCGTTCGGCCTCCGTGCCGTCGTCGTCGTAGAAGTACTGTGCTTCGAAGCTGTCGCCGTTTTTCGCCAGATCGGCGAACAGCTCCCAGTACTCCTCGGGATCGAACGCCTGGATCTCACGCTCGCGGTCGACGATGAGCTTCAGCGTCGGTGACTGGACCCGACCGACCGAGATGAAATCGTTGCCGAGTTGCCGGGCCGAAAGCGAGAGAAACCGTGTCAGCGCTGCGCCCCAGATGAGGTCGATGATCTGCCGTGCCTCGCCGGCCGCGGCGAGGTCGAAATCGAGGTCGTCCGGGTTCGCAAACGCCTGCGTGACCTCGTTTTCCGTGATCGACGAGAAGCGAACCCGCTCGATGTCCCCGTCGATCCTGTCCTCGATGAGCGCGTAGGCTTCCTTCCCGATGAGTTCGCCCTCGCGGTCGTAGTCCGTCGCGATCACCGCCTCGTCTGCCCTGTCACCGACTTTTTCGAGCGTCTTGACGATGTTCTCTTTCGTCGGTTCGGTCGTTATCTCCGCGTCGATCAGTTCGACCGGTTCGACGTCGCGCCAGTTGCTGTACTCCTCGGGGAAATCGAGCCCGACGACGTGACCCGAGAGCCCGATGACGCGTTTGTCTCCCCAGCGGTAGATGTTCACCCCGTTCTGGCGCTCGACGTCCGCGGTGCCTTCGCTGAGAATCTCCGCGATCCGTCGAGCCGCGTTGTCTTTCTCTGTAATGATGAGTTTCACTGCGGAGGATCACCTGACTGTAGGCTCCTACGGTTGGATGCACTCTAAAGGGTTACGACCACCTTGGGGGGCCGCCGGTATCCGACGGCCGGGGCGTCGGGCTCCGGACCGCTCACACGTCGCGTTCGATGACGAACCGGGTGAAATCCCGGAGCTGTTGCTCCGGTTCGGGTTCGAGGTCGAGTCCGTCCAGCTGTTCCCGCGCGCTCTCCGAGAACGCCCGTGCCCTCTTTTCGGCGTACTCGATGGCCCCGGCGCTTTGCATGATCTCGATCGCCTCGCGGATCTCCCCTCTGGAGTTTTCCTCGGCCCAGAGGATCTCTTCGAGCCGTGCAACGTCCTCGGCGGGCGCGTGTTCGGCCGTGTAGATCGCCATCAACGTCTTCTTCCCCTCGCGGATGTCGTTCCCGAACCCCTTCCCGAACTCCTCGGTCTCGTTTATTGTACTCTTGACGTCGAGCATGTCGTCGGCGATCTGAAAGGAGATGGACGTGTCCTCCGCGTACCTGGCGAGCTGGTGCTGGACCTCCTCGGGTTGTTCGGTCACGATCGCCGCCAGCTGTGCGACGATCCTGGTGAGACAGCCCGTCTTGCACGCGCACATCTCGTAGTACTGGTCTTCCGTGACGGTTATCTCCCGGCTGTTGTGCCAGTGGATATCCATCCCCTGGCCGAGGTGGGTCCGGTTGAACTCGTAGGTCAACATCTCGTAGGCCTGCAGCTGGCGCTTCGCGTCGAGTTCGGCGTCGTTGCTGGCGATGATCTTCAGCGGGATGAAATACATCGCGTTGCCGGCGTTCAGCGCGATGTCGGTCGCGTGTTTGTGATGTAGGGCCTTTGCACCCCTGCGTTTCTCCGCCTCGTCCTCTATGTCGTCGATGATCAGGGTCCCGTTGTGCAGGATCTCCGGCACGCAGGCGTAGGGGAGAAACGCCGACGGCTCCTCGTCGAGCGCTTCGACGATGACCAGGAACAGCACCGCGCGCCACCGCTTGCCGCCGTCGTCGAGGAGGTCCCAGATCGGGTCTGCGAGCGCCTCCTGGATCGCCGCTGGCTGGTACCGGTAGCTCGGTTCGCCGAAAAAATCCGCGAGATACGACTCGGTGATCTCCCTGGGCAACCACTCCTCGATCGCCTCGTCGATCCTGGGTCGCCACTGCACGAGTGCGTTTTCCATAGTAGTACCCTCGCCATCCGTCGACAAAAAGGATCCCATGCCGCCGGATGAGACCGACAATATAAAGCCCGCAACGGACACAGCAGGAACGTATGCTCAGGCGAGGTGCCGACTGGGTCGCCCGCCGGTCACTGACCCCGACAGCGGTCCGGGCGGTGTTCGGCTACTACGCCAGCGCCGGCGTCCTGGACGTGGGAAGCCTCCGGCTCAAGCGACGGGCGGACAGCACCGTCGAGCGGATGATCCGCGAGGCTTTCGCCGACGTCGAGGAGGCTATCGCGGCGGAGTTCGGCTACGGTTACGTCTCCTTCGAGTACGACACGAAACTCGTCTTACCGGCGAAACTGACGCTTGGCTACCTCTACCGCACGCTCGACGAGCCGGCACACTACGAGGCGGAGGCGGTGACCCGGCTCGCTGTCGAGGCGCTGCTCGACGGCGACATGCGCGATGCGATCAACGACGCGGAGTACGGGGATTTCGTCGTCGATTTCGAGACCACGGCGGCCGACCGCGCGCTGATCGCCGAGATCGCGCAGGAACTGCTCCAGGCCCGCGTCGAGGAACAGCTCGGCCGGTTCCCGGACGGCGTTCGGGAGGGCTACGAGTGGGCCGTCGACATCTCCGAGCGCCACCAGGACGAAGACGAGCAGTTCCGTGCGCTGATGGACCGGGCACAGGACGGCGACACCGACGCCCTCGACGCGATCGAACGGCGCTACAAGTACGCCGACTTCGAGACGCCACCCGACCTCTTTACCGACGAGGAACTCGACCTCCCCTACCTCAAAACCCAGTACGACCGCGTCGGCGTCATCTACGACGCGATGATCGAGATGTACCGCGAGACCGGTTTCGCGATCCCCGACGCCTTCCAGCGCTCGATCGTGCTCGCGATCATCGGCGCACAGCTGTGGCTCGACGATCTCGACGACTACGAGGCGGACATGCAGGATGGGCAGCTCACACCCGTCACCGCGGAGTACCTCCTTGCCGATTCGGGAGCCGAGGCGAAATCATCGGTCGTGGAGATCAGCGAGGCCTATCTCGACCGCGCCAGGGAGCAGGCGACGGTCGCTGATTCGACGCTGACCGGGATCGCGACCGAGTACATCCACCGCGACGGCGACCCCGAGAAACTGCCGACCAGCCGGCCGTAGACCGGTTAAAAATCAGTCAGGCGGGACTGCACACCGGCGACGAGTTTGGATTTCCGCCGCAGGTCCCCCAGCGACACCGGCAAGCGCGGTGCAAGTTCCGTGATCGCGTCGTGGAACGTCTCCGCGACGGCTGGCTCGCTTTCCTCGAAGGCGTGGCGTATCCCCTCCCGGATCTGCCAGACGCCGACGGGCGCCCAGTAGGCGTCGCTGGCGTGGCGGATGACGAGGCAGGTCGCCTGCCGGTCGATCGCCTCCAGATGCTCCAGCACGCCGAGCCGGGAGGCGTAGTAGGCACCCGAGGTCTCGTCGACGTAGGCGGTCCTGCCGTCGTAGGACTCGTTGTCCGCGGCCATGTAGTACTGGCCCTCGGGATCGGGGTTCCAGATGCTGCCCGGTGCCTTGAGCTCGACCAGTTCGAACTCCCAGTTGCCGGGCGCGAGGATGATCCAGTAGTCGTTCGCCATATACTCGTTGTACCAGACCTGCACCTCGTCGACGCTCGATGCCGTCCTGATCCGTCCACGCAGCAACTTCCCAACCGTGTCGTCGACGGCGGTGATCGACCAGCGGGTGGGGACGAGGCGGCGGTTCCGGCCTTGTCCGAGCGCGCCCGCGGAGAGGATCGTGTTGATCCCGTAGACGTCGAAGCCGCGCCGATAGAGGTAGTTCATCGCGCCCTCTGCCTGCCAGTCGTCGTCTTCGAGTGTCTTCTCGACGGGCCGCGGCACCGAGGGGTTCTCGGCGAGCGTAGCGTCTGTCGCTCTGGCGCGCGGCCCAGTCGGTGTCGAGATATCGTCCAGCGAGAGATCGATCTCGGGGCGACCGTCGAGACCGAGTTCCACGTCGACCGGGCTGTCGGCGATGGCGACCTCCCGCTGTACACCGACGAACCCGTCCCAGACGTCCTCGACGTCGACCCGTGCCGAGCGCGTGGAGTTGAGCAGTCCAGTCCGGCGCTGGAGCACGTCGTCGATGCCCAGCCCCTGCCGGTACCAGTCGCCGCTGGTGGCGAACCCCCCCGCGTCGGCCTCGCGGTCCATCGGCGAGAGCAGCCCGGTCGAGACGTCGGGGTAGTTCGAGCGACCGACGAAAATCTCCGGCGCCGTCGAACCAAAGAGTGAATCCCCCTGGACGACCCGCTCGAACTGTCGCTCGACGTCGTCGAGATGGTCCGTAATCTCGTAGGATTTCTCGCGGGCGAGGCGTCGCCGGTCGGCGGCCTCGTCCCGGTCGAACGCCTCGATGAACTCGTCGAGTCGCATCTACCGCACGTTCGGGCGGCCGGGGAATGAATCTGACTCTCCGGCCCTGGCTGCATCTGACCCGGCCGATCGGACGTTACTGCGTCGTCACTACAGGATGGCTGGACAGGGAGATCGCAGGATGGTCTAGCTGTGGATTCCCATCGCTTCGATCTGCTCCTGATACCGGTTCCGGATGGTCACTTCGGTGACCTGCGCGACGTCCGCGACCTCACGCTGTGTCTTCTTCTCGTTACACAGCAGTGAGGCGGCGTAGATCGCTGCCGCGGCGTATCCGGTCGGGGATTTCCCCGAGAGAAGCCCTTTTTCCGCGGTGGTTTCGATGATTTCGTTCGCTTTGGTCTGTACCTCTTCCGAGAGTTCGAGTTCCGAACAGAACCGTGGCACGTACTTCTTCGGGTCGACTGGCTCCATCTCCAGGCCGAGTTCCTGCGAGATGTACCGGTAGGTACGCCCGATCTCCTTGCGTTCGACCCGCGAAACGTCCGAAATCTCTTCGAGGCTGCGTGGAATGCCCTCCTTCCGGCAGGCGGCATACAGTGCGCTCGTGGCGACGCCCTCGATCGACCGGCCACGGATCAGATCTTCTTTCAGCGCACGCCGGTAGATGACCGACGCGACCTCGCGGACCGAACGGGGCACCCCCAGCGCCGACGCCATCCGATCGATCTCGGAGAGCGCAAACTGGAGGTTCCGTTCGCCCGCGTCCTTGGTTCTGATCCGCTCCTGCCACTTGCGCAGCCGGTGCATCTGGCTCCGTTTTTTCGACGAGATCGATCGCCCGTACGCGTCTTTGTCTTTCCAGTCGATCGTCGTCGTCAACCCCTTGTCGTGCATCGTCTGGGTCGTCGGTGCACCGACCCGGGACTTCTCCTGGCGTTCCTGGTGGTTGAACGCCCGCCACTCGGGCCCCGGATCGATGTTCCCCTCCTCGACGACCAGACCACAGTCGTCACAGATGAGCTCTCCCCGGTCCGAGCTTTTGATGAGGTTCTCCGAGCCGCACTCCGAACACTCCCGGATCCCTTCCTCCTCGGTCTCTTGATTAGTTGTGGACTCGCGCTCGCGCTCCCGCTGGCGGCTAGACCGTGTCATCGCATTTTTATAGTAGTAAGATCGACAAACTTAAACCCTTGGTAAGAATTTTGTGGCTCCCTACCGGACAGGATTCCCGGCACCCGTTCCGGGCTGTGAGCTGGGGCCCGGCGCCAGGACGGGGCCATCCGAAAGTGTATAGCCCGTTCGCCGGTGAGAGTTCTCCCAATGCCGGTACTGAACTGCGACGTCGAGCAGGCCCGCGAGGCCCTCGCCGAGGCGGGGGCGGAGATCACCGAGGGTAACACCGAGCACGAACGGTGGCGTGCCCAGTACCGCGGCGCGACGGCCGTGGCGTACGACGACAAGGTCGTCGTCCAGGGTGGCGATACCGGACGGATCGAGGCGCTGCTCACCCCCGGGAGCGGTCGGGCACACGTCTACTTCGACGGCGCAGCGCGGGGCAACCCGGGCCCGGCCGCGATCGGCTGGGTGATCGTCACTGGCGACGGGATCGTCACCGAGGGCAACGATCGGATCGGGAAGACGACGAACAACCGTGCGGAGTACGAGGCACTCGAACGCGCCCTGGAGATTGCCGCCGAGTACGGCTTCGACAGGGTCGACGTCCGCGGTGACTCCGAGCTCGTCGTCAGGCAGGTCCGCGGCGAGTACGACACCAACGACCCCGACCTCCGGGAGTACCGGGTCCGGGTGCGCGAACTGCTCGACCGGTTCGAGGAGTGGACGCTGTCGCACGTACCGCGTGACATAAACGAACGCGCTGACAAACTGGCAAACGAGGCATTCGAGCATGGCTAACGAGCACGACTCCCCGGCTGTGGACACTGCGGCGGAGGCGAACGCGGCGGAGCTCCCGGCCGAAGTGATCGCGGAGGTAGAGACTCTCACCCGGCGTGCACGACGTGCGGTCGACGACAACGAGGCAGCGGCCTACCGGGAGGCCCGCGGCGAGTTGCTCGCGGCGCACGGGTTCACCGCTCGCGTCCGGGACGACGAGCGCGCGGTCCTCGTGTTACACCCCGCCGAGTGGGTCGAGGACGGCACTGTCAGGCCCGAGCGGATCGACGACATCGACCGCGGCATCGAACGGCCGCTGGAGGGCGTCGGTGATCCCGACGACTGGGAGCGTGTCGGCGAACACAACGAGGCGGTCGCCGAGGAAATCGCCGAGGCCCACGGCCCGGACCACGGCGCGAACGCGCGGCAACTCGCTACCTTCCTCTCCAACCACTACGCCAAACCGATCGAGGACGCCACGGAGGCGGAGCTGACCGAGTTTCTCACGGACTATTATAAACGGAACGTGTGGCCGACCGACGACCAGAAAGCGGTCGTCGAGGAGTCAGTTCGCCTCGCCGTGGAGCACGCTCGCCGCGTCACCGGGCGCGAGCGATGAGCTCTTCGAGGTCGCCTGCGCGGTCGCCGTCGGTGACAATCTTCTCGAACGTCCAGTCGAGCTGGTCGAGCACGGCCTGGTAGCCGTCGTCGGTGAGCGCGTACTGGTTGGTCCGTTTGTCGAGTTCGCTTTTCTCGACCAGCCCCATCTCGACGAGTTCGTCGAGGTTGGGGTAGAGCCGTCCGTGGTTCACTTCCGAATCGTAGTACGTCTCCAGTTCACGCTTGATCGCCAGCCCATACCGGGGCTCCTCGGCCAGGATGGTGAGGATGTTCTGCTGGAACGCGGTGAGTTCTCGTGCGATACCGGGTGTGTCAGGAACCGTTTGTGCCTCTGACATACTTAGACGAATGTCATCTATGTACTTAACCTTTGTCAAATATGTTCGTGTTTGATAGAAAAAAACCACCGGACGTGAGTCGGATAAGGATGTATCTGTCTTCCCGGATACACTCATCCACCGGGGAGCGTACCTGATCGGACTGTGCCTGTCAGACGGCTATGGACGAATACCGAAAGTAGTTTTTGGCCAAAGAATCACATACGATAACGATGGCAAATCTCTGGGAAGACATCGAAACGGGACCGAACCCGCCGGAAGAGATCTACGCGGTCATCGAGTGTCTCAAAGGCGAACGGAACAAATACGAGTACAACAAGGAGATCCCCGGCGTGATGCTGGATCGGGTGCTCCACAGCAACGTCCACTACCCTTCGGATTACGGGTTCCTGCCGCGGTCGTACTACGACGACGGTGACCCGTTCGACGTCATGGTGCTGGTCGAGGACCAGACGTTCCCCGGCTGTGTGATCGAAGCGCGCCCGGTCGGGATGATGAAAATGGACGACGACGGGGAGAAAGACGACAAGGTCATCGCGGTCCCGATCGAGGATCCCCGCTACGATCACATCCAGGACGTCGACGACCTCACCGACCAGACGAAAGCCGAAATCAGCGAGTTCTTCGAGACCTACAAGAACCTCGAAGCAGGCAAACAGACCGAGACGCTCGGCTGGGTGGACAAACAGGCGGCGATGGACGCGATCGAACACTCACAGGAACTGTACGAGGAACAGTTCGGCGAGTAACTCTGTCCCGGGTACTGCTCGACGGCTATGCCTCTCGCTCATGTGGCAACAGTCGCCGATACGTTATGAGCATGGGTAATTATTTCTGTGTTCCACACGTACGTTCGGTCGTGATGGCAGCGAGTAACCAACCACTGGGCGTTGACCACCCGACGATCGTTCCGGCGAACTTCGAGCCTGACGCCGCCGTCTCGACACCCGAGGATGTCGCCGACTCGGAGTGACAAATATTACAGCGGTAGCGAGGCAAAAGCCTATCTGCTTTAGCCGTGTGGAGGATGTCAGTGGTTTCAGTGACGCAGTGATACCGTCCCGCGGCTGATACCGACCCGTTCGCAAGAAGAAGGTTCTTGTGGCACAGATGAGTAGCGGTGGTATGGGTCTGTTCGATCGGATTCGCGGTGACGGCGGCCCGCGAGTTGCCTTCATCGGTATCGACGGTGTCCCGTACAGCCTGTTGGCCGATAACCCCGACGAGTTCGAGAACTTCAGGACACTCGCCATCGAGGGGACTGCCAGCGCGATAGACAGCATCGTTCCGCCGGAGTCGAGCGCCTGCTGGCCGGCTCTAACGACAGGCGTCAACCCCGGGCAGACCGGCGTCTACGGCTTCCAGGACCGGGAGACCGGATCCTACGAGACGTACGTCCCGATGGGCCAGGACGTCCAGGCGAAACGTCTCTGGTCCCGCGTCGACGACGCCGGCCGGGAGGCGACGGTGATGAACGTCCCCGTCACGTTCCCCCCGGACCGGGAGATCCAGCGGATGGTGTCAGGCTTCCTCTCGCCGGGGGTCGACAAGGCGTCGTACCCCGACGAAATCCGGGAGTATCTCGAGGGGATCGACTACCGGATCGACGTCAACGCGAAACTCGGCCACGACGACGACAAAACGGCCTTCATCGAGGACGCTCACGAGACCATCGACAAACGGTACGAGGCGTTTTCACACTACCTCCAGGAGGACGATTGGGATCTGTTTTTCGGCGTGTTCATGACGACCGACCGGGTGAACCACTTCCTGTTCGAGGATTACGAGAAAGACGGCGCATACAAAGAGGAGTTCCTGGAGTTTTACCGGAAAGTCGACGACTACATCGGGAAGATCCGGCAGCAACTCGACGACGACGTCACGCTCGTCGTCGCCTCGGATCACGGCTTTACCACACTCGAGTACGAGGTCCATTTCAACCAGTGGCTCCAGCAGGGGGGATGGCTCTCCTACGACAGCGACGAGCCGGACGAACTCGCAGATATCGCGAGCGATACCCGGGCGTACTCGCTCATACCCGGCCGCTTCTACATCAACCTGGAGGGCCGGGAACCCCGCGGCTCCGTCCCCCAGGCGGAGTACGAATCGGTCCGGGCCGAACTCAAGGAAGAACTCGAATCGCTGACTGGCCCCGACGGGAACCCCGTCGCGGAACGCGTCGAGACCAAGGAGAACGCGTTCCGGGGTGACCACGAGGATATCGCGCCGGATCTGGTCGTCATCCCGAACCACGGCTTCGACCTGAAGGCGGGATTCAGCGACGGCGGCGACGTGTTCGGCACCGGGCCGCGCAACGGGATGCACAGCTTCGACAACGCCTGTCTCTACATCGACGACCCAGAGGCCCGGATCGCGGACGCGGATCTGTACGACGTGGCACCGACGATCCTCTCCTTGCTCGACATCGACTACGACCGGGGCTCGTTCGACGGCGCGACGCTGGTGAAGTAGTTCGGCCCCACCCAGCAGATTTTTCTCGGTTCCGCCGCAGGGTTACAGCATGGGTGATTTCGACGGTCTCGATCTCCAGTCAGTCGAGGACCAGCTCTCCGACCCCGGCGACGGGCCCGGCGGGAGCGGCGAGGTCGTCCTCGGCGTGCTCGACGGAACGACTCCCCCGGCGGAGTGGACGGAACTGATCGACTCGGGGGCCGTGCTCGTCCTCAACGTCGAGGGGGATCTGAACGAACTCGGCGCCGGATTCGCACGCGACGTGAGCGAGGCCGGCGGCAACCTCATGCACTTCCGTGGCTTTCTCATCGTCACGCCGCCGGGTGTCCGAATCGACACCGATCGGCTGGAGTAACATGACTGGTATCGTCTTTTTCAGAACGGAAACGCGGGCCGCAGTCGTCGACTTCTACACCGAGCGACTCGGCTTCCAGCAGTGGCTCGAACAGGAGGCGGGCTGTACGATCCTCCAACGGGACAACCTTCTCGTCGGATTCTGTGACGGCGACAGTTCCGAGACCGAGGGGATCGTCACTGTCGTCGTCGAGGACCGGGACGCCGTGGATTCGCTGTACGACACGCTCGAAGACGTCGCCCGCGAGCAGCCACACGAGAACGAGGCGTTCGACGTCTACCAGTTTTTCGCGACGGATCCCGACGGTCGGACAGTCGAGATCCAGACCTTCCTGCACCCGACGCCGCCGGTCTAGCTGTCGAGATGATCGCGAACGGCATCGACGGTCGTCTCGCCTGTCACCCGCTCCGCCAGTTCCTCGGCGTCGCCCGTCTCGATTTCAGTCACGTTCGCTTTCACCTCGGGGACCGTGACGGCGCTCATGCTGAGTTCGTCCAGTCCCAGCCCGACCAGAAGCTCGGTGTATGCGGGGTTGCCGGCCATCTCCCCGCACATCCCGACCCAGGCGTCGCCTGCGTGGCCAGCCTCGACGGTCCGGGCGATCGCCCGCAACACTGCCGGCTCGGTCGGTTCGTGGAGTTCGGCGACACGTTCGTTCTCCCGGTCTGCGGCCATCACGTACTGGGTGAGGTCGTTTGTCCCGATCGAGAGGAAATCGACCCGCTCGGCGAAGGCTTCGGCCAGAAAGACAGCACTGGGCGTTTCGATCATCACGCCCAGTTCCGGCCGTTCGTAGGCGATCCCCTCGCTTTCGAGTTCCGCGGCGACCGACTCGACCGCATCGAGTGCGGCCTCCAGTTCCGGCACCGTCGCAACCATCGGAAACATCACCGACAGCCGGCCGTCCTCCGCAGCGCCAGCCCGGAGCAAGGCCCGCAGTTGGCTCTCGAAGAGGTCTCCGTCGGGACCCAGCGAACGCCGGATGCCTCGCTCCCCGAGGAATGGATTCTCCTCGTCGGGTAAGTCGAGGTAGGGGACCTGCTTGTCGCCGCCGATATCGAGCGTCCGGACGACGACGCGCCCCTCGGGGAACGCCGCGAGCGCGTCGCGGTAGGTTTCGAACTGTTCGTCTTCTGTCGGCGGTGCGTCCCGTTCGAGAAAGAGATACTCGGTCCGGAACAGTCCGACTCCGTCTGCCCCCTGCCGGACAGCACCCTCCACTTCGGCGAGTGTGCCGACGTTGGCCCCTACTTCGATCGGTTCGCCGTCGGCTGTGATAACGCTTCCCTCCCGGATCTCCACGTCGCGGCCGGCAACCGCCCGCTTGCGTTGCTTTTCGGTCGGGTTGACAGTCACCGTCCCGGCGTCCCCGTCGACGAGTACGGTCGCGTCCTCTCCGATCGCATCGAGCCCCTCGCCGACACCGACGACCGCGGGGATGCCAAGCGACCGGGCGAAAATAGCCGCGTGGGAGGTGCGACCGCCGACCATCGTCGCGAACCCGGCGACGCGTTCAGGGTCGAGCTGTGCCGTCTCGCTCGGTGTCAGCCGCTCGGCGAGCAGGACCGTCCCCTCCGGGAGCGAGGCGAGATCGATCCGGTCCCCGCTCGTGAGCAGGCGGATGAGCCGATCTCTGACGTCCCTGAGATCGTCGGCCCGCTCGCGCATCCGCCCCTCCATCCCCTCGAACTGGGCGATCGGCTCCTCGAACGCCTCGTCGACGGCGTGTTCCGCCGGCAAGCCGTCTTCGATCGCCGCTTCGACCCCCTCGATGATCTGTGGATCGTCGACGAACTGCCTGTGTGCGTCGAACACTGCGGCCTCGTCCTCGCCGATAGCCTCGGCTGTTCGTTCGCGCTCGGCTTCGAGTTCGGCCCGTGCCTGCTCGCGGGCAGCCGAGAACCGCTCGTGTTCGCGTGCTGGCTCTCTCTCGGAGGCTTCCGGTGGGTCCCCCAGGGACACTGCCGTGGCTGGCTCGTACCAGCGGACCGTTCCGACGCCAGCGAGCGGTGTCGCCCCCGTCCCCTCGTACTGCTGTGGCTGATCTGTCGACATATCTAGAGGGTGGAGGCCAGTCATCAAAGCAGTTGTCCACGACCCGCGTGACTTGCGTGATCAGCCCGTCACTCCCCGAACTCGTCGATGCGTTCGTGGACGTACGCCGTCCACGCGTCGAGTGTTTCGTGCATCAGCTCCCGCGCCTCCGGCAGCGGCGTCGGTGCGTACTGGTAGATGTGGCCACCGCCGTCCAGGAGCCGCCGTTCGCGCGTCGCCAGATCCTTCTCGCGCAGTGTCGACAGCGACCGGTTGACGTTGCTCCTGTCGCGGTCCAGTTCGTCTGCGAGTTCCTCGACGGTGCTGTTTGGCTGGCCCAGCAGTGCCTGGTACGTTCGCGCCTCGTGGCGCTGTATGTTGAACACGCAGACGAGTACTTCTTCGAGTTCCGGCTCCTCACCGAGCATGAGTTCGCGAAACTCTTGGGGAGAGGGATCGGCGTCGACCATACACCGCGTACGCTCTCGTCCCGAATAAAGATCCGCATGTCGCTGGAGTGGGTCGCTCTCTGGGATATCACTCCCCCGGGCGGGCGTACCCCTGCTCCCGGAGACACTCGCGCATCTCCTGTTCGGAGCTGTGTTTGTGCAACCGTGCCGGGGTATCGCAGTAGTAGGTCCCCCCGTCGTGACGGAGCGTCACCTCGTGTTCGGAGCCGAGAAATTCGGTCTGGACGACGACACGCCGACCCTCGTTGATCGCCTCGATGAGTTCGTTTATCTCCATCTCTCCAGCTGTTATCACGAGCGGGTTGGGCATACTCCAACTTTGTCTGAGGACCTATTTCATACTGCCGGCTCCACCCTGCACCGTCCCCTCGTTGGGCTGTGGTGGCAGCTGACCGTCCGGAGCACCCGGAGCCGGAGCACTCAAATTTGCTGCTCTCCACCCCTGATACGTGACCGCGGACACGAAGCTGCTACTGGTCAGACACGGCGAAACCGAGTGGAACCGGCGTGGAAAGCTACAGGGGTGGGCACCGACGCCGCTCACCGAGCGCGGCCGACAGCAGGCCCGTCGCCTCGGGGACGCGCTGGCCGGGGAGTACCGCATCGACCGCCTCCGTTCGTCCGATCTCTTCCGGACCCGCGAGACGACCGCCGAAATCGTCGCGGCAGGGGTGGACGTCGAGCCGGTGTTCGACCGCTCCTGGCGCGAGCGCGATATGGGAGTGTACCAGGGGTTTACCCGCGAGACGCTCCACGACCAGTTCCCCTCGCTCGCGATCGAAAACGGGACCGTTGCACTCGAAGAGACGCCGGAGGGTGGCGAATCGCTCGTCGATCTGTACGACCGGGTTCACACCGCGTGGTCGGAACTGTGTGGGGAGGCCGCCGGCGAAACCGTCCTCGTCGTCACGCACGGTGGTCCGATCACAGTCGTTCTGGCGGCACTGATGGAACTGGATCTGGCGACTGCTGTCGAACGGTACAGCATCGGGAACTGTTCGCTCACCGCCGTTCGTCCCGGGAACGGTGGGCTCGTCCGGAAAAACGAACAGCCCTTCGAGTCGCTTCCCGGGGAGTAGTCTTCAGTCGGTCGGATACTCGGCGTCGAGTGGCTCCGGGGATACCTCGTCCGGAGTCTCCTCGGGACTGACACTGCCTGTCTGGTACCCGTGTAGATCGAGTGTGACGTGATCGAAGCCGAGATCGGCGATGTGATCGCGTGCTGCGCGGACGAACTCCGGATCGAGCGCCATATCGAGTTCGGCCTCGCCGACCTCGATCCGCGCCAGGCCGTCGTGGTCGCGGACCCGGAACTGCTCGAACCCCCAGGTCCGGAGCAGTCGCTCCGCTTTCTCGATGCGTGTCAGCCGCGTTTCGGTCACCTCCAGTCCCGTCGGAATCCGCGAGGAGAGGCAGGCCATCGACGGTTTGTCCGCGACGGAGAGGTTGTACCGTGTCGCGATTTCGCGGACCTCCTCCTTGGTGATGTCGTGTGCCAAAAGCGGCGAGTACGCGTCGAGTTCGTCGACGGCCTGGAGCCCCGGTCGGTGGCCCTCGCCGGGGTCGGATGCGTTCGTCCCGTCGCAGACGGTCCCGATCCCGAGTTCGTCGGCCCGGTCGAACATCGCGCCGAGCCGCATCGACCGGCAGTGGTAACACCGCTTGTCGTCGTTCTCGACGAAGGCGTCGCTGTCGAGCTCGCTGAACTCGACGACGTCGTGGCGGATCCCGATCTCCGCTGCGACCCGCTTCGCGTCGGCCAACTCCGCGGCGGGGAGCGTTTCGCTGCGGGCCGTACAGGCGACGGCGTCCTCGCCGAGTGCGTCGTACGCGAGTGCTGCGACGACGCTCGAATCTACACCGCCCGAGAACGCGACCAGTACCCCGTCCTTCGCCGCGAGATCCGCCCGGACGGCATCGATTTTCGCCTCAACCATGACCGTGTTTTCCGCTCACGGATAAAAAACGCGTCGTCCTCGTCACTCGCCGTTGACGACGGCCGTCTCGAACCCGTCGTCGCTCCTTGCGACGCCGGCTGCGCAGACGGTGTGTTCGAACTCGTGGTCGTACAGTTCGCGTGCTGCGGCCGCGGCAGTCTCCGCGCCGAGGTCGAACGCTCCGGGGCTGTCCCGCTCGTAGGTTGCGACGAGTGTCGGCTCGGTGACCTCCTCTACGAGGAGTGCGTCCCGCCGGACTGTCCCGACGAACGCCGCCCGACCGTCCGCAGTCGCCGATGGGTCGGCTTCGAGGCCCACGATACCCGCGATCCGCGGGGTGTCGTAGTCGTCTTTCTCGAAATCAAGGGCCAGCAACGGTTCAGCGACCGCGTCTTTCGCCGGATAGCCAAGCGCCAGTTTCTCGGCGATCGGATCGACGTGTGAGCCGTTCCCGAGCACTGCACCACGGTCGGTGAGCCGTACGCAGTTGTAGGAGATATACGGGTTGTCGGTCTCCGCGGCCTCGGCAGTCGGACCGACGGTGACCGTCCCGTCGCGTCGGGTTGCCTCTCTGTTCGGGAACGACCGTGAGGAGACGCGGTAGGCGCCTACCTCGGGGCTGACGACGACGAAGCGTCCAACGTACATGGTGGAACTCTCCCGCGCCTGTGGTGATGTAGGTGTCGATACTGCGACCGTGCTCCCTTCTTTTATGTCAGTTCACAATGTTTATATACCATCTCGAAATCAACGTTTTGTAACGTGATACTCAGATGGAAAATGCCGGCCGATTCCAGAGGTGTCGGACGGCCAGTTCTCCTCGGGTTGCTCGGTGTTGGCGTGCTCCTGCTGGTCGGTGTCTTGCTCCTCGGTGGGGTGATCGTGGATGGGTCCGACACCGATCCGTCGGAGAACCGGACCGTGACCGACTCTGCGCCGCCGGAAGACGGCGAGACGAGCGACCCAGGGTCCGGTGACGGGTCGGCAGGCGAAACGCAGCCTGACGAGGACGAGTCTGACGACGAGGCCGAGGCGGAGACGCCGGAGACCATCGACGTCAGGGTCGAGGTGTGGGAAGCGGAGATCGGCGACCGCCTCGGTGGGAGCTTCACCCAGACGCTTCGCGACGACAGTGGCTCCGTCGTCGAAGAGATCACTGTCGGCACCGGGACCAGGTACACCCACGAGAACCTCACTTACGGGGAGAACTACACCGTCGTCGTCGAACAAGACGAGTGGCCGACCGAGCGCCACGAATTCACGGCCAACTCCAGCCGCGAGAACGTCGTCCTCGGCTACGAGTTCCAGGGTGCCGAGTCGTTCAGTTGGTCGGTGCTATACGACTTCACAGAAACGTACGGGCCGCTGCAGGTGACGGGTGAGTATGCGTCGAACGGGGACGCGGACTTCCTGCTCCAGTGGCTGAGTCCGGGCTATGCCGAAGATGATCATGGGCCGCTTGTCGGAAACGTGAAGATTGATGAAACAACGTATGTGCTCGGGGAGAACTCTGGTGAAAATACGCTAAACGGTGGAAATGCGTTTGGCTATCCAGGTATCGTCATCCACGATTTAGTGTTTGATGGGATCGAAGCATACGATGACAGAACGTTTTTGCATAGGGCTGAAATTGAAGATGAGTATCCTGCTCTGTGGATTGGCGAGAACGTTGCAGAGAGAACTCTCGATACGTATCGCGTTGACATAGGTAGTGAGTATGCTGAAGGACAAGAAGGCAATGTATATGATGAGGTGATAGTTTATGTTGACCCACAAACAGGACGTACTGTTCGTATTGAGTCGGATCATCTGGTCTATACAGACTCAGATGGAGAACAATATATTCAGTATGAAGGGACGTTCATAATGGATTACTATGCGTTCAACAAAGAGTACAATATTTCACGAGATGATATTGACTTAGAGCCACCATAGGTGTCAGTATTGTCACTCATTCATCCTCCTGTGCGGAGCGGACGCTCGCCTGATTTGATGTTATCCTATTCAACGAGCGAACACCCTTCGTAGGTAAGCGAAGAAGGCCGACCTACATGTCAATAGGAATCTGTCTGTCCTCTTGGAGCCTTTCCGAATGGCGTTACATAATACAGATTCGTCCGCATCCCGGTGGGTCGTTGCCAGCATTATCGTCATCATCGTTTCCAATGTTGTCCTTCCCGCCATTGTTACCGCCATCGTCGTTGTCAGCATTGTCAACATCGCCGTTTCCATCATCTTCACCGCTGTCGTTGCCACTGTCATTGCCCCGATTGTTGTCCCTGCCGTCATTGTCACTACCGCAATTTTCATTCGGGTTACACGGATCATTATCCTCCCGAATGTCGAATCGGACAACGGGAGGCGAAATATCCGGATCGTTTTCCAGTTGCAGTACGACCCAGGCGTAGTCATCTGTTCCTGCGCTCTCCGGAACCCGCAGTTCTGCGGCCGTGTCGGTTTTGCTGACGACCTGGTACGGCGTGTCTGCCGTGGTCCTGAACGTCCAGTCGTGCGGATCGTTGTTGATATACAGCCCTTCGTATTCGTCAGTGCCAACCAGTACACTGTCCCTGCTGAAGGGGAAGCTTTCGACTGTCGGGTTTCCCGGTTCGCTCTTGTCGTAAATCTGCAGTTCGGTCACCCCATCGATGTAGAAGGTTTCACCTGGATAGGTGTACCAGTCGAGGCCGCGGCTGTCCGTTCGGAGACTCGAGAAACTGGCAGGGATGCGAGTGGCGTATCTACTCCTCGGATCGGCAGCGTCGTTGTTGTCGGTGTTCGGCTCGTCTCTCGTGGTCGTGTCTTGTTCGTCGTCGCTCGCGACGGCGACCGTCGTCGTCGTTTGGCCGGTGGTCTCGCTGGTGTAACCGGTCCACGTGAGCGTGACTGTTTCGGTCTGTCCGCCTGCGATGCGTTCGAACCGGCTGTCTTCGGAGCCCGGACACGAGTTTTCACACAGGCGGATGTTCTGCCCGTCGGTCACGTTTCCAGTGTTGGTGATATCCGCAGTCACGGTCAGGTCACCGCTTGCGGTCGAGTTCCCGGTAATCTCGACGGCGAAGTATGGTGGGTCGGGGGCGTCCTCTGTCTCGTCCGTTTCGTCGTCTGGTTCGTTCCCGCTGTCGTCGCCGGCCTCGTCCTCGCTCCCGTCGTCACCGTCCTCGGTGCTGTCGTCGTCACCGTCCTCGGTGCTGTCGTCGTCACCGTCCTCGGTGCTGTCGTCGCCACCATCTTCGCCATCACCGTCGGACGAATCACTTTCCTCCCGTACCTCGACGGTGTGTCGGTCGGTCGCCCACAACCCCTGCTCGTCCGTCACCCGCGCTTCGATCACCAGCACACCGGCCTCGGTGGCTGGCGGTGCGATAGATTCCGTTGCCGAACTCCCGTCGAGAAAGCCGGTGTCGTACTGTTCGCCGTCGACGAACCAGATGCGCGAGCCGAGTGGTTCGTCGCCGGCAGTTGCGGTCAGCGTAACTCTCGGTGACTCCCCGACCACTGTTCTCCCGGGGCCGGTGACCGACACCTCCGGTGGTTCCTGGCGGACGACTGTCACACGCAGTGTATCGCTTGTGGACAGACCCGCGTCGTCTGTCACCGTGACGGTGGCGTTGTAGACCCCCAGTTCAGTCGGTCGGAACCGTGTCCGTTCACAGTTCGGACACGCCGGCGAGACGGGGGAGCCGTCCGGGCCCTCGATCTCCCAGTCGGACTCGACTATGTCGCCATTTGGAGCTACCGACCCCCCTGCGTCGAGATACACCGTACTGTTTCGCTGGACCGACTGGTCGAGGCCGGCGTCGGCGAGCGGGGGCTCGCCCTCCGTCGCCGTAACACCGACCGCTCCCGCGGCTGCGCAGACAGAAAGTAGTCCGAACAGGAGTGCGTAACGTCTGACATTCATCTCACATCTCTCTGTCTCGCGATCGTATAAAAAATCCTGTATTTCTCCTGCGCGGATCCGGCCAGCGGGAGAGTCGGTGCCGTCACTGCTTTTTGTCTCCCAGCCGAGCGTAGACGTATGAGCTGTTCTCACCCGGTTGTTTCCCGTCTGTACGATCCTGTCATGGCCATCCCCGAGCGGACGGTGTTGCCTGCCCACCGCGAGTATCTCACGGCAGAGCTTTCGGGGAGAGTCCTCGATCTCGGCGCCGGAACGGGCGCGATGTTCCCGTACTTTGCCAGCAGGCCCGACATCGAACTGTGTGCGGTCGAACCCGATCCGGCGATGCGTCGGCAGGCTCGATCGAAAGCTACCGACCTCGATCTCACCGTCGATATTGCGGACGCACGCGCCGAAGCGTTGCCGTACGACGACGACTCCTTCGACGCTGTCGTCGCTTCGTTCGTGTTCTGTACGATCCCCGATCCGGGAGCCGCACTCGGGGAACTCGCACGCGTCCTCCGGCCGGGCGGTGAGTTCCGGTTTCTCGAACACGTCCGGGCCGACGGTGTCGCCGGGCGTCTGCACGATCTGTTCGCGCCGGCGTGGCACACTGTCGCCGGTGGCTGCCACCTGAACCGGGAGACCGGCGACCTGTTCCGGACCGACGACCGGTTCACCCTCGTCGAGTACAGACGGCTCTCCGGCGGTGCGATCCCGGTGATCCGCGGGACGCTCGAACGCCGGTCCGGCGGCGGTCTCCGCGGCCTCCTGGCCCGTCTGCAGCGGGATCGGAATTAAGAGGGAGCGACCCGACATCGGGATATGGACGGACAGACAGCCGTCGTGACCGGAGCGAGCAGGGGGATCGGACACGCTGTCGCACACGCTTTCGCGGAGGCGGGCGCACACGTCGTCATCTGTGCCCGGGACGGGGACGCGATCGGGGCAGTCGCGGCCGAAATCGAAGACCGCGGTGGGAACGCGACCGCAACGCGCGCGGACGTTCGCGACCAGTTCGACGTCGAACGACTGATGGAGAAAGCCGCTGCGATCGGGGGCAAGATCGATCACCTCATCGCGAACGCCGCAGTGTACCACGGGCAGACGGGGTCGACACCCCTGTCCGAGGAGAGTTACTCCGCGTTCGACGACCACATGCGTACCAACGCCCGCGGGACCTTCGCGACGATCCGGGAGGCACTCCCGCACCTCGACCCCGCCGCGCGGGTTCTCGTCGCTTCGGGCTCGGTCGCCCGCGAACCGTATCCCGGCTACGGCTCGTACGCAGTCTCGAAAGCCGCTGCGGAGGCGATCGCACGCGGGTTCGGTGCCGATACCGGGAACGTCGTCGGCGTCGTCGATCCCGGACAGGTCGCGACCGACCTGACCGGCGGCGAGGGACACGACCCCGAGGACGTCGCCGACCAGTTCCTCTGGGCCGCGAGGGAGGCGCCGGCCGAACTGATCGACGGCGAAGTCGTCGACCGGAAGGCGTGGCGGAGTGCGACCCGGTAAGCGCGCGCTGGACCGCTGGTCGCTTTGCGAGCTACTCGTCGGACTCTCCCTCGAGGTCGTCGTCTTCCGGCGTCGGCGGTTCGGTCCCGAGGTTTAGCTTTCTGTACGCGTAGGTCGCCAGTCCGCCGAGTCCCGCGATGCCGGCAGCTGGGCCGAACCCTGGTCCACTGTCGTCTGCGGAGTCGTCTCCACCGCCGCCATCGCCATCGCCGTCGTCCGTGCCGTTATCCATGCCCCCGTCGTCCATGCCGTCGTCATCCATGCCACCGTCATCGTCCATGGTATCGCCTGTGATGGTCACTTCGGCGGGAGCGACGACCGCGTCCCCCGCCAGATCGAGGTACGGTCCATCCTCGCTCCCTTCCGTGTCGACGAAGTCGTAGCTCTCGTTGCCGTTCGTGTCGCGGTGTGGCATGGCGATGAGCGTGTCGTCCTCGGTGAGTTGTTCGTCGAACTCGACCTCGATATCCTCGTACTCGCCGGCTTCGAGGTAGTCGGAGACACCGACGACACTCGGGATCGTCTCGCCGTCGAGGAGGCTGCTGTCGTGGATCGTCACGAAGCCGCCGTCGTCCAGGCGGACCGAACCGACTGTGACCGAACTCCCGTCGCTTTCCTGATCCGACATCGTGACCGCCGCCAGGGTATCGATACTCACCGACGCGTCGTCCGTCACCGCGCCGCCATCGGCGGTGTACGGCCCGTCTTCATCACCCTCGGATTCGACGAAATCGTAGCTCTCGTTACCGTTCGTATCACGATGTGGCATGGCGATGAGCGTGTCGTCCTCGGTGAGTTGTTCGTCGAATTCGACCTCGATATCCTCGTTTGCACCCGGTCCGAGATAGTCGGAGACACCGACGACACTCGGGATCGTCGCACCGTCCAAGAGACTGCTGTCGTGGATCGTCACGAAGCCACCGTCGTCCATCCGGGCGAAATCGACGACGACAGCGTCACCCCGGCTCCGCTGGTCGGTGATCCGGACCGCTGCGTCGCCCTCGATCTGCACCTCCGCAGCGTCGGTCACCGCGCCACCGTCGGCGGTGTACGGGCCGTCTTCACCGCCCTCGGACTCGACGAAGTCGTACGTCTCGCTGTCGTTCGTATCACGGTGGGGCATCGCGATGAGTGTATCTCCTTCGACCAGCGGATCGTCGAGTTCGACTGTCAGATCCTCGTACTCGCCGGCTTCGAGGTAGCCGGAGACACCGACGACACTCGGGATCGTCGCACCGTCGAGGAGGCTGCTGTCGTGGATCGTCACGAAGCCGCCTGCAGGGAGAGTGGTAGAATCGACCGTGACCGACGTGCCGTCTGTCGACTGGTCGCTGAACGAGACGGTCGCGACGTCGTCCTGTGCGTCGGCGACTGCGATGGATCCTTCCATCGAGGGGTGGACCGTACAGATGTACGTATCCAGTTCGGCTGCGAGATCGCTCGTCACGGTAAACGAGACAGTGTCACCGTCGTCGACCCAGTCGACATCCGCGTCGTCTTCGAAGGAGCCGTCGACGTCCTGACTCAACAGCGCACCCCCGTCCGCGGAACGGAAGGCAAGCGGATGGGTGCTCCAGCCATTGTTCTCGAAGGTGTACCGAACGCCCTGCTGGAGGGTGAGTTCGGGGTTTTCGGTTCCGGTCTCCGCCAGGCTGTCGTCGCCGTCGATGCCCGTCACCTCCCACGCCGATGCCCCGACGTTGTCGATCGTTACTGTGACTGTGTCTTGCTGGGCCGTCGTCGCTGTCGTGCCTGCACCGACTGCGACGAGCCCTGCACCAATTCCTGCCAACACTCTCCGTCTCCGGGGACTGTCTGGGTCCTGCATTTCGTTTCAATGTAAACCGTCATTCAATTATAAAGAGTGCTACTAACGTGTAAGGTCTACACAGTACTCGACGACTGGATGGGATCCTCGGACACCGTCCCGAGTGGTACACAGTTCTCCGGAGCCCGCAGTAGCAGAACTGTCGTATATTATATAGGTTTTTGTCCGCAGGCTGCCTGGAGAGAGACAGATGGCAACCGAGAACCGTGCCGGTGACGGCCACGCGACAGTGTTCCCGGGTGATGGTGTCCCGCTCGCCCGCTTCGACCGGCCGACCGGCGACGGTACCACACTCGTGGTCGTCTCGGATCCACACCTGACCGCGACCGACCACGGCACACTGAAGATGTACCACCGGACGAAACAGCGGTTCCAGATGGCAGTTGCCGACGCACACAGACTCGACGCCGACGGCTTCGTCGTCGCGGGGGATCTGACGAAATCCGGTGGGGACGACGAGGTCGCACTCGCAGCGGAACTGTTGCGTATCGCGCCACGGCCGACCATCACCGTCCCCGGAAACCACGATGTCGCGCCCGCCGGGGGTGCGTTTCCGACCGGCGATGCGTTCGCCGAGTGGCGCGGAGCCGATGGCTACCCCCAGTCACGAACAATCGACTCGCTTGCGGTCCGGACACTCGATA